>Ga0209098_1004223_pt1 | contig 11322 bp, 10 predicted proteins | sample AD_JPNHW1_MetaG_FD_184429 | JGI IMG/M metagenome (GOLD analysis project Ga0209098, IMG submission 184429) | Active sludge microbial communities of municipal wastewater-treating anaerobic digesters from Japan - AD_JPNHW1_MetaG (SPAdes) (version 2) | ecosystem: Engineered > Bioreactor > Anaerobic... | reverse complement strand
TTAAAGCAGGGGGTTTTAAGAAAGGATTGAAGTAAAATCACGAACAACGATCAACTTTCTACAATCAACTATATATATCCTTCAGTAATCCTATTCACCTGACGATAGCTAAGCGTGGCAGCCAGAAACCCAAAAATATTTGCAACCATATCCCATATATCGCCACTACGATTAATGATTACAACCTTTTGAAAGATTTCGATTAACGCACCTATTGGTAAAGAAATTGCTGCCGCAATTAGAATAGCATTAACAGAAACCTTACGATGATGTTTTTGACGATTATTCTCTGAGATTAAAAGTAGGGTAAACACATAGTATAAAAAGAAGTGAACAAACTTATCGAGGTAAGGAATATCAATAAACTTTACCTTATTAATCTGATTTCCGGGAATACTACAAAGTATAAGTATAAATACTCCCCAAACTATTGATTTCCAGTGTTCCCTCCAGAATTTGTATACCATCATAATAAATTTGATGTCGAAAGATAAACTATAGAGTTGAATTTCCCAAAGATCATTGAACTATAAACCAGTGATTTATTTGAATATTACGATTACGAGAAATTTATTTCAAATGATTTTTTTTTCATCTCATTTGTTACCTTTGTGTCTCTTTGATAATAAGTAATAATGAACTTGCCGGAAAAAAGAATTGTTGATTTTATTAAGGAACACCATGTATTAACCCTTGCAACCAGTTTTGATGAAGAACCATGGTGTGCGAACTGCTTTTATGTTTATTTACCCGAGGAGAACAGTTTAGTTTTTACTTCCGATTTTGAAACTAAGCATATTCAGCAGGCAAGCCATAATATCTATGTTGCCGGCAGTATTGTTTTAGAAACATCGATTATTGGGAAGGTTCAGGGAATACAGTTTCAAGGGATAATTAGTGAACCCAAAGGAGAATTGATAGATAAGGTTAAAACGGCATACTTAAAAAGGTTTCCTATTGCAATGCTTATGGATACCCATCTTTGGGTGGTTGATCTGACCTATATAAAAATGACAGACAATCGGCTAGGCTTTGGTAAAAAGTTAATCTGGAAAAAAGATTTACTCTTTCAAAATATCAACCTTCAAAATTAACCTGTAAGTAATGATTCTTGTAACCGGAGGAACCGGACTCACAGGTTCACATCTTCTATTTGAACTAACAAGCAGAGGTGAAAAGGTTCGAGCAACCAAACGCTCAGGATCGTCGGTAGATTTTGTTCGAAAAATTTTCTCACAATACAGTAATAATCCAGATACTCAATTAAAACAGATTGAATGGGTTGATGTCGAGCTGATCGATTATCAATCGGTGAAAGATGCTACAAGGAATATCGATACAGTTTTTCATACTGGTGCGGTTGTTTCATTTAACCCCGATGATGCAAATGCAATTCGAGAAACAAATATTATGGGAACGGCAAATGTAGTTGATGCCTGTATAGAAAATGGTGTTAAAACTATATGTCATGTAAGTTCCATTGCATCTCTTGGAGAGCCTAACCCACAGGGTATTATTGATGAACTTTGTAATTGGACCAAAAGTAAAGGACAAAGTGCATATGCCAAAAGCAAATTTTATGGAGAGATGGAAGTTTGGCGCGGAGCAGAGCAGGGGTTAAGGGTTATTATAGTAAACCCCTCTGTTATCCTTGGCCCTGGACGATGGAATACTGGGAGTGGTCAGCTGTTTAGCCGGATTTCAAAAGGAATGCCCTTTTTCACAAGCGGAGTATCAGGTTATGTTGATGTTCGGGATGTAGCACAAGCATTGGTTTTACTAAATGACAAAACGGAAATTTCAAACGAAAGGTTTATTCTAAATTCAGAAAACGTTTCATTTAAAGAGTTATTCTCCTTAATTGCCAAAGGTTTAGGGAAAAAGCCTCCATTTATTGAGGTTAAACCGTGGATTATAAATGTTGTCTATCCTTTTATAAAATTAATAGGTATTATTGTTGGCAAAGGTACGGCTGTTTCGCGAAGCAACCTAAAGTCTGCTTTCAGTAAATCAAATTACTCCTCAGAAAAAGTAAAAAAGGCAATTGGGTTTGAGTTTATTCCAATTGCCGATTCTATAAGTTTTATCAGTAACGTTTATCAAGACGGATTATAATCCTCTCTTCGTTTTAAAATATACGAGTATACAATAAATCCAATTCCAGCAAGGATGAATGGGATACTGAGAATCTGCCCCATATCAAGGCTCATTGTTTTCTCAAATTCAACCTGTGGCTCTTTAACGTACTCGATAATAAACCTTGCAGCAAATACTCCTACTAAGAATAATCCAAAAAGTAACCCTGAGCGTGGCTTACTTTCTGCTCTATTATATATATAGTGAAGTGCAAAAAAGATTAGTAGGTAGCAGAATGCTTCGTATAGCTGAGTAGGATGTTTTGGAACAATCTCGTTGTTTCTATCAAAGATAAAGCCCCAAGGTAATGATGTTTGTACACCGTAAATTTCAGAGTTCATCAGATTACCTAGTCGTATAAGGAATCCTGCTAAAGCAACTGTAATCACAATTCGATCTAATACGTAAATCATCGAAACCTTATGCTTTTTGCTGAATAAGTACAAAGCAATGATTATTCCTATTGCTGCGCCATGGCTAGCCAAACCTCCTTGCCAAATTTTTAGTATTTCGAGAGGATGACTTAAGTAGTAATCTGGTTCATAAAACAAACAATGACCAAGCCTAGCGCCAAGAATTGTTCCAACGGCAGTATAAATAGTTAGTGAATCGAGAAAGCCTTCAGGGAGTCCTTCTTTTTTCACAAAACGGTTAAATATTAAATAACCAAGATAAAAAGAGAGAGCCCACAATACGCCGTAGTAGCGTATGGCAAACCTTCCAATTCGGAAGATCTCGGGATCAATGTTCCAGTGAATTGAAGCAAGAATCATAATATATTACTTAATCAGTGTATTATCAATAAAAAACATGTAAATATAGCATATTGCCGAATAGGATTGTATATTAATAAAAAAAACACCGTCGAAATTGGCGGTGTTTAAATATTTTTAAAGAATCCTAGAATCTGTTTAACCATCTGTATCGCCGAGCGGTATCCCCGATTTTATACCCAAGCATAAACTCATGTGATCCGAGTCGACCAAGGGTTGACAGGTCGGTAAAACTGTGTTCAAACGCATACCCAAAGGTAAACTGTTGATACCTTGCCCCAACCATAAATACCATTGCGCCAACAGTACGATAGGAAACACCAAACCAGTAATCCTGTCGGTAGTAACCCTTAACATTTAAATCCATTGATCGTTGCAACCTTTCGTTTGTTGTAAACATTATTGAAGGTTCAACAGCAAAAGGGCTTTTGTATGGTTCAAAACGATAACCTCCTATAAGATAATATTGTCGAAGTACTTTGTAGGATTGTTCGGGGTTACCGTTCCCAAATTGTATGAAGTTCTGAAACAATGATGTTGCGGAAATTCCAGCATAATACTTTTCGGTGCTAATCATAACGCCAATATTTGCATCGGGTGTTAATTTTTGATTTTTCCCATCAACAATCATTGGATCGTTAGGATCGTAGAGATCTTTATCGGTAACATTCACCTTAAACTGAAACATTTTAATAGATGCTCCAAAGCTTAATTGAACATCTCGCATATATATATGGTATGCATACGTTCCTTGTAATCCTGTTTTCCGGATTTTTCCATTGATATCATTATAAACAAATCCACCAAGTCCAACTCGTCCACTAGGGCGACGTTTACGCACTCTTGCTTTAATCAATCGTGAACGATTTCTAAAGCTAGTTTTCAAAATCCGGGTTTGACCGCTAATTGCGTAAGTGCTTGGCCCCTCAGCATATCCAGCCCATTGCCGCCTTGCGGTTAAGTGAAATGCTGTAAGCCCCTCAGCCCCAGCTACTGCTGGATTTACGAGGTATAAGTTTAGGGTATACTGATTATAAAGAGGATCCTGTTGGGCAAACCCAGAGGTTATCCCTACTATAATCAAAACACCTAATATTACTATTCTTCTAAGCATATCTTCTGGTATTAATTCAGAAGGCTTTATTTTATCGAACTATTGTTATCGAACCTTTGTAAACGTAAGACTTACCCGTAACCTTAAACGTTATTATATAATGGTACGAATCCATTGGAAGAGGTCTTCCGCTCAGATCTTTTCCATCCCATGCAACAAAATTGCCATTGGATTTCCATACTAGCCTTCCCCATCGGTTGAAGACTCTTACCTCTATGTCATCAAAGTAGTTATAAATATCTTGATCAAAACCTTCGGGAGGAGCAGGAAAATACCATTTATCATTAATCTGGTCACCATTTGGCGTAAAGGCTGCGGGTATGCGCAGATGATTGTAATCAGCTGCAGTTATATTGATTGTATCTGAATTTTCACATCCATTGAGATCTCTTACTGTTACAGAGATAGTTTGTTTTCCTGCTTGCCCTGTTGCTAGGTATGTTGACTGAAGCGAAGGTTGTCCGCCGTTCCAAGAATATGAATCAAAATCTGGATCTGTAACATCAAGTAGGAGCGTTTGATTTGCATAAAGAAATGTGTCCTTTCCCAAATCAACGGTTGGTAAAGGATTTATAATAGCCTCAATATCATTATAAGTACAGCTATAGGTATCGTTTACTAATCGAACTTGATATGTGCCTGCTGTACCTGTGTAAAATATTCTGTTCGTAGAGTTATCGGGCATCCAGAGGTAACCTTTAAATTCACCTGGATCAAGTGCTGCTTGGCTTCCAATACATGCTGCAAAGCTTGCAGGTACTCCATCAAAAGGAATATTAATGGTAGGTGTATTTAAAATAATATCTTGTGTATACGGAGTGCCTGTACAACCGAAATCGGAATGTTCAACAACTTCAAAGGTGTAAATACCACCCTTGTAAGTGTCTTTCCAAAAAATTTGAATACTATCACCTCTTCCAAAAATGGTAAAATCGGAAGCGGGTAAATCAATACCATCGGGGTCGATAATTCTCCAGGTAAAATCGCTCATGCCATTAAACCCTTTTACCCCATAAGTAACAGAACCGCCAACGCAGGCCATGGGCAGGTCTTGCCCATGGGTCTGCATTGCGGTAAAAAATGTAATGCTTAGTACTATCGCTATGTTATAAAGTAGTTTCACTACTAAAACAGTTTGTTTTTAAGTTATGCGATATCTACTAGTAAGCAAAAGTGTTTGTAATATGGTAGATAGGACCAGTTACTGGTGATGGGTTAACAATGTACTCAACAGTTGTTGAACCAGCTGTAAATGGATAAGTAGTGATTTGTGCTAAAGCAGGAACTCCATTTGCAGAAACATAATCTGATTTTTGAGAAATGTTTGATACAATACCATCAGCAGTTGCACCAGGTAAGTTGCTTGCTTTAGAAATGGTAAAGGTATACTTAGTTCTCAATGAGTTTAAAACAGTAAGGCCACCAGTAGCAATTACTTCTGAACCTGTAGTTGCTTTATACTTAGCAAGAGTTGTTCTATCAGAAATAGAAGTTAAAGAGATAGGTTGAGTACCAACTGTTACTAGATCGGCATCAATTTCAGCATCAGTTACATCAATGTTAATAACTCTTCTTTGAACTAGATAAGCGTAAGATGCTAAAGTGGCAGCAGGAACACCAGTTTCAGTGAAAGCAACAGTTAAGTTTTCACCAGCGGCAACATCACCGCAAATATGTTGCAATGAACCAGTTGCGGTAGCTGCATCTGCAATCCAAGTAGCTGAAGCTACTGAACCTGTCATACCAGCAGTAGGTTTTCCTGTAACGTAAACATTAAAATTTAAACCAGCATCATGACAGCCACCGAAAGCAGCAGGAGCTAATTCGTATACATTAACAGCGTAAGGACCGCCAACGGTAACGCCAGTAAACTCAGCGTAGTTAAGAGTTGATGGTTGGTTCATTGTAATGGCTCCACCTACAGGTAATGTGAAAACCCATGTAAACCCAAGAGTAATGTTGTTACTTGGGAATGTCCATGTTGGATGGTAGGTTGCATCAGGAAGCACATAAACAGGTACTGCTTTATCTTGTGTAACATAAGTACTGTTTGCTTGTGCTGAAATTAATGAAAAATCACCAGCAACCATTTGTGCAAATGCACCTGTAAAAACAAACATGGCTACCAATGTGAAAGCCAGTTTTTTCAGAGTTGATCTTTTCATAGCTTGATTGATTAAAGTTTAAAAAATTAAGTTTATAATTAATTCATTTGTTTTCAAATTTTCCTTTCGGAGCATATATCATTACTGCACATATACTAACCTATGGTGGTTTTACATCCTGTGCAGGGGTCTCGCCGATTTTTAACTTTTGTTGCATAGTTAAAATTTGCAATGCAATAATAGTAATTTTAAACAAGTTATTAACAACTGTTACGTTGCTTTGCTTTTAAAGTATACAGCTTAATACACTACCTTGCTTTTAATCTTGATAAACGGTTAAAAAAACCGGATAAACGTTAAACAAAAACAGGGACAAAGCAATATAAATTAAATTAATTCGGTCGTTAAAGAACTTAATAAGATGGAATATCAACAATTCTGCCAACGAAGGCAAAATACTGAATATTAAATTGATGTGTAGATTTGATTGATAATAAAGTACGAATTCGGCTCAAACATCCCAAAAAACCAGATAACACTCTAGTAGTCAATTTCATGGATACGTCTGTCTTTCGTTCTATATATTTCATATCTCTTTTCGAGCCATTTAACCAACCTATCATTAGAATCGTAGTATTTTATAATCATTAACCGATTTCTACTTTCTTGAAATAATCTTTCTTCCCGGTTTATTTGCTTACCGTTATTATCCAAATTTGTTATTCCAATAATATTATTCTTTCTATCATAAGAATATTTGATAGTTTGAGTAGTTTTTGGTTTGTTAACCTTTGTTATACTAATAAGTTTTTCGGTTAGCCTATCGAGTGAATCATATTTGGGCTTGCATATCAATTCGACAATTGAATCTAAAGGAGAATAGCCTTTTTTAATATTAACCACCCTTGTTAGTTCTGTGCCTTTTGAATCATAAGTATATTTTGATTTGAATACGCTTTTACCATTTTTACCAATTGCTTCAACTAGAACAGGTTTTCGTTGTGGGTTATATTTGTAGGATAGAGTTGCATAAATTGAAGTATCTCCAGGTTTTATAAGTTTTATAACCTCTTTACTAACCAAACTATCATTATTGTATGTAAAGTATCTAGCCAGTTTAAGTTTTTCGCTTTCAAAATAATCAGTATGAGCAACTTGCTTTCCAATAAATGTGTGCCATTTATAATTGTGTGGATAGTGATCTTTAAAATCATATTCAATTTCTGTATGAAGCCTTCCTAAAGAATCGTAAATTTCTTGGTATACTGCCCACATTTTATCTGTTTTCTGACCATTTACAATTTCGTATTGGCTTGTAACGGTAACTTTTCTAATATTTTGAGGAGGTCTTGTTTGAGATAATAACCCGTTACTTGCAATAATTAGAGAAGTTACTAATAGAATTGAGAATGACTTCATAACCTTCATATTTAGTAATTGAATTTAACGATAATACAGATCAAATGTTTCTTTAACTATGGCTCTAATAATCAATCCCATATTGCTTCATCTTATTGTAAAGCGTTTTTCGATCGACGTTAAGAATTTTGGCAGCCTTACTTTTGTTGAATTTTACCTTTTCAAGAGTAGTTTGAATAAGTTCTCGCTCGGCCTTCTCCTTAGAATCTCTTAGGTTTTCAACTGGTTTGGCGCTGCTGGTTTGGTTATCAAAGGTTAATGTGTTTGTCCTGAGTTCTTGAGGTAGGCTTTGGGCGGAAACAAGGTTGCCTTTCTCAAGCAAAACCGCTCTTCGTATTACATTTTTTAATTCGCGAAGATTCCCTGGCCAAGCGTAATTCATAAATACTTCAATGGCCGATTGGTCAAATCCATTGATTCCTTTACCCATTTCTCGATTTGCCAAATCGAGGAAATGGTTTGCGAAAATGGTTAAATCGCTTTTACGTTCGCATAAAGGTGCTACAAAGATGGTGAACTCATTCAGGCGATGGTAAAGATCCTCGCGAAAATCCCCTCGTTTTACAGCCTCCAGCAAATCTTCATTTGAAGCAGTGATAATCCGTACATCAACTTCCACCTCTTTACTGCTCCCTATTTTTTTTACCTTTCGTTCCTGAATTGCACGAAGGAGATTAACCTGTATGTCGTAAGGGAGGTTTCCTATTTCATCGAGGAATAATGTTCCTCCGCTTGCTGCTTCAAACTGACCAATTTTATCAGAGATAGCCCCGGTAAACGAGCCCTTAAGATGTCCAAAAAATTCACTACTAGCCAACTCTTTCGATAGAGCACCACAATCAATTGCAATAAACGGTTTTCCGTTGCGTTTGCTCTCTCGGTGTATTTCTCTCGCTATATATTCTTTTCCAGTTCCGCTATCGCCTTGAATAATAACAGAAAGGTTAGTAGGTGCAACAATGCTGATGTAATCGTTAACCTGTTTCGCCTCTTTGCTTATACCCCTCACAAATTGACTTGGGGTAGTTTTGGATATATTTTTTTCTTTTTCCTTTGACTGCAAACCGCTCCTTGAGCTAAGCGCGTTGGTTATAGTTAGCAGAATTTCATCGGGGTTTATAGGCTTAGTAACATATTCGTAAGCACCCTTTTTAATTGCGGTTACAGCAATACGTATATCGGCATAACCTGTCATTAGGATAACAATTGTATCGGATGATTTACGTTTGGCTTCTACTAAAAGGTCTAAACCGGTATGATCGGGTAATCTAAAATCGGAGAGGAGCACATCAAATGTTTCGACCTTAATTAGTCGAACGGCTTCGTCAAATGAAAAAGCTTCTTTAACCTCATGCCCATTCCTCGAAAGGAAGGTTTTAAGCATTATACAGAAAGTAGAATCATCGTCAACTACAAGAATCTTTGCCATTAATATATATTTTGAAAATCAGAAACAGCTAAGGTAGAGAGAATTTTGTTAAAAATAGGTTACTGGTTACAAGTTACAGGTTACTAAATTCTTTAACTTTTTTCATTATTAATTATACATTATTCATTTTCAAATAACCTCATGCCAATCGCCATTATCCTTAATCAGAGATATTAGCTCTTCAACCGCAGTACTTTCAGGAATATTTTTCTTATAAACCTCTTTCCCTTTGTATAACGATACCTTTCCGTTTCCAGCCCCAACGTAACCATAATCAGCATCAGCCATTTCACCGGGGCCATTTACAATGCATCCCATAACGCCAATTTTAAGTCCTTTGAGATGACCCGTTGCGTTTTTTATTCTAGCAACCGTTTCTTGGAGGTTAAAGAGCGTTCTTCCACAGCCAGGACAGGATATGTACTCGGTTTTTGTTGTTCGGGTTCGTGATGCTTGAAGAATTGAGAAGGCGGTAGAACAAGCTACCTGTTGGCTAATGGTTCTTGAAGAGATCATTATGCCGTCGCCGAAACCATCAATAAGTAATGCTCCAAAATCTGACGCACTTTTAAGCTGAAAGGTTTCTTCATTACTATCTGTATAGCATCGGGAAATGATTACTGGAGTTTTGACTCCAGCATTTATTAATCGAACAAAAGCTGCACGTTGATCAGCGTATCCGTTGCTATTGGTAGTTTCTAAGATTAGAGCTAGGTTTTTAAATTCCTTAATTTGATTGATAAAATCAATGTTTAATTCGGAGCAATTAATTTTTATAAAAGAGGGTATGGTTGCGGTTTTGTCAACATTGGTTAAACTATCTATCAGCTGAATAATAGGGGGAGTTGAAGGGTTTTGAAGATTCTTTATAGTTTCTGGCTTTGAAAGTATAAAGTCAACCGCTTGGTTTCCTTTAACCCAACTCTGTTTACTTTCATCATACCTCCATCCATAATCTTGTAAATTATTATGGGTTATCGCTGCTAAGTTTGAAAAATCAGCAATAACTATGGGGGGATTATTACCCCCAATAATACCAATTGAATAAGTTTTTCTTCTATTATAAGAGAAGGGATCGTATGGTAGTTCCGTAATTATGGGAATTACAGGTTTTGTTTTTCGATTTTCGAAGTATGAAACCAATTTTTTAGCAACAGGAATCTCACATTCGGGATCCTCGGTAAGCGAAACCCTTATTGTATCGCCAATTCCATCTGCTAATAAAGTTCCAATTCCTACGGCAGATTTAATCCTACCATCCTCCCCTTCGCCAGCTTCGGTTACTCCAAGGTGAAGAGGGTATACCATTCCTTCGTTCATCATTTGGTTTACAAGCAATCGGGTTGATTGCACCATTACCCGCGTATTACTTGCCTTCATCGAAACCACAACGTTTTGAAACTTTTGGCGTTGGCAAATTCGCAGAAACTCCATCGCTGATTCGACCATTCCCTGTGGGGTATCACCATATCGGCTCATTATTCTATCGGAAAGAGAGCCATGGTTAACCCCAATTCTTAGAGCAACACCTCTTTTATTGCAAAGATCTAAAAGGGGAAGGAAAAGTTGTTCGACTTTTTTAAGCTCATCATTATACTCCTCATCTGTATACTCAAACGTATTAAACTTAGCACGAGGATCGGCGTAATTCCCTGGGTTGATCCTTACCTTATCAACATATAAGGCTGCTTCAAGGGCAACCTCTGGGTTAAAATGAATATCTGCAACAATGGGTGTTGTTATTCCTCTTTTTAAAAGTTCTCTTTTTATATCTGCAAGATTCTTGGCATCCTTTAGGCTTGGTGCAGTTATTCGGAAAAGTTCAGCCCCAGCATTTACTGATTTTAGGCATTGTTCAACGGTTGCAATAGTATTAATTGTGCTGGTTGTTGCCATAGTTTGAACGCGAATGGGATACCCGTAACCTACTAGCACTTCGCCAACCTTTACATTAATAGTTTTTAACCGTTCTAGTCCAGATAGATTCTCGCAGTATTTATTTGATGACATTGTTAGCCTTTTTTTGCAAAGTAATGAAATTTAGTTCGGATATAGTTATACTTATTTAGACATTCCTGACGAAGCGAAGATCAGAAATCTAAAGTATAACCCGTAACTTATTTAAAGCAAATATCCAATAAACATTTTTTATCTCGTATTGATTCCTGCTTTCGCAGGAATGTTTTCTTACATTATTAATTATTCCTTGTTAACTTCGCTCAAACTAGTTACATTTGCTATCAAGCATATCAAATCTAAACTTCTAAACCATGAAACATATTATTGTCCCTATTGATTTCTCTAAGGAATCGCTTAATGGTCTTAGGTTAGCATTAATTTTTGCAA
>Ga0209098_1004211_pt1 | contig 11351 bp, 5 predicted proteins | sample AD_JPNHW1_MetaG_FD_184429 | JGI IMG/M metagenome (GOLD analysis project Ga0209098, IMG submission 184429) | Active sludge microbial communities of municipal wastewater-treating anaerobic digesters from Japan - AD_JPNHW1_MetaG (SPAdes) (version 2) | ecosystem: Engineered > Bioreactor > Anaerobic >... | reverse complement strand
TCGTAGATCTTCGCTCGTGCAGTGGCCTCGGGAAGCAGATCGTAGGCCTTGGTGACGACCGGCCCACGCACGACGATCTCGCCGATCTCGCCACGCGGCAGTTCGCGCGCCTCGGCGAGCGTCGCGATGGGTCCGTCGGCGATAGCAATCACCCGGGCGGTCATCTCCGCTACTGGCCGCCCCACGCAGGTGCCGCGCCCGCGCAGCGTGGCCGCTGCCGTCCCTTCGGGCTGAGCGGATGTATCGGGTATCGCGCTTTGGGTTTCGGGAGCAGGAACGCCACATTCCGACCTCCGACCTCCGGCCTCCGGGGCCTGACCGGTCACCTCTTCAACGGACACACTGCTCACCGGCAACGCCTCGGTGGCGCCGTAGGGAGAGTGGAGCTGCGCGCCGGGGAAGACCTGGCGCATGAGCTCGAATAGCGGAGGAGGCACCGGCGCGCCCGCCATCAGGATACGCTTCACGCCGGGAAGGACGATACCGCGCGCGGAGCAGTGGCGGACAACCTTCGTCCAAATCACGGGAGAGCCGAAGCTGTTCGTCACGCCGTTCTGCCGGATCGCCTGCACGAGCCGGGCGGGGTCGAAGGCAGCCGGTTTCGACGGATCGATCTGCGGCACGACGGTCGTCATACCCAGCGCAGGATCGAAGAGAGCGAAGACGGGCAGCACGGCGAGGTCGACCTCGCCCGGGGCGATGCCGTAGGTCTCGCGCACCAGCCGCACCTGCGCCTCGAACATCCCGTGCTCATAGCACACGCCCTTGGGGGCTCCTGTGGAACCGGATGTGAATAGGATCGCGGCGAGATCGTCCGCACCAGTCGCCGCCGCAGGGAACGACGGCACCGGCCCGTGCGCGATCCGCTGTGCGAGACCACTGCCAACCCATAGGCGTCGGGAGATGGAGCGGAAGGAGTCGCGGAAAATCCAAGATGCGATCTGCGCGGTCGCGATGCCGAGGAGCACGCGTGGCTGGGTGCGCAGCACGCAGGAGAGGAAGTGTTTCCGGCCCATTCCCGGATCGATCACGATCGGGATGGCGCCAAGCTTGAACAGCGCGAAGACCGCCGCGATCAACGGCAACCCAGGGCGGACCAGTACCAGCACGCGGTCGCCGCGTTGCACGCCCTTGCGCGTGAGCCGCCAGGCCCAGGCATCGGACTCGGTTGCGAGCTCGGCAAACGAGAGCTCGGAATAGCGGATGGTGCCGCCGGAAACGGTCCCGGTCGGGATGCGCAATGCGGCCGTGTTTGGCTGGCGCATAGCCTGCGCCCAGAGATGGCGGGAAACGTTGACGACTTCGGCGTCGGGCATCGTGGGAATGAAACCGGCACGGCGCCCGCCGGCACAACGATAAATACGGCGGCCAGAGCGAGGCTTGCGACACCATGACTACGCCAGCGAGGCATTCGCGCTCCTCGGCGCGGCAGTCCACGCGCGGAGCAGGTGCGGACCGTCGGCACCGTGTTACGGACACATCCCAAGCGGTGCCTCCAGCGTAGCCCGACGAAAAAGCCCCCGGCCTTGCGGGCCGGGGGCTGCAGACAAACACGTAACTTAAACTAGGCTTAGAACTTGAACGTATTGGTGATCTCCCAGGTCTGTCCCGGGGCGATACGCCAAGCCGCAACCGTGTACTTGCTCGGATCGGTCGTCGGCTGGATCGTCAGCGGGATGACCTTGTTGCCGTCGCCGAGGTTGCGGACGTTGAACTGGATGCGCCAGTTGATCTTCTCGGTCAGCTTCTTCTCGTAGCCGATCCAGAAGTCGATCGCGTCCTCGCGCGGCCCCATGATCGGGTTGGCGATGTCGTAGGTGAAGACACCGGCCGTGCTGGTGGCGGCGACAGGATAGCCAATGGCAATCTTGTCCTGCCAACGATAGCCAGCACCGATGTTGAAGCCCTTCAGGCGGCCCTCGGTGAAGTTGTAGTTGGTCACCACGTTGAAGTGCCACTTGCGCAGCTCCGGCGTATAGGTGCCTTCCTGCAGCTTCATCAGGACGTAGTTGTTGTAGAACTGGCCGTTCCACTGGTTCACAACCTTGTTGTTCAGGTTGCCAGCACCCCACAGGCGGATCTGGCCGGCGTCGGTATGGTTGAACGCATCGTTCATGATCTCGATGACTTCGTTGAACGCCGTGCCACCCACGTTGTTGCGCATGGCCTGGGTCTTCGAAGCATTCACCGAGATGCGCCAGTTCTTGGTCGGATTCGCGGTGAGTTCGAACTCGTAGCCCTTCGAAACCTGATCCTCGGTCTGCGAGAAGTTCGGCAGACCAACCGTCGCATTACGGCTGCTGACTCCGGTGAAGTCATTGTAGCCGAACGCCTTCAGAACCTGCTGGATCTTCGGATTCGAGGTGAACTTACGCCAGTCGGCGACAGCGCTCTTCTGCAGCTCCGCTGGATCTCTGCTCGTCAGAACATTATCCGCCGTGTAGGTCCAGTTGCCAGGGTTTGTTCCCGCACTGGAGAGGTCTCCTTTGGAACCAAGATGATAGTCGTAAACATCCGCCCAGGTTTCGCCCCAAGCGAAGATCGTGGCGTCGCCGTTGTTGCCAACCAGCCAGGCGTTGAGACCGGCCGTGCTGCTGGCATTGAGGACGGTGCTCTCGTACTTATTGATGCGTAGCGAGAACCGGTCGTCCTTGGTCGAGATGAGGATACCCTTATCCTTGGTGGTGCCGCTGGCGGCCGGGATCTCGTTGCCGTACATGTCGTAACGGGTGCCGACGACTTGGAAGTTCTCGGACTCGTTGTAGTAGAGGCTCACGTTGAGCGGAATCGACTTGTCCCAACTACCGAGGAGCTTGTTGAGGTGAGCCACAACGCTCCAGCTCGGCGAATTCTTCTTCGTGATCGAAGCCTCGCGCCAGCCGGTGCTGTAGATCAGGTTGCCATCGGAGTTGGTCGCATTGAAGTCGATATGGCCATCGGCGGCTTCGGCGCCGCCGGCGCCCCAAGACTTCACCGTATCGCGGCGGATACCGTACATGCCAACAATCGCTCCGTCCCAGAAATAGGACTGGAGAACCGCGGCGCGGGAGTCGGACTTCTTCTTGAGCAGAGTCGCCGAGTAGGTGAGCGCGTCCTGCGAGTCGAAACCGTCTTCGGCGTTGACGACGCTGACGTTCTTGGTCGTCCAGCCCACGTAGTTGGCCGGATTCTGGGACTGCGTCGACGGCTGGCCCGTGTTCGCGTTCACCCACGGGTCCGAGTACCCCACACCAGCGGCGGCGTTCCAAGTGCCGTCGAAGTAGTGGTAGGGAATGCTCGAGGGAATCGCGACTGCATCACCCGCGCGCGACACCTGCACATCGCTGAGCGACATGCCGTACAGCGAATCGCTGATGTAGACGATGGGGTGGACGATGCGGCCGTTGTTCTTGATCTTCTCGACCGGCGATCCGGCCACATAGTTGCGCAAGTCCGCACCCACGCCCCAATGCATGAAGTTGCGGGTGTCGGTCGAGACCATGTCCTGGCTGTAGAGACCGCTGAGGGTGTGACGCCCGAGCAGCTTGTAGAACCAGCCGGCCTTGCCATCTTCGTTGAAGTTGTGGTCGAAGAAGACGCTGGCACGGGAGGCCTCGCGATTGGTCTCGATGTCGTTGTTGCTATAGATGCCGGCGTCGGCGATATAGGCCTTGCCGAAGTTCTGATTCACCGTGCCGTCCGGGTTCATCAGGTTCACGTCGACAGCGACGCCGGCGCGCTGATCGGTCAACAGCGTATACTGGCCGCGGCGATGAACGGATTCGTCATACGCGAGCTCGAAGCCGCACTTCTGGTTGAAGAAGGTCTGGCCGAGAGTGGCGCTGAAGTTGTGGAAGTTCTGCCACTCCCGCTTGTTCTCGCCGTCGAGCAGGTTGTTGTAGAAGTCGAAGACAGACGCATCGCTGAACGTGGTACTCTTATAGAGCTCCTTGTACGGGAGACCGGCGTTCGAGGCGTAGGTAGCAGTCGGTGCTATCGCCACCGGGGCGGCGTCGGAGAAGTAGTCGAGCGTTCGTTTCAGGGACCCATCCGAGTTACGTGCAGCGATAAGGTTGCCTACACCGGAGGCGTTCATATGCGCGGTACCGTCGGCGTCGAAGGTGGTGTAAGGACCGCTTTCGTAGATGGAGGCTACATTGGTCAACCACGGGCTGTAGGTCGGATTGCTGCCGCCCGACCCAAGGCCCTGCTGAGCTGAGGGAAGGGCCATGACATCATTGTAGTTCCGCCCCACCTGCACGTAGGCGCTACGCGTCGCCTGATTGGCCGCCGCGAGATAGTCGACGCCAGTGACAACCCCACCCGCAACCCCACCCGCAAATGTGTAGCGCGGGCGATTGTCGCGCACGGTAGCCGGATTGTAATCGGCCTGACCCATCGCGGTGAACCACGGAGTGATCAGGTCGATCGGCGTGATCACGCGCGGGTTGTTGGACTTGATGGTGCCGGACTCGTAGTTGACCTTGATGGTGGTCTTGGCGCCGTTACGGCTGAGGAACTTCGGCTCGTAGCGAGCGGTCGCGAAGATGCGGCGATCGAGGCTGTAGGCCGGCTTCTGCTTGTACTTCTCGTCGTTGCGGACCGTGGCAACGCGGAAAGCCAGCTCATCCTCGAGAAGGGCGTGGTTGTAGTCGAGCGAGACACGGTTGGTGCCATAGCTGCCGTAGCGGAACTCAAGCTCGCCAAACGTACGGTACTGGGCGGTCTTGGTGCTCGTGTTGATGATGCCGGCAGGGCTGCCCATGCCGAACAGGATCGAGTTGGCGCCGCGCTGCATGTCCACGCGATCGACATTGTAGGCATCCCACGGGATGTCCGTCATGAAGAAGTTGCGGGTGTTGTCGGCCGAGGTCAGGCCACGGACACGCGTATTGGAGTTCGGCGTCGTGAAGGTGCCTTCCTCCTGCTGGTTGCCGGTGCTGGCATTCGTGAAGTTGCCCTGAAGGCTGGCGACTTCGGTGTTGGTCGTGTACTGGAGCAGCGACTTGCTGTCCGTCGCGCCGGTGTCCTTCATGAACTCTGCCGTGACGACCGAGATCGCGGAACCCACATCCTTCAACTGGGTGTTGATGCGGGAGCCGGCCAGCGTCGTGGTGGCGACGTAACCGGTGGACTCCGAGGCGGTGACTTCGAACGGGCTGAGGACGATGACCTCGTCCTCGGCGGCGGGAGCAGGGGCGGCCGGGGCGGCCGTCTGAGCCTGAGCTCCGGCTACGAGCAAGGCGCCCAGCGGGAGCGCTGCGTACTTGATGGCGTGTTTTGTCGGTTGCATATGCTGTAACGATCTATGCGGCAGTTGGACTCGCGTAAGGGCATCAGGAGAATGCACTAACACGCTGCACGCATAGCATTGTTTCTACTGTGTTGTAGTCCTGGGGGTTGTTGTCAGTCGGGGGGGTACGCTCTCAGTATCCGATCTCCGTATCAGAACCGGCAAAGTAGCTGTTACTCTAATTTGAGAGAATCCGAGTCAGGTTTCCTCTGGACGACAGGTTGTGCCGCAGTGCCAGCAGCAGCATTACTCCTCGGCGCATGCGCGATCCCACAGAACGTCAGTGGGCCGCTCCCCGTGCTGTCCCCAGAGGCGTCAGTTCGCTGTCGGCACGCGAACTGGCAACGAACGCCCATCAATCCACGTCCCCGCGACCAACGTCACCGTCGGGAACGGCGGCAGACCGTAGCTGTTGGTCTGTAACTGTCCTGCCAGCAGTTCGACCGCGAGCGCCCCGACGCGCTGACAGTTGTGGCGCACACCGGCGATGCTCCCATCGGTCGGAGTCAGAAACAGGTCAGCAAACGCGATGTCGCGAGGGACTTCGATCCCGAGTTCCTGCAGTTGCGGCAATACGGCCGGTCCAAACCCGATCACAGCATCCGGACGATGTTTCTTTATCCATGCGCCCAGAGCCTTGGACGGCGCACGCCCCCCCCACTGCTCGTCAGGCGGCGGGGTGCTCTTCTCGATGTAGCAGATCGGTATGCGCTCGCTGGGCTGCACGGCCTGCTGCGCCTCAATGAAGCCCGTCGACATGCCGAAATCCGATCCGAAGTCCCAGTCGGCATGCAAAACCAGCCCCACTCGCTCGTAGCCGGCGGCCATCACTTGCCGCATCGCCAGTCGCAAGATCGAGCGCTGATCGTTGGTCACGATGTGGAGCTGAGGCTCATGGGGGAAGTAGTCGATCTTCACAGCCGCTAACCGCGACCAGTCGAAGTCCAGACGCACGTCCTTGTCGTAACGGTGCGAGGCCAGCACCATCCCGCCGATGCCCCGCGCATACAGGATGTCGCCCAGCCGCCGCTCGCACAACTGGGGTTCGCCGAGCCAGAAATGCTCGAACGCATAGCCGAGTTCCTGCGCCCGCTCCGACGCGCCATTGAAGAAAGCCACATGCGCCGGAAACTCCTTCCACGCCCATCGGGTGTCCCAGTTTGTCACATAGGCCAAGGTCTGCACCTCGCGCCGCTGCCGCAGATTCCGGCGATAGCTCATCAGCGCCCGCAACCCGGGATCGGGCCGATAACCCATCGACTCGGCCAGCTTTCGGAGCCGTTCCCGTGTGCCCTCCGGCAGGCTGGGATGATTGCGCAGCGCCAGCGAGACCGTCGTCACATGGACGCCGGCACGCTTCGCAATATCTGCCATCGTGACATAGCCATTCATCGTCTGACCGGTGCTTATCGGGGATGCCCACGTTCAACCGGAAATCGGCCTGCTCACAACAACTAAGAACGGCTCAGAAATCCACATCGCGAACCCAGCGCCACGGCGGTCACGAGCAGAGCCGAGAGCCGCCGGACCCCCTGCCGCCAGAGCGGATCTCCCCGAAGCGGCCGATCCAACCCGCGTCGTTTTGAGGTTGGCTCGCCCGACCCCCGCGGAGCAACTTGCCCACGATGTCGAGAAAGCCGATCTCCACGCAGAAGGCCACCGGGCGCCCCTCCTGGCACCCCACGTCCGGCGCACACTCGACCGCACCGCACGCCGCTGCCGCTACGCGACCTGTGGATACTCCCGACTCCCACGAGATGCGCATCAACAAATTCCTCGCCGCTTGCGGTCTCGGCTCGCGCCGCGCGGTGGAGGAGATCGTCCTTGCCGGCCGGGTGACCGTGGGCGGCGCCCGCGTCGACAGCCTATCCCTGCACGTCACCGACTCCTCGGAAGTCGCCGTCGATGGGAAGCGCGTGTTTGCCACCAGCGGCGGCCGTGTCGTCCTCCTCCACAAGCCGATCAACGTCGTCACCACCCGCAGCGATCCCGAAGGCCGCCCCACCATCTACGATCTCCTGCCCGCCTCGCTGCACCGCCTCGCCTATGCCGGCCGGCTCGATTTCGCCTCCTGCGGCCTGGTCGTCCTCACCGACGACGGCGAGCTGCTCTTCCGCCTCACCCACCCGCGCTGGGACCACCCCAAGCGCTACATCGTCGAACTCGACGCCCCGCTCTCGCCTCAGGATCTCGCACGCGTCCGCGAGGGCCGGATCGAGTTGCCCGACGAACTCCCCCTCAAACCCATCGCCGCCGCCCAGCATGGCCGCACCCTCGAGCTTGAGCTTCGCGAAGGCCGCAACCGACAGATCCGCCGCATGATGGCGGAGCTCGGACGCGAAGTTCGCGACCTCTGCCGGGTGAGCGTCGGCTGCTGGTCACTCGAAGGACTTGCCCCCGGCAAGTGGCGCGAGCTCTCCCCCGCCGAGGTCGCACCCATGCGCCGCGCCCTCGACCTCCCGCCCAGCAACGCTCCAGAATCCGCAGGATAGCGCCCGGTCGGAATCCGTTGAAGACGCAACCCGGCAACGCGCTCCAGCGTCGTCTCCCCTGCAACCTCCGCCATGGCCCAACGCCATCCCTCCACTCCGCTCCGGACGCAACCCACCGCCACCCCCGAGCCCGCGGCACCGCCAACGACAGCCCCGGCCGCAGCAGCCGCCCATTCCGAGCGCGACGCCCCGCCTCCGAACGCCTCCGCCGCAACCGACGGAGCGGGCATCGATCGCCGCCCGCTCTGGTTGGGTGCCCTGCTCTTCCTGCTCACACTGGCCATCTACCTGCCGGCGTTGCGGTACGATTTCATAACCTACGACGACCCGGGCTATGTCATCCATGAGCCCCACGTGAACACCGGTCTCTCGTGGGAGAACTTCCGCTGGGCATGGACCAGCTTCGAGCACGCCAACTGGCACCCGCTCACCTGGCTCTCGCACCAGCTCGACTGCCAGCTCTTCGGCCTCGCGCCCTGGGGCCATCATCTCACCAGCGCCCTTCTCCACGCCCTCAACACACTGCTGCTCTTCGCCTTCCTCCGCCACGCAACCGGATTTCTCTGGCGCAGCCTTGTCGTAGCCGCGCTTTTCGGACTGCACCCGCTGCACGTCGAATCCGTCGCGTGGGTTGCCGAGCGGAAGGATGTCCTCAGCACGCTTCTCGGCCTGCTCGCGCTCTGTGCCTACGCCGCCTACGCCCGACGCTCGAAGGCCGGCCTGCCACGGGCATGGTGCCCATATCTGCTGGCGCTCCTCGCCTTCGCCGCCGGGCTCTCGGCGAAACCGATGCTCGTCACGCTTCCCTGCGTGATGCTCCTTCTCGATCTCTGGCCGCTCGGCCGCTGGAGCGGCGCCACAACTCGGCGACGCCTCGCGCTGGTTGTCGAGAAACTGCCATTCCTCGCGCTCGCGGCGGCGTCCTGCGTGCTCACGTCCCTGGCCCAGTCCGCCGGAGGCGCGATGAAGGCAGTCGAGTGCTTTCCCCTCTCCGTCCGCATCGCCAACGCGCTCGTCGCCTACAGCCTATACCTGGCAAAACTGTTCTGGCCGACCGATCTGGCCGTGCTCTACCCGAGCTTCGGCGAGATGCCGGCGGCGGAGAACATCGTCCTAGCGGTCGCCGTGCTCGCGGTGCTTTCGGGAGCGGCGCTGTTCGCGCTGCGCCGCGGCCGCGCCTGGGCTGCCGTCGGCTGGCTTTGGTTCCTGGGCACACTCGTGCCGGTGATCGGGCTTGTTCAAGTCGGCGGCCAGACGATGGCCGACCGCTATTCCTACATCCCGTCGATCGGCGTGTTCCTCGTTGTCGTCTGGGGCGCCGCGGAACTGACCCGCAACCAATCCCGCCGCACCCTCGCGCTCAGCACCGCCACCGCCCTCGCGCTCGCCGCCTGCTCCGCCCAGACACTGCACCAGCTCGCGTACTGGAGAAACACCGAGACGCTCTTCCGCCATGCCGTCGCCGTCACCGACGACAACTGGATGGCCCATTTCAACCTCTTCCAGTTCTACCGGAACTCCCCGGCCGACCAATCCAAGGCCCGCGAAGCCTACGAACGCGCGATCGCCATCATCGGCACCTTTGCCGAGCGCCAGAACCAGCGCGGGCTCGCCCTGCTCCGCCAAGGGCGCAACGAAGAGGCCATCGTCTATTTCCGCCGGTCCATCCGGGTGAAGAAGGATCACACACCGGCACACATCAACCTCGGCCTTGCGCTCCTCCAGTCGCCCAGCGGCCTCGACGAAGCCGTCGCCGCCTTCCGCACAGCCCTCCAGCTCGATCCACAATCCGGCGACGCGCAACTCGGGCTCGGCCGCGCCTTGGCCCGGATGCCCGACCGCCTGTCCGAAGCCATCTCCGAACTGCGCATGGCCGTCTGGCTCCTGCCCGACCGGGCCGATGCGCACCTCGCCTTTGCCGATGCGCTCGCGCTCGACCCGAACCGCCGCGCCACTGCCATCGCCGAGTACGAGAAGGCGCTCGACCTCGATCCCTCCTCCGCCGCAGTCCGCAAAGGGCTGGAACGATTGCGCTGAACGGGGCCACCACGCTAACGGCAGGAGCCGGCCGGTACGGCACTACCACCCTCAAGCCCAGACCGCACTCACACCAGCCGCCGGAGCTGGCGACGCGCGAGCCAGATGTCGACCCGGGTGAGGAGAAACCGCGCCCACCACTCGCGCAGGCGCTGCCAGACCCCGCCACGCCGGCGCCGCCGCACCGGCCGCGCATGCTGCCGCGCCGCCGCGATGAGCTCGCGCCCGGCCGCCGCGAAAGCCCGATCCTGGATGCGCACCATCACCTCGTAGTTGATCGTCAACGAACGGGCGTCGAGGTTGGAGGAGCCGACGAAAACCGCGTCGTCCACGATCGCCAGTTTCGCATGCAACACCTGCGGCTGGTACTCGTCGATCGCCACGCCGGCGCGCTGCAGCCCGCCGTAGAACGCCCGCCCCGCCAGCTGCACCAGCGGCACATCCGTGCGCCCCGCAAGCAGCAGTCGCGCCGAGCCGCCACGCCGCACCACCAGCCGCAGGGCCCGGCGTAGCCGATACCCGGGCACAAAGTAGGCCGAGACGATCTCGACATCCCGCGCCCGGCCGAGGTCGTGGAGCAGCCTCCGGTGGAAGATGTTGCGTCCGAACCCCGGCCCTGTCGCGAGCATCGCCTCGCGGGCGTAGTTGTGCAGCGCACGCCGCTGCCGCGTGTGCCGCCAGCGCCCGAGCCGCGGGAAGCGGTAGTCGTGGTGGGCGAAAAGCACCTCGAATGAGGCGCCGAGCTTCTCCGCGATGGCGCCGTGCAACTCCACGCCGAAGTCGCACCAGCCGCGCGTCACGCCGTCGCCGGCATATTCGGGCGCGATGTTGAACCCTCCCACAAAGGCCGTCTCGCCGTCGACGAGCAGCAGCTTCCGGTGGTCACGGATCGCGATGCGATCGAGCGAGACGGGGTTGAAGACACGCACATCGCCGCCCGCGGCGCGCACCGGTTTCCAGTAGTCCGCCGGCAACGGCCGTGAGCCGAACCCGTCGACCAGCACTTCAACGCGAACCCCGCGCTTGGCGGCTGCGGCAAGCACCGCGCGGAACAAGTCGCCGGGCACACCCGCCGAGAAGATGTACGTTTCCAGCCGCACCGAGCTCCGCGCCGCATCGATTGCAGCGAGCATCCGCTGGTAGGCGGTCTCGCCGTTGGGCAACCATCGGGGCTGGGGGCCGTTCTGCATCCGCGTCCACCTTCCACGCACCGCGCGTCGGCCGCAACTCCACACATGGATCCGCGGCACGCGTCGCGGTCCCGCAACCGGCCTCGTGCCCGTCTTGATCTTTGACAATCCGCCTCCCGCCCGGCCTAGTCCTCGGTCCGTTGTCTACCTCTGCGCGCGACCGCATCCTGCGCACTGTCGCCGCGCGGGGACGGCTCCCGCCAAAGACCTTACGTTTTCTCACGCACACAAAAATGAAAATCGTCCTCGCTTACTCGGGCGGACTCGACACGTCCGTCATCGTCAAGTGGCTCAAGGAAACCTACGACGCCGAGATCGTGACCTTCGCGGCCGACATCGGCCAGGAGGAGGAGCTCAAGG
>Ga0209098_1004210_pt1 | contig 11352 bp, 7 predicted proteins | sample AD_JPNHW1_MetaG_FD_184429 | JGI IMG/M metagenome (GOLD analysis project Ga0209098, IMG submission 184429) | Active sludge microbial communities of municipal wastewater-treating anaerobic digesters from Japan - AD_JPNHW1_MetaG (SPAdes) (version 2) | ecosystem: Engineered > Bioreactor > Anaerobic >... | reverse complement strand
CGCCGGCACGCACAATCTGGTCGGCTTCGCCAATATACTGGCCGAGAACAGCGAACCGCGTTTCAGGCGACACCAGATCAGGCGATAAATCAGTGTTTAGCTGCATGAACACTACCGTAGCTGCGACCCTGACTCCACCCGGAGCCATTTCTGCATCTGAATCGCTGGCAACGGCCGTCAAAACTTCCTGAGAAACAAAATGCACAAGTTTGCGCCGCTGCTCAAGCCCCTGGATCATGCCGGTAAAAACCGTTTTGAGATCGCCGAACTCATCGCTGGCGAGTAGCTGCACCCCGACCTGCAGATTACCGCGGCCAACTTCGCCAGTTACCCTGATAAATTCACGCACTGGCCGCAGATAAATCAATTCAAATACCAGATAAACGAAAATCATCAGCAGCAGCCCATAACCGCAAAGCATACCAGGCAAGACCCAGGCAGCCGAACCACCCATGAGAACCTCTGACCCGACCACCATAACAAGAGGGTAATCGTTGAACCAGCGGGCCTGCATGAGGTTTTTTTCGTGATCACGCCAGACGAAACCCTCTAAATCTTCTGCCAGAGCTATATTTTCATACAGGTTACGGTTTTGCAGGGTTTGCCGATCAGCAAGGTCGATAAGACGAAAACTGCCGCCTTCCCTGGCCACTTCGTAGAACCGCGCGGTAAGGCCGGCGAATTTCCCTGAGGGTCTGAAATGGTTGAGAATATAGTCGCTGATCAGCTGGTTATCATAATAATTGAACGACAGAAGGCCATGCAGACTGTAGTTGTCGTCGTTAAACACAAACGCCGTCGAAAAACGATTGCCGGTATTCAAGCGTGCCATCTTATATGGGCGACCCCAGCGATTGCCGATCTCATTAACAAAAGATGAATCGACGACGCCTGGGTCTCTTTGCCTGCCGCGCGACTGATTCAATGCAAAATTGCCATGACGGTCAAAGCCGTTGAGAATCGACGAGGCAATCAGACGCCGGCCCGACTCTTCTTCGGGCGCAATGGGCCTGAAATGCTTTTTTGACCTGACATGCAGGCGCTGGCCACCGTCGAGATCAAAGAACAGGTCAGAAGCCACCGTGTTTTCGAGGCCCTTTTCGAGAATGCGTTCGTATGTGGCAAAATCACGGCCGCGAAATCTGCTCAGCGAAGCGACGACCCGTAGAGTATGTTTTTGCAGAGCCGCAAGATAATGGGAAAATCCCTCATACAACTCGTTAAAATACAACCTTTGCAGCTCTTCAGCCTGATACCAGCCATAAACCCGGTTGAACTGATTCCAGGTCGTCAGGCCGGCGAGCAACAGGGCCACGGGCAATAGAAGCATTATTGCCGTGCCGAGCAGCACTTTAGCCCTGATTCTCATTCTGAAGTCAATACCAAAAAAATAGAGCCGCAGCAGGAGCACCGCACCAATAATCGCAAGCAGTCGCCCCATACTGAAAATCAGGGAAGCACGACTGGCTAACGGGTGCTGCAATTCAGACATCGGCACTGTAACCTGCAATAAAGGCAATCGGGCAAGAATTTTTTCGAGATTGACTGGCACCAGGCCCCCACCCTGAACCAAATCAACCAGAACAGTGTCAGGAAACGTAGATACCAGATGCTGACCTGCGGCATCGGCAAGATAATCGGTGATAATATTACGGGTCAGGTAATGATCACCAGCAAGATTTATATTCAATCGACTGAAACCGCGCCGGCAACCACTGCTCTGCCGGCCTGCCGCTTCAGCAAGAATCTGCCGTTGATCGAGATCTGCACCGCGCAAAATCACCAGCACCCCGGCCGCCAGAGTTTTTTCCTGACCAGCAACCGGCAACATTGGCTGATAGAAAAAGAAGGCAGGCCCGCCAAACTTTGCCGAAACTGCCCGACTGACCCGCCCTGGCACCAGAGGCATCTCAGAAACAAGACCAAACTGGCGCCGAAAAAAGGTATCGGCTTCATGACCGGCCCGACGCTGATCGCCGGTCAACGAAAGCGATTGACTGGCAACTATTGCCGGCCGCCGGTTAATGGCAACAAAATAACGGCGCAGCATATTGCGCGGCAGCGCAGGCAGCAGTTTTTGCAGATGAGTGGCAACAGTTGAATCAACCTCGGAGATTGCCGCCGAGTGAGTAACAACCGCCACTACTTTGAGGCCAGTCTGCTTTTTAAGCTGTTCGGCAGTTGCTGACGCACTGTATGGCAGGCGCAGATTTTCGGCAAAAAAACGAGCAAGTTTCTTTTCGACAAAGGTTTCGGCCTGCAGGTCACGCCTGAAACTGCTCATTTCGCCCGAAAGCGTAGAAACAGCCGCCTGGCGATTCGCGTTCAGTGTCAGATCAAAGAGGTAGCTGAGGCTGACCTGCAGCAGAATCGCCGGTATCGCAAAAACTGTGAACCATGCGAGGGTCAGGGATTTCAAGCTCAGACGGCGCCGGATATTGATGTATTTTTCAGGCATCGCGGCCTCCGGTCGGTGAAGAGGTGCCGCACAGCTCAAAAGCTTCACCGTCAGGGGCGACCAGTCTGACGCCAAATGAAAAGCCGCTGTCAAGGCAGGCCCTGGTTTCGGCACAGAGCAGCACCTTCGAAGCCACAGTCTTTGTAAGACTTTCTAACGATTCGGCCCGCTTTGCAACATCGCCGAGAACCGCAAAAACCATGCGGCCACCTTCGCGGCCGGCGATGCCCGAAATAGCTGAGCCAGTAGCAATACCGATACCATTCTCAATGGTAAAAAGACCGCGACTCAGCCGTTCACAGTTAAGAGAAGCAAGACGCAGTCGCATTTCGAGAGCGGCTTCGGCTGCGCAGGCCTCGGCCGGCTTTTCGCCGCCGGCATAAAACACCGCCATCACTGCATCGCCCACAAAGCGCTCAATAACGCCGCCATGGTTTTTAATGGCGGTTTCCATGGAGGTGAAATAATCGTTGAGCAGGCTGACAACCTGCTGCGGGTCATGCTGCTCGCTAAGACTCGTAAAATTGCGAATATCAGCAGCGAGCATGGTAAGGCGAGAAGCCTGCACCGAACGCATTTCGCTGAGACCGGTGGTCACACCAAGGCGCTCATAAAGGTTTTCGGAAACAAAGCGCCGCATTTTTTCGCGTTGGGCAAGGCCAGCGGTCATATCGTTGAAGGCGTCGGCAAGTTGCGAGAACTCATCAGTTTTTTCGAGCACCAGTCGCTGCTGGTAGTCGCCGGCGGCAACCGCAGCCGCCCCAAGGGCTATACCACTGACCGGGTTGATAAAAAGCGCTTCGAGAGCGTCAGCAAAAAGCAAGAGCGAAGTCAGGGCAAAAATCAGCAACAGAAATGGAAACAACCAGGCGAGCAATGCCACCATTAAATCAGGCGAACTGCTCGAAATACCTGCATAGACAATGGCTTCCCGGTCACTGAAAAGTTTCTTTTCGTAACGGTAATAACCGGCGGCGCCAGTGAGGTCGCCGCTGCTTACCCGCTGGGCGGCTGCATTATCGAGCAAAATTTTCAGATCGTGGTCTGGGCTGACATGCTCAGGCCACCAGTGCAGCACCATATCGTCATGCCGCCGGTGCCCCATGAGAAAATCATGGCGATGCCGGCCCGAAAAACTCGAAAAAATGCCGGAATCGAATTCTGAAGGGTTATAGATTATGTAATTAAGATTGCTGACATTTGTCGAAGCCATGGCGCGAACCGTGCCTGAGCCATCGCTGCCACCTGGTATCAAAAACCAGATAGTGCGCGAAAAATCATCAACACGGTTCAAATCAATAGTTTCGTTGGCTTCATACTTCAAGGCATTGTAATCAAAGTATTCCTGACGAATGGTAGCCAGAAGACCGTCAGCAACGCTGGTCATGTGCTGCAATTTTTTGATCGCCGGGGCCTGGTTGTCGAGACTGCCCAGGTTTTCGAGAAACTTAACAGACAACAGCTGTTCAAGCTTTGCAATAGCTGTATCAGCAGGGTTACGATCACGAAAACTTCTCGTGACCCCGTCATTTCTAAATAGATAAATATCAACCATCGAACCTGGCCGCACAACACTGTGAGCGTGAATATTCATGATCTCTTCGCCAGGCTTGTCAACAATCTCGATCAGACGGTTCTTGATCTTTAAAGTTTGCAAAAGGTGTTGCTGGCGCTGGTCATTGTAATAACTGCGCAGTTTCTGCAGCTGGCTTTCGGCGTCGGTACGAATTTCGAAACGCCCGAGACTTTCTATGCGCTCGAACAAGCGCTGGGAAACATGGCCAAGAATCGTGTAAGGCATCACCACCGCCAAGCTGATCGCGAGCAACATGCGCAACCGCAATCGCATGCCACCCGGAAACCCGAATAAAACAAAATAGGCAGAAATAAACAGGCAGAGCAGCAGCAACAAATGCTGGCCCGCCCTCAACCGACGGTTGAGGGCGGCCGAATCTTCAAGTATGCCTGAAACATCAAGTGAGATCAGAAGGCCGGCCGGCAGTTTGACCGGCCGGGTGAAAAGCGAGTTGTAGCCGATCAGCTCAGCTGGCAACGATGCCTCAATCTGAAGTTGCCGACCCCGCCACCTGACCTGGCCAGGGTCAACCGGCGGGCTTTGCAGATAACTGCGACTGAAGCCTGGATTCTTAGTGGCTAATGAGTCGACCAGCAGCTTTTGCGGCGGAAAATGGCGGCTGGCAAACATGACATAATAGCCCCCCATGATTTTTGCGCCTTCCTTGATGCGGCGAAAGTAAGCAAACAGTCGGCAATCACCACGTTTTCGGGTCGCGGTCTCGTAGCAGCCACCCTGAAAAGGCAATGAATAAATCATGTCTGAAAAGCAACGGCCCATCAGCGAAAAATAGGCCTGGGTCGGCCCACCTAAATCTTGTAATGCTCTTTTTCTCACATCAAAAAAGCGCTCTTCCGCATCAACCCGGCTGTTATCGACCCTGACGAAGGTTCCGTCCTGGTCAGAGACTACCAGGCCTAACAACATCGCCAATCGCTCCCGGTCAGCAGGCTCAAGGTCGTCAAGAGCTGGCGAAAACCATTTCCAGATGTGGTATAAATCAGCGCTGAATGCCACCATCATCAGCGGCTCAACCCCGCTCAGTTCTAAATATTGTGACCTCAGTTCATCGATGGTGTCGGCATCAAAAATCTTCGGATCAACACCTGAAACAAATTCTGGCCTGACAAGTGAGGGCGAAGAAACCCCCGCCAGTCGCTCGGCCTTTTTGATGATTTTTTCGATATGCAAGCGGGCGTTGAGATCGCTCTGGAATGAAAGTGCTTCACTCTTAAGCCGCTGCTCGGCAATCTGCAATTGATTCTGGCGGGCTTCGTCGTCTATCTGACGCAACCCGGCGCAGATAAAGAGCGCAGGTAACATCACCAGCAGTATAAAAACCCCTGCGATGATTGCTCGCAGCCCAATTTCATCGTGCCGTCTCACTCAACCATCCCGTTCACCAGCATTTTCAAATATCTCCCACGATCCGCGTCAATCAGTGTTCATCCGTGTTCATCCGTGTTCATCCGTGGCCAGAAATTCTAACCCGACCCGTGTTCATCTGTGTTCATCCGTGGCCGGCATTCTTCTTCTTTACCCAGAAAGCAGCCCTGAAACTTCTGTTTCAGGGCTGCTTTTATCAACACTATCGGTGGTCAGTTTTTCATGCTGTGCACTGGCGCCGGAATGCGCCCGCCACGCCGCACGAAAACCGAGGGGGAATGACGGCCCACTTCCATAACCGGGCCTTTGCCAAGCAGACCGCCAAAATCGACGACATCACCGGCTTCCATGCCTGGCACCGGAATCAGACGACAGGCAGTAGTTTTATGGTTGATCATGCCGATTGCCGCTTCATCGGCAATAATACCGGCAATTACATCGACCGGAGTCGCGCCCGGAATGGCGACCATGTCGAGGCCGACCGAGCATACGCAGGTCATGGCTTCGAGTTTTTGAATATTGAGAGCGCCGGCTTCGATAGCCCGGCACATACCGGCATCTTCAGTGACCGGAATAAAAGCACCCGACAGCCCGCCAGCGTAGGTGGCCGCCATGATTCCACCTTTTTTAACTGCGTCGTTGAGCATGGCGAGAGCGGCGGTAGTGCCGTGGCAACCGGTTTTTTCGAGTCCCATCAGCTCAAGAATATCAGAAATCGAGTCACCGGCAGCCGGGGTCGGTGCCAAAGACAGGTCAATGATTCCAAAGGGAATGCCGAGCATGCGTGATGCTTCGCGCCCAACCAGTTCACCAGTGCGGGTAATCTTAAAGCTGATTTTTTTGATCAGTTCTGAAAGTTCGCCAAAATTAAGATGCTGGGCATTTTCGAGCGCGGCTCTGACAACGCCTGGGCCTGAAATACCCACATTGAGAATCGTTTCAGCCTCACCGGGACCCATAAAAGAACCGGCAATAAACGGATTGTCTTCAACGGCATTGCAGAAAACCACAAGCTTGGCGCATGCCAGCCCATTCTTGTCGCGCGAACGTTCGGCCGCTTCCTTGATGATTTCGGCCATGCGATAGACGCCATCCATATTGATGCCCGCCTGCGAACTGCCAATATTGACGCTTGAACAGACGCGGTCGGTGCAGCAGAGAGCATCAGCGATTGAATTGAGCAGAATCTGGTCGCCGCGGGTTACACCCTTGGGAATCAGAGCCGAAAAACCGGCAACATAATCGATGCCAAGCTCTTTGGCTGCTTTATCAAGCGCCTGGGCAATCGGCACTGCGGTCGGTTCAGTGAAAGCACCGGCCAGAAAAGACACCGGAGTTACCGAAATGCGTTTATTAACGATCGGAATGCCGTATTTCTTTTCGAGTTTGCGGGCCACCGGCACCACTTCATGGGCGACGCGCACAACTTTTTCGTAGACCTTGGCAGCGCATTGATGCACGTCTGAGTCGGCGCAGCTCATCAGATTGATGCCACAGGTGATCGTGCGGATATCGAAGGTTTCGACCCCGACCGCACTGATGGTTTCGATGACTTCTTCAAGAGAAAAAAGCATTGGTGGCCTCCATCACAGCCGGTGCTGGAATCTGAAAACGTCTTCGTGCTGAATGAAAACCTTGACGCGCAGTTGTTCAGAAACGGCCTGCATGCGAGTCTGAAAATCTTCGAAGCTGCAGTTTGCCGTTGAAAAATCGGTCATCATCATCAGAGCAAAGAGATCCTGCATGATTTTCTGGCTGACGTCTTCGACGTTAACGTTAGAATCGGCAATGGCTTTGGTGATGCCGGCGAGAATGCCAGGCTTGTTGGCGCCAAGCACGGTGATTACAACCTGTTCCTTTTTCCTGTTCAAGGCAAAAACCTCCCCTTCGGGATGTATGAGTTACGAGCTGTTATGTACCGCTGCAATATAGCAGAACCGCCCGAATCAGTAAAGTAATCTTGCATGTCGAGTTTCGACCTGCCTGACTGCCCCAAACCAGGCGGGTCTTTTCTTCAGTTCGAGAATATGGCATAATCTTAACCATGGCTATTTAAGGCCAGATCAATAGGCATTTCAGGGAGTCATATTATGCAGCATCTTGAGTTTCCACGGCAATCACTTGGTTTTTTTCCGACCCCGCTGCATGAGCTGAAATACCTGGCCGATGCCCTTGGCGGGCCACGCTTGTTCATAAAACGCGACGACCTGACCGGTCTGGCTCTTGGCGGCAACAAAACCCGCAAACTTGAATACCTCGTTGGTGCAGCGATTGCCAAAGGTGCCGACACCCTGATTACCGCCGGCGCCATTCAATCGAATCATTGCCGCCAGACCGCCGCAGCGGCGGCAAAAATGGGTATGGCCTGTCATCTGGTTCTGGGCGGCTCAGCACCTCAGACCGCCAACGGCAATCTGTTGCTTGACCAGCTGCTCGGGGCGACAATTCACTGGGCTGGTGAGCATCGCAAGGGCGAAGATATTCCGCGCATCGCCGAAGAGTTGCGTGCGGCCGCCCGGCGGCCGTTCATCGTGCCTTATGGCGGCTCGAACGAAATCGGCGCCCTCGGCTTTGTTGAAGGCCTGCGCGAGCTTCATGAGCAGGCTGTATTAATACACGCAGACTTTGACCACATCGTATTCGCGTCAAGCTCGGGCGGCACGCACGCTGGTCTGATGATCGGCCGTGAGCTGCTTAAAATGCGCTGCCGCCTGACTGGCATCGCCATCGATAAGGTCGGAAGCGCCGACAAATCTTTCAGACAGCAGATAATCGAGCTGGCAAATGCTACCGGCGAGATGCTGCAGCTCGATCATCATTTCAGCGGATCCGATCTGAACCTGAACGAAGACTTTACCGGTGCTGGTTACGCCGTGATCGGCGAAGCCGAACGCGAAGCCATCAGTCTTTGTGCCCGACACGAAGGCATTCTCGTCGACCCGATTTACACTGGCCGCGCTCTGGCTGGCATGATCGGCCTGATCCGCAATGGCACCTTCAAAAAACACGAAAAGGTGCTTTTCTGGCACACCGGTGGCTCACCGGCGCTGTTCGCCTACGCCGACGCTCTGCAAACCAGCTGAAGCGGCCACTGGCTATTTGTTAAGATTTAAAGTAGCAATTTGCGACCTGTATAAGAGCGTCTTGAATATTTCTCGCCGATTCGACGGCATGCCCTGTCTGCCAGGTTAGTTTGAAGCATTCAAATTCGCTTTTATCAGGTTGAAGAGTCGGTCCAGTATTCGCGGGGCACCGGGTTAGACCCTTCCCAGATAATCTGCCTGAAATGCACCGGGTCAGTATTGCCTTCGGTGTTGATGAAGAGTATCTGCGAGTCGTGATTGATTTTGAGAAAGTCGCGCAGCTCGCCCACACAGTTCTCGCGCAGAATCGAAACGAGCGCCCCAAGCGTGACCGCGCCTGATTCACCAGAGACGATGAACGGGTCGCCGGCGAGGGGCGTCGCGTAAATGCGCATGCCCTTGGCTGCAACGTAGTCGGGGCAGGTCACAAAGCAGCAGGCAGCCTGCCTGAGTATTTCCCAGGCTATTGGGCTTGGCTCTCCGCAAGCGAGACCGGCCATGATGGTATCGAGTTTCCCGTCTATTCTTTGCGGGCTGCCGTTGCCCGACTCGATTGAGCGATACAGACAGTCGGCGGCTTCAGGCTCGACAACCACGCAACGAGGCGCATCTCCGGGAAACAGCGCGTGATAGTAGCCGATTACCGCGGCCGCGAGAGCCCCGACGCCGGCCTGTACGAAAACATGCGTCGGGCGGGTGATGCCCTGGCCCGAAAACTGTTCCTGAATTTCGGCCATCATCGTAGTGTAGCCCTGCATGATCCAGGTCGGAATCTCGGTGTAGCCATCCCATGAGGTGTCTGATATAACCGCCCAGCCGTTTTCTTCTGCATCAATAACGATCTGGCGCACCGCGTCGTCGTAATTGCCGGCGATGATTTTAACGGTGGCGCCATAGCCGCGAATCGCTTCAATTCTAGGTCGTGAAGTTTCAGCATGCACGTAGACGACACAGTCGTGCCCAAGTTTTTGGGCGGCCCAGGCAATGCCACGACCGTGGTTTCCGTCGGTGGCGGTGGCGAAGGTGATTTTTCCGAGTTTCTGGCGAATCTCGGTCGAGGTGAGTTCGGCATACGTCAGTTCTTCATCGGCATTCAGCAGGCGTTTGATGTATTTGTAAACCGCGTATGAACCGCCAAGAACCTTGAACGAGTTCAACTGCAGCCTTTCAGACTCGTCTTTTACCCAGATGCCGCCGACACCGAACATCTGCGCCAGTTGTGGCAGAGCGAGTAAAGGCGACATCTTGAACCCTGGAATCTGGCGATGGAAGCGCCTGACCTTTCGAGCGATTTCGGGCGAAAACAGTTTCTCGCAAAGCGTCAGATCCGGGTTTCGGTGCTGGTTGAAGAGCCATTTCAGGTCAGGTCTGGCGTTGTTCATAACAGGTCTCCATTTCTATTTATGTTAAAACCATATTTGCAGATAAGTTTAAAAACTCAGGGCACTACCCCTTTAAAACACTCTGCGGGCAGCGAACTTACCACTGCGGCTGATTGCCGATGCGGTTGCCGATGACTTCGCTGGTCTCGTTAACCACGACAAAAGCGCCCGGGTCTTCGCGTAGCACGACTTCCTTGAGCTGGTGCAGTTCACGCCGCGAAACCACCGTGTAGATCATATTCAGCGGTTGCTGCGAAAACCCGCCACTGGCGGCGATCAGAGTGGTTCCGCGCTGCATTTCTTCGAGAATGGCGCCGTTTATTTCCTGCCAGCGTTCAGACACGATTGTGACTGCCTTGCGCTGTGACAGACCGTAGATAACGAGATCGATCATTCGTGACGACACAAACATGAATACCAGCGTGAACAGTGCCTCATCAATACTGAAAAAGACCACGACGCAGGTCAGCACGATAATGTTGAAAGTCAGCAGTGTCGTGCCAAGTTTGATTCCGAAGCGGCTGGCGAGAAGAACCGAAAGAATATCTGTGCCACCAGCTGAACCCCGCGACCGCAGAATAATTCCAGAACCGACCCCGTTGATCAGGCCCGCAAGAATCGCCGACAGCATCATGTCGTTGACCGCAATGCGAAAGTCGATAAGCCCGATAGCAATCGTATAAAAAGCGGTGCCGAAGAACGAAAGCATGAAAAAATTGCCCCCGAGCAATCGGTAACCAAAAATAAACAGCGGAATATTGAACGCGAAGTACATCCCTGAGACCGGCAATGACGGAACCATGCGATTAATAAACAGTGTAACGCCCGTCAGCCCACCAGACAAAAAATGTTTCGGCACGAGAATGCCGTTGACAGCGACCGCACAGATACATGAACCGAGCAGCAGCAATACGAGGCTTTTAAGGGTTGAGCGATAATCAATCTTTTTCATCTGAGAAACCTTTCAGTATTCCGGTCGTAGCAAAGCACAAAACTTGATGGGAAAAGGGCACTAAAATTTTGAGGCATTTCGTAGACAGTAGCGACCGCCGTGTTTGCCTTCAAACCCTTTAAATCGGGTCAGCACCAGGGTGGCTCGAATTGCACCGGAAACAGAGCTTTGACACTGGGCAGAACTTCTAACATGGCTACCCGCAGCACAATCGCGGCGCATTTTCCGGGCAGATCAGAATAAAAGGCTTTATGACTCAGGCTGAAGCGATAAACCTGGGCATTTCTGGCGGCGTACATGGCGTTTTCCTGTTGTCGGTGATAAAAAAGCAGTGACAGAAAAAGGTCACACTTTAAGCATACTCAATTTTCACCCATAAAGCAAACCAGACGAACCGCCCGAAAAATAGCGTTGCTATTTTTTGAGGAACGGGTTTTGGAGTTTTCGGCCTGTTGAACGTCCCGAAAAATCTGAAAATTGGATTTTTTTGGATCAGATCGAAAGAAATGACGTTC
>Ga0209098_1004208_pt1 | contig 11358 bp, 10 predicted proteins | sample AD_JPNHW1_MetaG_FD_184429 | JGI IMG/M metagenome (GOLD analysis project Ga0209098, IMG submission 184429) | Active sludge microbial communities of municipal wastewater-treating anaerobic digesters from Japan - AD_JPNHW1_MetaG (SPAdes) (version 2) | ecosystem: Engineered > Bioreactor > Anaerobic... | reverse complement strand
GGATGACGGCACCGGTGATACACCCTGCGACAAACGACTGAAAAATCAACCTTATCCGGTTCTCCGGAAATAACGGCTGGACCGAAGTTGAAAATACAAGGGGAAAAACGATCAACGATAACTTGATCTCCATGTCAAACCAGCCGTATTCCTGGTTGACACTGTAAGTCATCCCGACGAGGTACAGGAGGTACAGTGCACCAAAACACAATATTTGAAGACGGGTTTTCTCTCTGAAAAGCAGCTTAAAATTACGGATGCTGCGGATATCCGTGATCCAGTTCAGCACCATCAGGGTGATAAGCAGCGGGACCACCCTTCCGTACACCGGTAAAAAAAACGCGATGGCTGCTGCAGAGGCCAGAAAAACAGTGTCATGAATATTGTTACGGTTAACCGGCATAAATTTTCCTGCTTTTTAAAAGGGCCATAATCACCAAAAAGATGGAATAACATCCGGTTGTCAACAGGAGTGCCACGGAGGAAGCCATCAGCCCATACCTGGGAATCAGGATAAGGTTTAACAAAATATTGACAATGACTGTGGCAACAAGGGCAAACAACAGCGCCAGCTTATTGAACATCAATTCAAGGTACCTGTGCAGCAATAATGCGATCTGCCAAAGAAATGCCGAAAACAGAACGGGAAGGTACAACGGCCAGTAATCGGCTTCGGGGATCCGCATGATATCCTTCAGTAAAGCAGGTTTTATCACCATAAAGATGATGAACACAATGATAAAGATCAGGAACTCAAAACTAAGGGCCTCCTTAATGATTTTCCATGCTTCAGACTTATGCTTTCCATTCCACACGTCGGCAACCTTGGTCTGGTATGAAAAATAGATCGGAAAACTGGCAAAAGTAACGGCTTTGAACAACAGGTCTTTCAGTACTGAATAAAGGCCTGCATCGTGGTATCCCATTCGTTCCATTATCAGGAACCTGTCGCCTGCCATCAGAAGATGGGAAAACAGAAGCCACATGGCAATCCCGTAACCAAACTCCGCCACTTTCCCCGAGAACCTGGAATCCCAATAGATATGCTTCAGATCGACCGTCAGTAGTCCCTTAACCCGGGTGAGGGAACGCAGGATCAGAACGCATATCTGGCTGAAGACCATGGCGCCGAATAAAAGCAGGTAGGTATTCAGGCGAAACAGGAACAGGCCGGCTAAAAGACCCGCGATAATGACCACCTGGTTGGTGCCCTCCAGAATTGCCGACCGGGTGTTCCGGTGATAAGCCTGGAGTATGGCCTGATGAAACAGGCAAAAATGGTTGAGAAATGTGAAGAGTCCTACCAATAACAATTCTGTTACTCCGAGGTCAAAGTACCACAATCCTGCAACCACCACCAGGGCAGTGGAGGTCAACGCGCTCAGGATGGTAAGATCATAAAACCTGCTCATCACAAGGCTGGTTTCGCGGTGCATTCCGCTCATGAACTTCATAATGCTGACCTGAACCCAGTGAAAACTAAGCGTAACGGCAATCAGGGAAGTATAAAGCAAGAGGGAATAACGACCGTACTCCACGGGACCCAGAACCCTGATCGCGAGCACGATAACTGCCAGGCCCACTGCTGCCGGGATAAACCGGCTTAATAAATATATCAGAACCTCTCTTTTCATGACGACAGAGCGCGACTAACGACCTGTACGGGGATTTTCTATCACCTCTTTACGAAAAAACTGCTTTGGGCGGAGTACTTTGTCAAAGTTGAAGTACTGAATCATGGTAAAATCCCGGCCATCGTTTACAGAAGCATAGAGCCGGTCGAGATCGTAGGGGAGCGGGTGGCCTTCAGGATCGGTCTGACCCGGAGGTCCGGCTTTATGAAAAGTCCGGATGGTCCTGGTTGAACCGGAGGTATCAGTCAGTGAAATGATGATAAATGGCTGCGATCTGAGAATGGAATCCTTTCTGACCTGATCCATATCATTCAGAAGCGCTTCATAATTCAAATTTCTGAAACCGGAAAGAAAGTTGAGGAGCTTCAGCGTATCATAATCAGGGATTTCCTGCTGGGTTCCCCATGTTAAAAGGCGGAATTTATTATTACCCAGGTTTTGTACTTCGAAGGACTGATCGGGTGTGGCCGGAATTTCAACTTTCACGGTGGCGATCTCAGGGATGGTACTTTTGAACACGTTATAATCGCGCCAGTATTTTTCGATCGGACTGTAACGGGGAGATACAAAGCCCCTGAATCCCGGAAGGTAAACCACGTAGGGCTCGCTGGCTCCATCCATCAGCATGTAGCATCCCATATTGCTTTGCGTGGCGCCGCCGACATAATAAACTTTGCTGAGCTTGTCATGTGGAAACCACCTGATACCTGCAAAGTCGATCCGGTAAACATGCTGATAAATTTCCACTTTCACGGCATTTACCGCCATTTCTTTGATAATGTTGTTATGGGCAGCCCGTGCGACCGGTTGCTGTACTTCAATGTTCATCATCGTCTTTAACAGCAGATCGATGCTGATCTTCTGAGCGGGATATTTATCGTTGACCATCCACTTACCGTTGGCCAGCTTTGACAGGGTAACGCTGTTGTTGTTCTTGTCTGCCATAAAAATCCGGATCACGTTGGATGTGTCGTCGAGCGCAAAGTCATTCATCGAACGCCGGAAGGTGTTCTCCGACCGGCTTAGCCAGAGAATCAGGGTAACCAGGGCCAGCAGGATGACGACGACTAAAATGGTTCTGTTTCTTTTCATGGGTTCTGTTTTCTGACCGGACCCGACCATACCCGTTTCCGGTACAAGTACTTTCCGAGCCCGAGGCCCGCGATGAGCACAATGGGAAAAATAATATTCAGCAACTGCCAGAAAAACCGTTGATTGGTCACCTTCGCCGAATCGAGCATTCTCAACTTGAGTTCACGCGAACGCACCGTGATAATGCCCGAGTCATCACAAAGGAAGTTCATCGCATTCAATACCAATTCTTTGTTGCCAAAGGTCTGTCGGGTGTACTGATCATATCCCATCGGAAGGGGATAGCCTTCCTTGAAGGAAAACTGGTTTTTGGCAATATCCCCGTCGGCAATCACAATCATCTTGGTAGGCTTGCTTTTGGTCTTAAAACCCAATGCCGGATTGTCGGCCAATTCAGGGGGTATCCGGAATAAAAAAGCTGAAGTGAACACGCCTTCGAGAAGAACCGCCACCGGGTAGGGACCTCTGCTGAACATGCCCGCATCGGGCTGTTCCTGAAGAATCCTGAGGTCGATGAGAACGGGTGCATTGACCGATCTGGAGTAAGGAGAAGATTCAAGTAAAATGGTCTTCCGAACCCCGGCTGCCGTTACGGTATCGATCGGGCTGATAAACTCGGTTTTGATCGCGTTGAGACCGTTGACAATGGGATGGTGTATCATAGGGATCAGAACCGGGAAGAAATACCATTTGAAGTATTCAAACTGGGGCTGGTTCCCGATCTGGCCGGTCTTCACCGGGATCGGAAGGGCGTTCAGGTCCTGAACCAATCGGGAATTCAGCCTTACCCCGTAACTGAAAAGCAGGTCTTCCAGGTTTAAATCGTTTGGGATCCCCATGGTGGTATTGTATTTCTGAAGGCTATCCATACTGGCAAACACCGGATCGACCATCCAGAGGATCTTGCCTCCACGCATAACAAACTGATCGATCAGGAATTTGTCGCGTTCCGCAAAGGGTTGTTGAGGTTTTGCAATGATGAGCGCCCGGTATTTGTTGACCAGGTCGTCGTGGATCGAGTCATGTTTCAACCGCACCGACAGACTGTTGATCTTCCCGTTGAGTGTAATCCGATCGACGTTATAGAATTCAGAAAGCGAATTTTGCAGGTCAATGGATTCCATCTGGTTTAATTCCCCCTGGCCTTCGATAATGGCAATCCGGGGTTTAACAGCCACCGAAAGATTCTGGATCGCGCTGGCCAGGTTATATTCCAGGTTCTGGATCGAATTATTCAGCGTTGTGTTGGATTCCTGCTGCAACTGTATCATCAGCAATTGAACGGGAATCTCACGGCCATGGTAAGAGACAAGCGCTCCCGGGAAAATGATGAGTTGGGATGATTCACCCTTTTTCTTAACCCTGAGGTCAGTCGGCTGCAACCCTCTTTCAGCCAGCAACGCATAAGCATCGTTCCGGTCTTTGGCATTTGGGTTTTCCGACGGATCGATGAATTCATACTGGATGTTGTTGCTGTATGCCCTGAATTCATCCAGCATCTCCTTGGTTTCATTCGAAAGGCGCTGAAATCCGGGGGGAAGATCACCATAGAGGTAAACTTTGAACAACACCACGTCATCCAGTTTCTTCAGAAGCTTCTTGGTTGCCGGTGAGATGGAGTACCTCTTTTCAGCAGTCAGATCAAATCGTGTAAAGACAAAAGAAGCGATTATGTTAACAAGAACGATAACGACCACCCCCAGAATCAATCCGGTTATGTTGCTTTTCCTGATATTTCGTTTCTTGTCCGACATGGTTGTTTTTAATCCGGGATTATATGCTCACCATTTCCGGCTTTCAAGTGAAAATTTGGTCAGCAGAATAAACAGGGCCGTTACGCCGATAAAGTAGATCAGGTCGCGGGTATCGATAACGCCGCGGCTCATCGAGGAAAAATGGGCGCTTAATCCGAACGACTGTATCAGGAGGCCGGTCTTCCCGAAAACAATGAAATTATATACAAAATCAAATCCCAGGTAAAGAAAAAAGGAGATAAAAACAGCAACCATAAACGAAACGATCTGATTGTCGGTAACGGAGGAAGAAAATATCCCGATCGCTGTGAAGCTCGCACCGAGAAAGAAGAGTCCGATATAGGACCCCCAAATGCTGCCGGAATCAAGGTTACCCGGAGGCAAACCGAGCCGGTAAACGGTGAAATAATAGACCAGGGTCGGCAAAATGGCGATCAGAACCAGAAAGAGTCCGGCAAAATACTTTGCGAGGATCACCTGTAAATCGGTCAGTGGCTGGGTCATGAGCAATTCAATGGTGCCCGACTTTTTTTCATCGGCAAAGGATCGCATCGTGATGGCCGGGATCAGAAATAAAAAAACGAACGGGGCCAGGATGAACAACCCGTTCAAATTCGCGTAGCCAAAGTCAAGAATGTTGAATTCGACCGGAAAAACCCAAAGGAACAGGCCGGTTATCAACAGAAACACCACCAGCACTACATAACCGATCAGCGAATCCAGAAAACCATTTATCTCCTTCCGGAACAATGTATACATACCCTTATTTTGGGGGTGCAAAATTACGATTTTTTCATCTAAAAAGGATAATTCCGGACAAGATCACATAACATTTCTGGAAATGTACTGAGAATAATCGAGCAACTGCGGCTGATACGACTCCTGCAACAGATGCGAAGAGATCAGGAAATCGGCCGTCGACCGGTTGCATGCAGTAGGAATATTGTACACGACAGTTATCCGGAGCAGAGCTTTTACATCTACATCGTGGGGTTGTGGCTGCATTGGATCCCAGAAAAAGATCAGCAGATCGATCAACCCTTCTGAAATCATGGCGCCCAGTTGCTGGTCGCCCCCCAGGGGGCCCGATTTCAGCTTGACGATTTCAAAGGTTATTTGCTCCTCTTTTTCCAATTTCCGTTTGATGGTCTCTTCAACCAGTCGCCCTGTGGTTCCGGTACAAATCAATCGATGGCCGAGTAAGGTCTTATAGTTGAACTCCACCCATTCGACAAGGTCTTTCTTCCGGTTGTCATGGGCAACAAGGGCTATTTTTTTTGATTTTTCCATTGGTCAGGAGAATGATCTTGGTTTCAGGGTTTCAGGGTTTCAGAGTTTCAGGGTTTCAGGGTTTCAGTGTTTTAGGGTTCAAGGCTCATTTATTAAAATTAAAAAATCATAAATTCTCAAATCCTCAAATCCCCAAATTAGCACATTAGCACATCAGCACATTTTCATTCTTGGCAATCGTAAATCTTGGCAATTGTAAATCAATTTGTCCGCTTGTTCTCACAAAAGTTCCACCATTACAGACTGGTCGATTTTCAAGCCTAAAAGGCTGCAGGCCTTCCCTTCCCGGATAGCTATTTCGACATATCCGCTTGTGGAGAACAATGCCAGCATATCTCCAACCCCGACATCTTTGTAGGACTGGCTGATTTCACTGATGCGGTAATTGGGAGACCGGAAGGTGATCGCGAATTTGCTGTTTTTCACTACCGATTTGAACAGTTTTTCCGTAATGTTGGTGAAAACGTTTTCGTAATTATCCACATAGATCACCTTCCCTTTGATCATATCACCCTGGACGACAGGCTGAAATGCCATTTTTTGCATGACCGTATCTTTTGCATGTCCCAGGGTTTCGATCGGATTTCCGGCGGCGATATGGCAAGCTGCTTTCACGAAAACATCACGGGCAGGAAACGTAAAGTAATCGGAATCCTGAATAATGTCCAGTTCAAAAATGCGGGTTGGTTTTTCGTCGAATAACAAGGAAAAGATACCGTTGTCGGCCCCTAAAAAATAATGGCCTTCATGTACGACCAGGGTGTGGGGTGTCTCAATGGCAGCCTCGGAATTGATCGCCAGAATGTGAATGGTCCCCTCGGGAAAATTCCGGTAAAAGTTCCGGACAATGAAGGCAGCCTGATTTAGATCAAAAGCCGGGATATTATGTGAAATATCTACAATACGTACATCCGGAAGATGCCGGAGAATGGCTCCTTTTACCGCGCCTGCATAATGATCCTTCAGGCCCCAGTCGCTTGTCAATGTAATGATCGCCATGGAAATAATCGTACTTTTGCGTAATCAAAGGTACAACATTTTCATGAGTGAGAAAATTATCACCATCGAATCGGTTCACCCGGTCGATATTTTTGGGCCGAATGATGTGAATCTGGAAGTGATCCGGAATTTCTTCCCAAAACTCAGAATCATCCCCCGCGACAACTTTGTGAAAGTCCTTGGAGAAGAACAGGAGCTGATTGATTTCGAGTCGAAGTTCACCGACCTCATGCTGTATTATGAGAAATTCGGAAAACTGACTCCGCACGATATCGGAATCCTTTGGGGTTCTGTTGCGGGAAAAACGGAGAGCCGGGCCCGCGTGATTTCCGGGTTACCTGAAGACCAGATCCGGGAACAGAGTTTTACCGAAAACCCGCAATCCCCCCGAAATGGCGCAGCGGATATCGGGTCAATGGCCGGAGAATCGTCATCCGAAGTTCTCGTTCATGGTAAGAATGGACTGCTTGTACGAGCCAGAACCGGTAATCAAAGAAAACTCGTCGAAAGTTCCTCGAAAAACGATCTGGTTTTTGCCATCGGTCCGGCCGGTACAGGAAAGACCTATACTGCTGTTGCCCTCGCCGTAAGAGCATTGAAGAACAAGGAGATCCAGCGGATCATCCTGACCCGCCCGGCTGTGGAGGCAGGTGAAAACCTTGGATTTTTACCGGGTGATCTGAAAGAAAAACTCGATCCCTACCTGCAACCGCTTTACGATGCTCTGGGAGATATGCTTCCCACTCAAAAACTCATCCAATATCTTGAAGACCGCGTTATTGAAATTGCCCCCCTCGCGTTTATGCGCGGCCGTACCCTCAACAACGCGTTCGCCATACTCGACGAAGCCCAGAACACAACCCCGGCCCAGCTCAAGATGTTCCTGACCCGGATGGGATCTTCTGCAAAATTCATCGTGACCGGCGACATCACGCAGATTGACCTTCCCCGAAACCAGATCAGCGGCCTCATCCACTCCCAATCGGTTCTGAAAGGTATCCCCGGAATTGATTTCGTGTATCTCGACAGCAGCGACATCATCCGCCATAAACTGGTAAGCAGGATCATTCATGCGTATGGCGGGGGAGCGTAAATGAAGACGGTTTGTGCCATGGTGCCAAGGTAAAGTGGTGCCAAGGTAAAGTGGTGCCGTGGTGAGGTGGTGCTGTGGTGAAGTGGTGAAGTGGTTATGGCCTAAGAAAAAATAAATCCTTCTTCTTCCTCTAACCCTCATACCCTCCTACCCTCTTACCCTAATTTCACTATCTTTGCCAACGCAAACACTTCTTGCCATGTCAAACATTCTCACCCGAACCAATTTCAACCTCCCCGGTCAGAAAAACCTGTACACCGGGAAAGTACGCGACGTTTATAATATCAATGATGAATACCTCGTGATGGTTGCAAGCGACCGCATTTCGGCTTTTGATGTCGTGTTGCCCAAGGGTATTCCCTTTAAGGGACAGGTGCTGAACCAGATTGCCGCGAAATTTCTCGACGCCACCGCCGATATTTGCCCGAACTGGAAGATTTCCACACCTGATCCCAACGTGACCATCGGAAGATTCTGCAAGATCTACCCGGTCGAAATGATCATCCGGGGTTATCTGACCGGAAGTTCATGGCGCACCTATCAAAAAGGCATCCGGAATATTTGCGGGGTGACAATTCCCGACGGAATGAAGGAACACCAGCGCTTCCCGGAGCCGATCATCACCCCCACCACCAAAGCGCAAGAGGGCCACGACGAAGACATCTCCGAAGAGGAACTCATCGCGCAGGGACTTATCCCGGCCTCCGAGTACCAGCTGATCAAACAATATACCCGGGCTCTTTTCCAAAGAGGTACTGAAATAGCACAAGAGAAAGGATTGATCCTCGTCGACACCAAATACGAGTTCGGAAAAGGCCCGGATGGAAAGATTTACCTGTGCGACGAGATCCATACCCCCGATTCCTCCCGGTATTTCTACCTTGAAGGGTACGAAGAACGGTTTGCCAAAGGCGAACAGCAGCGGCAACTGTCAAAAGAGTTCGTCCGCGAATGGCTGATGGCCAATGGTTTCATGGGGAAAGAAGGACAGCGGGTGCCCGAAATGACCGATTCCTGGATCAATGAGATCTCTGAAAGATACATCGAACTTTACGAGAAGATCACCGGCGAAGCTTTTCAAAGAGCGGAAACAAAGGAGATCCTCGAAAGAATTGAAAGGAATATTCATACGTTCCTCAGGAAACCATAGTTCAAATGGAAAATGGAAAACGGAAAACGGAAAACGAAATGTACAGCTAATTGAAAGGAATATTTATACGTTCCTCAGGAAACCATAGTTCAAATGGAAAATGGAAAACGGAAAACGGAAAAATAAAGCCAATTAAACCGTTATGAAGAAAAGCATTGTACAGGAAAAAAGTTATGCTTTCGCCATAAGGATTGTCGGTTTGTACAAAAATCTGAATGAGACAAAGAAGGAGTATATTCTGGCAAAACAAATGCTGAGGTCAGGTACAGCTGTCGGGGCCTTGGTTCGTGAAGGAGAACAAGCGGAAAGTAAGGCCGACTTCATCCACAAACTTTCCGTTGCGCACAAAGAAGCCAATGAAGTAGAATATTGGCTTAATTTGTTAAAAGACACCGACTATATTGATTCACAAATGTTTGATTCCATTAATAAAGATTGTAAAGAAATCATTGCCCTACTTACATCCATCCTAAAAACGGCAAAGAAAAAATAACATCATAAAAATCTTCCTTTCGTTTTCCATTTTCAATTTTCAATTCAGATTAGTTCCTAAAACCTCAGCCCGCCCCCCTCCCATGATCCCCTTCTCCCCTCCCCGAATGGATCAAAAGATCATCGACGAAGTAGTCGACACACTGTGGTCGGGGTGGATCACGACCGGGCCCAAGACAAAACGGTTTGAAAAGATGCTGACGGCTTATGGCGGGCAACGGGCAACCCTGTGCGTCAGCTCCGCCTCAGCAGGTTTGGAACTGATGCTCCGGTGGTTCGGCGTGGGACCGGGTGACGAGGTGATTGTTCCTGCCTATACCTATTCGGCGACGGCTAATGTGGTCATTCATTGTGGCGCCCGGGTTGTTTTCGTTGATGTCGGTCCCGATTTCAACATCTCAATCGAATCGATTTACAGATCGATTACGGAACGAACCAAGGTGATCATGCCGGTCGACATAGCCGGATGGCCTTGCGACTACGACGAAATCAATGCCCTTGTGCTGCGCCCCGACATTATCAGGTTGTTCAGTCCTGCGACTAAAGAACAGAAAACCCTTGGCCGGATCCTGGTACTCGCCGACGCCGCACACTCCATCGGCGGTACTTACAAAGGGAAAAAGGTCGGAAATCTTACCGATATCACGGTCTATTCGTTTCATGCGGTGAAAAACCTTACCACCGCCGAAGGAGGCGCAGTATGTTTGAACCTCCCGTTACCTTTCGATCATGAACAAATTTACCGGGAACTCAATGCGAAGTCACTTCACGGTCAGACCAAGGATGCATTGGCTAAAACCCAGATCGGAGGCTGGCGCTACGACATCATTGAGCCGGGTTACAAATTTAATATGACCGATATTCAGGCTTCTATCGGCTTGGTAGAACTTTCGCGGTACGACGGAGATATGCTTGCCCGGCGTAAAACGATCTTCAACCGGTATTCCAAAGGATTGGGAAAATTTTCATGGGCCCAGATACCTGTTTACCTGCAACCGGGGAAGTCCTCTTCTTTTCATGTTTACCTACTCAGAATCAAAGATATAACCGAAGCTGTGAGGGATCAGATCATCCAGGAGATTTTTCACCGCGAAGTTGCCGTGAACGTACACTTTGTTCCATTGCCCATGATGACTTTTTACCGGGAATCAGGTTACGACATTCATGATTACCCCGTTGCGTACGACAATTATTCACGCGAGATCAGCCTTCCGGTATATTATGATCTGACGGATGCTATGGTTGATACGGTGATCAAGGCCGTTGTGGATTCGGTGAAAACAGTTACCGGTATATAAAATTGCTTTCGGCTCCCTGCTTTATAGAAGCTATAGACCCGGATCCGGGAGATAAATTGTTCAGGAATAACCTAACTCAATGGTCCGATTTTTTGATCTGTTTTTTTCTTTGGTGGGTGTGATCCTTTTACTGCCGCTTTTTTTGATCATCAGTTTGTGGATTATGGCAACTTCACGGGGAGGCATATTTTTCAGGCAACAAAGGGTCGGAAAAAACGGAAAGGATTTTTACCTGTTCAAATTCCGGACCATGAAACCGGATTCAGAGCAAGGGGGAAAACTTACCATTGGTTCCCGCGATCCGAGGATTACCGCGGCAGGCCTGTTCCTCCGAAAATTCAAACTGGATGAATTGCCCCAACTTTTTAATGTTATTACTGGTGAAATGAGCCTGGTTGGACCCCGTCCGGAAGTACGGAAATACGTGGAGCTCTATTCCGCGGAACAACAGACTGTGCTTCAAGTAAAACCAGGAATAACAGATTATGCTTCAATCGCATACATGGACGAAAACACACTCCTGGGCCGGTCAGCCGATCCGGAAAGAACCTACATC
>Ga0209098_1004202_pt1 | contig 11369 bp, 7 predicted proteins | sample AD_JPNHW1_MetaG_FD_184429 | JGI IMG/M metagenome (GOLD analysis project Ga0209098, IMG submission 184429) | Active sludge microbial communities of municipal wastewater-treating anaerobic digesters from Japan - AD_JPNHW1_MetaG (SPAdes) (version 2) | ecosystem: Engineered > Bioreactor > Anaerobic >... | reverse complement strand
TGAAGGTCTATTTCACCGCAGGGGCGCAAAGAATGCTGAGGAAGGCAGAGGACGGCCAAGACCTTGTCGTTTTTCCTGCGTGCGTTTCGGTGTCTTCCGCGTTTCTGCGGTGAAAGCTTTGCTCATCTCCGTTCCCGCTTCGCCCGCTGCAGGGCTCGGGCCAGATCCTGGCGGGCGAAGGGCTTGGCCAGTACGGGCAGTTCGCTGGCGCCGTCGGTGTCGGTTTCGTCGGTGTAGCCACTCATCAGCACGATGCGCATGGCCGGTCGGCGGTCCAGTACGGCCGCGGCCAACTGGCGGCCATTGAGGCCGCCCGGCATGATGATGTCGCTGACCACGATGGCGACATCGACGATCTGGTCGACCATGGCCAGCGCCTGCTGGCCGTCTTCGGCTTCGATGACCGGGTAGCCGAGGTCAATCAGCTGCTGGCGGACGACGCGGCGGACATTCGGCTCATCTTCGACAAGCAGGACCAGTTCGCTGCCATGCGGCAGGGCGGTTTCGTCACTGTCGGCATCGGTTTCGGGCTCGGCTGAGGTCAGCGGCAGCACCATCAGCACGGTGGTACCCTGGCCGGGCTGGCTGTGGATCGAGATGCCACCGCCGGACTGCTTGGCAAAACCGTAGGCCATGGCCAGGCCGAGACCGCTGCCCAGGCCGAGGCGTTTGGTGGTGAAAAAGGGTTCGCAGGCGCGGGCCAGGGTGGCGGCATCCATGCCGCTCCCGTTGTCGGAAACTTCGATCAGAACATACTGACCGGGGGTGACGTCGAAGGCGCCGGCGTTGGCTGACAGGTCGACGGCGCGGGCAGCGATATGCAGGCGGCCGCCGCCAGGCATGGCGTCGCGTGCATTGAGGGCAAAGTTGAGCAGGGCACTTTCCAGCTGGCCGGGGTCGACCACGGCGTGCACGCTGGCCGCGCCGAGGTCGGTGGATACCGAGATCGACTCGGGCAGCGAGCGGCGGACCAGCTTGGCCAGGCTGGCGATAAGCTGGCCGATATCGACCACCTGCGGCTCCAGCGGTTGCTGGCGCGAAAAGGTGAGCAGACGCTTGATCAGCTGCACGCCACGGCGCGCCGATTGCAGGGCCGGTTCGACGAATTCGTTGAGCTCGGCGTCATCCGGGCGGTGGTCCTGCAGCGCCGCCAGGTTGCCGATGACGACAGTGAGCAGATTGTTGAAGTCGTGAGCCAGGCCGCCGGTCAGCTGGCCGATGGCCTCCATTTTCTGGGCCTGGACGAGGGCGGCCTGCATGCGCTTTTGTTCGGTGATGTCGTGCGAGAAGACGAAGAAGCCGAGATTTTCACCTTCCGCACTGATTTCCGGGACCAGCGTGCTTTGCGCATGGAAGGTCTGGCCCTGGCGCTGCATCTGGTATTCGTAGGTTACCTGCTGCCCGGACAGCGCCTTGCGCACCGAGTCCTTGACCTGGGCATAGACCTCGGGGCCGATCACGTCGAGCACGTCGCGGTCGGTTACCGCGCCCTCCGGGTGGCCGTACCAGTCCGAGTAGCCCTTGTTGGCGTAGCGATAGACCTCATCCTTGTCGACGTAACCGATCAGGATGGGGATAGTGTCGTTGATCAGGCGCAGGCGGGCTTCGCTGCGGCCGAGGGCAGCGGCGATGCGCTCGTTTTCCTCATTGGCCTTGCGCAGGTTGGCGAAGGTGTTTTCGAGCTGGGCGGTGCGCCGGCGGACACGCTCTTCGAGTTGAATGTTCTGGTGCTCGGACAGGTGCTCGATGTAGCGCTGTTCGGTGACGTCGCTGTACAGCGTGACGAAGCCCTGGTGGGGTAGCGGTTCGCCGCGCAGCAGCAGCATCTTGCCGTTCGGCCGCTGGCGTTCGGTAACGTGGGGCGCGAAATTGCGGGCGGCGGCGACCCGCTGCGCAACCTGCACCTCCCTGTCGCCGGGGCCGTATTCACCGCGTTCGGCGTTGTAGCGGATGAAGCTCTCGAAGGGCGCACCGACATAGGCCAGCTGCTCGGGAAATTCGAGCAGTTCGAGGAAGGTGCGGTTCCACGCCACCAGGCGCAAATCGCCATCGAAGACGGTGATGCCCTGGTCGAGCAGATCCAGCCCGGCCTGCAACATTTTGTAGCGGGGGCTGTCTTCGGCGGGGGCGGTCGTGGGTGGCATCGGGCGATTCTAGTGCAGGCGCTGGCGTCGATTTTGGGGTGTAACGATTCGTTACATTCTGCCAATAGTTGCGCAAGAGTGTTTTGCGATTCTTATAAAAAAAGCAAAGCACGGTTACGGGCGCACAACGCAAGCGGTCGCCTGGATCGGCAATAACTTGCTCCAACGAGAACAGCAAACTCGGCAAGCAATCGTGAGGAGATTTACCGTGGTTAACCCGTACACCGTAGGGCTGGACCGGAATCCGGCCAACTATGTTCCGCTGTCACCGCTGACCTTCATCGAGCGGTCGGCCTTCATCTACCCCAAGCGCATTTCCGTCATCCAGGGCGATCGCCAGTACACCTGGAAGGAAAGCTACGACCGCACGCGGCAGCTGGCTTCGGCGCTGAAAGGGCGTGGTATCGGCAAGGGCGACACCGTCGCCGTGATGCTGCCGAACACCAACGCCATGTTCGAATGCCACTTCGGCGTGCCGATGATCGGCGCCGTACTGAATACCCTGAACACCCGCCTCGATGCCGAAGCCATCGCTTTCATGCTGGCTCACGGCGAAGCCAAGGTGTTGATCACCGACCTGGAGTTCTCCAAGGTCGTCAAAGCCGCCCTGGAGCTGCTCGACGGGCCGAAGCCGCTGGTCATCGACAGCCTGGACCCGGATTACACCGAAGGCGAACAGCTCGGCGAGAAGGACTACGAGGCCTTCCTCAATGAAGGTTCGCCAGACTTCGCGTGGCAACTGCCGGCCGACGAGTGGGATGCCATTGCCCTGAACTACACCTCGGGCACCACCGGCAACCCGAAGGGCGTCGTCTATCACCATCGGGGCGCCTATCTGAATGCCGCCTCCAACATCATTTCCTGGGGCATGCCGCAGCACTCGGTCTATCTTTGGACCCTGCCGATGTTCCATTGCAACGGCTGGTGCTTCCCGTGGACCATGGCTGCCAATGCCGGCACCAGCGTCTGCCTGCGCAAGATCGATCCGGCCCTGATCTTCGGCCTGATCAAGGAACACAAGGTCAGCCACATGTGCGGCGCGCCGATCGTGTACGGCATGATGATCAACGCCCCGGAAAGCCTGCGCGAAGGCATCGAACATCAGGTTAATGGCCTGATCGCCGGTGCCGCCCCGCCGGCCGCCATCATCGAAGGCGCCCAGCGCATGGGCTTCAACATCACCCACGTGTACGGCCTGACCGAAACCTACGGCCCGGCTTCCGTCTGTGCCAAGCAGCCGGAATGGGAGCGCCTGCCGATCGACCTGCAGGCCGCCCGCAATGGCCGCCAGGGTGTGCGCTACCACATGCAGGAAGCGATCACCGTGCTCGACCCGGTGTCCATGGAGCCGGTGCCCTGGGATGGCGAGACGATGGGCGAGATCATGTTCCGTGGCAACCTGGTCATGAAGGGCTACCTGAAGAACGAGAAGGCGACCGAGGAATCCTTCGCTGGCGGCTGGTTCCACACCGGCGACCTGGCGGTCGTGCATAGCGACGGTTACGTCAAGATCAAGGACCGTTCCAAGGACGTGATCATTTCCGGTGGCGAGAACATTTCGTCGCTCGAAGTCGAGGACGTGCTCTACCGCCACCCGGCGGTGATTGCTGCCGCCGTCGTCGCCAAGCCCGACGAGAAGTGGGGCGAGGTGCCGGCTGCCTTCATCGAACTGAAAGCCGGGGTGACCTGCAGCGAAGCCGAGATCATCGAGCACTGCCGTGCCCACCTGGCCCGCTTCAAGGTGCCCAAGCAGGTCGTCTTTGGCGAGTTGCCCAAGACGTCGACCGGCAAGATCCAGAAATACGTCCTCCGTCAGCACGCCAATTCGGCACTGGCCATCGAGTAAAAGCAGGATCGAGTTGCCTAGGGGCTTGAGCTGTTAGCAAAACCCGCTCGAGCCCAGGCAACCAGGTCACTAGCAACTAACATCTAATATCTAGGCAACTAATCATGAGCACCTATATCGCCCCGATCCGCGACATGCAGTTCGTCCTGAACGAAATCGCCGGTCTTGAAGAAATCTGCGCCCTGCCGGGCAACGAGGAATGTTCGGTCGAGCTGGTCGAGTCCATCCTCGACGAAGCCTCCAAGTTCGCCACCGGCGTGCTCGACCCGATCAACAAGGTCGGCGACCAGACCGGCCACGTCTGCAAGGACGGCGTCGTCACCACCGCCCCGGGCTTCAAGGAAGCCTACAAGCTGTTCGCCGAAACCGGCTGGATGTCCATGCCCTTTGATCCGGAGTTCGGTGGCCAGGGCCTGCCGGCGGTCGTCTCGATGGCCGTCAATGAAATGTGGAAGGGCGCCAACATGGCCTTCGGCCTGTGCCCGATGCTGACCGGCGGCGCCATCGAAGCCATCGCTCACCACGCTTCCGACGAACTGAAGCAGAAGTACCTGCCGAAGATGATCGAAGGCACCTGGACCGGCACCATGAACCTGACCGAGCCGAACGCCGGCTCCGATCTGGCCGCCATCTCGTCCAAGGCCAAGGCTGTCGGCGACGGCAGCTACCTGGTCAGCGGCACCAAGATCTTCATCACCTGGGGCGAGCATGACGTCGCCGAGAACATCATTCACCTCGTGCTGGCCCGCCTGCCGGACGCGCCGCCGGGACTGAAGGGCATCTCGCTGTTCCTGGTGCCGAAGTTCCTGGTCAATGACGACGGCTCCCTCGGTGCCCGCAACGACCTGATCTGCGCCTCGATCGAACACAAGCTGGGCATCCACGGCAGCCCGACCGCCGTCATGTCCTACGGCGAGAAGGAAGGCGCCATCGGCTACCTGATCGGCGAAGAGAACAAGGGTGTTGGCTACATGTTCACCATGATGAACCATGCCCGCGTCAACGTCGGCCTGGAAGGCGTCGGCATCGCCGAGCGCGCCTACCAGCATGCGCTGTGGTACGCCCGTGAGCGCGTGCAGGGCGCCATCATCGGCGACAAGTCCGGCGTGAAGAAGCCCATCCTGCATCACCCGGATGTCCGCCGCCTGCTGATGGACTGCAAGGCCCGCACCGAAGCCATGCGCACCCTGGCCTATTACGGCGCTGCCAACATCGACAAGGCGCATGCCGGCGATGCCGCCGCGCAGGCCCGCATCGACCTGCTGACCCCGGTCATCAAGGGCTGGAGCACCGAGCAGGGCGTCGAACTGTCGTCCACCGCGCTGCAAGTCTTCGGTGGTGTCGGCTTCGTCGAGGAAACCGGTGCCGCCCAGTACTACCGCGATTCGCGCATCACCACCATCTACGAAGGTACCACCGCCATCCAGGCCAACGACCTGGTCGGCCGCAAGCTGGCCCGTGAAAAGGTGCCGGGCGCTGCGATGAAGACGCTGATCGCCGAGATGTCGGCCGATGCCGAAGCCATCGGCGCCAACCCGCAACTGGCCAATATCGCCGCCAACCTGAAGGCCGGCATTGCCGCCCAGCAGAAGGCTGTGGATTGGATCCTGGCCAATTACGAAAGCGCCCCGGCCGCCGTGCATGCCGGTTCGGTACCCTTCCTGAAGCAGACCGGCATCGTGGTCGGCGGCTGGTTGATGGCCAAGTCGGCAGCCATTGCCGCCCAGCATCTGGCCAACGGCAGCAACGACGACTTCTACAAGGCCAAGCTGGCGACGGCCGAGTACTTCGCCACCCACCAGCTGCCCTTCGCCGCTGCCTACGCCGCCGAAGTTACCGGCGGTGCGGCGTCGACCCTCGGCCTGGCCGAAACCCTGTTCTGAGAATGACCATGCGTACCGATCGCGATGCGATGGAATACGATGTCGTGATCGTCGGCGGCGGCCCCTCGGGGCTGTCGGCGGCGATCCGCATCAAGCAGCTGGCCGAACAGGCAGGCAAGGAAGTGTCGGTCTGCCTGCTGGAAAAGGGCTCGGAAATCGGTGCCCATATCCTGTCCGGTGCCGTGCTGGAACCGCATGCCTTGAATGAGCTGTTCCCGGACTGGCAGGAGCGCGGTGCGCCCCTGAACACGCCGGCTGGCGAGGACCGTTTCATGTTCCTCACCGAAGGAGGCTCGTTCAAGCTGCCGACGCCGCCGCAGATGTCCAACCATGGCAATTACATCATCAGCCTGGGCAACCTGTGCCGTTGGCTGGGTGAGCAGGCCGAGGCGCTGGGCGTCGAGATCTACCCGGGTTTTGCCGCGGCCGAAGTGCTCTACCACGAGGATGGCTCGGTCAAGGGCGTCGCCACCGGCGACCTGGGCATCGGCAAGGATGGCCAACCGGGCCATAACTTCCAGCCGGGCATGGAACTGCATGCCCGCCAGACCATTTTCGCCGAAGGCTGCCGCGGTTCGCTGACCAAGGAACTGTTCGGCAAATTCGACCTGCGCGATGGCGTCGATCCGCAAACCTACGGTATCGGCATCAAGGAGCTGTGGGAGATCGACCCGGCCAAGCACCAGCCCGGCCTGATCGTGCATACCGTCGGCTGGCCGGTGTCGTCAGACACCTACGGCGGCTCCTTCCTCTACCACCTGGAAAACAACCTGGTGGCGGTGGGTTTTGTTGTCGGTCTCGACTACAAGAATCCGTGGCTGTCACCCTACGAAGAATTCCAGCGTTACAAGACGCACCCGGCCATTCGCGGATTTTTCGAAGGCGGCCGGCGTATTTCCTACGGCGCCCGCGCGCTGTCGGAAGGCGGCTTCCAGTCGGTGCCCAAGCTGCATTTTCCGGGTGGCCTGCTGGTCGGCGACACCGCCGGTTTCCTCAACGTGCCGAAGATCAAGGGTACGCATATGGCAATGGAGTCCGGCATCGTCGCCGCCAAGGCCGTGTTCGAGCACCTGTTCAAGGACAACGCCGGGGCCGAGGTGACGGAATACGGCGAGCAGATCAAGCAGAGCTGGTTGTGGGCCGAGCTGTACAAGGTGCGCAACATCCGTCCCGCCTTCAAGTGGGGCCTGCTCGGCGGCCTGGCCTATGGCGCCATCGATACCTTCCTGTTCGGTGGCAAGGCGCCGTGGACCATGCGTCACCACGACGACCACAGCCAGCTGGGCGACAAGAACGCCTATCCGAAGATCGACTACCCGAAGCCGGACGGCAAGATCAGTTTCGATCGCCTGTCCTCGGTCTTCCTGTCGGCGACCAACCACGAGGAAAACCAGCAGACGCACCTGCGCCTGAAGGATGAATCGGTGGCCATCGCGGTCAATTACGCCAAGTACGGTGCGCCGGAAACGCGTTACTGCCCGGCCGGCGTGTACGAAATCCTCGGTGAGGAAGAGGGCAAGCCACGGCTGCAGATCAACGGCCAGAACTGCCTGCACTGCAAGACCTGCGACATCAAGGACCCGACCCAGAATATCAACTGGACGGTGCCGGAAGGCGGCGGTGGGCCGAACTATCCCAACATGTAAATCCTGACGCCCGGTCGGGCCTTGCTCAGGCCGGGTGCAGCACAAAAAAGCAAAACTGAGAGCAGCGCAGCATCACGTTAATCGGAGTTTCCAGGAGGTTTCATGTCACAAGAAAATATCCAGGTGAAAATTCGGAATAATCCGAAATTCACCGAGATGGTCGGCAAGCGTACCCGCTTCGCCATCATCCTTTCCCTCGTCGTGCTGGTGCCCTACTACAGCTATATGCTGCTGGTTTCGCTGCAGCCCCAATTGTTCGCCGCCAAGATCAGCGAAGGCAGCGTCATCACCATCGGCTGGCCGATTGCCGCTTTGATCGTGGTCATCGGCTGGCTGCTGACCGGTGTTTACGTCAGCCGCGCCAATGGCGAATTCGATCGCCTGAACGAGGAAATCCTCAAGGAGGCCCGCAAATGAAGCGTTCGCTCTCCGCATTGCTGGCCGGCAGCCTGCTGGCCGTCTCCTTCGCCGTCTTTGCCGGTCCGGGTGCCATCGAAGGCGTCCAGAAACAGCCGGTCAATGTCAGCGCCATCGCCATGTTCCTGGTCTTCGTACTGGCAACCCTCGGGATCACCAAGTGGGCGGCCGGCAAGACCAAGTCGACGGCTGACTTCTACACCGCTGGCGGCGGCATCACCGGCTTCCAGAACGGCCTGGCCATTGCCGGCGACTACATGTCCGCCGCAACCCTGCTCGGCCTGACCTCGATGGTGTATTTCAAGGGATACGACGGTTTCATCTACGCCGTGTGCTTCTTCATCGGCTGGCCGATCATCCTGTTCCTGATGGCGGAACGCCTGCGCAACCTCGGCAAATTCACCTTCGCCGACATCGCTTCCTACCGCCTGGATCAGAACCGCATCCGCACCTTTGCTGCCATCGGCTCGCTGACCGTGGTCTGTTTCTACCTGATCGTGCAGATGGTTGGTGCCGGCCAGTTGATCCAGTTGCTGTTCGGCCTGGAGTACAACACCGCAGTGGCTGTGGTCGGTATCCTGATGATGGTGTACGTCACCTTCGGCGGCATGACGGCGACGACCTGGGTGCAGATCATCAAGGCCTGCCTGCTGCTTGGTGGCGGCATTTCGCTGATGCTGCTGACCCTGGCCCAGTTCGGCTGGTCCTTCGAGAACCTGTTCACCAAGGCCATCGAGTCGCACAAGATGGGCGAGAAGCTGATGGTGCCGGGTTCGCTGATGGCTGACCCGATCTCTGCACTGTCGCTGTCGCTCGGCCTGCTCTTCGGTACCGCCGGCCTGCCGCACATCATGATGCGCTTTTTCACCGTGCCCAACGCCAAGGAAGCCCGCAAGTCGGTGTTCTACGCTACCGGCTTCATCGGCCTGTTCTTCCTGGTCACCATGGTCCTCGGTGCCGCGGCGATTTCCATCGTCGGTACCAACCCGGCCTTCTTCGAAGGCGGCGACGTGGGCGGCAAGCTGATCGGTGGCGGCAACATGCCGGTCATGCACCTGACCAAGGCGGTCGGCGGCGACATCTTCCTCGGCTTCCTGTCGGCCGTTGCCTTCGCCACCATCCTGGCGGTGGTGTCGGGCCTGGCCTTGGCCGGTGCTTCGGCCATCTCGCACGACCTCTATGCTCGTGTGATCAAGAAGGGCATGGCAACCAGTGCGCAGGAAATGAAGGTTACCCGTATCGCTTCCGTCGGTCTGGGTATCGCTGCCATCCTGCTCGGCATCGCGTTCAAGGATCAGAACGTGCTGTTCCTGGTGGCCCTGGCCTTCGGTGTGGCCTCCTCGGTCAACTTCCCGGTGCTCATCCTGTCCATGTACTGGAAGGGCCTGACCACCCGCGGTGCACTGTGGGGCGGTATTGCCGGCCTGGTGTCCTCGGTGGGTCTGGTCATCCTGTCGCCGACCGTGTGGGTGAAGATCCTCGGCAACAAGGCTGCCATCTTCCCGTACGACCATCCGGCCATCGTGTCGATGTCGGTTGCCTTCTTCGTTACCTGGCTGCTCTCCGTCACCGACAAGAGCGCCCGTGCCGCCAAGGAGGCCGAAGCCTACGAAGAGCAGTTCATTCGTGCCCAGACTGGCTTGGGCGCTTCCGGCGCACACGATCATTAACCCACTCTGCGGGTGAGACTTCGGAGAACAGCACCGTCGTCTCGTTCCTTTCGGGAGCCTACGGGCTCCCTCTTTTTTTAGACTGGCAATTATGTATATGTTGTGGAAATTACTAATCCGTAATGCCTTCTGAAGTATCATCGCTTGTGGACTATGACTAAAGTAATGATTGACTGGTAGAGAATGCTTGATGAGTGACAACGGAAGTAACCGTTTGCCCGGCCTGTTGGGCAAATTGGGCAAAATGACCTCGATTCGCGATACCGAGATGCTGGAGCAGAGTCTGCTGCGTACGCTCGGGCCCTTGCTTGGCGTGCTCGATACATCGCTCTATCGCACGGATGATCAGCAGAACCTGGTGCGCGTGCTCAACTACCACCGCTCCAAGGTCATCGAGGCCGATGGCGTGGCGCGCATGGTCGAGCGCGTGGAGGAGGTGTCGCGCCTGAATGATCTGCCGCAGGAAGTGCTGGCGCTGACCGACAACATCCGCCTGCTTGGCAAGCCCTGCGCCCGCAAGATCGGCAAGGACCTCCTGGTCGGTTACCCGCTGTTGGGCGGCAACGATGTCTGTGGCTATTTCATTTTCCAGCGTGACCGCGAAGTGCAGGCCGCCGAAGATGCGACCATCCGCGGCGTGCTCGAAGTGTTTTCCAACTATTACGCGCTGCTCGACATCAGCCAGCGTGACCGGCTGACCGGGCTGTTCAACCGCCAGGCGCTGGAGAGCAGTTTCGACCGCATCTGGCGCGTTCTCGGCCGGCCCGACCACTTTGCCGAACAGAGCGATGGCCGGCGCGGTTCGCCGGGTGAGAACTACTGGCTGGCGGTCATCGACATCGACCATTTCAAGAGCATCAATGATCGTTTCGGCCACATGGTCGGCGACGAGATCCTGCTCCTGGTGTCACGCCTGATGAGTCATACCTTCCGTGGTTCCGATCTGCTCTACCGTTACGGTGGCGAGGAGTTTGTCGCCATCATCGCGGCCGACAACGCCAAGATTGCGCACAACGTGTTCGAGCGCGTGCGCCTGGCCATCGAAGCGCATATCTTCCCGCAGGTCGAGCGGCTGACGATCAGCATCGGTTATTGCCAGGCGATGCAGGACATCCTGCCCGTGGAAGTGCTCAGCCGCGCCGACCGCAGCCTTTACCAGGCCAAGCAGGATGGCCGCAATCGCGTCCATTCCTATCACGACCTGCTGGCCGCCGGCATCTTCACCGAACAGGTGTGCGCCGAGGCCGAGTTCTTCTAGGCTGCGTTGCCAAAGTCTGCGCGATGGCCGCTGCGTGCGGCCATCGTCGTTTTTCGCCAGCCCGGCGGCTCAGCCGGATAGGCGCGGGGGCTCGAACAGCGAGTGGATTTCCACCCGCTTGATGGCCGGATGATCCGGCACCGCGTACATCACGTCGACCATCATTTCCTCGAAGATGCCGCGCAGGCTGCGTGCCCCGGCCTTGTATTCGATGGCCAGTTCGGCGATCTGCGCGAAAACCGGCGCTGCCACCTCCAGGCTTACGCCATCGGCCGCCAGCATGGCCTGAAACTGCTTGTAGATGGCGTTCTTTGGTTCGCACAGGATGCGCACCAGCATGTCCTGGGTCAGGTCGTGCAGGCGGGTGACGATGGGCAGGCGGCCGGCGAATTCGGGGATCAGGCCGAATTCCAGCAGGTCGGTCGGCTTGATGCGGGCATTCAGGCGCTCGAGGATTTTCTGGTCGTCGCCGCTCTGCGTGGCGATGAAGCCGAAGGTGTGCGTC
>Ga0209098_1004197_pt1 | contig 11382 bp, 6 predicted proteins | sample AD_JPNHW1_MetaG_FD_184429 | JGI IMG/M metagenome (GOLD analysis project Ga0209098, IMG submission 184429) | Active sludge microbial communities of municipal wastewater-treating anaerobic digesters from Japan - AD_JPNHW1_MetaG (SPAdes) (version 2) | ecosystem: Engineered > Bioreactor > Anaerobic >... | reverse complement strand
ATGTGGTTTGATATGCCGCACTGCCGGTAGGCTCGCCCGGATCGACCGGAGGGAGAGGGCAGCAAGCATGAGCGAAGCGAATACCGCTTAGCTCGTTAACTCAAAAGCTCGTAAGGACGGCGTGGGGAGAAAAAAGCAGAGGCATGGAGCGAACTTGCTGCCATATCGGGGAGACCCATAAAGCGGATCCCGGACACCATGAGAAGAGGTGCGGGAAGGAGCTGTCAGGATGGCGAAGCCAGTAATGCAATGGATGGCAAGCCTCCTGACAGCGTGAGAAGCAGCAGCGGGGAGCAGGTGTCCGGGAGGCGCTAAATGGGGGCGGGCAAAAGGCAACGGCAAGCAAGAGAAGCGACATGATGCTGCTGAGGGGCTGCGTAATGAATGCCTGATGCCGACGCAGGAGGCATGGGCATTTATTAAAGCAGCATGGATGTGGGAAGGTGCTCAAACTTCTCGTCAAGAGGGGGTGCGGGAAGGTACTTGGCAGCTTATGAAGGCTATGGAACGAAGTGTGGGTGGATAACCGTTGCGTGGAGTGACCTGCTGACTTCACAGTCGCCGTGAGCGGTGGTTAAAGTGATAGCAGGCGTCTGGAAGGCAGCGGGGAACATGGGGCATGGCAGGTGACACCCAGAACTGAGTGGAATAGACTTTATATGCTGCCGTGGGGCTGCGAAAAGTATGGAGGAAAGAAGCCGAAGGAGGAAGAGGAACGAAAGGCGAAGGAAGTGAGCAGATGGTGCAAGTGCCACATGAGCCGAAGTGACGAAGGAGCGAGGCTTATAATTGTGGCACGGTGCTGGCCAGAGAACATACCAACAAAAAAATTAGAAATATATGTTGTCTGGGCAGCATGCACCTGCTGCGAATCGACAGAAGCCTGAGAGACGATGACGGATGAGGCTGAAAGACGACATATTTTGCAGCAGCATGGATGCGGGAAGGTCTCAGATTGCTTGTATGACAGCGTGGCGCAGTGAAAATAAAACCCGGTGCGCATGAATGCAGGATATAAGCGATAGCCACTACGTGGGATAGACTGCATGAATAAAAGGGAAATAATAAGCCAGAAGGATTTTGCGTTGGAGCAATTTGGCGAAGCCGGCAGTACATAATGCCTGTTATAGGCTGAACGCAACGCAATAATATCAGCCAAAATGCAAGGAAGCCTATGAACATGCATTATGTAAAATTGCAGGGGAGGAATCCGGATGGCTGGTAGTTATTTTTCCTTTATGAGTGTTGTTTGAGGTTATGGGAAGGAAGCGATTAGCACACCGGGTTTCTATTTTTACTGCCTTGGAGTAGACTCGTTGTCTGAACTTATGAACTGCAGAATCTATACTACCTGCAAAACTTTGCAGGAAGATAAATTCGGGAAGGAGAATTTATTATACCTAAAGAAAGGATAACCTTTGGTGAGATAGTTCTACAGCCGAAGTATCCGAAGTTGCAAACTTCGGATAACGATTCTATTGACAATGCTGGCATAATACAGACTGCGGGGGGGGCAATATCTATCAACCATTAAAAACCTGACTAATAATTTATTATCAATTTGATGGTTTTGTAAACACCTGTATTGGTTAGTAATTGCATGAAATACGTGCCTTGTGCAGGATGGTCAATCCGGATAAACGTATTATTGCCGGATATCTCCAGTTTGAAATCAATGGATCTACCCAATAGATCAAAAATTCTAATTTCTTCTTTGGTATATATCGTCGATGATTTAATATAAAATGATCCATTATTCGGATTCGGATAAATTAAATTATCAGGCGGTGTTTCTTTCGCAATAATATCTGTATTGAATTCGCCTCTTCCTGAATACGATTTATCGCTCTGAAAATCTGAAACGGTTGCCCTATAATCTGAACCGAGATAAGAGGTAAAATTAGGATAGAGTACTATTTCATTGCATGCCTCAAAAGCTATTTTAGTAATGTTCGAAATATTCACCGGTGAGGAATTTGCAAAATTAAATGATCCAGCTAGTTGGTCATCATAAAGTGCATTGGAATAACTCGAATTGATATTCTGTGAGACATCACAATCTACAACATATAAAGGCTCTTTCAAAACGTAGTACATTGACAAGTTTTTATCATTTTCAGGGTAAATCTGGTCAATATTGGGATGTACATTCCTGTTCCAAGTTTCAAGTTGTACAAAATATTTTCCAGCCTGATTTAATATTGGATTAATAATATTTGAGTTCCATGAATTATCACATCTTTCCCACCAACGTGTCCATTGAACACCGCCAATATTATCACAGTTGTAATTACCTGACCCCCAATCTTGGGGCATCGAATAACTATTAGAATAAACAACGCCGGAATTATTGAATATTTTCCAACGAGCATTAGTAATCACATTTTCTGCTCCTCCTGGTATTCCATCACCACCACTGGGGTATTCGTTGAAACAATAGTCCGAAGAATGCCAATGATTAAAGTATGAACCCCATCCATCCCATTGAGCAATAGATGTAATAGCTTGATTCAATTTAATAACATGTTTCCCCGTTTTTAAATTATAAGGGTTAAGATAATTGGGATGTAGACTCAAGCATTTTGTAATCTCAGATACTAGTAAAAGTTCTGTTTCCTCTGCCATCCATCCATCATTGTCATAAACCATTAATGTTACAGGATAAGTATCAAAAGCAGTAAAGGTGACCGTCTCTGATGGAGTCCCAGACGCAGTCCCATCCCAATTAGTGATTATTAACCATGGATAGCCATTCGAAAATAATGGTTGAGAACCTGTATTGAGCCCTTTCCCAAGAATCCAGTGCCACTGATAGTATGGTTGATACCCTCCTGAGGTCTGGTCAAGGAAATTTACAGGCATATTTGTGCCCAACACATTTGGATTTGGAGGATTTGACCATGTAAAGGTGAATGCAGCCTGGTGCGATCCCGGTAACCCGATACTTATCGGCACTTGGTCATTGCCAGTATTCCCCAAGGCATCAACTACAGTATAAGTTATTTCGTAAGTGTTACTATTTGAGAAGGTATGTAGTTGATTGTAAAACAGGTCATACGAACATTCAGTTTGAAAGGTGGTTCCATCGCCGTAATCTATCTCAACATCGAAAGGCGGGGTTCCTGTAATAATGGATAAACTAAAGCTCAATTGCTGGCCGGGCAATCCAAAGCCCGGGTTGCTGCCTATTACTTCCAATGTTCCACCGGAACCACCCCCCGGTTCGTAAACAACTATATAATCGTTTATGGTTTTAGTATCCTCGGCATTGCTTGCATCAGTTATAGTGAGCGAAACCGGATAAACCCCGGCAGTTTCATAAATGATGCCTATTGGGTTGGGTACAGTGGAAGATGTTGTTTGAGCGCCCGGAAATGACCATTGCCAATCCTGTATGGGATAACTTCCGGTATGTGAAAGATCAATAAAATCGACAGATGTATTAACCGCAATGGAATTTGAGGCTGATTTATGTGCCACTTTCGTAAAATTTGCTTTTAGTATGTTTGCAGGTATTGAAGGGCCAATCATTATACCGTATGGGCCGGGTGTATTTGCCTCATCGCTGTCGAGCCGTGCTACAATAAGGTATGCTATCGTATTGGCATTAGAAATATCAATTTCGGCTGTGGCAAGACCTGAATATAGAGGTATTACAAGATTATTGCCTGCCTCATCAAGAAACACAAGATTAAGATAAAATTCGGGACTTCTGCCATCCCCATCAGGATCGCCATTGAAGTTCAAAAAGGCTTTCCCTTTATTTCGAAAGGTTATTTGAAAATAGTCAATGCCATAGCTTGAGTTTAACAAACCACTTGCAGAAACTTCAGTGTTATTGAAGTCTAAATTAGTTTGATTGATATGGGAATAATAACTATCTGATGGGCAAGGCGACCATTGCCCATATACAGGATCGTTAAAAGCCACTCTTTTTGCAAAATCTTTAATGGCCGATTTCATATCAGGGTAATTATTGGTATTTAGCTTTGTATCCATATGGGTTTGTATTGCAGGCAGGGTAGTAGCTGTGAAACCCATACATGTTTCCCTGAAAATGGCCAGCTTGTCTTTTATATTTGCCGATGTGCTGTAATTCTCATAAAGAAAACGCCAGAACATACAGTATGGATATGAAATTTGGAGCAAGGATGAGTTAAGTTTATCCCAAATATAGTTATTGGCGTCAATGGCATATAGACCATAATTATCTCCTTTGAATTCTATTTCAGGGCTGCCGACAATTGATTGTATGGCCCTTGCCTGGCCTTCAATAAGCCAATATTTTTTAGAGTCTCCAAACATTATATTATTGAAAGTGAATTGCATGCCATGGTAAAACTCGTGGAATAATGCAATTTGTAAAAACTCATCTTCTGAATATTGTGTATAAGGAGAAATATTTGGAATGAATAGCTCTGGATTAGCAGTAATACCAATATGACGAGCCTGAGTTGGAAATTCGTAACAATCGACTAAAAAATAATTTCGTTGAAAAATATAATCTGTAACAGTTTGATAGGGATTTACGCTGAGCGAATAGGTATTATTAGTTGTAGTAGGTGGGTTCCCATTGTTTATTTGATAATCAATTACTTGTTTTTGCCATGTGCTATTGTAATAATTGATGAGCTTATTAATATAAGTATCACAGATGGTTATTCCTGAGGGATGGTTATGAAAAAATCTTTTAGCGTAATAAACATTTAAAATCTTTCCGAATGTTAAATCAGTCTTCTTACGTTGTAAGGCGATATAATGATTAGGAAATTCGTGAATGAATGCATTATTTGACCAAATTTGAAAGACACAGAAGCCATCAGAACCATTGTTTTGTGGAGTATAACTATTAATCGTTTCGCGTGAATCATTTGTTGTATTTTCTAAATAGCTTGAAAATAATAATACAGGAGTATTTCCAAAATTGTCAGCAGTGTATATTCTTAATTCTGGATTAGGTATGTTATTGTCAACACCAGTTACTTGAAATTTCGTGTTTCCGTTTGTGAAAACACCATTGTCTTCTATGGTTATATGATGGGTTGTTTCACCGCTTGGACCTAATGATAAAACATCAAGGTTCTGCACGGAGCTCAAATAAACCCCAGTCCAAAAATTCGATGATGATCCAATTCTATTCTTTTTTTTTTCTCTTATAGTATTCTTAAGTACTTTCAAATAATATAGACTTGATCCTGCAGTCAATGCGACATAGTTTTCCTCAATAATAATACCCGAAAAATCATTCACGCTAACTGCTCTGCCAAGTATTATTCCATCAACAATTTGAAATTCGTAAATTGCTTCTTTGGCTTTTACTTTCTTTCCATTATAATAGTAAAATGAAGAAGGATTTAATTTCACCTTGGCCCTCATATTAATAAATCTGTTTGCAGTATCTAACTGAAAATACTTTTGAGAATGATCTTCCGACAAGTAAACCACTCCTGGAATAATTTGAATATCATCTGCTTTCAAATTACACCCTTCTTCAAAAAAATATTGTTCTTGCCTTCGTACAAGGTCAAGGAAAATGTATGTCCTGACAAGTGTTGAAACAGAATATCTGAAAACACTATCATTTGAGAAGGTTTTCTCAATCTGTAATTGTTTCAGAGTGCCTTCATCAGCCCTTAAAGTATCATCCCCTTGAATATAAAACAGAAATAACTTAACACTAGGGCCTCTACTGTTAGCCTGTGCCAGGAATTTGACATCAGGGTAAACCGAATCTAAAAGTACTTGCAGAGAGTAGTCTGGTTGAACTAGAGATTTTAAATCGTAGAAAAGCTGATATTCTTCTTTCTGCACTGTCTGCGCTTGGGAATCAATGGAACAGAAAATAACCATTAGTAAACCAGAAATATATCTTAAGGCTTTCATCTCAGATACTTGTTTATTAAAATTTACATGTTTTGATTTCAATGCTAAAAGGTTGCAAAATTAATCTTTCTCTTCTATCGCCTTAATCCTCTTTTCCTGTTCAATAATATAGAGTGTAAGCTCTTCTATTTTCTTTAATAGTAAAGCATTCATTTCTCCAAGGTTTATGCCGTTCTTTTCAACCTCCGCTGCCGGAGGAATTTCAGGTAAATGCCTGTTGGTAATGATGAAGGATTCTAGTTCTGGCAATGTAAGAAGCTTGTAATGCGGTTCGAAAACATAATCGCTCCAGTTTTCCTTTAGTTTAACTTTTACTTCTTCGGCTGATATGCCTCCAGTAACGTACAACTTATGTGAGGTTGGAATATTCATGCCATCCGGTATGCCAATGCCTACCCTGCCACCTTGTATTGTTATCACTTTGGTATTCAATCCATCTTCAAACAGGTAGCCTTTGCCATCAATCACACCAAAACCAATAGATTTACTTCCTCCTGTGGCCCATACAACTGCCGGGTTTGTTCCTTCGCTCCTTATGCGCATGTAGGCTTCGGTTTTTGTATTGGGGGCATACACCGTAAAATCATCCATGGGCTGTATGTTGTTGGTCTTAACTCCAACATTACCCGAAGGGCCGATAAATATTCCTTCGTTGGTGCTGCCTGCATCATCGTTGGTGATAAATTTTCCGCTCATCTGCAGGTTTCGGGTGGCAATATGGCTTCCCATCTGGTCGCCCACAGGTATGGGGGCAACGCCCAGGTTGCCATACCTGTCGGCAATAATCATTGATGATTCATCCGATTGCAATGAGGTTACTTTGAGTGTGCCTGTTAAAACACTCGGACCATATACGTTAAGTGATGTGGGGTTAACAGAGGAGCCTACCTGAAATGTGCCTGCAATAATTCCCGGGCCGTAAAGGTACATTGAAGCGGGAAGTTGGGCATCGCCTATTGTTAATGTCTGTTTAATTTTTGTTGTACCATCAACCTGTAATTTTGCAGTTGGTGTATTTGTGCCAATGCCCACATTGCCGTCATCTTTTAGAAATAATACATAGTTTCCTACACTTCCTTTCGGGTTATACGTGCCTGAGACAGCTTTGCCCGGGTCAAAAGGTTTCCAGAAATTCAATCCATTGGTTTCGTATTCTATCCCCCATTTACCCCAACAACCGTTAGTGGGCGGGGCATCGGCAAATAAGAGGGTGCTGTTTACACCGGTAAGAAGAACATTGCCACTAATATGAAGTGGTTGAAGTGGATTTGTAGTTGCTATACCAATATTTCCCGTTCCGGTAGAGCTTGAAGACGGACCAATATAAAAAGTGGGCACGGTACTATTGAAGCCTATCATTAGAGAATTAGGCACACTATTTATCATAGGTCCCACCATAGAAGTCGAAGAACCCAAGGCAATAGCTCCTGAAGCATTAGTCTGCATGTATCGGCCAATAGCTAAAGATTGACTGGCATTTGTTACACAATTTTGACCAATGGCATAAGATTGCGTAGCATTTGTTGTACTGAATTCGCCTATTGCCAACGATTTAAAATAATTAGATTTTGCTTCATACCCTATTGCTATTGATGTTTGAGCTGCAGCAATCGCTTTGTATCCTACAGCAAATGAATAAATACCTGAGGCTGTGGACATATGCCCTAAAGCCGTAGAACTTTCGCCTGAGGCGCTTGATTGATTACCGGATGAAAATGCGTAATTTCCTGTACTACTTGTTTGGTTTCCAATTGCTGATGAATATGTACCAGTGTTCGTTGAGCCATAGCAGGAGGTTTTAACACATTGAGCGTTAACCGTCAACGACAACAGCAATATAATTACTGATAAAACAATGGATGCTGCGGTTCTTTTCATAGTTATTGAATTTTAATGATCTTTTTAGTATATACTTCACCAATATTTAATTTTACCTGAGCCAAATAAACTCCGGCATTTAAATTTGATGTATTGATTTTATTAGCCCCACGCGTCAATAATTCTTGTTGTACCACTCTCCCTGATAAATCTATAAGCGTTAAAAATGCTTTTTCAGCGAATAATTCAACCTGGAAATTATTATCAAACGGATTGGGGCTTATTAAAAAGTGTTCATAAGGGCACACCTTACCCTGGCTTGTATTGGTTATTAATCCCTGACTGTTCAATTTCAAGAAAAATACATCGTATTCCAGACCCTGTGTGTTCTTGTCGTATCGGTCGGCAAGTATCAGGTACCCTCCATCGGATGTAAGCAGCATGGAGTTGGCGTGATAGTAAGCATCACCTCCATAATAGTTAATAAAGTACGGTTGTAGCGTAGAGTCCAAAGCGCCAGCTATCAACCAATTAGGCTTTTGCGGAAAGAAAGATGCTATTTGTCGTTTGGTGCCTGTAAAAAATATACTGTCAGGATTCCGGTAAGCAAAAGTAGGGCGACCATATGCTGTATAAAAAGTAGTATCGTCAGAACCAAAATACTGCGGAGGCACCCATTGCATTGTGGTATCCAATAGCGAAAACCCAATTCTTACTTCCTGATCCCAGTTAAGCATTTTACCCATTACAGCTCCGGTAAGAATCCGGTTATTCGGAAAATTTGCAATAGTAATATTGTGCGAAAAGTCCTCCAGAATCCCATGGTTTAAATCCATATATTCAGGAAAAGCTTTAACTGACAGCAGATTAAGTGCTGTATCGTACACAAAAAAGTGACAAGATTCACCATCATTAGGAAAATTGGTAACTGCATAAAACCTGGTTGAATCAGGCGAAAGGATGCAGTCCATATAATAACCTGATTTGTCTGCAGGGTATGGTAAACATGAGTAATTTACCAGATTTAATTCCTGATCCACTTTAAACACGAAACTTTTAACTGTGTCGCCCCAATACCCAACACCAAATAAATAATAATTACCGTGAAAGAATCGAATTACATCAGAAACATGATGATTCAGGTCGGGTAGGCCAATGCTCTTTTGCTTAACAAGCTCAAAGTCAGAGTTTAATTCCAACATAGCAATCGAATATACTTTGAAATCAGGATGGAAACTATAAATACCAAAAACATGATAATTCCCATCTCCTTTTTGAAAAATCTTAATAAAGGAAAGTGAAGTGTCATTTAAATAATAAGTTTTGGTCAAGGTATCAGTTGGGCTGCTGAATTTCCATAACTTTCCTCTGCGCCCGGAAAGATCATAGTATGGTTTTGTGTTATCGAACCCAACGGCAACAAATTGATGTTGGCTGTTTTCAATTACCGACATGGACATTTCGTCATAAGGACACTGAAACAATAGTGGATAAGTTTCCTGGGCAATGCTACTGCAAGGCATACAACCTATAATCAGCAGCATTGCCGGAATAATGATATTTTTTTTGAAAAATGACTGTTTCATTTCAGGAAACAATATGTTAATCCGTTGTAATAGGAATTACATCAATGGGTGTGTGGCTGCAATCGAAATGAATTTTCCCATATAATAGTGTTGGTAAATGCTTGATGGTTCTGACATTTCCAACCGTTTGGTCAGGAGTATTAAATGTTACATCCATGAATTGTCTGTTTAGCGAGTTTAGCTTTGCATCAATTAATGATTGTAGTTGATCACTGTAGTATTCGATTTCGGGCTGTGCCCCGTTAATTGATTCCGAACCCACACATTCAACTATAGGGGTAATTGCTCCAACATTGGATGATGCATAAAATAACTGGTAGTCGCAATAATTATCAACCGGGCCACCGTTAGGATTTGGATAAATAGTTGGGTCCAAAAATTCGTAATTGCCTGTTTGATCATACCAAACTCTGGGATTGGGACATGGCAGATAAATAGCCGGCATATAATTATCCCTTAGGTAATTGGGCGCTCCGTACTGTCCCATTCCTTCACAATCTCCTCCATCCACTAGCCAAGAATATCCAATTTCATTAGCTGATTGAGCGATGCGAGTTCCATAACCAAAGTAAGCAGTAGCTTTTATAGTTATAGAATTCCCGTTGTTTGTTGTGCCCCAATTATTTATCGAGCACATATAAAATTTCTTGTTTCCAAAATTAATTGTTTGATAAATCTCTCTAAACTTTTGTAGGGTCAGGTTGTATGCTTGCACAGCATCAACAACATATGTCTTATTCTCGGCACTTAGGTATGGAATTATTACTTCTACCTCCTGGATATAATAATCTTTAAACTTTTCGTTTGTATAACTATATTTATAGTTCAATGATGATTCAATATAGAGCAATGCCGTATCTAAAAACATTTTTTCACCTGATTTCAAATATTTACCTTCTTTAACATCTTTGGCAGCATCCATAAACCAATGTACCTGCGAAACCAACTTTTCATCAGATTGAGGAGATGCGACCAGCGGACTATCCGGTTTTTCCTTGGTACAGGATGAGAGAAAGATAAATAATGTGATGGTTACCGATGCATAAAAAAGAAGCGTTTTCATAATCTAGCAATTAAAGGGTTGATATTAACGGAGAACGATCATTTAACATGACGAATTTAAACCAACATCAAGCTTAAAGCAAATAAAATGCGACTAAAAAAAGTCGTAAAATGACTAATTTTAGTCGTTTTTCGGTATTACCATGGCTTAATGGCCTGCACAGCAAGGGCTGTATGAATTTCACCTGATAATGATGGGATTTAATACAAAGATGTATAAGTGATGATATTTTATTGATTAATTTTATGGCGAATTAGCGCAATCATACTGATTGCCAGTATTGGAGAATTATCGAATACCGCTGATTTGCGGCACAGATTATTGATGTTGACTTACCAAAATATTAACTTATAACTTATGAAAACAATCCACAGTATTATTTACAACCGCAGGCAAAAATTGAACTTCTCCCAATCGTATGTTGCATTAAAAATGAAATTATCACAAAAGCAATATAGCAGAATTGAAAGCGGAGAAACAAATTTGAAGTTAAATGATCTTATAAGGTTATGCAAAGCGCTGGACCTGAATCCGTGTGAAGTATTGAAAGAAGCACATCTTGTCGAGGGTTGTAAGGATTGTGAAAAATCAAAAAAGCTGACATAACTAGAAACTAAGCTATTATAATTAAAGGAAAAGCGAGAAACCCTCGTAATAGTGTTGGAGAGAACGGTATAGAAAGGAGATTCCTATCAATTCGTTTTCATAATAATGGTAAGGATATTACACCTTCATTCAGATATTGTATCGTATAATAATCTTCAGTTCTATTGTACTTCCTGCTAAACCCTTTCTATATTACGCCTGTGTGATTGGTTAGTACATTTGTTTTACCATCCAAACAAGATTATAACCATATATCATTGGACTGAGTGGGTATGATAATATTGTGGACAATTCGGAACTTACTATAGTACAAGGCTGTTTGAGAGTGAAATTTTATAGCTTTAAGGATAAGGGTAAGGGGGTAAGCACTTTTTGAGAAAAGATATTTTACTTTTTATGAAAAACCTACTGAAAGGCTTGATAGCG
>Ga0209098_1004194_pt1 | contig 11391 bp, 10 predicted proteins | sample AD_JPNHW1_MetaG_FD_184429 | JGI IMG/M metagenome (GOLD analysis project Ga0209098, IMG submission 184429) | Active sludge microbial communities of municipal wastewater-treating anaerobic digesters from Japan - AD_JPNHW1_MetaG (SPAdes) (version 2) | ecosystem: Engineered > Bioreactor > Anaerobic... | reverse complement strand
GTGCGAGTCAACCGCTTCCCTTATCCCTTCGATCTCGGTGACGAGCTCGTCCCTTAGTGCCGAGACCTGGCTGACAAAGCCTTCAACCGATGACCTTGTCGCATTGCATGAATCCTTCGGGAGGGCTGGTATCTTCTTCATATATTCCTGTGTCCGCGTCTGTGCGGCTCCGGTAAGAACAATACCGGCTGCCACTAATATCAACAGTATCCGTTTCATCTGCTTGCAGTTATTAATTATTTGTCCGGAATGATAAAGTTCAGGGAAATTATTTCTACAGTTTGATCAGTTCAACCCTTCTGTTGAGTGCCTTGTTGGCCGGGGTGTCATTCGGCGCCACCGGCTGGCTCTCACCCATGCCGTCAGACTCCAGGCGGGAGGCCTCTATGCCGAAGTTCTTCACCAGCTCATTCTTCACCGAGGCGCCGCGCCTCTTTGAAAGGTCGAGATTGGAGGCATCGGCGCCGTCTGAGTCAGTATGGCCCACAATCTTTACCTTAACATCCGGGTTTTCCTGCAGTACTGTTGCAATCTCCTTCAGGGTTCCGTATGATTCGGGCTTGACAACGTCCTTGTTGACGTCGAAGTAAATTCCGTAAGTGACCAGTTTGCCTTCGGTGATAAGCTTGTTGCGCATGTCAGGGGCGCCTACGGCGATGCGGATGTTGGAAATCATCGCAGCGCCATATTCAAAGCGGATCCTGTCAGGCTTCACGCACCCGGCGGGGAATGCCCTCGGAAGGTCAATAATCTTGTTCTGATCCTGGTAAACCCTGATCCTTGTCTTCTGAATCCAAATTGCTATATGGTACAGCTTGTTGATCTTCTGCTTGTACTGTTCACCTTCAACATAACCGCTCAGGTTTGAAACCGAGCACTCCTGCCCGTAAAGCCATGTGTGGTAGCTTGGCCTGCCAAAATACTCAATCCTGAATTCGAAACCGCCGTTTCCGGGTTGAGTCCCGCCATCCCATGCCTTCGCATTCTTAGCCTGCATGAGTTTCATGTGCCACCCTGACATCCCCTCGCCTTCAAGCCCGCCCTGGGGAATCACATCATATTCTATTGTATAATTCTCAGGCAGTTTGAGAAGTTCATCCGTCCAGACGCACTGGTTCATGACGAACCTCATCCATTTCCCCGGAAAGAGATTTGTGGTCACCACCTCGGCAGAGCCGTTGGTGTTCCACAATGCCGGGAAATCGCCCACGGCATCCTGACTGAAATCATCATAGAAGATTACTTTCTCTCCGGGAATGAAATCATACTTTGAATATGACTGGAAGGCAGGCTCCTGCTGGCCGCCGGACTGTGCATCCGCGTTCTGGCCCGACTTGCCCTGCGGCTGGGCATTGCCGCTGTTCTGACCGGTTGCGTTGCCGCCTGCATTGCCGTCTTTCTTTACATCACCCCTGATACTGTCCTCAACTGTATCAAGAGCCTTGTCAATGGCCTGGTCAGCTTTCTGGTTAAGACGCCGGTTGACCTGCTGCTCGAGTTTCTTCTTCAGGTCTACTTTAATCTGGGCTTCTGCATTGATGGCCATGCTGAATAGAACCAGCACAGCCAGGGCTTTAATAAGTGTCTTCATACTGGTATGGAATTACAATAATTGTGGTTTGGGGTTTAAGGAATAGTAAAATTATAGCAAAACCTGCTGTTGTTGTTATTTCATTCACATCATTTTTAAACTGCTTCGTCAAATAATTCAGGTGCTGCCCGTAATGCAGCTTTTTTTTGCGCTTTTGGAACATTGTTCTTAAATTTGATAGGCTGCATTTCTTAAGATTACCTATCATGAAAGAAGAGTTCCTCCACTGGCTGTGGAAAAACCTGTTCTTTGAGGGCGGGAGCCTGTGCGACAGGGAAGCCGGCCCCATTGAGGTAATAACCCCGGGAGAGTACAACCGTGATTCCGGTCCTGACTTTTTCAACACGAGGCTGAATATCGGCGGTACCGAATGGGCCGGGAACACCGAGATCCATGTAAATGCATCTGATTGGTACCGGCACGGGCATCACACTGATCACGCTTATGACAACGTCATTCTGCACCTTGTATATAATGAGGATGCAGACGTCTATACGGCTTCCGGCCGAAGGCTGATAACAGCCCGCCCCGTTTTCGATCCCGTTTTGTGGGAAAACTACCTCGATTTCATGAATAATCCTTCGCCCCTGCCATGCAGCGGACTGATAGGATTTTCTGACGGTTTCAGGATCAAACACTGGCTGTGGTCCGTTGCCGTCGAACGGCTCGAAAGGAAACATGGCGAGATCAGGGAGATTCTGGCAAAGACCGGCAATGACTGGGAAGAGACTCTTTACCGGCTGGTCACCCGCTACTTCGGTTTCAGGGTAAACACTGATCCCTTTGAGATACTGGCAGCCCGCCTTCCTCTTAAAATCATAAGAAAGCACGCTGACCAGCTCATGCAGGTCGAGGCCTTGCTGTATGGCACTGCGGGGTTGCTTGACGGGGCTCTTTTCAGGGAGGCGGTGAGCGACGGTTATTATCTCCTGTTGTCGAGGGAGTACCGGGTGCTTCGCGCCAAGTATTCACTTCAGCCCGTTGACGGATGGCTCTGGAAGTTTCACAGGCTGCGGCCCGCCAATTTCCCCACTGTCAGGCTCTCCCAACTGGCGGCACTGCTCAGCCACAGTGACGGGCTCTTCTCGAGGGTGCTTGGCTGCAGTGACCGGGAGAGCCTCCGTGCACTGCTGAGCGTCAGCGCCTCATCTTACTGGAACAGTCACTACCAGTTCGGACGCGAGGCGCCTCCGGTGGCGGGCCGCGCCGGCAAACAGTCCGTAGACCTGCTCATCATCAACGCCATTGCACCGTTGTTATTCGTCTACGGCAAGGTCAGGCAACAGCAGGAGTGGTGTGACAGGGCTGTGGAGATCCTTGACTCTCTGCCCCCGGAAGAGAACAGTGTGGTGACCGACTTCGCCCGGGCGGGACTGAAGCCGGAGTCGGCCTTCGCTTCACAGGCTCTGCTGGAGCTGAGGAACCTGAGATGCAGGTATCACAGGTGTCTTGACTGCACCATCGGGTCATCGCTCATCGCTATGGGCCAGAAGATCAGGAGGTCAGACTCGCTGTTCCTGGAGCCCTGACACGCTTCGGCCACAACAAAATATATTTTTTAGCACGCGCAACTCCCGGCATTAAATTTGCGTCTTTTATACAGAAGCCCGTGAGTGCTGCACTCCCCCGCACACTGGTGAGGCTGTCCGGAGTTAAATACAAAAAAATTATTCAAATTGTTTGAATTATTACAAAATAGAGTTGTATCTTTGCGTTCCAAAATTGGAGAAATTATTAACAATCTATTGGATAAGGATATGTATTTAACCACGGAGAAGAAACAGGAATTTTTCAAGACATTCGGATCATCAGAGTTGGACACTGGTAGTGCTGAGGGTCAGATTGCTCTTTTCTCCTACAGGATTTCGCATCTCACCGAGCATCTGAAGAAGAACAAGAAGGATTTCAGTACACAGAGGGCGTTGACCACTCTGGTCGGAAAAAGAAGGCATTTGCTCGATTATCTAAAAGTCAAGGATATCAGCAGGTATCGTGAGATCATCAAGGCACTGAACCTCCGCAAGTAAGGAAAAAAGGCAATTTCAGATTGCCTTTTTTAATTCCCGGAGAGGTCTGAGCCTGAATAATCATTTATCCCGTAATAATCAGTAATTCAGATGTATAAGTTAATCGAAAAAAGTATTGACCTTGGCGATGGCCGGTCAATAGTAATTGAAACGGGCAAGCTGGCCAAGCAGGCTGACGGCGCTGTGGTTGTAAGGATGGGTAAGACCATGCTTCTGGCAACCGTCGTTGCAGCCAAGGATGCTAAGGAAGACACAGACTTCATGCCGCTGTCCGTTGAGTACAAGGAAAAGTATGCGGCATCGGGCCGCTTTCCCGGAGGCTTCCTCAAGAGAGAGGCAAGGCCCGGAGACAATGAGATTCTGATCTCACGACTGGTTGACAGGGCGCTGCGTCCGCTGTTCCCCGACGACTATCATGCGGAAGTGTTTGTAACCATTAACCTCATCTCGGCCGAGAAGGATATCATGCCTGATGCGCTTGCCGGACTCGCCGCATCTGCGGCACTGGCAGTGTCTGACATACCTTTCCATGGCCCGATATCAGAGGTAAGGGTTTCAAGGGTTAACGGCGAGTTCATCGTCAATCCCACATTTGAGCAGGTGGAAACTGCAGACCTTGACATCATTGTCGGAGCAACATATGAGAATATCATGATGGTTGAGGGCGAGATGAAGGAGGTGTCAGAAGATGTCATGCTCGAGGCACTCCGCATTGCCCATGAGGCAATCAAACCGCAGTGCGTTGCTCAGAAAGAGCTCTCCGAATTGGTCGGCAAGTCCGTGAAGAGAGAGTACTGTCATGAGAAGAATGATGAGGAGCTCCGCAAGAAAATATGGGATGAGACCTATGACAGGTGTTACAAGCTGGCTGCCAGCGGATCTGACAAGAAGACCCGCACTGACGGCTTTGACGCAATAAAGGCTGAGTTCCTTTCACAGTTCCCCGAGGATGCACCTGCAGATGAGATGCTGGTGAACAGGTACTTCCATGATGTGGAGAAGGAAGCTGCCCGTCGTCTTGTGCTTGATGAGCACAGGCGTCTTGACGGCCGCAAGCTTGATGAGATCCGCCCCATATGGTGCGAGATTGATCCGCTTCCTGCAGCCCATGGCTCGGCAATCTTCACCCGCGGAGAGACACAGTCGCTCACCACTGTCACCCTTGGCACCAAGCTTGACGAGAAGATGATTGACGAGGTCCTCAAGCAGGGTTCCGAGAAATTCACTCTTCACTATAACTTTCCCCCCTTCGCCACCGGCGAAGCCAAGGCAGCACGCGGTACCAGCCGCAGGGAGATAGGTCACGGAAACCTGGCACACAGGGCTCTTAAGAACATGATGCCCCCCGAGGAGACCAATCCGTACGCAATACGCGTGGTATCAGATATCCTCGAATCAAACGGCTCATCATCAATGGCAACCGTCTGTGCCGGGACACTGGCACTCATGGATGCAGGCATAAAAATCGCCAAGCCGGTTTCTGGTATCGCTATGGGGCTGATAACTGACAAGGACGGGAAGAAATTCGCAATTCTTTCAGACATACTCGGTGATGAAGATCATCTCGGCGATATGGACTTCAAGGTCACAGGCACCCGTGACGGAATAACCGCCACACAGATGGACATCAAGGTTGACGGTCTCTCGTTCGAGGTTCTTAAGCAGGCGCTCGAACAGGCACGCCGCGGCAGGATGCACATCCTCGGCATCATGGAACAGACCATTGCCGAGCCCAGGCCCGACCTCAAGCCTCATGCACCGAGAATAGAGAAGATTTACATACCCAAGGAGATGATTGGTGCCGTGATAGGCCCCGGCGGAAAAATCATCCAGGATATACAGGCCACCACCGGCGCAACGATAGTTATCGAAGAGATCAACGGCCAGGGAATGGTTGATGTATTTGGCGATAACTACGAAGTCATCAGGGCGGCCCTTGACCGTATCAACGCGATATGCGCCGTACCTGAGGTAGGAAAGGTCTATACAGGCAAGGTGAAGACCATCACACAGTTCGGTGCGTTTGTTGAGATTCTCCCCAACAAGGACGGACTCCTGCACATCTCAGAGATGGACTGGAAGAAGGTAGGCACTGTTGAAGAGCTCTTCAAGGAGGGTGACATTGTTGAGGTGCAGCTCATTGAGGTTGACCAGAAGACCGGCAAGCTCAGGCTCTCGCGCAAGCCCCTCATCCCGAAGCCGGAAGGCTGGGTTGAGCCGCCCAAACGTGAACATACGGAAAGAAGGGATTATCAGGGATCACGTGACGGAAACCGCAGTGATCGCGGTGACCGCGGAAACCGTGAGCATCGCTCGCATGACCGCCGTCGCGACAACAACCGGTAGAAATCCGGTTATTCATCCAGGATCGTTATTCAGGCGGAGGCTGTCTCAAACGGGGCAGCCTCTCTTTTTCCCGTTACAACGGAGTCGCGGAAACGCGCTTCTTCGATTTATTTGCATTGTGAAGCCTAAATGTTAATTTTGAATTCCGGTGCAATGTGGCAACAGGGATGGAGAAAATAAAGTACAACTATATTGTAATTGAGGGAAATATCGGCGCGGGAAAGACCACCCTGGCATCAATGATAGCAAGGGACTACAATGCCAAACTGATCCTTGAACGGTTTGCCGATAATCCTTTCCTCCCCAAATTCTACAATGACCCGTCTAGGTACTCCTTCCCCCTCGAACTCTCCTTCCTGGCCGACCGCTACAGGCAGCTCAAGGAAGAGCTGGTGGAACCGGATCTTTTTAAAAGCTTCACAGTGGCTGACTATTACTTCATGAAGTCGCTCGTCTTCTCATCCAAAACCCTGGAACAGGATGAGTTCAGCCTTTACCGCCAGATATTCTATATAATCTATAGCTCCCTTCCCAAGCCTGACCTTTATGTTTACCTGCATGTACCCCCTGAGAGGCTGCTGAAAAACATTGCAATGAGGGGCAGGGAGTACGAAAAGTCAATAACTGCCGATTATCTCTCGGGAATACAGGAGAGCTACTTCACCTTCTTCAGGCAGAATAAGGAGAACCGCTACCTGGTACTTGATGTTTCAAATATCGACTTTGTTGCATGCCATGATGACTACCTTAAAGTAAAGGAAATGATCTTCACCGAACCTGTCGCTCAGGGGATCAACCTCCGGAATTTCTGATTTTTTCATACAGTGGTTGCAGGTATTGACTAAAAATTATCAGTAGTGTCCGATTAAAATAATAAAAGAAGGGGTACTCCCCGAAGGTTTCCCCCCGATGTTGTAATTTGGTTTTTGCGAAAAACAACTACAACATGGGTAAAATTACAGAAATAAAATTTGTCGGACAGCCGGTTTTCAAACAGATAATGAATTTGGTGGAAAAAGTTGATATAAATGGTCTGATAAGCAAGCATGAGAGTGATTACTATTACAAATCATTCAAGACCAGAACACACCTTTTCACAATGCTGTTCGGTATATTAAGCCGTTGCGATTCGATGACTGAGATATGCGAAGGGCTGCGCGCCATGGGCGGTAAGCTTAATCACCTGGGCATGGATCAGGCGCCGGCAAAGAGTACTGCATGTGACGGTTTGCGTAACAGAAGCCACGAGTTCTTTGAAGAGCTGTACTTTACCCTGGTCAGGCATTACCAGAGTTTTTTGTCGGACAGCCGAACTTTTGGCTTGACATTTAAAGAGGTACTTCTGATCGATTCCACAACGATCCGCTTGTTCAGTGATATATTGAAGGGTGTTGGCCGTAACCCCAAGGGAGACGGCAAAAAGAAGGGAGGCTTAAAGGTTCACATGCTGATAGATGCAGTTCAGTCGGTTGGACGATTTATTAAAATCACGGCAGCCAAAGTGAATGATCAAAAGTTTTTGAAAAGCCTGGAGCTGATCTCCCACAGCATGATAGTCTTTGACAAAGCCTATAACTATTACCATCAGTTTGCCCAATGGACCAGTAATGAAGTATACTTTGTGACCAGGATGAAAAAGAATGCGGTCTACGAGGTTAAGAAGGTTACACGGGTTCATTATCGCAAAAAAGGTCAGGCGAAGGTCTTGCGGGATGAGGTTATCACTCTGGAATACCATCCTGAGACAGCTGAAGGCAAGAGAGATACCAAGACCACGCTCACACTTGAATTAAGGAAGGTCAGTTATCAGGACGAGCGGGACCGTTATTATGATTTTCTGACAAACAACTTTGATATTGAGGCTGAAGAGGTCGCATTCCTTTACAAGAAAAGATGGGGTATCGAGATACTGTTTTATGGAAAGCATATCGTTATGCAAAGTTGAAGCGAAAGTAGTACAGTATATCAACCTGTTACGCACTAACTTTACACTACAACTTTGCATAATAATATTACTTGTTAAGGCTCTTTAACCAGTTCAGTAAATTCTGATTCTGCTCCCATTCACATTTTTTAGCTTTCTCAGGAATAAGGTTTGTATAAGCCTTTTCAAGGGCTTCTCTCTTCTGCTTATGGTCAGCTCTTGCATAAATCTCAGTTGTTTGTGTTGACACATGTCCTAAGAGATCCCTTATGTACACGAGATTTACACCAGCCTGCAACAAGTGCATCGCTTTAGAGTGCCTCAAAGTATGGCAGCTGATATTATCGGGGACCAACACCGGGTTTACTTGTTTTGCCATACCAGCATAAGTCTTAAGTATATATGTTACGCCAGGTCTGGTAAGCTTCTCATTTCGACTGTTAAAGAAAAGCGGATGTTTCAGCTTGTAGTTTTCATACAGATGGTTTTCATCCATGTACCGCTTCAGTATAACAAGCTGTTCCTCCATGAGAGGAACGACACGGGATTTTCTTCCTTTTCCGAAGAGCCGGATTGTGTAAGGTTTGCTTTCGGTTTTTATCGATTCTGGTGTCAGGTCGATAATTTCCTGCACTCGTGCACCGGTATCGTACATGAGAGCCAAAAGAGAAAGATTCCTGCGCCCATTCCTGGTTGTAATATCAGGTTGATCCAGAAGCAGTTTTACCCCTTCTGCTGTAAGATAGTTGATGCTTTTCTTCTCATCCTTCATAGCTTTTATAGAAAGTATCCTTTGCCATTCATCAAGATGATGGATTTCTTCGTATTGGAGGTAAGACATAAAGGAGTGGATGGCAGCCAATCGGTGGTTTCGTGTTGCTACTCCGCAGTTTCGTTCTTTCTGAACCCAGGAAAGAAAATCAATTACCCGCTCTCGGGTAAGGGTATCCAAAGTGAGTTGTTCTAATCTGATCTTCTGTACGTCCTTCATATAGCCAATGAACTGTAAGAAGGTATCACGGTAAGATGCTACTGTATTTGGACTCATGTTTCTTTCGTATGGAAGATATTCAGACAGGAACTTGCTGAGGTATTTCGCAAAGTCAGTACCTGTGTTCATATCATTACCATTTATATTTTGGGGTACACGAACGCGTTAATGGGTGAACACTGTTCGGATAGTTCAGGATACATTTCACTGGTAAGTCTAACATATTGCTCTGTCGCAGAGAGGGATTTGTGTCCCAAGCAGGCAGATATTACCGGAAGACTGCTGTAAAGATCCATGCCATTATGTGCCATCTCTACAAAGGCATGAACGGCAAAAGTGTGCCGAAGGTCGTGAACACGAGGCCCATGATGATTCCCGACATAAGGTATGTTGGATTCTACCAGAAGACGACGGAACCATTTATAGATGGATTGCGCATTGCAATAAATGCCATCACTTTTGATAAAGAAAAAACTGTTCGGCGAACTTACATGCCTGACCGGTATTTTGTCCCGATAATTTGCATATTGCAGTAAAACTTCGCGCAATCCATCATTGATGGGTACGATCCTTTCACATCCGTTTTTTGTTTTTCGGATAAGAATATATCTCTGGTCGAACTTTATATCAGCATTTTTGATGGAAAGAGCTTCTGATATTCTTAGACCTGTACTGTATATCAGACGTAGTACCGCAGGGACACTGAACATTGTATTGCTCATGTGGCGGTCATACATCCTCAACAGGCTACTCCTGCAAAATATCTGGTCTATCTGTTTGTGGGTAAATATGTATGGAGTGAAGTTCCATTTGGAGCTGCAATATTCCGGTAACCTTGGTATGAAGCACTCACGTCCATGACGTGACATGTATCGGGCAAGCTGAGATATGATCGAGTATTTGCTGTAAATGGTTACAGGACTGTCATTGACCCTGGTCTTACGCCATTTCTGCACAATGTCCCGGGTGATAACCGGTTCAAGAATATTATTCTCCTGAAAGAAACGGTCCAATTCAAAAAGAATCCATTTCCCGCGAAGAAAATTGCAGCCGGAAGCCTCTTTCATATGAATGAAGCCTTTAATATAGATAGCCAGGACGCTCTTATATTCAAAATGTTTGCTCATAAAACACTCCTCCTTTCTGGGTATAAAATTCATTCGATACGAGTGGGACAGGAAGAGAACACTTTAGCAGTGATGTAATATCAATGCGCAGGTATACCAGCGTCGTGTCTGTTTTTCTATGGCCCAATGCCTCTGATATGACATGTATTGGCGTTTCGTTTTTCAGAAGACAGCTGGCAAGACTGTGACGTAAGGAGTGTGGCCCATGATGGCGCCCATCTATATCAACCTTGGATTGGAATATAACTTCCCGTATTGCAGAGCACACAATGCTTTTGTTGGCTGGAACATATGGCGCGCGACTGGAAATAAAAATATTTTGAGATTCACTCTTGAAGCGGCCATATTTGAGATAATCAATGATAGCATTGCCAACATCATTAAGAAGAGGCAGAGTGACAGGATTACCGGTCTTATACTGGGTAAACTTGATTTCGTTTTTATCCCAGTCAATATTCGAGAACTTAAGATTTGCAATGTCAGAGGCACGCAACCCTAACCGGCTTGCCAGCAACAGCATGGCATAATTCCGCTTACCTGCACCGCTGCTCTTATCGATTGATTCTTCTATGTCACGGACCTCATCGGTGGTAAAGAAAGATGGTACTTTTTCTCGCTTCACCCATTTATAGTTTCTGAGTATATCCTCAAAGTTCCCGTCAGTCAGATGACTTTCAAACCAGAAGCGGAACAATACTCTTAAGCAACTGGCTACGTTAACCTTATTGTTTTCTGTCGTTGATAAGAACCCCAGTATATGACGCTCACGGATTCCTCTAATCGAGTAAACTCCGGATTGGTTAAGGAAAACGATAAACCTGTTCAGATAAAGCTCATAATCCTTTATGGTCACTGAGCTTCTGCGCAAAGATTGTAAATGGGTGATAAGTCTTTGCATCTGCAATCCGATCTCGCCTTCCAATGTGTGCTTCACGGGTACTCTTGTACACTTTCGGATATACCCGAGATTCAGGTAATCATCCAGAACCTGTATGCTCCTTATCTTTTCACGGTCATCATGCCTCAAATTGTCACAGGGAATACAATCGGTAATATATTCCTGTCCCAAAGATTGAGAGTATAATGACAGATTCTTTTCCTTCATATACCGAAGGATCCCGTGTTTCCACAATGACTTGTATTTGTCAATGCGATTTTGAGTGTAACAGTTGCTGCTGAAAAACAGCAGGCAATCTTGAATCAGTTTGGTAATCTCCTGTTGCATAATGGATATTGTTTTGATTTGGCAATATCGCCAGATCAAAATTATTATGTAAAGAGATTATGTAAAGTAAGACGTTGAAAATGCTGACAGTCAAGCTGCTTCCGATAACTGACTGTGGTAACTTTGCATAACGATATGCTTTCCATAAAAAAATTTATGG
>Ga0209098_1004192_pt1 | contig 11395 bp, 8 predicted proteins | sample AD_JPNHW1_MetaG_FD_184429 | JGI IMG/M metagenome (GOLD analysis project Ga0209098, IMG submission 184429) | Active sludge microbial communities of municipal wastewater-treating anaerobic digesters from Japan - AD_JPNHW1_MetaG (SPAdes) (version 2) | ecosystem: Engineered > Bioreactor > Anaerobic >... | reverse complement strand
ATAAGATGCCACTTTGAAAGATAGAACTGCCTCTTTATACCTTTTCTTTAAGCTGGGAGGGACACCATCCAACTGCGTACTTCTCTCCGGCGGGTAAAGAACTTCATCTTCGGTCAGATCCATATATCCACCGGGAACTTCAAAATTGGCTCTTCGAATAAGGAATGGTTGCCCACAATGTTTACATACACAAACAAAATACTCATAAATAAAAAACTCAGCATCAACACCCTCTGGGGGGGTGGCAGCACTATTGCTGAAGGTATCTACTCCTTTGGTAACAATCTTTGTGGTAATCCTTATGTTGCATTCTGGACAAAAGAGATCAATTTCTTCTTCTAGCTTTGTGTTATCTTCTGGAGAAAAGATATCTTTTTCTGGCATGAACTGAAATACCTCCTTTTCAGTGGTCTGACAATTGCCAATAAGCAGGTCTGTCCAAAAAAAGTTCTATCCTTTGAGCGGTCGAGACCAACCCACCGGTTTACGAAACAAGAGAGGCAAAAGGTTCGTTGCCTCTTCCAGGAAGCCGTTATCTGTTGAGTTGGCACGGAAAGTCACGAATCTCTCTCCTCAGGGTAGACTCCCCGTTGGAGATCCAAGAAGCGATTTAACGCTTCTATTGGTTAAATTTACCCCCTTGGCGATAGTTTTACAAGGAAACCTTCTTTTAACAGTTTCTCAGCCTCAAGAACTCAGAAGCCGGCGTTCCGTCTTTCTTTAAAACTGGAAGATTGGCCTATCTCCAAGCAGTGGATTCCTCTTGGCTTTGACGCATCAAGAATCTGGCCGGTTTCAGTGACGAAACCCAACGGAAGAAGAGGAGTCTCTCTATTATGGGAGGGACTCTTCCGACTTCTCCCCTGGACACTCCGATCTTAAGAGGGCCCTCCCCTCTCTTTTCGGGGATAGCCGTCATGTTTGCCGTCAAAGGCCCGAGGCGGGAGGGTCCGGCCGAAGGGGGTTGTTCGGCTGACCCAAGGCGCCGTCCAGAAGCCGGTAGGAGGCGTGAACGCAATAGCTGCACCAGAAGACGATACCCAGCCACTTCGCCCCGTCTTCAAGGAGGAAGGCCCACTGGCCTAACCGCCACAACCAGGTCTCAAGGATCAGATCCTCACCGGCGGAAGCGCCAAGGAAGCCGAGCGCCACCACCAAGGCGCCGAAATTCGTTCGCCAGAGGATCCGTCTAAACACGATGAGATAGGCGAACAGGGCCACTGCTAACGCGGAGATCACGATTTTTTCGCTCAGGCCTAAGTGCCGAGGCAAGAGGTTCTCATGGAATTGCAAGAGGTCATCCAACATGAGGTAGACCGACAAGAGGGAGGAGGAGAGCAGAAAACGGGAAGGGCTCCTGGGCTGGGCATGGCGAAGGAAGAACGACGCGAAACCACATACCGCCGCGGCAGTGCACCAGAGGAGAACCCCAAGGTTGGAAAGCACACCGGAAAGGGGATGGATGTTGGCGATGGCCGTAACGTCGCGGGTCATGTTCGGCATACTTACCTGCAAGAAGAGGCTTGCCGCCACGACAACCACGAGAACCGACAGGGAGGGTGCCAGGGTCATCAAGAGGTGCCGTGGGGATATCGTCTTCCACGCCACACTCCCCATTTTATGCAGCGTTGCCCCGGAAAGCTTACAGAGGGCCGAGACACCCGAGTCTTGTGTTAAGAGCCGAGTCTGGTTGGAGCAGGTATGGTCAGGCATCTCTTTTCAAAAGGGTCCTCATCCTTCGTGATCCGTAGGTTTCAGCCATGGAACGGTTTGAAAGGTTCCCGTTGAAGTTTACCGGTGGCTCTTGTTCTCTCCCGATCCGAGAGGGCGGGAGATTTGAGCGCCAGAAGAGCCTCCTCTAATCAAAGAACTTCCCCTTAAAGAAGTTCTCGTTCCCGAGTCTCTTCGCGGTCATCCTGAAGGCGACGCAGCCGTCCGGGCAGACGATCTCCTTGCTATACTTGCTCTCACCACCGAGATTCTCCAAGTCTCCGCCGCTTCTGACCGCCTCCATGATCGGGAACATCACCACCATGACCTTGGAACAAATCCCCTGCCCATCCTTGTTAACAGGGCAACCGTAAGTGCAGGTGTACTTGTCTCCGACTTCCTCACCGTTTCGGCAATACCTCTCGGTGTGGTCGCTCCGCAGAAACCCTGTGACTTCGATCTCCCACTGGTACTCCTCGTCATACCATTTCTTCATCATCACCTTCCAATTTTTCCTTTCGGATCAACAAGTTTAATCCATTTTTCACAGTTTAAGAAGGGCTTTAAGGGGACTCATCCTCGACATTATCGACTAAGCTCGCCGCAACGACCGAATCTCTCTCTTAAGGCCCAAGATCTCAGAAAAGACACTCTTCTTGACACCCATGCCCCCCGGGTGTAGAGAAAAAGATCTTGCCGGAGGTGACAAATGAAGAAGCTTTCCCTTCTCACCTTTCTCTTCTGTTTTCTCACGCTCTCCCTGACGGCCTTGGACGACGGCCTGGCCAAGACCCCTCCCATGGGATGGAACAGTTGGAACAAGTTCGGTTGTGATGTCAACGAGAAGATGATCCGGGAGATGGCCGACGCCATGGTTGCCAGCGGAATGATGGAGGCCGGATACAGGTACATCGTCATCGACGACTGCTGGCAGGTCGGAAGGGACAAGGAGGGGAACATCATCGCCGACCCCGAACGTTTTCCCTCGGGGATGAAGGCCTTGGGGGACTATATCCACTCCAAGGGGCTTCTCTTCGGCATCTACTCCGACGCGGGAACCAAGACCTGCCAGAAGAGACCCGGGAGCCGGGGCTACGAGTTTCAGGACGCCCGGCAGTACGCCGCCTGGGGAGTGGACTACCTCAAGTACGACTGGTGCTCCCACGGCGAGCAGAACGCCAAAGCCTCCTACTCCCTCATGAGGGACGCCCTGAAGGCCGCGCAACGTCCCATGGTCTTCAGCATCTGCGAATGGGGAACCAACCAACCCTGGACATGGGGGGCCGATATCGGCCACCTCTGGAGGACGACCGAAGACATCCTGGACTGTTGGGACTGCACCACCGATTGGGGCGGAATGGGATGGCCCCTCATCCTCGACAAGCAAGTCGGACTGGAAGCCTACTCCGGCCCCGGCCACTGGAACGATCCCGACATGCTGGAGGTGGGGAACAAGAGCCTGACCATGGAAGAGTCCAAGGCCCACTTCTCCCTCTGGTGTCTCCTCTCCGCCCCCCTCATGGCCGGCAACGACCTGAGGAGCATGGCTCCGGAGACCAAGGCGATCCTGACCAACCCCGAGATCATCGCCCTGGACCAGGACCCCTTAGGAAAGCAGGGGACTAAGGTGAGGGACGACGGAGAGTTCGAAGTCTGGTCAAAGGTTTTGGCCGACGGGAGCCGTGGGGTCGTTCTCTTCAACAGAGGCCCCAGTGAGGCCCGAATCGCCTTCTCCTGGACCGAGATCGGCTACCCGGCCAGGCTCTCCGCCAAGGTCAAAGACCTCTGGCTCCATAAGGAGCTGGGGAAGTTCAAGGGAGGCTTCGGCGCGACGGTCCCCTCCCATGGGGTCGTCGTCTTAAGGGTGGAACCTTGAAGAGAGTCCTTTCCCTAACAAACAATCATCAGGACTAAAGAGGACCAAGGTTCGGTCAGGCGGAGAAGATCAGCGCCACCAGGAGGATTAAAAGGGCGACTATAAGGCCTTTGGAAAGGTGCATCATCTTTCCCTCCTCCTAAATCTCTCCTACTCTACCTCTTCCCCTCGGGCGTGTCAACACTTCTGGGCCCTTTCACGCCGGAGATTTCGGCTCTTTTTTCGCCGTCTTTCCCCCTCCCCGTTCTTTGACAATTACGACCACCAAGCACCCCGCCACACCCTTTCGAGAAGGGAGATTCCAGAACCATATAAGCGAAGAGGCCCTTCGGCGGCTCCGGGGATATCCGGCGCCCTCTTGCCTTTTATGCCCTTTGAATGTATAAATATTCGATGAGTTGAAGGTTTCGGCCTTACTCAAACGACGAGGAGGAGAAGCATGGCGGAAGCGGACAACAGAGTGGATATAAAGAGTATCGACCCGGAGAAGGGTTTCTTCGACGAATTCGAGCGTCCCACGAAGGAGCAATGGAAGCAGGAAGCCGTGGCGGCCCTCAAGGGCGCACCTTTCGAAAAGGTTCTTCTCACGAAGACCTACGAAGATTTGACGGTTGAGCCCCTCTACTGGGCGGAAGACATAGAGGGATTGCCCCACCTGGGCTCCCAACCCGGTTTCCAACCCTTTGTCCGCGGCACCAGGCCCGAGGGGTCTCTCACGAAACCCTGGCGGATTTGCCAGGAGCTGACCAACCCCCTTCCGGAGGAGTTCAACAACGAGGCGAAATTCGATCTCTCCAAGGGCCAAACCGGTCTGACCATGGTTCTGGACCGACCGACCCGGAGAGGCTTAGGCCCGAAGGACGCCGCCGCCGAAGAAGTCGGCCGGGGAGGGCTCTCCCTGGAAACTCTCGCGGACCTTCAAGAGGCCCTCCAAGGGATCGACTTGACCAAGGTCTCCCTCCTCTGCTCTGCCGGAGCCTCCTCCCTTCCCCTGTTGGCCATGGTCACCGGGATCGTCAGGGAGCGTCAAGGCGATCTGAGAGAGGTGTCCGGGTGCATCGGATCCGACCCTCTCGCCGAGTTGGCCCTGGAGGGGACGTTGACCACATCCCTCTCCGCCGCTTACGGGAGCATGGCTCAGGTCACCCTGTGGGCCAAGAAGAACGCTCCGAAGCTCCAGACGGTCTTCGTCCTCGGTCACCCCTACCACAACGGTGGGGCCGGTTCGACCCAAGAGGTCGCCTTCGTCCTCGCCACCGGAGCCGAGTATATCCGTGAGCTGATCAACCGGGGAATGAACATCGACGAGATCACACCCCGTTTCCGCTTCGGCCTCTCCATCGGCTCAAACTTCTTCATGGAGATCGCCAAGATGAGGGCGATCAAGATCCTCTGGAGCCAGATCGTCGCCGCTTTCGGTGGGAACGAAGATTCGCAGAAGATATGCATCCATGCGCGTTCTTCGGCCTTCAACAAAACCGTTTACGACCCCTACGTCAACCTGCTCAGGATCACGAGCGAGGGCTTCTCCGCCGCCGTCGGAGGCGTTGACTCCATGCACCTCTCCCCCTTCGACGAGCCTCTGAAGACTCCCGACCGGTTCTCCCGCAGAATCGCCAGGAACACCCAGATCATCCTCCAGGAAGAGGCAAGGTTCACGGTCCCCATCGACATGGCCGGCGGCTCCTACTACATCGAAAAACTGACCGACCAGTTCGCCCGCGCCGCCTGGGGAATCTTCCAGAAGATCGAGGAAGCGGGAGGAATGGCGGCGGCCCTCAAGGCGGGCCTCCCCCAGACTCTGATCGCCGAGACCGCGGCCAAGCGGGCCAAGAACATCGAAAGCCGCAAGGACATCCTTCTGGGAACGAACATGTACGCGAACCTCCTGGAAAAACGGATCGAAGTCCCCGTCGTGAACAGGGAGGAGCTGAAGAAGACCAGAACCGCCGCGATCAAGGCCTATAGAGAGAAGCACGGCGAACCCGCCCTGAAGGAGTTCACCGAATCCTTTCAAGCGGGAAGCCCGGATTCTCTCGATAAGGCGTCGAGGGCCCTCCAGGCCGGCGCGACACTGAGCGATCTGGCCAAGGCGATCGCGGAGAGGGAGAGCGAGAGGCCCCAGGTCAAACCCCTGGTCCTCTTCCGGGCCGCAGAGGCCTACGAAAACCTTCGCAAGAGGTCGGAGGCCTACGCCGAGAAGAACGGAGAGCCTCTGAAGATCTTCCTGGCCAACATGGGCCCGATTCCCCAGCACAAGCCCAGGGCGGACTTCACGTTGGGTTTCTTCGAGGTGGCCGGCTTCAAGGTCCTCTCCAACACAGGCTTTGCCACATCCGAAGAGGCGGCGGAGGCGGCTCTCGCCTCTGGAGCCCCCATCGTTGTCGTCTGCTCCACCGACGCGACCTACCCCGACTATGTCCCCGCTCTGGCAGAGGCCGTCAAGAGGGCGAAACCGGAGACCACGGTGATCGTGGCGGGCAAGCAGAGCGAAGAGGTTGAGAAGGCCTTCCTTCAGGCCGGAGTAGATGAGTTCATACACGTTCGATCCAACTGCTATGAGACGAACAGAAAACTTCAAGAAAAATACATGGGGGTAAAGTAACATGAGCAAGTTCCCTGATTTTCGTACGATCGACTACAACCCTAAAAATACTCCGGTCTCCCCGGAAACTTGGCGGGAGGCTTTCCAGAAGAGTGCCGGTGAACCGCCGGTGTGGATGACCAACGAGCAGATCCCCGTCAAGGCGCTCTACACTCAAGAGGACATCGCCGCGATCGAACACCTCGGCTTCACCGCCGGACTCGCCCCCAACCTCAGGGGCCCCTACCCCACCATGTACGTTCAGAGGCCCTGGACAATCCGCCAGTACGCCGGGTTCTCCACCGCCGAAGAGAGTAACGCCTTCTACAGGCGGAACCTGGCCATGGGTCAGAAGGGACTCTCCGTCGCCTTCGACCTGCCGACCCACAGAGGCTACGACTCCGACCACCCCAGGGTCGTCGGCGACGTCGGCAAGGCCGGTGTCGCGGTGGACTCGATTCTGGACATGGAGATTCTCTTCTCCGGAATCCCCCTGAAAGAGATGTCCGTTTCCATGACCATGAACGGAGCTGTTCTGCCCATTCTCTCCTTCTACATCGTCGCCGGCCTCGAGCAGGGCGCGACCCTCGACCAGCTCTCCGGGACGATCCAGAACGACATTCTGAAGGAGTTCATGGTCCGTAACACCTACATCTACGAGCCTGTAGGTTCCATGCGGATCATCGGCGACATCTTCGAGTACACCTCCAAGTACATGCCGAAGTTCAACAGCATCAGCATCTCCGGCTACCACATGCAGGAAGCGGGAGCGACCGCGGACATCGAGCTGGCCTATACCATCGCCGACGGGCTGGAGTACATCCGGACAGGGATCAACGCCGGCATCGACATCGACAAGTTCGCCCCCCGTCTCTCCTTCTTCTGGGCCGAAGGAATGAACTACTTCATGGAGGTTTCCAAACTCCGCGCCGGCCGTCTCCTCTGGGCAAAACTCGTGAAGATGTTCAACCCCAAGAACCCCAAGTCCCTGGCCCTGCGTACCCACTCGCAGACCTCCGGCTGGAGCCTCACCGAGCAGGATCCCTTCAACAACGTGGCCAGAACCTGCATCGAGGCCATGGCGGCGACCCTGGGCCACACCCAATCCCTCCACACCAACGCCTTGGACGAAGCCATCGCCCTGCCGACCGACTTCTCTGCCCGAATCGCCAGAAACACACAGATCTACCTTCAGAGCGAGACCTCGATCTGCAAGTCCATCGATCCCTGGGGCGGCTCCTACTACGTCGAGTGGTTGACCGACCAGCTCCGTAAGAGGGCCTGGTCCCACATCGTCGAGGTCGAATCCCTCGGCGGCATGGCCAAGGCTATCGAGACGGGTCTCCCGAAGATGAGAATCGAAGAGGCCGCGGCCCGTCGCCAGGCCCGTATCGACTCTAAGACGGAGCCCATCATCGGTGTCAACAAGTTCAGGCTGGACCACGAGGATCCCATCGATATCCTCGCCATCGACAACACCGCCGTCAGAGCGGCTCAGATCGAGAGGCTGAAGAAGCTCAGAGCCGAACGCGATGAGGTGAAGGTTCAGCAGATCCTCAACGCCATCACCAAGGCCGCCGAATCCCGGACCAACGGGAACCTTCTCGAACTTTCCGTGGAGGCGGCGAAGGCCAGGGCCAGCCTCGGGGAGATCTCCGACGCCATCGAGAAGGTCTACCCCCGGCATAAGGCCGTCATCCGTTCGATCTCCGGCGTTTACAGTGCCGAGTACGGAGCCTCCAGCGATGTGATCGCTGTCCAGAAGATGTGCGCCGAATTCGAGAAGCACGAAGGGAGGAGGCCCAGGATTCTGGTGGCTAAGATCGGACAGGACGGCCACGACAGAGGCGCCAAGGTTGTCGCCACCGCCTACTCCGACCTCGGCTTCGACGTGGACGTAGGACCTCTCTTCCAATCCCCGGATGAGACAGCGGACATGGCCGTGGAGAACGACGTCCACATCATCGGGTTCAGCTCTCTGGCCGCCGGCCACAACACCCTCCTTCCCGCCCTCGTGGAGGAGCTCAAGAAGAGGGGCCGTGAGGACATCATGGTGGTCATCGGCGGGGTCATCCCGGCTCAAGACTACGATTTTCTCTACAAGAGCGGCGCGGAGTTCATCTTCGGACCCGGCACGGTGATTCCCCTGGCCGCCCGCAAGATGATCGAAAGGCTCAACCAAAGACTCGGCATCGATGAGTGAGAGGGTTCACAGGCCCGAATGGGTCCCTGAAGACGCCGGAGAGGCCGAAGGCTTCACGACGAACATCATGGCCGGTGTCAAGACGGCCCATGACGGACTCTCGAACCAGGGCTCCACGCCTGTCGAACAGAAGACACCCCCCCGGAGAAGGGAGCTGACCGTCGAAGAGTACGTCAACGGAGTCCGCTCCGGTGATCGTACCCTCCTGGCCCGGGCCATCACCCTGGTTGAGAGCAACGCGGCCAAGCACCAGGAGATGGCCCAGGAGATGCTGACCTCTCTGCTTCCCTACACGGGTGGAACCGTCAGAGTCGGCATCACCGGTGTCCCCGGCGCGGGCAAGAGCTCCCTCATCGAAACCCTCGGCCTCTTCTTGTGCGAGAGGGGGCACCGCCTCGCGGTCCTGGCCGTGGACCCGAGCAGTAACGTCACAGGCGGCAGTATCCTGGGAGACAAGACCAGGATGGAGCTCCTCTCCCGAAACAAGAACGCCTACATCCGTCCCTCCCCTTCCGGGGGCGTCCTCGGAGGAGTGGCCCGCAAGAGCAGAGAGACCATGCTTGTCTGCGAAGCGGCCGGCTTCGACGTGATCTTCGTCGAGACCGTCGGGGTTGGGCAAAGCGAGATCACGGTCCGTTCCATGGTCGACATGTTCCTCCTCCTCCAGATCGCCGGCGCCGGCGACGAACTCCAGGGGATGAAGAAAGGGGTCATGGAGTGCTCCGACCTGATCGTCGTGAACAAGGCCGATGGAGACAACATCCTCAGGGCCAACGCCGCCAGAGCCGAATACGAGAGGATTCTTCACTACCTTCACCCCTCAACGGAAGGGTGGATTACAAAGGCGCTTACCTGCTCGGCCTTGACGGGAGAGGGGATCGAAACCCTTTGGAACACGATCTCCCGTTTCCATGAGACCACTCTCGAATCCGGGGTCTTCAGGAGACGAAGGGAGCGACAGAGCATCGAATGGGTTCACGCCATGATCGAGGAGCAGTTGAAGAGAGACTTCTTCAACCATAAGAGCGTCCGGATGAACCTTCCCATCGTCGAAAGGATGGTCGTTACGGGGCAGATCTCCCCTACCGCGGCGGTGCTTAAACTTTTCAAGCTTTTCGAGGACAAGGACGTTTAGATCGTCTATCCCTAGCGAGGTCAACTATGTGTGGAATCTTTGCCATCGTTTTCAACCGGAGCCGCTCCGACCTCGGCTCGATTCTCTACAAGGCCGCATCCCGTCTTCTCTACCGGGGCTACGACTCCGTCGGGTTCGCCACGTTGGACGCTCAAGACAAGGTTGACCTGCGCAAGGACAAGGGAAAGCTGGACGACGTAAACCGGGAGCTACACCTCTCACAGATGCAGGGAGTCCGGGGGATGGTGCAACTCCGATGGGCCACCTTCGGCGCCCCCTCCAAGAAGAACTCTCAACCCCATAGAGGGTGTCGGGGAAAGATGATCTCCGCCCACAACGGAAACATCGTCAACACCACCGAACTGATCGACGACCTGACGGCCAAGGGGCACCTCTTCCAGGGGGACAACGACGGGGAGGCCCTCTGCCATCGGGTCGAGGAGAGCCGGGAGACCACGGCGACGCTGGAAGAGGCCGTTCGGGAGGGACACCGCTTCATTCAGGGACACTACAGCGCCGTCTTCGCAGAGGAGGGTGATCCGAGGATGGTCGCCGTCAAGGCCGGTTCCTCCCTCTTTCTCGGCCAAGGGGATGGCTTCGTCTGTATCTCCTCGGACCTCCCCTCGATTCTGGAGTTCACCAGAACCTATGTCCCCCTCAAGGACGGGGAGATGGTCATCTTTGACTCCCAGAGCTTCTCCCTCCGCTCCCTTCAAGGGGGAGAGCCCATTCTGCGCCCTCTGCAAACCTACACCGAAGAGATCACCGTCGCCGAGAAGGGGGCCTTCCCCCACTTCATGCTCAAGGAGATCCACGATCAACCCGAAGGGGCCCTGGAGCTTCAGAGGTTCGCCTTCTCATCGAAAGAGTACCGCCAAAGGGCTCAGAGGCTTTTGAAGCATCCACGGATCTTCCTGATCGGGTCCGGTTCCTCCTACCACGCCGCCCTCATGGGGGAGTACGCCCTGAAGAACACCCTCGGTTTGGACGTGAACGCCTGCGTCGCCGGAGAGTTCATCGGACGTTACGGCGCCGTTCTCAAGCCGGAGGACGGTTTTCTCTTCATCTCCCAGAGCGGAGAGACCAAGGACCTCCTTCTGGTGGTCGATTTCGTCGAGAAACGGGGCCTCAAGAACCTCTACTCCCTCGTCAACGTGACCGGTTCGACTCTCCACACCCGTCTCCCCGAACGCTTCCCGATCCTCTCCCATCAGGAGGTGGGGGTCGCGGCCACGAAGACCTTCTTCAACCAGGCTCTGACCTTCCTCATCCTGGCCGAGGCGGCGGGAGCCCCGATACGCGGTTCCATAGAGAGTCTCCACGATCTTTTGAAAGAGCAGTTGAGGATCTTCTCCGAAAGTGTCCCCCCCTTGGCCCGCTCCCTGACCTCGGCCCGGGCCCTCTTCTTCCTCGGCTACGGCGTCTCACACCCTGCGGTTCTCGAAGCCGCCCTCAAGGTCAAAGAACTCGCCTACACCCCCTCGGAAGGGTTCTTCTCCTCGGAGTTCAAGCACGGCCCCCTGGCCATGATCGAAGAGGGGCAACCGGTCTTCTTCCTCTCCACCCTGGGCGACAAAGAGCTGACGGTCGCCCACATCAACGAGATCAAGGTGAGAGGGGGGATCATCCACACCGTCTCCCCGGAGGACTCCCTCCTGAGGAAGAACAGCCACGCCCTCTACCCCTTGGAGACGGAAGACCCACTCCTGGTCCCCCTCATGGGGGTCCTCTTCTTCCAGCTCCTGGCCTACCACATGGCCGTAGCCGCCGGAGAGAACCCCGACACCCCCCGCAACCTCTCCAAGTCCATCACCGTGGACTGAGACGCCGGAGGTTCAATTCCCCCCGACCACCGTCAGAAGAAGGACGAGAACGGCCACGGCGACG
>Ga0209098_1004191_pt1 | contig 11397 bp, 13 predicted proteins | sample AD_JPNHW1_MetaG_FD_184429 | JGI IMG/M metagenome (GOLD analysis project Ga0209098, IMG submission 184429) | Active sludge microbial communities of municipal wastewater-treating anaerobic digesters from Japan - AD_JPNHW1_MetaG (SPAdes) (version 2) | ecosystem: Engineered > Bioreactor > Anaerobic... | reverse complement strand
TACTGCTTTGTATTTATGTTGTCTTAACTTTTGCATTAATTCTTGTTTCACCGCTCCGATTTTTTTCATTGATTCGATTTCTTCATACAAATCAAAACAGAGATTTTTCTCTGCTGCATACTGTAATAATCGCAATTTTTGATTTTCATTTGTCTGCGTGTTGTTGCTCACCGTGCAATACAATGCTACTTTTTCCATCATAAATGAATTTTACTTACACTTGTGTTATTAAATATGAAATGAATGTGGCATGCTTACGATAATTATCACAAATATGATTTAAAAGCACCAGTTGGTTTACGGTGTAATTCGTTATATATAGTGAATAATACTCTTTTATCGAAGGTGTAATTCGTTATATATAGTGAATAATACTCTTTTATCGAAGGTGTAATTCGTTATATATAGGGAATAAATACTCTATTATTTTTACCTTATATTCATTAAAAAGGCTTTGACTATTTATTGGCGATGGTATTCTTCAACTGGTTATAATTTTTTACTGAAAAGTCCACCACTTTAAAAATATAACCACTTACGCCAATTACTGCCAATACGCCAATTCCAACCAAAATAATTTTTGTTACTGGGCTTTTAAAGACTGAATCTTTTATATCATAGAAGTCCAGCCTATTTTCTTTTTTGTTATAGGTCATCTGTTTTTGAGTTTAATTTTTTCAATGCTATTACCGCACCAACAGTTATTATAGCCAAAACAAAAATTATCGTAAATGGAGAAGTTTGTTTCTCTACATTTTCACTAAAAAGAATAGGTGTTTCAATCTCAATCATTTTTTTATTTTTTTAGTTAATAAATAATCATTTTTATTTTCTTCGCCTATCGTATATCTCTTCTTATTATCGCATATGTATAATAAGGCGAAGTTGGAGGTTTTAAATCCATGTTCGTTTAATTCACATTCACCAATATCATGAACTAACATTTCACCAAGTAAATGACAGTTTTTATTAATATCGTCAAAGGAAATTTTCATTGGTTCACTGTAAATTTTTTTAAACCATTTATCTGCACAGACAGCTGACAATAATCCAAACTCTTTATCACTAATTCTATTTCTTGCTTCAGACAAACGAAGTTGTTCTTCCAAATCATCAATTTGTCCTATATAACTATCAATGACCTCATCAGTGTTTATAGGCTCTTTTAACGGTAAATTTTTATTTGTATCACGATATTTTTCATCTTTAACATAAGCATTGCATTCTTTACGTTCCTGATATGCCAGTGATTTGCAAGAATCTTTGCAGTAAATACAATTTTCGTTATCAGTATAAAAAGTATCTCCACAGTAAACACACTCCTTCTCAAAGATGTTTGATAAGTCAATATCAGATGGTAAATTTTTTGTTCTCATATAATCTTAATTTTACAGTAAATAATTACAAATTTACGACATAAAAAGCACCGCCACAACTCCGTTGCGCCCTACAGTAGTCTGGTGCTGAATAAAGTGTTTTTTTGCTATTTACCATCACAATCCCACCGTGATTTAATCACGGCCACTTGTTTTGGCGAAAGGATTTTTTGTCGTTTTTGGTAGCCTTCTTTTTTCAAATCTGAATACCATAAATTATTCAGGTAATACCGTAATGTTGACTGTGAAATGCTCATCGCTGATGCCAGTTCGGATTTTGAAATTGATTTCATGATAAAATGATTAATTAATATGTGTTTTTAAATATTTCATTAATGATTGTAATCTTTTTAAGTCAGGTAAGAATATAGGTTTGCCGTCATTTCTTTTCAAACAAGCAAAATTATGTTCGATGAATTTTTGTGCATCGATGATTGTTGTGCATTGGTCTAATTTTATAGGAGTTGAGGGGATGTCCAAGCCGTGAAAAAAATCTTCCAGTTCCTGTATTTCATTTTCATAGTTTACGGTTTCTTTTTTTTCATTATTTGAATTATCAATGGGAATATACTGCTCAACATTATTTACTTCTGATATTTGATTAATTATCAAAGGTTGTTTTTTCATATTATGTTCTGGGGGAGGAGAAGAATTTAAGAACTTCTGTAAATCCATGTTTTTTAAAATATCTCTTAAATCGTATTTTGCTTTTACTAATTCACTGTAATCAACCCCAGATTGTTCGGCATATTTGATTGCACTTTCTTTTATCAATTTTGAAACTGTAATATTTAACCCTTTTTCACTCAAGATTTCTGCTTGTTTTTCCCATTCTTCATGTGCATCAATATCTGGGTATAATATTATTTGGTGACCATCAAGGACTTTGAATACTTCTTTATTATTCCATTTACATCCGTTTTTTCCGCCAGTAGCTAAACATACACTTTTGGGGTAAAAAGCTGCTGCATAAGTTGCAGTTGCTTCACTCTCAAATATTTTTACAGGGTTATTATTACCCTTAAGTAAGTGTTCGCCGTAAAAACAACGAACAGTATTTGCACTTTGGTTGTTTAATATTTCTTTACCTACATAATGGCATTTATTAAATGGTTCTCGTATGCGTTTCCCAGTAAGCGGGTTGTAGTCAATTGCTTTAATATCTCTTATTCTACCGTGAATATCGATATAGGGGAATAGTACCCATCCTTTATACTTTTCCTTTCCCGAATTTCCTAAAAAGTAGGATTCAATAAGCGATTGTATTGTTTTTGCGTCAAAGGCAAATTCTCCACGTTTATTATTCCCCAACCACTGTATAAAATGGTTTTGACCGTAAAGGTTGATTCCATTTTTTAATTGTATTTGATACATTTCAAATGGTATAAAATCAATTTTAATCTGTGGTTTAGGCTGTGGCTTTGGGAAGGGTGTATCCCATTGCTCATTTTTAATTAATTCAGGTAAAAATGTATTACCGCAAGAATGACAATAGCCCTTATCATTATACCCTATGAATGGCACAAATTTACCGTCAGTATTGTCCTTGCCACAAGGACAAAGTTTAACCCGTTTTCGATTTTTGTCTAACTTAAGTTGTGCTAAGGGTTTATGAATATATTGCTGATTAGTCATTTTTTTATTGTATTTTTTTCATTTTGTTCACAATGTTCACGGTGCAACAAAATGAACAACGTGAACATTATTTTTTCAGATGTTTATTTACCCAACCTAAAGAGCGACCTATCGCCCTTGAAATTTCTCTTTGGGTTTTACCTGAGTTTTTCAATTCTTTTGCTTGTTCTATTAATATTTGGTTGTTTTCTTTGGTGGGCTGTGTTAAGTGTTCAAACTCGCTTCCATAACTAATTTCAATGAAGGAAAGATACCCCTTATCTTTTGATAGTTCACATACTTTTACATTTTCAGTATCATAAATGACCTCTCCATCTCTAACTTTTAATTGTTTAATATATCTAATATTTTTATCATTAGCACTTCTCCCAATCGTAAAAACAGCATCAACTAAATTGCTTTTCATCTTACTGCCTTGTAGGTCGTTTAATTGTATTGGGCGGTCTGTACCAACTTTTTTATTATGTTCCAACACGATTATTGTTAGCCCATAATCATTCTTTAATACGTTTAATCTTTCAATTATAGGGATTGTTGCTTTTGCTGTGTCGGTATCACTTGCTGCAAGTTTGGTGAGATTATCAAGGAAGATAACCCGTGCACCTGTTTTTTTTATTAATGCTATCAATGACCTAAAAAAACAATCTATATACGATTCGTTTTTGGGTGTTTTATTTAATCGGGCAAATCCAGCTCTATAAAGATTATTGGGCAATTCATAAGGAGTTCCATCACTGCTGGTGTATCTACGCTGGAACTGTTTTAAACTTAACTCAAGGTCTAAATATAAAGTAGTGTATCCTTTACTTGCGATAGCGATTGCCATTTGAAATGCCAGTGCTGTTTTCCCAGCACCAGTGTCTGCAAAACAGATTGTGATTTCATTCTCTAAAACAAGTGGGGGATATAGTTGGACAGGGTCAGGTTGAGCCATTGCCATCTTTATTGCTTCATTTGCTGTTTGCACTTCAAACAAATTCAAATCAGCCTCATCATTACATTGTTTAATGAGTTGTTCTTCCTCGTTTTTTAAATCCTCGTCTTTGATTAATTTATCAAAACTAAAATTTGGATTAAGTTCATTTTTTTTTATATCTTTGTCTTGTTCATTTATCAACAAAGGTGTTTCTGGGTTAATATCATGTTCCTGCATGGTTTAGCCCTTTCTTTTTTTAGTAAGGTATTCGTCCGCTTCGGCAGTAATATCCTCATTTATTTTCTTTCTGTTCCTTCCTTCGCCCGACATTAACCATTCGTCAATTTTTGATTTTAGGAAGGTGTGTTTGCCTCCCGCCCCACTTCTTTCTGATACCAATGTCTTATCAGAGTAGCGGGAAGAGTCCGCCAGCCGGCGGAGAACCTCTGATCCGCCTCCGCCAGCTGGCGGAGGCGGAGTTATGAGCCCGACGAGCTATCCGCCGGCTGGCGGACTCCATCCCGCAAGCCTTACATTGTTTTTTGTTTGAACTCCAAAACTTTCTGTCAGGAAAACTCTCTGCCTTTGGCCGATTTAAGCTGCTTTTCCCTTTTCATGGCTTCTGCTCTTGAGCCGAGTACTTCATGATATATGAGTGTCCATGGCCTGAATTTAGAGGAATATGAATTTATAGCGATTTCATTATGGTAAATTTTCCGGGCATTCAAATTTGAAGTTTGCCCGATATAAATTTTTTCAAACTTATTGGAATAAAGAATGTAAGTGTAAAACCTTTCCATAATAAAAAAAGCGATACATGCTTGCATCGCTTTAATGAGTAGCGGGAAGATTACTACAACCTATTAATATTGTCAAACATTATATTTAAAAAGGCAAGTAAAAACAGGCCTTTTGAGTTACAAAGATAATAATATTTTCCTTTGTTTTACCTTTATATGATAATTTATGCTACTAAAATGCTACTAATTTAAAATAATGTTTTATCTTTGTTTATCAAAGGAAACAAAGGTACAAATAAAGTAAAAAATTATTAGTATGGGTGTAGTTTTAAAAAAGAGAAACGGTGCTAATGGTAAAAAGAGCCTGTTTTTAATCATTTGCCACAATGGAGAGAGGCATTATGAATTTTTAAATATTCATTTGGTAAAAGCCAAAACACCGGCTGAGGCTGAAAAAAACAAAGAAAAATTAAAAATGGCTGAGGGTGTTAGAGCAAAAAGAGAGCTTGAACTTAGTGCAGATGAGTATAATTACACACCGGCATTTAAAAAGAATATTGATTTTGTTGCTTATTATGATAATTATGTAAATGAGTACAGCCATAAGGATAAGAGAATAGTAAAATATTCATTACACCATTTTAAGCTATTCATTAAGAACAGAGGTTTTGATAATAGTATTAATGCAAAGTTTATTGATGGTGATTTGTGCAGGCAATACCGAGAATATTTGCAAACAGCGGTAAACGGTGAAACAATTTGTAATTATTTTACCAAGTTTAAAAGAGTTATAAGCAAGGCACATGATGAGAATATTTTGAAAAAAGATTTTGCAAAAGGCATAAAAAACACCAAAGATGAGGGGTTAAAAAAACAAGTATTAAATATTGATGAGATACAAACACTTGCTCAGGCATATTGTGGCAACGGTGATGTGAAAAGAGCTTTTTTATTTTCTCTTAATACCGGTTTGAGATGGTGTGATGTAAAGGCTCTCAAATGGCAAAACATACATGATAACAAACTCTCAATAATTCAGAAAAAAACAAAAAACAATTCTAATAAGGCAAGTTTGCCAATGCCATTAAATAACACAGCTATTAAGTTAATAGGTGAACGAGGCAAGCCAGATGAGAATGTTTTTATATTGCCGAGCCATACAGCCTGTTTAAAAGATTTAAGAGTATGGGTTAAAAATGCCAGCATTGAGAAACATATCACATGGCATTGTGCCAGGCATAGTTTTGCCGTTAATTTGCTTGATAGTGAGGTTGTCGGTGCCGATTTAAAAACAGTTTCAGGTTTGTTGGGGCACAGCGACACACAGCAAACTGAAAAATACCTACATTACATAGGTGAAAGAGGCAAACAGGCGGTAAACAAGTTGCCTGAGATTAATCTATAAAATGAAAATCATGAGCAAATTTCTAATAACAAAAGATTATGAAAGGTTTGTATTTGATGCACTTTCATTAAATGAAACCGATTTTGTCAATTATTACTTAAACATATTTGCCGAGCATTTTAAGTACAATTCTGATATTTTTGAGCAATTAGAAACGGTGATTAACAGGTATATTGATTGGTATAAAAGCATTGTTTATGGTCGTTTGATTAGTGTTACATGGTATGATGGTACTGAAAAAATAATGTATGAAAATCAAACATGGTCAAAAAATGAGAGCGGTGAAATTAAGATGCATGATTTAGATAAAACACAAATTTCATTAATAGATTTTAAAATAAACAGGCAAATTGATAAGAGCTTTTTTGATAAGCAAATTAAAATAATTCATGATATTGAGGCCGAGTTGAAAAAAGGTGATAGCAATAAATTTATATTTGATATTTTACATTATTTGAAACTTGAAAATAATGATAAAAAAAGAGTGTATGTTAATAGTTGCATAGCTCAGGCCGGCAAGATTTCAGATGAGCAATATATTAAAGAGTGTGATTTTATTATACTAAAAATTAGAGAATATTGCAGTATTATGCCATTGGTAAATGGTGTGCCAGATGTAACACAAAAAATGATAGAAAAAAATGATGCTTTAATTTTAAATTATGTTTTAGATCAGAGAAAAAATAAAAGTAATTTTTTAGAAATTGAAAATAAACCAAAATACTCAGGTATTAATCATGAAATTGAGATGAGTATTAAAAATATCATAACGCCAGAGCTTGAAAAATTTGCCAGAGAAATAACCAACGGTAAACAGCAAGTAACCTCAGCAAGTAAAAGCACCGGCACTAAAAAAGAAATAACAAGTTTTGAAAGTACATTAACAGAGCCACAGCTCAAAATACTTTATGATGGTTTAAGAGATGGTAAAATTAAATTTATACACTCTGAAACCGATTTTAAGCAGTTTACAGCTATCTTTGAGAACAAACCAACAAATACTATTAAGCCGGTAAAATGGCTTAAAAATAAGCCTCAGCTCTTTTGTTTGTTGAATTATTTAATTGATAAGAATAAAATAACCGAGCCTGAGAGCCTGTACAATTTAATTGAAAAATGCTTTTTTGATAAACATGGCAAGCCTTTTCAAAATTTAAAACAGAGTTACAATACATTTATTAATGTTACTGAAAATATTAGATTTCATGATACAATAAATGATATTTTACTTAATGTTTTATCTGCTTAAATTTCTCTCTCATCTTTTACCTCTTTTACCTGTAAAGAAAGTAAAATAATATTTTTTCAGTTAGCTCTTAATTTTGCCTTTGTTATAACATTAACAGAGCTTGCAAGCTCATTTTATTAACTTAAAAAATTTGATATAAAATGAGTAATGAAAATTTAAGTATTGAGCAAAGGCTTGAAAATATTGAGGCCTTACTCACAGCAACAAAAACAGTTTTAACCTTTGATGAGGGTTGTAATTATACAGGTTTAACCAAAAGTTTTATGTATAAGCAAACATCACAGGGCAAAATACCACACTACAAACCACAGGGCAAAATGATTTATTTTGAACGTGCCGAGCTTGAAAAATGGTTACTAAGAAACAGGATCAAACCGGCCTCTGAAATTGATGAGCAGGCAAGCACTTATGTAACTCTTAATCAGAAAGGCAGTGCAAAATGATTTTAACCGATTATTACAAGGCCGAGAAACTACCTGAGAGCAAAAGCAAACTGAGGTATGATGTAACACAAAGCACCGGCAATTATGAGCCATTTGAAACAATAATGAGCAATAAAAAAGGTGAGCAGTTTTTTTATTATGGTGATGTGCCGGCAACCTTTAACGGCCATGTGAAACGGCAAGCAGAAAAATGTATCACCAAAGGTAAAAATATAAGCTCTGTATTTGTGCCAGATGTAACCTTGCTCTTTGCTTATGGTGATGTTAATGGCACGTTAGATGCCATTCTAATCAGTTTTAATGATACTTATACCATAATTGAAATATTTGTAGCCAGAGGCCAGAGAAACAACAAAAAAAGCCTGTATCAATTATTATGTGATGGTGAACTGCAAAATGAAATTGAAATACTGAGAAAAAATGCAAAGCAGTTACCAAAATAGTAACCAGATCAAAAGAGGTGCAGGCGGTTTGTTTGTGCCTCTTTTTATTATTCTCTATATTAAGTGTGTTTCTGTTACCAATTCAGTAACCTATGTATGATAATATTGATTTCATATTAACCAGAGAGCAGGCCGGTAACATTGATTTACTTGCTGAGATACCTCTATTGTTATGCAAGCCAAGTGAACACAGGTTTAATGATGGTGAAAGTGTTACAATAAGCGGTTATATTGATAATTTGAAAGTTAGTGTTACTGATAACAGGGTGAAAATTTATGATAATAGTTTATGCAAATGGTATTTAAAAGATAACTTTCAAACATTGTGCAGAGGTGATATAAAAAGAGCCATTGAAAAAATTAGTGATCTCTCTCACTTGCCTATTAAAAAAGCAGAGGTAACCAGAATTGATTTAGCTCAAAATTTTATTGTGAGATTTGAAACACCGGTTTATTATAATCATTTAGGCCTTTTGCAATTTTACAACCGATTAGAGCAGAGCAGAGGTTTGTATTATAATAACAATAACAGAAAATTGATTTTTTATGATAAGGTGGCCGAGTACAAACATAAAAGTTTGCCTGTTCCTGAGATGTACCAAAATAGTAATGTTTTAAGGTATGAGATGAGGTTTATTAGGCAATTACTAAAACAATTCAATATACCTGAGCTAAGAGCAGAATTACTGTATAATGAGCAGTTTTATATTAACATCATTAACCGGTGGCATGATGAGTATAAAAATATCAATAAGATCAGAAACACAAATAATATTGATTATACCATGATTAAAACAAAGGAACAGTTAAAAACACAGGCTCTCTTATTGCTGATTAATGAGCAAGGCGGTGAGCTTGAATTTTATAAATGTATTGCTGAGGCACAAAAAAAAGGTGATCTCACCAAAAAGCAGGCATTTGATTTGAGAAACCTCATCAAAGATGCCGGTAAAAGCAAATTATTAACCTCTGAAAGTGATATTGTAACCGAGCTTGATAAAAAAGTAAAAGAGGCGGTAAAATATTATGTTTAATACTCATCTAAAACAGATAAAAATAGATTATGGCAAAAGGTAAAAAAACAGGTGGCCGAGAGCAAGGCACTCCAAACCTATTAACAAAAGAAATGAGAGCAATACTAAAAAGTATTATTGCAAAAGAACTTGAATTGTTACCAGAAACACTTGAAAAATTAGAGCCAGAAAAAAGAGCAGAAATTGTTTTAAAATTACTGCCTTATGTTTTTCCAAAGATTGAGCCTATTGAAATGCAAAAAGGTGAGCCATTAGATTTTGATACAAGCATGAGAGAATATTAACACAGTTACTCTGAAAATAACAGAAAAAATACAGAAAAAATGAGATATAAAAAAGGTCAAAGCGGTAACCCAAAAGGCAAGCCAAAGGGTGCAGAGAATAAAATTAAAAAAGATATTAAACAGGCATATCAGATGTTAATTGAAAAAAACCTTGATAACCTTACAATGTGGCTTGATAGTATTGCACAAAAAGAGCCTGAGAAAGCATTTAAACTCATCATTGAGTTATCAGAGTATGTTTTGCCAAAGCATGCAAGAATTGAGGCCGATTTAAAAGGTGAGATGCTTGAAACTCAAAAAAAGAGGGTGCAAGATTTGTTTCCACCTGATTTAATGGAAAAAATTAAGAACGGGTAAAAAGTTTATAATCTACAAAAGTGATGTTTTTTACCTTGTTTTAGAAGTTTGTGCTACTATTCTGCTACTCAAAAAAATGAAAGGCCTGTAAAATCAATGTTTACAGGCCTTATTTTGTAGCGGGAAGAGGACTCGAACCTCTGACCTTCGGGTTATGAGCCCGACGAGCTACCACTGCTCCATCCCGCAATATATTTTAAAGAACTTATTTCATTTACTTGCCCGACGAGCTATCCGCCGGCTGGCGGACTCCATCCCGCAATATATTTTAAAGAACTTATTTCATTTATTCGCCCGACGAGCTATCCGCCAACTGGTGGACTCCATCCCGTAGTTTGTGAGTGCAAAGGTACAACATCTTTACATTATAGCAACATTTTTTTTATATTTTTTTAACGCCCCGTTTTCAGAGATGGCATGCGCATTTTCAGGAAACCTTACGGTAGCGGAATACGGCGAGCGTTATCACGGCAATGCCATAACACAGAAGTATGATAAAATCTCTCAGAATATCCATAAATCCGGAGCCTTTGAGCAGTATCATCCTGATGATCCGCATGAAATAGGATACAGGATTGAGGTAATTGATGGTCTGTGCCCAGTGCGGCATGCTGTCGGTAGGGGTGAAGATGCCGCTCATCATGATAAAAATAAGTATAAAGAAGAACATGACGAACATGGCCTGCTGCTGCGTGGCGGCGCCGTTTGAGATCATTAGTCCGAAACCCAGCATGGCCAGCAGGTATATGCCAGCCACAACAAACAGCAGCGGCAGGCTTCCAAGCATAGGGATGTTATATATAAGTTTCCCGATAAGCAAACCTATGGCAAGCATCACCAAGGCTATGATCCAGAAAGGAAGTAGCTTGCCTGTGATAAAGTGAATTTTCCGTATCGGGGTAACATTGATCTGTTCAATATTTCCCATTTCTTTTTCTCTGACAATGTTCAGCGTGGCCAGCATCATCCCGATGAGCGTAACCAGCAGCACAAGAATGGCCGGCACCATAAAGATTTTATAATTCATGTCGGGATTGTACCAGAAAGAAGGAATGATGTTGATTGCCGCTACCCCGCTCTGGGTTTTCGGATTTCCATACCATTCCATGATGATTTCGCGGTTGGCTCCTGTGATGATCTGAGTGGCATAAGCACTGCTTATGCCGGCCACCGTGCCGTTGATGGCATTGAACAACATCTGGACCTTCGCTTTATTTTCGCGTATCAGGTTCCGCTCAAATCCTGGAGGAATGTGAAGCACCATGTCGGCACGGCCGTTTTCTATCTGTTGTTGGGCATCCCCCATGCTGAAGGTATAGCCCTGTACGGCAAAAAATTTTGAATTGCTGAATTTTCCTGTGATAAACCTCGAAGAGGTGCTCAGGTCCTTGTCCACAATGCAGATTTTTATATGCTTCATTTCCATATTGGCTGCATTGACCAAAATGAGCAGTTGTATCAGCGGAATGATAAAAATCACAGGAAGCATCATACGGTTGCGCCGTATCTGTATGA
>Ga0209098_1004188_pt1 | contig 11399 bp, 9 predicted proteins | sample AD_JPNHW1_MetaG_FD_184429 | JGI IMG/M metagenome (GOLD analysis project Ga0209098, IMG submission 184429) | Active sludge microbial communities of municipal wastewater-treating anaerobic digesters from Japan - AD_JPNHW1_MetaG (SPAdes) (version 2) | ecosystem: Engineered > Bioreactor > Anaerobic >... | reverse complement strand
CTGGAAAGTTTAGAAACACCCCTCACGCTGCGGCCATTTTGACCGACACATCCGCCCAAGCCGGAGGCTTTCCTCCTGCCCGGCAATGGGGTCGCTCCTCGTTGTAGATCCTTCTCCATCGCTCCAGCTGGATCTGAGCCATTTCCAGGGTCGAAAACAGCTCTACGTCCAGACACTCCCTTCGAAGTGTGGCCACAAGGCTTTCCGCCGCTCCGTTCTGCCATGGCCTACCCGGAACGATGAACGCCTGTGCAACCTTCTTATCGAACGCCCAGCCCACCACGGCGTGCGAGATGTATTGCCCTCCGTTGTCGCTACGAATTGCCTTGGGCAGCCCATGGATGATCACAAGCCGATCGAGTTCGGCACGCACATCGACGCCTTTCCATGATTTCCGCGCCTTGCTGGTCAGACAATAGCCAGTCGCCTCGTCCTTGACCAGAAACACGAACATCTTCCGGCCACCCGCCCGATCTTCGGCAAAATCCGTGCACCAGACAGAATTTGGACCGCTGGGGGCCGGATTCAGACGTTCTCCTGTCCGGAACTTCCGGCGCTTCTTGCGAAGGCTCACCTGCAGCTGATGGGCCTTCCAGAGCCGATGCATACGGTGCCGGCCGACCTTGATCCCCTGATTGGAAAGAATCTCACGAACCATCTCGCAACCCCATGAGGGCTTATTCTCGATGATCTTGTGGATCCTTTCCAAAAGGGGCCGTCGGCGAACAGGCATCCGGTGCGCGTAGTTCATCATGCAGCGTGATACCTCGAATAGAACACAGGACCGGCGCTGTGAGATGCCTCGGCTGATTGCGTGCCGGACTGCCGATGCTCGGTCCGACACGCTCACCATTTTTTTGCGTTGACCTCCTTCATTACCTCGATTTCCAGGTCTCGCTCCGCCAACAACTTTTTCAGCCGGGCATTTTCCTGCTCCAGTCGTTTGTAGTCAGTGACCTGGCTCTTTTCCATACCACCGAAACGGCGAGGCCAGGCGTAGATCGTCTGCTCGGTGACCTGGTATTTGCGCGCCACATCGGCAACCGAGGTCGCATCTGCCTGCCGGACAATCGCGACAATCTGCTCGTCAGTAAACCTCGACTTCTTCATCTCCACTGCCTTTCCGAGTCCAAATGACTCAAATTACCTGTGGACCGAAAAGTGGGGGGAGCATGTCGAGCTTAAGACAGAATATTTAAAATCGCCCAAAATCAAAATCCGGATCCATTCTAAAAGAATAATCCTCCGGAGTTAGTCGCCAAGGCTCCTGCAGCAATTGGTCGTAGGTCTTTTGGGCACGTGTCGCTCCGATAACCTCAGTAGAACTGTGATATGATTCCGACAGATTGCCGCATTGCACAGTAAATGGCGGCAGAATCACCTCAAAATCATCGAGGTAATAGAAGATACCCTGCTCCAGCCAGACCACTGAACGAGGAGGCAAATCCTTTGCGTATTTCATCATTCGATCTAGCCAAAGGTTTCGTGCGACATATCGCTTAGCCTCCTCACCGAAGGCGACAATGTTCCCATGGAACAAATTCTTTTCCCACTTCAAATGCAAACTTACACTAAGCACAGTTAAACCATTCGGCGCAGCAGACCCAAACTCTACCATAAGCCTACCTATTTCCTCGCGAAAATCACGCGGCTTGTAATTTCTAAAAAACAAACATGATGCCTGGAAAGTAATTAAATTGGCCGGGTTATCGCGCATCATCATCTCAGCCACACCCATTCATTTTTTTTCAAAACCTCACCCCTTCAAAAAGGCTTCGTCCAGAAATGGACAAGCTCCTATCCACATGAAGATACTCTTGAGCCGGCAAATCAATGTCGGTGTTTGTTGGCCGAACTGCTCTGTCACCAAGATTGCCAGATCCCCCTCGATTTCGACAATTTCTGTCGCATCTGACCTACACCTCTTCCAAAACCCCGAACGGCTTCTTGAGGCTCTCGATTCCGGTCGGGCCAAGCGTTCTCCACTCGCTACCTGAAACGCATACTATTCAAACACAGGCTCCCATTCACAAGGCAAGGGAACAATCTCTGCATCAGGATTGTGAACAAAATCCCCAAGTGATCCATCCTTCAGAAGAGGTCGTATTGGTGACTGAGACCAAATTCTGTAACCATTAAACTCAGGGAATATAATTGCACTACAAGCGCCACCTGAAATACCATAAACACTATCAGACGCTTTTTGAACAGTCACAGAAAATCCGCAATACTCCAAATTCATTGATTGAAAAAGACTTTGGGCTTTCCGAAGATCTTCAATTGGCACGCAAACCCAACCGAATCCAGTGACTTTCATCCTTACAGCCACAGTCGAATCAGGAAACCTTTGAAAAATTAGCCACTGCAAGTTCCGCCTCAACACTTCAATGATGTCCTGCGAAAGATTCGACTCTAATCGAAAAACAACACTTGAGACAACGCAAACCCGCTCCGAGTTCCATTTATTTAGCAAGCGAATCCAATCATCCGTAGAAGGAAAATCCGCGTCAATACGCCCACGCAAGTAAGTCAAAAACTCCAACAAGTCATTCGACTGATACGCCACTCTATCTACAACAATTTTTTCCATGTCGTTTAAATCAAGCAAACGATCTATCCAGACCCCATTAGAGAAGCATATCACGCTTTCTGAACCAGACTCATCATACAGAATAACATTATCTACACCCTGAGAAACATGCTGAACCATATGCAAAATAAAGTCATAAGCATCTAGCAGCCCCCCATCATGCGGATACCCAGGATATTCTCTTGCAATACCCCACAATTTCGAGAAAAACCAAACAATGGTATTATCCAGATACAACTCATAATAATACGAAAAACCCAATTTATAAGCACCACTAGGATTAGACATTTTACAATTCTCCATACATCGATTTAAAAACCCGAGATTGATTATCCCAATGCAGTATGATTTTTACACCGCTACACTGAATCCCCTTTTAAAATACTCCTTGCTCACGAATACCCGTTCATCGCCCGACATTTTCCGTCACCCCCCAAACAAAAAACCTCCCCACCCGGGTTGCGGATGGGGAGGTTGGTGATTCTCGCGAACCGGCGGATCAGTCCTCGCTGGGGGCTTCCGGAGCGCCTTCCGGGCCTTCGCCGCCAAACCGAGCCAGGTCTTCGTCCGTGCGCAGTTCCAGGCGCTTGCGGAAGCTGATGCGCAAGGGCACGCCGGCCAGATGGAAACGCTCGATGGCCCGGGCCCGCAGGAAGCGGCGGTAGGATTCGGCCACCAGGTCAGGGGTTTCGGTCTCGAAGGCCAACATGGGCGGATCCACGTGCACCTGGCAGCAGCGGGTGAGGATCACCGGGCGGCCGTGGGCGTAGGGAGGCGATTGGGTGTCCAGGCACTCCTTGAAGTACTCGATCACCTTTTCGCGACCCAGGATCTTGAGGCTGGCTTCGCGCACGGCCAACACCTCTTCCAGGAGGCGCGGGACGCGTTGGCCGGTCAGGCCGGAAAACGCCACCATGGGGGTTTCGGCCAAGGCAGGAATACGCTGGCGCATGCCCTTGCAGAGGATGTCGAAGGTCTTGTGGTCCTTCTCCAGGGCGTCCCACTTGGAGATGGCCAGCACCAGACCCTTGCCGGCTTCCTCCACCTGGCGCAGGATGCGCAGGTCTTGTTCCGGGAGGCCTTCTTCGGTGCTGTCCACCAGAAGGATCACCACGTGCGAACGGCGGATGGATTCCAGCGAACGCATGTTGGAGTAGTACTCCACGTCGTCGTGCACGCGCGCCTTCTTGCGAAGTCCCGCGGTGTCGGTCACCTGGAAGCGATGCCCCTGCCACACGAATTCCGCGTCCACCGAATCGCGGGTGGTGCCCGGAACGGCCGAAACGATCATGCGGTCTTCGCCCAGAAGGCGGTTGACCAACGTGCTCTTGCCCGCGTTGGGGCGGCCCAAAATGGCGATGCGGAGCTTGTCTTCCGGGACATAGCGCCCACGGGAGGCCGGGATCAGGCGGCGCAGGATTTCCAGCAGGCCGTCCAGGCCGTAGCCGGCGGTGGCGGAAACGGGTGCGGCAGGCCCCAGGCCCAGCTTCATCCACTCCCCGATCGCTTCGCGATCCTGGGGACGCTCGGCCTTGTTGGCGATGAGCTGGACGGTCTTTCCCTTGCGCTGGACCGCGCGGGCCAGCTGGATGTCGTCGTAGGTGATTCCGGTGCGTGCGTCGATCATGAACAGCACGACATCGGCGGCATCCAGTGCCAGGTCAATTTGTTTTCGAACCTGATCAGCCAACGGATCCAGGGACTCGTCGATGAAGCCACCCGTGTCGACCAGATCGACCCGGCGCCCATCGAATTCCCATTCTCGGAAGTGTCGGTCCCGTGTCACCCCCGGCCTGTCGTGCACCACCGCGACGCGGTGCCCCAGAAGCCGGTTGAACAAGGACGATTTTCCTACGTTGGCCCGGCCGACGATCGCGATGCAAGGTCGTTGGGTCACGGAAGCCAATCTAGTTCATTCAGCACCCCGCAACAAGCTCGGGGTGATTTTCTTGGCAGGCGGTTCCGATTCGAGTGCTTGGGATTCGAAGAACTCGACGCGAAGAGCCTGCTCAGGGCTCGAAATTTCCGATCACGTGCACGGACAGGCCTGCATTCACGAAGGCGTTCCGGCCAGCCAGCACCGCGGGGATCTTCACGTCCAGGCGCCAGTCTTCGTCCAGCTCCAGCACCGCGCCGGGCAGCACCTGGAAGGAGGAGGTCTCGAAGCCCTGCGATTTGCCATCCTGCTGGACCTGACCGACCCGCTGGTAGGAAAAGCCAAACTGGGGAGCCACGCCACCTTCCAGCTGGAAGCCGCCGTTGGCGACCATGCTCTGCCGGTCGCCCGGCTTGAAGCCGCTGGCGTTCTCCGGGGTCACCCCCCAGGAAAACACGCCGTCGGCCCACCAGATTCCCTTGCGGTAGCCGCCCCACACCCCTCCGAAGAATCCCCAATCGGGATCGAAGCCCACGATCTTGGTGTGGCCCACGGGGACATCGAAGCCCACGATCAGGCCGGCGGGGTACTTGAGGATCCCGATCTTGGCAGCCAGGCTCAGCCGGTCGCATCCGGCGTAGGATTCCTTCTTGCGCCCTTCCAGGAGGGCCCAATCCTTGTCGCGGTAGACCCACGGCAGCACCACTTCCAGATCGGAGTTCTCCGACATGCCGTACTTGAATGTGGCTTCCATGCTGGTGGATGTGGGCAGGGTGGGTACGGCCGCATCCTGGAAGTCGCCGTTGTCGTCGACCACGTAGTAGGTGCCCACCGAGGTCAGGCGCAAGCCTCCCTCGAAGCTCTGGGCCGACAAGAGTGGCTTCTCGTCCAAGGCGAAGACGGAAACCGGAAGAAGACAGATCGCGAGTAGGTTCCTACGCATAGGCACGCAACGATACAAACCATCCGCCCAGGGGAACAACCCCGCGATCCGGGAAAGAGAACGGACTGTCAGGTTCCATGGACGGCTAGGTCCTGCGCCCACTTCTGGATCTGGGGTCGCAGACCGTAGACCGAACCATCCCCGCGGAAGGATGGCCCCAGGAGGATGGCGCCCCGATCGACCAATTCCCGCTCCAGGTCGTCCACCGCCTGGCAGTAGCGGGGATAGGCGCGCGAACCGGCCCCGAAGACGGCGACCTTGATGCCGTCCAGGCGCAGACCTCCCCAACGCTGCATGAATTCCCGGAAATCCCTCTGGATGCAACCGTCTTCCCAGGTGGAACAGCCGAAGAAGATGAGCGGGAACTTCAGGAGCTCCACCACCCTCGCCCGCCGGGCGTTGCGGACCAGGGTGGGAATCCCCGCTTCCACCAGTCCACTCTTCACGGCCAGCGCCAGGATCCGCGTACTTCCGGTGGTGCTTCCGAAAACCAGCAAGCCTTTGTGATTCTCCATGCCAAGGAAGATCCCACGCGATGGGATCCATGGCAAGCCCCTCCGATGTTTCGTTGGAGGATCATCGGATCCAGGACGGAATGTTTTGACACATTCTGTCATAGGCGCTATTCAGATCAGCTCCTTGGGCAGAGGGAAATGGACGTTTTCCTCCACTCCGGCCCAGGTCTCCACCGAGGTACCCGGATGCAGGCTCTGGATCCGCTCCACCACTCCCTGCACGATGGATTCGGGTGCGGATGCCCCCGAAGTGATTCCTATCGTGGCCGCGTCGCGGATCCATCCAGGCTCCACCTCGTCGGCGGAATCGAGCAGATAGCTGGGGATGCCCAGCTTCTCTCCCAGCTCGCGCAGGCGGTTGGTGTTGGAGCTGGAACGCGAACCGATCACCAGAAGGACGTCCACGTGCTCGGCCATCTGCCGCACGGCGGTCTGCCGGTTGGTGGTGGCGTAGCAGAGGTCGCCGCGCGAAGGTCCCTTGATGCGGGAAAAACGCTTCTGGAGCTCCAGGATGATCTCGCGGGTCTCGTCCACGGACAGCGTGGTCTGGGTGGTGTAGGCGAGATCCATCTCGTCGGGAAGCTCCAACCTCCTCACATCCTCCACGGAGCCCACCAGGACAACACCCCCCTCCGGAAGCTGTCCCATGGTTCCCACCACTTCCGGATGCCCGCGATGCCCGATCAGGATGACGCAGTGACCCATTCCGGCGTGGCGCTTCACGGAAGTGTGCACCTTCTTCACCAGGGGACAGGCGGCGTCGATGACCGTGAGCGAGCGGCTTTCCGCTTCCCGGAAGACGCCTTCGGAGACCCCGTGGGCGGAGAAGATCACCGGAGCCCCGCGGGGAACCTGGGAAAGCTCCTCCACGAACACCGCTCCCTGGTCGCGCAACTGCTGCACCACGTGGCGATTGTGGACGATCTCGTGGCGCACGTAGACCGGCGCCCCGAACTTGCCGAGCGCCTTCTCGACGATCTCGATGGCGCGTTCGACACCCGCGCAGAAACCCCTTGGAGCGGCCAGGACGATCTTCTTCATGGGAGGCCAACGTACAAACCCCGGCGGGACTGTGCGACCGACTCCGCATGGAGGATCGGTCAGTCGGCCACTCCCACGGCGGCCAGGCAGCGGCGAAGCCACCACAGGGTGCGGAACACGCGCCGGCAGGGCTCTGGAATCGGCCAATTCTCGTACTGGTGGCCGGCGCCCAGAAGGCTGTTGAGCCTGCCATCCAGACGCCAGTCGTCGAAGGCGAACCCGCCCTGTTCGGTCCCGGCCAGGACCGGATGCCAGACCATCTCCACCAGGGAGCGGTGCTTCCCGCGGAACGCCTCCAGGTGGTGGTCGCCCCAGCCCATCGCCTTGCACAGATCCACCAGGTCGGAAGAGCCTTCCGGACAGACCACGTTCCAGTCGCGCAGGGCGTGGGGACACCAGTCCGGGAACTGGACGGAGCCGGCGAAGTCGGACATGGACAGGAGCCAACCGTCCTTCCCGAGCACCACGGAAACGTCCTCGGTCCCGGACAGCGTGAGCCACAGGGCGGACTCGAACCAGGTGCGCGAGACGAGCTTCCAGATCCGCCCGGACAATTCCCGTCCCTGCGGCAGGGGCTTGGCGTCTGCGATCATGGCGGCGAAGGCGTCGTAGTCCGAGTTGGCCTCCTGCTTGGGATCCCTCAGTCGGCGCGTTTCGCGCAGATAGGCGAGGTAGGCCGGCAGAGGGAACCCGTTGGCGGTCTCCAGGACCAATCCCTCGTAGCCGTCGCAACGGACAAGATCCGCGTGGGGAATGAAGATCCCCGTGCCTGTGTCCGGGAACAATTCGCGCAGGCGCGCACCGATGGCCACCCCGCGTTCCAGGTCGCATTCGGATTCCAGGTGGGGCTGGAATTCGGACAGCAGACCTTCCCATGCGCGGCGAAGATGCGGGTCGTGGGCCAGTTGGGAACGGTGCCCCCCGTTCTCCAGGTCGCTGACCACCGCCTCGCGAGCACCCGGCAGCAGGAGCTTCAGGATGCGGTCGGAACGATCGCCGCGCCGGATCCGGTAGGTCTGGTACAAGCCGTCGCTGCCCACGGGAGCCAGGACCAGCTTGGCAGCCTCGCAACCGGCGGACTGGTACACCATTTTCTGGAGCGCATCCAATCCAGCGGGGGTCATGGCCAGACTCTGACCGGTGGCCCAGACTCGGTCCAGCGCAGGTTGGGCGGAGTGCCCCAGCTGGATGAGCGGTTTTTGGATCAGCGCACGTGCCATGCGCGGAGCCGCGCCCTTCATGCGCGTGGAGAGTCGCTCCAGTTCGCGGCAGATTTCGCCGAACCCCTGGCGATTCTCCTTGGCGGCTTCCTTCCACGCCGACACGATCAATTCCGACCAACGCTTCCAAAATCGTTTGCGTTGCTTTCCCAGTGGAATCCGGGTATGCGGCCAGGACGGTCCGACCGGACCGAAGACCAGCCACAACCCCTTGGACAGGCGGGTCTTGTCTTCGCTCCAAGGCTCCACCGGCTTGAGGATGGGCCATCCCTTCTGGCGGGCCAGGTATTCCAGTTCCTCGTCGGGGCGCACGGCGAAGGCGAACTGCACGGCCTCCAGCAGAGGCGCGTCGGAAATGTGGTCGGAATAGGCGTAGGTGCCTGGAGCGGTGGGATCGAATCCACGATCCTTCAGCACCTGCAGCTTGCCCTCCCCCTTCACGTTCTCGCCCACCAATCCCGGCAGGTTCCAGAGGTGCCGTCCCTGGAACTCCAGTTCCGTGGCGACCAGGTCGTGGGGTGGAAGAAGATCTTCCAGATGGGCCAGGTAGAACGATGGCGAGGCCGTGACCACCACGATCCGGTGGCCCTGGTTGAAGTGCATCCAGATCCGTTCCAGCATTTCGGCAAGTCCGGTCTGGGAGAGGAATTCCCGGGAGAACTGGCGCACCAGATTGGCCCGCGACTGCACCGTTTCGCGATTGGACGTGGCCATGTAGGCCCGCTTCATCCACAGGGGGCCTTTGAACAGGCGTATGGGGAGGATGCCCCATACCCAGAGGGCAACACCCCACAACTTGCGGCGGCGCGCATACCAACGCTGCCAGTGCAGCATGGAATCCGCGAAGACCAAGGTATCGTCAAAATCAAAGAATGCGACCGGACGTTCCTGGGACGTGGTCGTGCCACGGGAATCCAAATTCATGAAGTCGCAAAGATAATCCGAAACGCACGGGAAACGATCAAACGCCGATATGCTGCCCTGGGAAGGAGTTGTACCACGCCGAGCAGCAGGCCCAGGTCGAGGTCTACGGTCCTTCTTCCAAGCGCCGCACCAGGTCCTCGACCTGGAGCTCGTCCAGCAACACCTCGCGCGCCTTGGAACCGCGGTCGCGTCCCACGATCCCCATCCGCTCCAGCTGGTCCATCAATCGGCCCGCCCGGGCGAAGCCGATCTCCAGACGCCGCTGGAGCATGGACACGCTCCCCTGGCGCGTCAGGGCGACCATTCGCGCGGCCTCGCCGAACTTCGCATCCAGCTTCACGGGCGCATCCGACGAATCGCCGTCGCCGTCGTCTTCGCCCACGTCCAACCGCTCGATCATGGGGAACACCACGCCTTGGGAACTGGCCGCCAAGGCGGCGGCTTCGGCATCGGCGTCGGTCACGAACGCCCCATGGATGCGAGTGGGTTCGGGAGCCTCGATGCCGCGGAAAAGCATGTCGCCCCGGCCCAGGAGATCCTCGGCCCCCTGCTTGTCCAGGATGGTGCGGGCATCGATCTGGCTGGCCACCTGGAAGGCGATGCGGGTGGGCAGGTTCGCCTTGATCACGCCGGTGATCACGTTGGTGGACGGTCGCTGGGTGGCCAGGATCATGTGGATCCCCACCGCGCGGGCCTTCTGGGCGATGCGCGCGACGTTGGTCTCCACTTCCTTACCGGCCACCATCATCAGGTCGGCGAACTCGTCCACGATCAGAAGCAGGTAGGGCATCCGGCCCGCATCCTCCTCGGCGAGTCCCGCAGGGAGCGTGCCCGCCTCGAACTTGTCGTTGAAACCAGCGATGTTGCGGACTCCGGCGGCGGCCAGCACGTCGTAGCGGCGATCCATCTCCACGGCGGTCCACTTGAGCGCTTGGACGGCCTCCTCCGGCTTGGTGATCACCGGACACATCAGATGCGGGATCTCGGCGTAGGTGGAAAGCTCCACCACCTTGGGGTCGATCAGGATCATGCGCAGCCGCTCCGGCGACTGGCTGAACAGGAAGGAACTGAGGATGGTGTTGATGCACACCGACTTGCCGGATCCCGTCTGTCCCGCGATCAGAAGATGCGGAGCCCGGGCCAGATCCGTGAAGGCCGGATGGCCCGCGGTGTCCTTTCCCAGCACCACGGGAAGTTTCAGCTTGGGATCGCGGAACTGCGGCGAGCGCAGAAGCTCCTTGATGTGGACGGTTTCCGGATGGAGGTTGGGGATCTCGATGCCCACCATGGCCTCGCCGGGAATGGGCGCCTGGATGCGGATGCGCTTGGCCCGCAGGGCCAGGGCCAGATCCTCGGAAAGGTTCGCGATCTTGCGCACCGGGGTCCCCGGGGCCAGCTCCACCTTGAACCGGGTGATCACCGGGCCCGGCTCGATCTGCAGGACCTTGCCCTGGACGTTGAAATTGCGCAGCTGGATGACCAGACGTTCGGCGGTGGCCTGGAGCTCCTTCTCGTCGAGCTCGGCTTCCTGGGAAGGAGGATCCGGGAGGATGGAAACCTCCGGGATGCGGTAGCGGCTGGACGCCTGCTCGGTGGTCTGCCGCACCGATGCCTTGGGTTCGCGCGGTGGCGCGGGAGGCCGGATCCTGGGTAGGGACGCATCCGACGGCTCCGCGGGTCTTGCGGGGCGGGCGGGAGGGACCACGATGTCGGATTCCGTCCGCTCGGGAACGGTCCCGGCGGACACAGGCTCCGGCGCGGGTTCGGGAGCGATCTTGGGGCGCCGGCTCACCTGGGCCTGGACTTCGCGATCCTCCCATTCGTTGAGCATGAAGGCGCGGCGGATTTCCTCGTCGCGGCGCTTGAGTTCGCGGATTTCCAGCGGATCCAATCCGACCAGGTCCTCGGGTTGCAGCGGCCGCCACTTGGACAGCCCGTTGTAGACTTCCAAGGCCTTGCCGCCCAGGGCCGCGGGCGTCTCCATTCCGGCGGCGGCGGCGCCACCGGCCAGCACCGCTCCGGGCACCAGAGGAGTGCGGCCGGCGCGGGGACGCGGCGCGACACGAGCGGAATCGTCCAAGGGCAGGATTCCGGTGTCCGGTTCCGGTCGCACCTGCCGGTCCATGAAGCGCCCTCTGGGCTCCACGCTCATGGCCAGGGCTCCACCGGCCACCAATCCGCGTTCGGCACGTTCCTCCACCGCGCGCGGCACCGTGCGACCGCCCGCCGGGACCGGAGCGGGCGGGGGCTCTTCCGATTCCCGCCGTTGGTTTCTTTCGCGCGCCCAGGC
>Ga0209098_1004185_pt1 | contig 11401 bp, 11 predicted proteins | sample AD_JPNHW1_MetaG_FD_184429 | JGI IMG/M metagenome (GOLD analysis project Ga0209098, IMG submission 184429) | Active sludge microbial communities of municipal wastewater-treating anaerobic digesters from Japan - AD_JPNHW1_MetaG (SPAdes) (version 2) | ecosystem: Engineered > Bioreactor > Anaerobic... | reverse complement strand
AAGTGGTGCCTACGTTTGTGGTGAAGAAAGCGCTCTGTTTGAAAGCATGGAAGGCAAACGCGGCGAGCCCCGAAATAAGCCTCCCTATCCTACAGTTGCCGGGTACAACAGTAAACCTACCGTTATCAACAATGTTGAAACCCTTGTTTACACCTGCGAAATATGCCGCATGGGTGCCGAAAAATTCAAAGCACTTGGCACAAGCGATTCCCGTGGATCAAAAGTATTCTCGGTTTCAGGTGATACAACAAAACCTGGCATCTATGAACTTGAACTGGGTATGCCATTGAAAGATTTCATCGATGAATTTGGCGATGATGATGCCAAAGCCGTTCAGGTAGGCGGTGCATCCGGCCATTGCGTTCCCAGGAAGAAATTTAACGATACTATCATCGGATTCGAGGGAATTCCTACAGGCGGTTCCATGATGATCTTCAATTCCAGCCGCTCAATGTACAATGTACTCCACGATTATCTCGAGTTCTTTACCGAAGAATCATGCGGACAATGCACTCCATGCCGGGTTGGTTGCCAGCAACTGCTCAAAGGCATCGAAGCCGTTAAGAAAGGTGAACGCCCTCCCGCATACCTCGAAGACCTTAAAAAGCTTACTCTCACAATGAAGATTGCAGCCAAATGCGGCCTCGGCCAGTCGGTTGCCAACCCATTCATCTCGATTGTCGACAACTTTAAGGAAGAGATCATCTACTAGTCAATCACACTTCAAACGAAAAAGGAGAAATTACCATGAGTAAATATATGGTCAACCTCAAGATCAACAATATTCCTATCTCAGTAGAAGAAGGTACAACAATTCTGGATGCTGCGAAAAGGCTGAATTTTCACATTCCCACACTCTGTAACCATCCCGACCTGAGCGTTGCCGGCAACTGCCGCGTATGTGTGGTTGAAATTAAAGGTGCCAGGTTGCTTGCAGCCTCATGTGCCACACCGGTATCGGAAGGAATGGAAGTTTTCACAAACAGTGAAAAAGTACGTATTGCACGTAAACATGTAGTAGAACTGCTTCTTTCTGAACACAATGCCGATTGTACCAAATGTTTTAAAAACGGTCACTGTGAATTGCAGGAGCTCGCTTCGGAATATCGTTATGGTGATCACATCTTCATCGACCTTGTTCCTTTCAAACAGAAATTCCTCGACATTTCCTCACCTTCAATCACCAAAGACACCAGCAAATGTATCCGCTGCCAGCGTTGTGTGCGCACCTGCGCCGAGTTGCAGGCTGTAAGTGCCCTGGCTGTCGTGCATAAAGGTAACCATCAGACCATCAGCACTTTCATGGATAAACCCATGAACGATGTGGTATGTACCAACTGCGGACAATGTATTAACCGTTGCCCGACCGGAGCTCTGTATGAAAGAAACTACATTGAGGATGTTTGGAATGCTATTTATGATCCTAACAAATTCGTTGTAGTGCAAACTGCACCGGCTACAAGGGTTGCAGTGGGTGAAGACCTTGGACTTGAGCCCGGACACCGCGTTACCGGTAAAATGGTTGCCGCACTCAAGAAGATGGGTTTCAACAAAATTCTTGATACCGACTTCACCGCTGACCTCACTATTATGGAGGAAGGCACCGAATTACTTACCCGCCTCAAAAAAGCACTGGTTGATAAGGACGAAACGGTAAAACTCCCGATGATGACTTCGTGTTCGCCTGGATGGATCAAATTCCAGGAACATATGTTCCCCGATTTGCTGCCAAATCTTTCGACTTGCAAATCGCCCCAGCAAATGTTTGGCTCATTGGCAAAAACATATTATGCCGATAAGATCAACATCAAGGCTGAGAATATGGTTGTAGTATCGATTATGCCCTGCACCGCCAAGAAATTTGAATGCAATCGCCCCGAAATGCGCGACAGCGGCTTCAAGGATGTGGATTATGTTTTAACAACCCGTGAGCTCGCTATGATGATTAAGCAGGCCGGTATTGAATTTGACAAGCTCGAAGATCAGCATTACGACAGCATACTGGGTGAATCAAGCGGTGCTGCAGTTATCTTCGGTGCAACCGGCGGTGTTATGGAAGCCGCATTGCGCACAGCATACGAAATTGTTACCGGCAGCGAAGTCCCCTTTGCTAACCTCAACATCAAGCCGGTTCGTGGCATGGAAGGAGTGAAAGAAGCCTCTATAAAGATCAAGAACGCCAAGCCCGAATGGAGTTTCCTCGAAGGAGTAGAAATGAATGTTGCCGTTGCACACGGTCTGGTCAACGCTAAGAAATTGATGGAAGCCGTATCCAGTGGTACTGCAAACTATCATTTCATTGAAATCATGGGATGCCCCGGAGGATGCATTGGTGGTGGTGGTCAGCCTATTCCAACCTCACCTGAGATCAGGAGTAAACGCGCCGAAGCTATCTATGCTGAAGACATGGGCATGCCAATCCGCAAATCGCACGAAAACCCCGAAGTTGTTGAGGTTTACAAAGATTATCTCGGACATCCGTGCGGGCATCAGTCTCACGAACTCTTACACACTCATTACGTTGAACGTAAGAGGTATTAATACCAGCTTAACCAACACGAAAAGGCTGCTGAAAGGCAGCCTTTTCTATTTCAGCTCATGATGATAACCGAATAAAATCCTCCTGAAAGTCTTTTATTTAGAAAGGTTATAAATTCCATTGTTATTCTATTAACATTGTGAATTTTTTCACAATAAGTTTGTTATTCACTTTTGATAGCAGTAATTTTGCAAATGGAAAAAAGGTGAAGAAATTTCTAACTAACTGACTGGTTTTCAGTTAATAAATCGACGGAAGAATACTTTTTGCTCATGAAAATTGATGAAATCACGAGAGTACTGAATGCAAAAGTAATTTGCGGAGAAGAATACCTCTCCCGGGAAATATCACATGTATTTGCATCTGATCTCATGAGCGATGTTCTTACAATTGACAGCCGTAACCTGCTTTTGCTCACAGGCCTCACGAATGTTCAGACAATCAGAACATCTGAAATGGCTGATATACAAAACATTGTGATTGTCAGGAATAAAAAGGTGACCACAGAAATGTTCGAAATTGCCATGGAGAACAAAATGGTTATCCTTGAGTGCGAATATTCGATGTTCAGAGCTTGTGGTATTCTGTATGCAGCAGGTTTACAACCAGTTTATTAAGATGCTATGCAGTTCGAATACTTCATCAGCGGAGGTGATTTCAGCAAGGCAGGGCAAGCTTCAAGCCAGTTTAAAAAAGCATTGCAGCAGCTCAACGTCGCACCCCAGGTAATTAAGAGGATTGTGGTTGCCCTGTATGAGGCTGAAGTAAATATTGTGGCACATGCTTATAAGGGTAAAATCAGCATAGAACTTCAACCTGACCTGGTTACAATGACATTGACCGACGAAGGCCCCGGCATTCCGGATATTGAAAAAGCAATGGAGATTGGTTACTCAACAGCCTCTTCAAAGGTTCGCGAGATGGGATTCGGGGCAGGTATGGGTTTGTCGAACATTAAAAACAACGCCGATCTGCTTGAAATAACCAGTAAAGTAGGAATAGGAACAACGGTAAAAATATCTGTCAATCTGGCCAAACAGGAATAAAAAACAAGCTTTATCATGGCTGTCAGGCACTTTCATCATGCATTGAAAATCAGGACCGAAACCTGTTTCGGCTGTACGCATTGCCTGAAGGTATGCCCAACTGAAGCCATTAGAATCAGGAACGGAAAGGCTGTACTGTATGAAAACCGCTGTGTTGATTGCGGTGAATGCTTTAAAGCCTGCCCTGTTCAGGCTATTTATATCGATCAGGATGATTTTGAGCGCATTCACACATATGAATACCGCATTGCCTTGCTGCCTTCGATCTTTGTAGGCCAGTTTTCAAGAAAATACGACAGGGAACAAATCTATGAAGCAATTAAAGCTGTAGGCTTCACACACATTTGCGAAGTTGAACAAAGCACCGGGTTATTACAGGAACAGATCAACAGGTATGCTGCAGAGAATCCTGACAAAAAGCCTCTGATATCATCATTCTGCCCTGCTATTATCAGGCTCATCCAGGTTAGGTTCCCTTCTCTTGTAAACAATATCATGCTGCTGAAACCACCATTGGATATAACGGCTTTATATTGTCGCAAGAAATTCACTGACGAAGGCATCAACCCGGCCAGGATCGGAGTATTCTACATCACACCATGCGCTGCTAAAATTGCTGCCATTAAAAGTCCCGTTGGTGAAGATTACTCGATGATTACCGGTGTAATAAACATGGATTTCCTCTTTAACAGGGTTTACCGGCATATAAAAAACAACCAATCAGCCGAGGTGTCCGGTTCAAATGAAAAGGCGTTGAGCGCTGAGGCTATCCGCTGGTCACTCACGCACGGCGAATCCGACCATTTTGAAGGCCGGAGCTTTGCTGTTGATGAAATACACAATGTTATCGATTTCCTTGAAAAAGTTGAAAATGACGAAATTAAAAACGTTGATTTTCTTGAATTGAGAGCATGTGATGAAAGCTGTGCCGGAGGAGCGCTCACAACGGCTAACAGGTTTCTGATTGCTGAGCGGTTGCGCAGTGTAAAAAATGAAGATGCAGCCAGCGCTGAAACCTCCGGAAAAACAATTGAAAACTACCGTGATTATCTTGAACACCGCATTAAAATTCAGGAAATTAAGCCCCGATCCATCATGAAACTGGACGACAATATTGAGACGGCTATGTTAAAAATGGATCAGGTAAAGGAAATAATGAAGCTTTTACCCGGAACTGATTGCGGTATCTGCGGATCGCCCACATGCCAGGCATTTGCCAAAGACATTGTTCAAAACGAAGCAGATATCCGCCAATGCATTTTTATACAGAAATGCAGGGAAAACACAGGAGAACTCACATCAATTGAATCACTCAGGCTGATGAAAGGCATCTGGGGAGAAGAAAAGTTTTAAAAACAAAAACAATGAAAGTTGAAGATCTGATAAAAACACTAAACCTGACATCCTTCACGGGTGATACCGGTACCGATCGGCCTGTTGGTGGAGGTTATACCTGTGACCTGCTGAGCGATGTAATGGGACATTCACAGGCCGGGCAGGTGTGGATTACTTTGCAAACCCATAAAAACGTGATGGCTGTTGCCTCACTTCGCGACCTTGCTGCTGTAATCATTGTAAATGGATTGAAACCCAATGACGACATGCTGGAACAAGCTGTGGAAGAAAAAATTCCTGTACTCGGAACTTATGAAAGCGCGTTCGATGTTTCAGGAAAATTGTTTAAATTGCTGGAAAAATAAAAATGCCGGTTTACAGGGCTGACCTTCATATTCACACTGTATTATCGCCCTGCGGCGACCTGGGTATGAGTCCTGTAAACATTGTAAATACTGCCCTTGAAAGAAAACTTGATATCATTGGAATTACTGACCATAACTCAACACTCCACTGTGAACTGATAAAAAAACTGGCTTCGGAACATGGCATTTTGGTACTACCTGGCGCTGAAGTCACAACAAGAGAAGAAATACACTGCCTAACGTTCTTTGAAAACACCGAAACACTGAATGCTTTTCAGGAATACCTTGACAAGTATCTGATTCGTTTTCCGAATGATGTGAATAAATTTGGCTACCAGGTTGTTGTTGATGAAGATGAAAACATTCTGCAACACATTGAATGGCTGCTTATTTCGTCCATCGATCAATCCATTGACGAAGTGGAAGCCATGGTTCACAGCCTTGGAGGTCTATTCATCCCGGCTCATATCGACAAGCCTGCAAACAGCCTGCTAAGCCAGCTTGGATTTATCCCACCTGATCTCAAAGCCGACGCTTATGAAATATCGGCCTTTGCCAATACGGAAAAGATGAAAAAAATGCTGCCCCAAAGGAGCATTCCGCTTATCCGAAACAGCGATGCACACATCACCGATCAGATTGGTAAAGAAACAACACTGTTCGAAATGATGGAACTTACCTTCAGCGAATTAAGGCTCGCATTAAGAGATGAATCAGGCCGTAAAACCATTGTTGCATGAAAGACCTTTCACTTCATGTTCTTGATATTATGCAGAACTCCTTGTCAGCCGGAGCCCATGACATTAATGTGGAAATTGTTGAAGATCAGGTCATAGACAAGTACTTAATAACTATTCGCGATGACGGTAAAGGCATGAGTCCTGAAATGTTGACAAAGGTTACTGACCCGTTTTTCACTACCCGCACAACCCGAAAAGTCGGACTTGGCATACCATTGCTCAAAGAACATGCCGAACAAGCCGGGGGAACTTTCAGTATCACTTCCGGTATCGGAAAAGGAACAGAAATAGCCGCCGGTTTCTTACTCAGCCATATTGACAGGCAGCCTTTGGGCGATATTGCCGGCACCATTGTTCTTACAGCTGCCTCAAATCCACAGGTCAGGATCAGGTACACGCATACAACAGGTTTCGGCACATACCTTTTCGACACAGCCGAAGTGTCGGAAATACTCGGCGATACACCAATAAACAATGCCCTGGTAATAAATTTCCTGGTAGAAATGATCAACGAAAACCTCGAACAGATAAAATACTCACACTAAAACAATCAAGTGACTTAAGCATTAAGCACGACATTAAATAACAGATTACCAAACTTTAATACGATACATAACATGACAAAGATCAAATCACTGAACGATTTGAGAGTAATCAAAGCCGAAGTTGAGGCCAAGATGAATCTCAGAGAACGTAGCGATGCCCCGGAAAAAATGATTCAAGTCAAAGTAGCTATGGCCACCTGCGGGATTGCATCCGGAGCAAAGGCCGTTATGGACTACATGATCAGCGAACTTGACAAGAGGCATATCCCGGCCATCGTAAGCCAGACCGGCTGTATGGGTTACTGTTTTGCCGAACCTACCATCGAGGTTACCATTCCTGGTAAAGACTCTATCGTTTTCGGCTATGTGACTGAGAAAAAAGCCGACCAGATCATTGAAAAGTACATACTGAACGGCGAATTGATAGAGGGTATCATTCCCGTTAATTACGAAAGCATAGATAGTAAGTAAATTTCTGGAGGAAAAGATATGGCAACATTTAAAATGCACCTGCTTGTTTGCGGTGGAACCGGATGCAGGGCTTCGGAAAGCGAAACCTTGTTTCACAACCTGCGAACAGGAATTATTCAAAAAGGGCTTGAAAACGAAGTTCAGGTTTTAACAACCGGTTGTTTCGGTTTCTGCGAAAAAGGGCCAATAGTGAAAGTGCTGCCCGACAACACTTTCTACACCATGGTAAAGCCTGAAGATGCCGCCGAAATCATCGAAGAACACATCATCAAAGGCCGTAAGGTCCAAAGATTATTGTATGTAAACCCGCTGACTTCCGAACGTGTTGAGGACTCAAAGCATATGGGTTTCTACCGCAAGCAGCTTCGCATAGCTTTGCGTAACTGCGGCTTCATCGATCCTGAAAACATCAATGAATACATTGCCCGTGACGGATACTCTGCTCTTGGTAAATGCCTTACGGAAATGACTCCTGAGCAGGTTATCGAACTGATGAAAAAAAGTGGACTGCGCGGACGCGGAGGTGGCGGTTTCCCTACCGGCCTCAAATGGGAGATCACACGCGCATCAAAAGCCGATCAGAAATATGTAGTTTGCAACGCCGACGAAGGCGATCCGGGCGCATTCATGGACCGTTCAATCCTCGAGGGCGATCCGCATTCGGTTATCGAGGCAATGGCCATCTGCGGTTACTGTATCGGAGCTACCAAAGGACTCGTTTATATCCGGGCCGAGTACCCGCTTGCTATTGAGCGTTTGAAAATTGCTATCAACCAGGCCCGCGAATATGGCCTCCTTGGTGACGACATCCTCGGTACCAGTTTCAGTTTCGATATTGAACTCCGCTATGGTGCCGGCGCTTTTGTTTGCGGTGAAGAAACAGCACTCATCCATTCCATGGAGGGTCATCGCGGCGAACCAACAGTAAAACCGCCATTCCCTTCAGTATCAGGCTATAACGGCAAGCCGACCAATGTAAATAATGTTGAAACCTTCGCTAATATCCCGGTTATCATCAACCGTGGTGCTGAATGGTTTGCAAGCATAGGGACTGAAAAATCAAAAGGCACCAAGGTATTTGCCCTTGCCGGAAAAATCAACAACGTAGGTTTGATTGAAGTTCCGATGGGCATCACCCTGCGTGAAGTGATCTTTGAAATCGGCGGAGGTATTAAAGACGGTAAAAAGTTTAAAGCAGTTCAAACCGGAGGGCCGTCAGGAGGCTGCCTTACTGAAAAGCATCTCGACACTCCTATAGATTATGATAACCTCATTGCTGCCGGTTCGATGATGGGATCAGGTGGTATGATTGTGTTGGACGAAGATGACTGTATGGTTTCAGTAGCCAAATTCTACCTTGATTTCACGGTTGAAGAGTCATGCGGAAAATGTGCGCCCTGCCGTATCGGCAATAAAAGGCTGATTGAAATCCTTGAAAAAATCTGTAAAGGCGAGGGCACTATGGAACACATTGCATTGTTGAAAAACCTCAGCAATGTAGTGAAGGACACCTCGTTGTGCGGGTTAGGCCAAACCTCACCAAACCCTGTACTTTCAACTCTCGACAATTTCTACGATGAGTACATGGCGCATGTCAATGAAAAGAAATGTCCGAGCGGACAATGTAAAGCTCTGCTTCAATACTGGATCGATCCCGAAAACTGTGTCGGATGCACAGCCTGTGCGCGAAATTGCCCTGTAAATGCTATTGCCGGAGAACGCAAAGGCGTTCACATTATCGATCAGGCTACCTGTATCAAATGCGGCGCCTGCATGGAAAAATGCAAGTTCAATGCAGTTTTTATTAAATAATCAGTGGGAGAACGAAATATGGAAATGATAAATATAACAATAGACAATAAAAAGGTTCAGGTTGCCAAAGGCACCTCACTGCTGGATGCTGCCAAAACCGTGGGAATAAACATCCCCACATTATGCTACCTGCACCTCCACGACCTTGAAATAACCAATAAACCGGCTGGCTGCAGAATCTGTGTTGTTGAAGTAAAAGGCCGCCGCAACCTTGCACCTGCCTGTGTCACCGAGTGTACTGAAGGCATGGAAGTAAACACTCACAACATTCGTGTGCTGAATGCCAGGAAAACCGTGATGGAATTGATTCTCAGCGATCATCCCACCGACTGCCTCGTTTGCCCTAAAAGCGGTAACTGTGAATTGCAAACCCTTGCACAGGAACTGGGTATCCGACAGATACATTACCAGGGTGAGCAATCGCATTATCGTGAAGACACCTCTCCTGCCATTATCCGCGATGTAGACAAGTGTATTATGTGCCGCCGCTGTGAAATGATGTGCAACGAAGTACAGACTGTGGGCGTACTTTCTGCCGTAAACCGCGGATTTATGTCAGTTGTAGCACCAGCTTTCGAGATGAACCTTGATCATAGTGTTTGCACCTACTGCGGACAATGTGTAGCTGTTTGCCCAACAGGCGCCCTTACTGAAGTAGATCATACCAATAGCGTTATCAGGGCACTTGCTGATCCTACAAAAACCGTTATCGTTCAAACAGCTCCCGCCGTTCGCGCTGCTCTCGGTGAAGAATTTGGCCTGAAACCCGGAACCCTTGTTACGGGAAAAATGGTTTCGGCTCTGCGCAGGCTTGGATTCGACTATGTTTTTGATACTGATTTTGCGGCAGACCTTACAATTATGGAAGAAGGTACTGAATTGCTGGATCGCCTGAGTCGTCATCTTAAGGGTGATAAGGATGTAAAACTTCCTATCCTTACATCATGCTGCCCCGGTTGGGTTAACTTTTTCGAACACCAGTTCCCCGATATGCTTGATATCCCTTCGACAGCACGTTCACCACAGCAGATGTTTGGTTCGATAGCAAAGACGTATTTTGCTGATAAGCTCGGCATTAAGCGTGAAAACATGGTGGTGGTTTCGATTATGCCCTGCCTGGCCAAGAAATATGAATGTTCCCGTGATGAGTTTAAGGTTGATGGCAACCCTGATGTTGATTTCGCTGTTTCGACCCGCGAACTTGCAAATCTGATCAAACAAGCCAATATCGACTTCAACTCACTTGTGGATGACGATTTCGACCGCCCGCTTGGTGAATCAACCGGCGCAGGTGTGATTTTTGGTGTGACGGGCGGAGTAATTGAAGCTGCAACCCGTACTGCTTACGAGGTATTTACCGGTAAGAAACTTGAAAAAGTTAACTTTGACCAGCTTCGTGGTATGGAATGGGTTAGGAGTGCTACGGTTGACTTTGATGGATTACCTATAAAAATCGGGATTGCCCATGGCCTGGGAAATGCACGTAAACTGCTCGAAGATGTCCGAGATGGCAAAGCTGATTTTCATGCGATTGAAATCATGGCTTGCCCCGGAGGTTGTATAGGTGGTGGCGGACAGCCGCTTCACCATGGCGACTCTTCAGTCCTGAAAGCCCGCACTTCTGCCATCTATCGTGAAGATGAAAGCAAGGTAATAAGGAAATCGCACGAAAACCCGTTTATCATTCAACTGTATGAAGAATTCCTTGGTAAACCATGCAGCCACAAATCGCACCAGCTGCTTCACACCCATTATTTCGACAAGAGTAAACCTGTTGAAATTGAATAAAGGACACCAGGAAATTTAACGATTTAAAACGATTCACTATGGCAAGCATAAATATTAAACTCAGTGATCACAAAATTGCCCAGTTAAAGGCAATTTGCATGGAATTCAACAACGACAAAGGTGAACTCATCAATGTGTTACACAAGGCACAGCATCTTTTCGGTTACCTGCCTGCTGAAGTACAGGAAGTTATCGCTAAAGAGTTAAAAACCTCAGTAGCACATATTTATGGAGTTGTTTCTTTCTACTCTTTCTTCACAATGACTCCCAAAGGCGAGCATCCTATCAGTATTTGTATGGGAACTGCCTGCTATGTGAGAGGTGCAGAAAAAGTGCTTGACGAATTCAAAAGGATCCTCAAAGTGAAAGTTGGTGAAACAACTGCAGATGGAAAATTCTCACTAAGCTGCCTGCGCTGTGTGGGTGCATGTGGCCTTGCTCCGGTAGTTATGGTCGGTGAAAAGGTTTATGGACGTGTTGCTCCTGATGGAGTTAAGGATATTCTTGATGAATACTCCAAACCACAATAACCATTTGTCAACGATATAAATCAACTACATCGCAATAACTTTATGAACTGCCTCTGACCGAGGCAGTTTTTTATTATTTTAGGGGCTGATTTCGGTTACTTCTAAGTTTAGCCTGACTAAGTTTTTTTGTATCCCGAATGAAGCTTTGCTTATATTTGCTCATTATCATGAAAAACCTCACGTTATGGTATCCGACAACAAAGACCACAGCGATCAAATAAATGAATATC
>Ga0209098_1004183_pt1 | contig 11404 bp, 9 predicted proteins | sample AD_JPNHW1_MetaG_FD_184429 | JGI IMG/M metagenome (GOLD analysis project Ga0209098, IMG submission 184429) | Active sludge microbial communities of municipal wastewater-treating anaerobic digesters from Japan - AD_JPNHW1_MetaG (SPAdes) (version 2) | ecosystem: Engineered > Bioreactor > Anaerobic >... | reverse complement strand
AAGGAGCCCTTGTTCGACGCATGCGGCGCGCCCAGCAGTTCGCCGGTCGCGGCCACGTCGTAGCCGTAGGCGGCGGAACAGGCGTAGCGTTCGTATTCCGGCGTGGTGGGATCGATGGTGATGCGGACGTTCTGCCGGTCCACCGGGAAATACGGCCCCTCGGGCTGGTATTGGATGTAGTCGGGCTTGATCGACAAGACCGTCTTGAAGGAATAGACCCACGGATCGGCGTTGATGCGGCCGAGCACGCTGACGGGCACGACGTTGCGGCCGGTGCGGGAGAACAGCGCGACGGTGTTTTCCGGTTGCATGACCGCGATCTTGGCGGCGGCGGTCGGTGCGCCGACCAGTTCCACCCGGTCGAGGTGCGTGAACGCCTGTTCGACCAGGAGTTCCGCGCGCGCCGGCGTGCCGGCGGGCACGACGATTTCATCGCTCTTCTGGTCGAGGTTGTACTGGGTGAACACCCAGCGGCCGTCGGCGTCCAGCGTGGGCTTGCCGTCGGCGTCGAGCACCGGCTTCAGCGCCTCGAGGCGGCCGACGAGACGCAGGTGGAGATCCTCCGTCGTCGGCGCCAGCGTCTTGATCTTGAGGAAGGAGGTCTGGGACACCGGTCGGCCGGGGGTCCAGGCCTGGCTGTTCGGCGCGACGGTCAGCGTGCCAACGAGGGTATCGGGCGCTTGGATGAACGCGACGTAGCGCGTGTAGCCGAAGACGGCGGCGGCCAGCAGCATGAGCACCCAAAGCGCCACCTGCTTGCGGTCGGGCGGGGGGGCGCCGTGGAGCGACAGGGCTTCGTCCAGATCGGGCGGCCGGCTGTAGACGAACGCGAAGGCGGCGATGGTCGCCAGTCCCAGCAGGCCCGTCGCGCCCCAAAGCGCGGGCAAGGCGTCCGGCCCCGCGGGATGCAGCATGGCGAAGCCGATGCCGACGATGAACAGGTAGCAGAACGCGATGAGTTTGTTCCGAGTCATGGCGAAAACCGGGGGTTAGGGTTGAACGGCGGGGGCGTTGGCGACGGAACGCAGATCGTCGTCCACAACGGGCGGTGCCGGCTTGTAGGGGGGCATGCCCGGCAAGACGATGTCGGGATAGTAGTCGAGGTTGGTTTTCCAGATCGGATTTTCCTGGGGCGTGCCGCGGGCGATGGCCAAAAAGGCCGCGCGGTAATGGGGATTGAAGGCCGTGATGGCGATGCCGAGCAGGACGGCGAAGGCCAGCATCTTGGCTATTTTTGCGGCGCCTTGTTCCATGATGGATCCTTTCGGAAAGAAGAAAAGGCCGCCCGCGGAGAGCGAACGGCCGAAACGAGCGGACGGGAAGGGGCAAACGACAAGGGGGCCAAGAAACCCGGCGGAGAAGCCGGTCGGCGGAGGTTGGCAACTGCACGGCTCGTGATCATAAAACGACTGAAAACTGATTGAGCAGGATACGGCGTGCGCGAGCGGATGGCAACCGTTTCTTTTGCGCTGTCAAGACTCGTTAGAAACGTCCCCATTTCATGTTGTGGTTGCTTGTGCCGTGGCCTCGTGGCCACCCGGTTTCCCGCTCCCCTGGAATGGACTACCCAAGCCCATGGAAGGGGGGCGGAAAAACCGGCGATGCGTTTGGAAGGAGCGTTGCCACGGGTGATCGGGGGCCGGGGGGTTCCGAGGCGAGCGCGGTCTTTGCGGCACAACGGGCCGAAGCATGGGCGTGGCGGGGGACGGCGCATCCCGGAAGGTCAGCCGACGCTTGCCGTAGAGCATGGCCAGAGTTCCATCGCGACGCTCGACGACCACGACACGTCGGCCGGGAAGGTCGAGCGCGGCATGGCGGGCGTCGATTGGGAAGCGGCGGTTGCGCCAGCGCAGGGTCCAGTCCTTCGCGACGCTGCGGGGTTCCTGCCAGGACAGGACCAGGGCCAGGGTCGCGGCTGTTGGCCGCGGCTGGTGGCCGTTGGCGGAGTCCCGCGGCTTCACGCGGTAGCGTTCGTTGACCAGCGCCAGGAAGGTCCCGTCCAGATAGGCGTTGGCCGCCGCGATGGAGCCGATGCCCAGCAGGCGCATCTCCTTGACCAGCCGATCCTGGAACAGTCCGTGGCGCCGCTCCACGCGGCCCTTGGCCTGGGGCGAGTGCGCGGGGATCAGTTCCAAGCCCAGTTCGCGCATGGCCCGGGCGAACTGCGTTTCCGGGCCGACTTCCGCCAGTTCCTCTTTCAGACACGCTTCCCGCGTGCACGCGTAGATGCTGTCGCGGTCCGGATAGAGTGCCGCGGGCAGGCCGTGCAGGCGCACGTAGCGTTCAAAGACGTCGTAGGCCGAGGCGGTGTCCTCGACCGGATAGAAACGGGCCAGCGTGGTGTTGGTGGCGTCGTCGACCATCACCATCAGCACGGCCCGGGGGCCGCGCCCTTCGAACCAGTCGTGTTCCGATCCGTCGATCTGTACCAGATCGCCCCGGCTCGGACGTCGCTCCCTGGCCGCGCGGTTCGCTTCCCTCCCGCGCCCGCGGTGCACGAGCCCCGCGTCGCCTTCCTGCCGGTAGCGACGCCAGATCCGCTTCGCCTGCCGGTACGACACCCGCGTCATCAACGCCATGCGCCGTCTCTCCCTGGTGCTCATCTCGATCGTCTCCATCGGGCCTCCTCGCCGGATTGCAGGAGTCCCGTGATGGGGACATTTCTATCGAGTTACAAGGGGACATTTTCAAAGAGTCGCGACAGCGGGAAAGGGCGGAATGGCGGTGCGGGGCGCGCCCATGCGGCACAAGGCGTGGCTTGCGGTTTGCGATGGACGGTGGTCGCCCGGAGAGCTACAAGGCAAGCGCATGGCCGACGTCGGCGGCGGGAGGAGACGGCGATGAAAATGGACAGGCGGACGGGATTCACCTTGGTCGAAGTGTTGGTGACGGTGGCGATCATCGGCGTTTTGTTCGTCCTCGGGTTGGTGGTTTTCGAGAACGCGGGGAAGAAGAATCAGGAACGCGGCGCCGCCCTGGTGATGAACGCGCTGCGGCTGGCCCGGCAGCATGCCGTGGCGCAGCGGCAGTGGACGCTGGCGGTGTTTCCGACGCGGGACGGCGGGGCGTACGCCGCCGACGATCTGCCCAAATGCCTGCGCGGTTTCGCCGTGCTGGCGGTGGTCAACAACATGGACGGCCTGGCGGATGCGCGGCAGGTGCCCGACCACATGGAGTTCGCGTTCGTGAAGGATTGGGACTACCTGCCGGAAGGGATCACCTTCGACGACGATCCGACGCGGGACGGCAACTTCGTTTTCGGCGCGCCCAGCGGCAGCGGGAACACCTACACCGGGGCGTTCCGGTTTCCGCTGGATCCGGCGAACCCGGGAAACCGCGACCGGCCCATGGGTGCGGTGCTGTTCAAGCCCAACGGCCGGGCGTACGTCATGCACGACGCCTCGCCCACGGGGCGCTGCTGGCAGGACGTGGACGGATCGAAACTGTACGTGACGGCGACCAAGCACTACGAAACGAGCGGCGGCCAACTGGGGGCGGCGACGATCGTGCCGGGCGCGACGTCCATCGTGCGGATCCGGAACAAAACGGGGCAGGTGGAACAGGTGCCGTAGGCCGGCCGTTTTTTTCCACACCGTGGAAAAAAGTTTTCCACGCCGTGGAAAACTCAACCGTAGTGGGCGGCGATCCACTTCTGGTAGTCGCCGGAGCGGACCTGGGCGCACCATTCGAAGTGGGAGAGGTACCAGGCGACGGTGCGTTCGAAGCCGGTGGCCCAGGTTTCGGCGGGCTTCCAGCCGAGGTCGCGTTCGATCTTGGAGCAATCGATGGCGTAGCGGCGGTCGTGACCGGGGCGGTCCTTGACGAAGGTGATCAGCGACCGGCGCGGCTTGCCGCCGGGCAAAGGCGGCGCCTTGGCATCCACGAGATCGCAGATCTTTTCGACGACGCGGAGGTTGGCGAGTTCGTTGCGGCCGCCGACGTTGTAGGTGGTGCCGAACTCCGCCTGCGTCATCACGCGCCAGATGGCGGAGCAGTGGTCGGTGACGAAGAGCCAGTCGCGCACGTTCATGCCGTCGCCGTAGACGGGCAGGGGCTTGCCTTCGAGGGCGTTGAGGATCATGAGCGGAATGAGCTTTTCGGGGAACTGGTAAGGACCGTAGTTGTTGGAGCAGTTGGAGAGGGTGGTGGGCAGCTTGTAGGTCTCGTGGTAGGCGCGGACGAGATGGTCGCTGGACGCCTTCGAGGCGGAGTAGGGGGAGTTGGGGGCGTAGGGGGTGTCTTCGGTGAAGAAACCTTGGTCGCCGAGGGAGCCGAACACTTCGTCGGTGGAGACGTGGTGGAAGACCTGGATCTGGCCGGCGTGTTCGCGGGCGGTCTGGAGGAGGGTGTAGGTGCCGAAGATGTTGGTGCGCACGAATTCGTCGGGGCGCACGATGGACCGATCGACGTGGCTTTCGGCGGCGAAGTGGGCGATGGCGTCGATCTGGTATTTCTCGACGACTTCCTTCATCTTCGCGGCGTCGCAGACGTCGGCCTTGACGAAGACGTAGCGATCGCCGGCGCGTTTTTCGACGTCGAGGAGGGAGAGGGGATTGCCGGCGTAGGTGAGCTTGTCGACGTTGACGATGCGGGCGGGGCAGTCTTTCTGCTCAAGGAGCCAGCGGATGAAGTTGACGCCGATGAAGCCGGCGCCGCCGGTGACCATGAGGTTCTGGAATTTGCGAGGCATGGGTTCAGCTCCTGACTTCGGCGAGGAGGGCCTCGCGGTAGCGTTGGACGTATTCGGCGAGATCTTCGTGCCAATCCTTCATGAGGTTGAGGCCCGCCTTCTTGAGGTTGGCGTTCTCGAGGATGGAATTGGCGGGACGGACGGTGGGCGTGGGGTAGTCGGCGGTGGTGCAGGGGCGCACGTCGCAGTCGATCTTCATGAGGGTGATGAACTCCTTGGCGAAGTCGTACCACGAGCAGTGGCCTTCCCCGGAGGCGTGGAAAAGGCCGGCGGCGTCGGCTTCGACGACGGCGAGGATCTGGTGGGCGAGGCGGCGGGACCAGGTGGGCGTGCCGCACTGGTCGCTGACGACGCGCAGGCCTTTCTGCGGTTCGTTGACGGCGCGGCGCAGGATGGTCTTGAGGAAATTGTAGCCGTGGGAGCCGTAGAGCCACGCGGTGCGCAGGATGGCGTGGCGGGGATCCTTCTCCAGGATTTCGCGTTCGCCGGCGAGCTTGCTCTTGCCGTAGACGCTGACGGGATTGGGCGTGTCGGTCTCGACGTAGGGCTGCGGCACGGGGCGCCGGCCGTCGAAGACGTAGTCCGTGGACACGTGGACGAGGAAGATGCCGTAGGCCTTGGCGCGGGAAGCCAGCAGGGCCGGGCCTTCGCGGTTGACGCGCCAGGCCTTGGCGACGTCGCTTTCGGCGCGGTCCACGGCGGTGTAGGCGGCGCAGTTGACGAGGACGTCGGGCTTCCAGAGATTGAGGACGCCGTCCACGCTGGCGGCTTCGGTGATGTCGAGGTTGGGCAGGTCGAGCGCGAGGACTTCGTGCTTGGCGAACACTTCGCGGCAATCCCAACCGAGTTGGCCCCAGCCGCCGGTGACGAGGATTTTCATGTGCAGGTCCTTTCCTTTCGAGAGTTCAGAAATCAGAGGGCGGGGTTCAAGGGGCAGCTTTCCTCCAGCGCGCGAGGCAGGCGGCGAGGCGCGGGTCCAAAATGGTCTTGGCTTGGTTCAGGATGTAGAGGTGGATGCCGGGGGCGCCGTGGGCGATCAGGCCGTCGATCTGGGCGACGAGCCAGTCGATGCCGGCGCGGCGGGCGGCTTCGGGATCGGGGGTTTGGAGGGCTGCGCGCAATTCGGCCGGCGCGGTGGCGCGGCTGAAAGCGAGGGCGCGGTCGAGCTGCGCGCCGGAGGCGACGGGCATGAGGCCCGGCAGGATGGGCGTCCGGATGCCGGCGGCGCGGGCGGCGTCGAGGAACCGGAAGTAGGCCGCGTTGTCGAAGAAAAGCTGGGTGTTGATGAAGTCGGCGCCGGCCGCGACCTTTTCCTTGAGATGGCGGAGGTCGGTGGCGAGATCGGGCGCCTCGGGATGGGTTTCGGGATAGCCGGCGACGCCGCAGCAGACGTCGGGATGGCGCGCCTTGATGAGGGCGACGAGGTCGGAAGCGTGGGCGAGGCCGTCGGGCGCGGGCTTGAATTCGGTTTCGCCGCGCGGGGGATCGCCGCGCAGGGCCATGACGTTGCGGATGCCGGAAGCATGGATGCGATCGATCTGCGCGACGAGGTCGGCGCGAGAGGCGCCGACGCAGGTGAGGTGCGCGACGACGGGCGTGAAGCCCATGCGGGCGAGCAGTTCCCAGGCGGCGAAGGAAAATTCGCGGGACGAGCCGCCGGCGCCGTAGGTGCACGTGACGAAATCGGGATGGACGGGGCGCATGCGCTCGATGGAGCCGCCGAGGATGCCGAAGCCGAGGGGATCCTTGGGCGGATAGAATTCCAAGGAGAGCGTCGGCTGGCGCCGCGCCGCGAGCAGTTCCCGGATGGTCGGCAGGGTCATGCGGAAAAGATAGCGGAACCGCCCGGCGAACGGCACTCTTTTTTTGTCAGGGCGCGCCGGGAACGGCGTCCACCGGACGACCTTCGGTGCCGGCGGCCTGAATCCAAACGATTTCGTCGAGCGCGAGGGGGCGCCGCCAGATGGCGACGTCGTCCATGGCGCCGGCGAAATAAAAATCGTCTCGGTCGCCGGGCCGTCCGAGGGCGGCGAATTGGCCGGGAAGAACGGAACCGGTCAAGCCGCGGCCGGGAGTGGCGTCGGCGCCGACGTGGACGTCTTGAAGCCGGCCGTCGAGATAGATGGAGGCTTTTCCGGCCGTGCCGCCGCCGCCATCGTAGACGCCGACGACGTGGTGCCAGACGCCGACGTGCAGTTGGGATTCGGGGATGCCGGGCGCGGCGGTCTGTCCGGATGCATCGGCGACCGTGAAGCGCAATTCGCCATGGGCGCGGTCCAAATACAGTTCGTAGGCCGCCAGATCCGATCCGTAGATGAAAGCGAAATCGCGGTCGAGCTGGGAGGGGAGTTTGTCCAGCCGGATCCAGAGGGAGAGAGACACGGCGGGGGCGCCGATGTCCAGGTTTTCCGTGGGCGGGATGCGCACGTAGGTGCGGACGCCGTCCAGCCGGAGGGCGCCGCTGGCCACGGCTTCGGCGCCGGAAATCCAGCCGGGAGCGAACGAAAATCCAACGAGCCGTCCGCGGCTGCCGCCCGCGGCGTCTTCGGCGTTGACCGTCGCGGGATCCGACAAGCCGTCGTCCAATTTCCAATGGGCGACGAGGTCCCGGACGAGCGCCGCCGGGGAAACGCCGGCCGGACCGAAACGGGGAGGGAGTTGCGCGACGTTCGGCGCAGGGCTTGGCGGGCGGCTTTCGGCGGCGGCTTCCGAACCCACGAGCGGAACGGATTCCGGAAAGCGGAGCGCCGCTTCGCGCGCGATCTTGGGATCGTCGGAAAGTATCCGGTCCACTCCCATCTCGGCGTATTTTCGGCAGGTGGAACCGGAAGCCGCCACGGCGACGCGCATGCCGGCCGCATGGACCCGATCCACCATTTCGGGCGTCACGTCGTCTTTGAACCACAAAAAGGTGCGGACGCCCATTCGCTGGGCCACGGCGATGTTGTTGGTGCCGATGGCGCCGGCGCCTTCGTAGGCGAGTTCGAGGGTGGGGTCGATCTGGTGGACGGCGAAGAGGGGGTCGAGACCGCCGCAGGCGATGCAGACGTTGGACAAGGCGTTTTCGGCCCGGAGAACGTCGACGATGGTTTTCGCCGAAGCGTCTTTGCAATGGACCATGGCAGGAACGCCGGGGGGCAGGGCGCGAAGAGCTTCCGCCAGAGTGGGAATGCGTTCGCCCGCGAATCGGGAAGAAAACGCGGAACCGGCGTCCAGGGCTTGGAGTTGGGCGAGCGTGAGGTCGGCCACGTTGGTCACGTCGCCGAAACCCCGCGTGGTGCGGTTCACGGTTTCGTCGTGGATGACCACCAGTTCGCCGTCGGCGGAGGTGCGCACGTCGAATTCGATCCGGTCCGCGAAGCCCTCGCAGGCGCGGAAGGCGGCGCAGGTGTTTTCGGGACCGACCGCGTATCCGCCCCGATGGGCGGCGATTTCGACGCGGGCGGTTTGGCCGAGGGCGGAGGCGGCGAAAAGAACCGTCGCGGAGACCGCCGAGCGGATGCGGGAAATGAGCGCGGTGGATTTCAGCGGCCAAGTCATGGCGGGAATATGCCGAAACGTCGCCGCCGGCGCCACGCCTAATCTGCGGCGCGCGCGTTCACGCTCAGGGGCAGACGATCTGGAAGAAGCAGGGAGCCGGAGTTTCGCTGTTGCGGGCGGGAGCCTGTCCCGGATCGTTCAGGTGCGAAACGTGGAAGTTGGCCCGGTGGCCCCGGTGGCCTTCGAGGACCGCCTGTTCGACGTAGGGATCGCCTGCGACGGGGGCGCCGCGCAGGCTCAGAAGTTGGTTGGTCAAGCTGCCGTGGTCGATCTGGACGTCCATCACCATGTCGCCCGTTTCGGGATCGGGATAGACATTGGCGATCCAAAGGGTCATCACGCTTTTTTCGAGGGGCATGCCGTTGGTGCCGGCAGAATGGATCTGGCGGATTTCGGCGGGAGAAATCGCCCGGCTCCAGATGGCGACGTCGTCCACGGCGCCGCCGAAGAAAGAGCCGTCCTTCGGGCCGTTTTGGCCGATGGCGGCGGCTTGACCGCGGCGCACGGCGTTGGTCAGGCCGCAGCCGACGGAGGAATCCGAACCGGTGTGGACGTCCTGGAGGCGGCCATCGAGGTAGATCATGGCTTGGCCGGCCTGCGGCATGGCCGAACCGTCGTAGACGCCGACGACGTGGTGCCAGACGCCGGTTTGCAGATTGGTGGACAGGATTCCGGGTCGGGCGGACTGGAGGCTGGCATCGGTGGTTTTGAAACGCAATTCGTTGCTGGCGCGGTCCAGGTAGATCGAATAGCCGTCGAGCACGGAATCGTAGATGCAGGCAAAGCCGTTGGCGGGCAGGTCCGACGGGCGGGCCGCGAGTTTCACCCACAGGGAGATGGAAACGGCGTTGGCGCCGACGTCCAGATACGCGTTGGTCGGCACGAGGGCGCAATCGTCGGTCCCGTCGAGAAGCAGGGCGCCGCCGAACCGGGCGTCGGCTCCGGAAATCCAGGCTGGGGCGGCATTGGATGGGGCGAGGCGGATGGGACTGTGGTCTTCGACGTCGTCGACGTTCGTGGTGGCGGGATCCACCAGCCCATCGTCGAATTTCCAATAGGCGAAGAGATTCCGGGAAAGCTGCACGTTGGAAGACGGCTCGTTGCCGGCCAGAAGCTTGCCGATGCGGGGATCGTCGGCGAGGATCCGATCAACCCCCATGTCCATGTATTTTTGGAAATCGGGAGTGGCGATGGAAACCTCGATGCGCATGCCGGCCGCATGGACGAGATCGACGAGGTCGGGCGTCACGCTCCCCGGATACCACAAAAACGAGGTGGCATGCATCATCTGGGCCACGACGATGTTTCGGGGCGCGAGGGTTCCGGCTCCTTCGTAGGCGAGTTCGACCGAAGGTTCAAGCCGGTAGACGGAGCTGAGAAAATTCAGGTCGCCGGAGGCGATGCACAGGTTGGAAATGGCGTTTTCGGCGCGGAGGACGTCGACGATGGCCGCCGCCGGGCCGGTTTTGCAATGGACCATTGCCGGCACGCCCGGCGGCAGGGCGCGGAGGGCTTCGACCAGCGTGGGAATGCGTTCACCGGCATATTGAGCGGAAAATTTGATTCCGACGTCCAGTTCTTTGAGCTGCGCCAGCGTCAGATCGGCCACGTTGGTGATTTCGCCGAAGCCGGTGGCGGTGCGGTTCACGGTCGCATCGTGCATGATCACCAATTCGCCGTCCGCCGAGACCCGCACGTCGAACTCGATTCGGTCCGCGCGGCCCGCGCAGGAGCGGAAGGCGGCGCAGGTGTTTTCCGGAAAGACTTTGTATCCGCCGCGATGGGCGGCGACTTCGACGGCCGCGGCCTGTGCGCAGGTCAAGTGGAAGACCCCCCCGGAAGCAAGCAGCGTCAAGAGGGCAAACGAGCAAATGGAATATCGGGAGCCCGAACCGGTATTCACGGTGGTGTGTTGCCTACGATTGGGTAGATTGGCGCCGGATCGTATCAGAAACGCTTTACTCGTCCATAAAAATATTAGGGGGCGCCGAGCGGGCGGGGGACGTCAGGGCGCGACGGCCGCCGGGACGGGCTGCCGGGGATCCTGGGCGCGCACGAGCTTGGCGCGGTCCGGCGCCGGCTCGAAATGTCGGACGTAGGCGACGTGCACGACGGCGTTGGTGGCCAGTTTCGCGGTGGCGTAGGCCGCGGCCATTTCGGCGGCGAGGGCGTCCGGCGACTTGCCGGCGGCGGGCAGGAAACCGACGAACGGCAATTCGACGTTGCCGTCGCTGTCGATGACTTCGCGGTATTCGGGCAGGCCGCCGCCGAGGTGGTCGATGCGGACGAGGAGGGCGTCGCCCGCGCGCAGGACGGCCGGCGCCGCGGCGTCCGCGGGTTCCTCGGCGCGGACGAAGCCGCCGGCGCCGAGGACGATCGCGGCGAGGAAGAGGACGAGGCGGCGGCGGGAGCGGGCAGGTGCGTTCATGGCGTGAAGTCCGGGGCGTTGCCGCCGAAAAGCCCGGCGACGAGGTTTTGTTCCATGGCGGCAAAACCGCCGTCTTCCTGCGCGACGTGCAGCAGGCTGCGCAAATTGAGCATTTCCTCGGTGACCATGAGCCGCGCCAGGGTTTCGTGCTGGATGGGGGTGGACAAGCGGATGTCGCGGCCTTCGCATTCGAGGATGAAGAACACGTCGTCCTTGCGGATGTGGTAGGTGCGGTCTTCGGGGGTGAGGCGATAGACGTAGAACTCCTCCTGCCGGAAGGCGCGGACGATGCGGGAGGTCATGAAGTCGGCGACGTCGGGCGAGGGAAAGGACAGCGCGATGGTGCGGCTGCGGCTTTTGGCGATGTCGTCGGGATGGCGCAGGCCGGGGGCGGGATTCTCGAAGCTGGCGGTCAGGAGGATGGGTCCGAGGAGCGTGGTGATCACGGTCATGAGGATGGCGAGGCCGAAGACGTCCTGGCCGATGGCGCCCGAGGTCAGGCCGATGCCGGCGACGATGAGGGCGACTTCGCCGCGGGGCAGCATGCCGACGCCGATGCGGGCGGCGCCGTGGATGTTGAAGCCGCAGAACAGGGCCGGCAGGCCGCAGCCGGCGATCTTGCTGAAGACGGCGAACAGGGAATAAAGGAGGCCGATCTTGAACAGGGGCAGGATCTGGTTGAAATCGACCATCATGCCCATGGTGGCGAAGAAGACCGGCACGAGCACGTTGTGGAGGCCTTCGAT
>Ga0209098_1004182_pt1 | contig 11405 bp, 8 predicted proteins | sample AD_JPNHW1_MetaG_FD_184429 | JGI IMG/M metagenome (GOLD analysis project Ga0209098, IMG submission 184429) | Active sludge microbial communities of municipal wastewater-treating anaerobic digesters from Japan - AD_JPNHW1_MetaG (SPAdes) (version 2) | ecosystem: Engineered > Bioreactor > Anaerobic >... | reverse complement strand
CACTACCGCATCATTGCTATTGTTCTTTAATCTGAATGTAGCACATTGCCCTCTCATAACCCTGCCGTTGATTAACTTGAATTTATTGCTTCCTTGCATTGGCGAATTAATATCACGTGGCACATCAGCATATAGGGCTTCTTCCTTCATCCTAAAACCACTTGCTGCGATTTCAGATAGTTGTCCTGCTGCATTAACATCTGTCGTTGGAACAATTATGCTATCAACGTACCAACTATCCGGCAATGAAGTCTTATTGTGGTTTGTAGTCAATCCTATTGCTGAAAAGATTTTAACCTTTTCATTTTCGATATTACTGATAACATCAACGACCATGCTCTTTTGCTCCCCGAAGAAATTACCAAACACGCCATCATTTTCCAGATATAGTTGACCATTTAAAAATGTAACAAATGTTTCACCGTTATTCGCCATGTAGTCAATCGGAGTGTCAGTTAATCCAATATACTTTGAGTATGATAAAAACGTAGTCCATGTATTGCTATTTTCGCAGAAGCAAACAGTTTCAGATAGTACGACTTCTCTCATTACCGATAAATCTATTGGATCAACAACTAAGTTTGTAGTTATGAAAGTTACTACCACTTCGTTAAATTTCTTATTGAATGATGTGATTACTTTATGTTTGTAGCTGTCGTTTATCTCCTGTCTTTTGCGTGTGAAAAATGATTTCATTCCATTATCGGAAACTATTGTCATACCGTTAGCTGCATCCCGGATAAATACCCCGTAATTTTGATCGTAGAAGTACATATAGCGGTCATTGACCATTACACTTTCAGGGTTTTGACAACCGTAACCAAGAGGGGATGTGTTGGGTTTTGAGAATACAACACCTGACGACTGAATAGGTATTTGATTCCCGTCTGCTGATGTCATCATTTGAACACCAATGTAAAAACTGGTGTTCTTGTTTTGCTGAAGAACCTTTAAGGTGTCGCCAAGTTGGTGCATGGATGATATATTCCCATGCTCGTTGCCTATTTCTTCCTGATTTAACCAATCAAATCTCGATAAGTTGTTTATTTTTGTATCTTCAAGAAATTGTCCTGAGTAACGAAGCCTTGTAACTTTTTTTCGCTTCATATCAGGCACAACCGTATTTGGTCTGCCAATGCTTATAACATCAGAAATGTATATGTCTGAATAATTCTCAACTTCCACAGGTAGAAACGTAGGAGTAACCGCATATCTGTTTTTTACATAAATATCCCCAACGGTAAATACGCCTTTTGCGGAAAGAGAAGCTGTCTGATTTTGTATCTGCCCCATGTGCGCCCTGTTTTGCGTATGAGGAGATGATATTCCGTATTCCTCCCCGAACTCAACGTAAGTTCCGCTATCAGTCATTTTGTTTGGCGTGTAAATCTCAACGCAAATATAGTCGGCTATTCTACTTGGGTTGGTCTGTGGATCGCAATTTAATTGGTATTGAGAAATTCCAATGTCCTCTATGATTACTTTTCCGCTTGTTACGTCAATGCCGCTTATCTCTACGTCAATGTAGTCAGCAAATGTGTTGTAATACATAGTAGAGAAATACCCGTAATATAAAAACCTTATTCTGTCGCCCTTAGTGTATGTGTACGTTTTTAAAACGGACTTTGGAACTTTGTCATTAAACTCCGTGATATTATCGTTTATGTCAAGTTCTATATTACCATCGGTGTTCAGTTTTGCGGACACAAAAAAGTATTGAATAAACTTAGGTGTATTTTTTAATCTGACAAACTGGTATCTCGTAGCCCATTCAGGCGGTTTGTGCTTAATTTCCCATGCTATGTTATTATATATCTTTCTGTCATAAATGTAGTACCCGGCAGGATAAACACCGTTATGCGGTAAGTATTCCACATCAACAGGAATATAGATAGATGAATTATCGCTTATGTTCACACCCCCAGACCTGCCAGCCCGATCATAATAAACTATTCCAAAAAAATGCTTATGACCGCTTTTGAACGCAGATATTATAGGGTGTATATCGGGTGATGCCGTTGATGTAGCTAATTGCTGCTCCCGAATAACCACATCGTAATTATACGCATACCCATAGTATCCGGTTGCACCGAAAGTTATTTCCCCCTGAGAGGGTATATCATTGTACAGCCCGAACCTTTGAGGGTTATACATTGCTGCTGCCTGTGCATTTATTTGAGCAACCCAACTATTAGTAACAGTAGCTATTGAAAATGTATTAGGCGCTCCGGTGGTGTATGTCGCAGATAAGATGTCGTCATTACCATTCGTAAGATGTATTGTGAATATAATTTCATAGGTACAATTAGGTTGAAATCCACCGAATTGCCACGATAAGAATACCCCATATATTTGAAGTATGTCTAAATTTGTCCTTGTGTAAATGTCGTATATTGGATTAGGAAGTCCAGGGGTATTTAAAAAATATAGACTTTCTTCTTTCCTTGTAAGGGTAATATCAATGTCTATATTGTCGTAGTCCTCAACAAAGCTACCGTCAACAAGCCTGTTTTCGCTTATTAGTGTTTGTGCATCAACTGTCTGTCCTACATAGTCAAACAGTCTTGCCATGTCGTTTAGGTCAACCAATAATAACTGTACGTCATTATAGAAACCCTTACCGTTGGTAATAGTATATTCGTACAGTATCTCACTGCCAATAACCACACTGCCATCATCGGAAAACTTGTCTATCGTATCGAATTTGTACCAATCAACGGTATTGCCAAGCCTAACAAACAGTTCTATTTGCTTTACAATTTCACTTCCGGTATCAACCCACAATTCAATGACATTATTCTTTTCATATTCCTTATCCCATTTGCAAACCCACGTTTCACTATTGGTCGGTTGGGGTATTAATGAATACGGGCTAACGACCGATCGTTCATTGTCGTCATAGACGTACCTGTATGCGAACTGATACAGACTTCCTATAAGAAGGTTGGTCTTTTTTGTATCATCAGTATTATAGCTGACTATTGGCTTGTTTTTAGGAGGGTATTTTATCCTGTCAAGTATTTCTTCCGTGATAGCCGAATACTTATACAACGGATTAACAGCCACATTATTCGTATAGTTGTATGCCTTAACCATATTCAGTTTGCGTGGAGGATTAAAATACTGGTCTTTAAATTCGCCTAACGCAGGATCGTATGTAAACTTATTAAAGTAACCGTCCGTCCAGTATAGTAGATCGCCTACAATATTTATTGAAGAAATGATAATATCCGGCTGAAAATTTAAAATAGGTTCAGCATAAGCGATCTTATCAATGGTTTTTGTCTTTATATTATAGCGAAGTATGCAATGATTTTTAAGGCTGTTTTGAACGAAATAGACGATAGCACTGCGTTGTATATCTTTTACTGCTCCACATACACGGTTAACGCCATAGGGCAATGTGAATGAAATAATGGTGTTGCCTTTGCGGTTTTCTATACAGCCAGTATTGCCGTTTATACTATTGTTCACCAAGCAGTTTAAGGCATAGCGATAGAAGTTCGGCTTAACGTGTCGTTGGTCTGTGTCTTGGTCAAGACCGCCTGAGATAAAAACCTTTTTTTCTTTTAGCATGGATTAGCGTTTTATAGTTTGCCTAATTCCACTGTACAGGGCATCCATTACCTCATTGATAGTCATCCTTGTTTCAAATTCTTTAAGCCTCCGCATTTCTGTTACATACAGATGCGACTTTCTTTCCTTTTCGTTATAAGGAACTCTTGGATCATTCTCTACCCGAAACCAATACACATACGCCCTAATGACCGGAACTGCGTATCTTGGCACTAATGTGTCGTTTGTTATCCCACTACCAATGTACTCCATTATTACCTGACTGTTCGGTATTGATCCGCTTAAAATGATTCTTCTATTGCGTTTATCAATCTTATAATGCTTGGTAGTTATTCCGGCAGCACCGTATTGTCTTGATATTGGGAGTTCGATATTATTTGATAGGGGATAAGGATTTGTGTCTATGCCACAGTCCTGGGTTTGAGGCACAGCAAGGCGTGGATTATACGTCAGGTCAACTATTTGATTGCCCACACAATATCCAATACAAATATAATCCTGGAAGTCAACGGGCAAATCCACCGTATTGATGGCGCTAACATCAAGAGTTACAGTTTTGCTACCAGAAATATCTGCATGATATATGTTTAAATCTGTCGTGCAATCCATTATCAACTGCATCAAAAATTCATCCTGCCTATCATCGGTTTGCAAATACGCCTTAACAGATGCAAGTATGTATTCAAGGGAAACTAATGCGTTTGTGTCTGCCATTATACTTGCGTTTTAGTGTGGTTGTCGTTAGTGTTTTTTTCTGAAACTTTCTGCCTCAACAGATTTACGATCATGTTAAAAACCTGTGAATTTTGTTGAGCAGGAATGGGGATATTCTCGGTATCGGCAAATTCAGAAAACGGCACAATAAGTTTAAAAAGCAATCCCGTAAAGTTGTGGTCATAGTTTCGGTAATATACCTTGTTATTTTCAACGTAATACCTTACACGGTTAATTATCTTACCAACTTCAAGTTCGCTGTATACATCGTCTGTATTGTTGTCAGAGTACCAAAATTTCTGACGCTGATCTTGGGATGGCGAGATAGAACGAATACCCCTGTTTTTTGGAAGTTGAACTACTGAAGCAGGAAGTAGTGAATAGTGTTCGTCCCGTTCAGCATCGTATTGTACCGCCACGTTTTTATATGCCTTAACATAAGAATCAAGTTGACCAAAATCACGGTAGTCAATAGCGTTGGCATTTATTTGATACAGGATTTCTCCGTACACCAACGAAGCGTATTCCCTTACGATTAAGGGGTGGTACTTGCCCCTTAAATCAGCAGGACAACTCCCCCCGGCCAGGTAATCAACTATTAATTCTACAAATTTTTCACAAGTCATTATTGTGCATTATTTACAGCGTTTTCTAATTTCTTTTTTGCGATCCGCGCTATCTGTGCCTTAGAAATTTTTAATCTACATTCTTTTGATGGTACTCTACCCCTATTGGCTTCTGCTATTTTAGCCTTATGCTCATCGGTAAATTTGACCCCCTTGCGAGATTTAGACATTTTCTCCCTTGCGGCATCTGATGTGGGTCTGCCCTTAGCCTTTTCGCTTATTTTCTTACAGGTTTCCGCGCTTCTTTTTCTACCCACATGAACCCTTAGCATTTTTTCCCTAAACTCAATATTAGTCCATCTCGCCCTATTAGATTCCGACATCTTGTGCTTTGTTTCTTCTGACACAATTTTATTCTTGTTGATAGCCGACAATTTTTCTTTTGTTTCTTTTGTTGCAACCCTGCCTATTGCTTTTTTTGCAATCTTTGATTTTGTCGCATTAGACATCTTGTATCCCTGTGTTCCATCGCCCCCAATAGTTAGATTCATTCCATTGATATTTTCCCCTCGATATGATTTACATATTGCAATGTAAAATTGTTCTGCATTGGAGAGGTTTTCAAAAGGCACGGAATCCATAATCATAAAATCATGGTTCTCTAATCCGTATTTATTTATAGAATTGTTTATGAGGCTTTGCTTTTTGTTCTTAGTAGATAGGTGGTTGTTGTACCTGCGAAGAATATCCGTAGTCTTTCCGATGTATATCTTGCCGGAGGGATTTGTTATCTTATAAATATAACCCATACCCTGCTTGTGTATTTTTGCCAAATCTCTTCTTTCGTCTATTGTCATTTTTTTACACCCCTTCTTTTAAAACCTTATCCGCATACTGAAATAACTGCCCTTCACGCAGATTAATTCCTATGTGCTGTAAAACCAAATTGGCAATATCTAATTTCCCTACTTCATTCCATTCAAGTTCCTTAGATAGCGAAACCACTGTACCCGATGTAAGCCCTGTTGAACTTTCTTCCCCTGCTTGTAACGTGTGCGATTCCCCTTCTTCCAAATAGATATAAGCACCGTTAGAATCAATAAAATAGTCATAATATGGATTTGTGGGGTATCTCAGGAAAATAAAGTTCACTTGACCTAAATCAATAGGGGCAAATCTGATGAAGTGCGACTGATAATTCATTACGGGATACTTTCTCGATGGAGGTCTTATAACACTTGACGTAACAGCATCCCACTGAGCATCAGTTAAAACCTCCACGATACGAGGTTTAATCGTAGGAGAACAGTCTGGATTGTTTACAGCATCAAGAAAACTGCAAGCAGAATGATAGAAGTAATTTTCGGGTAGAGGCGCATAACCTTGTGCGTCAATGTATAATGGATCGGTATTGTATTCTCCCATGAATTTTTTGAAAGGGGAGAGGCTGTCAGAATTTGACTGCGTTATTTCAAACTGCTGTCTTGGCAATGGCATACCAGGCTGGTATTCTTCCGGTACGCCAACTTTCTTTTTAAAATATTTAATGTTACATACTTGTAGTAACTGCGTGTACTCAACAGGATTTACAGTATTACCCGTTTGTTCTTTTGAGCAAATAAAGTTCACGAAAGAAAGTATATTGTGATTCGTTAACATTCTTTAATATTTTAAGGGGCAGGCATTAGGTCGAAATTTCCCCACCCAATCCATACCATTGAAATAGCTGCATTAATCCGTATGTTTTTATCGACTTCTCCGGTGAACTGTACGTGCATCACACTCCCAACTATGCTTATTGCGGCAGAGCAACTAATTGCGGCATCATTTGATGGTAAAATATAAGTAACATCGCTTGCTACTGTTTGAACTCCGGCAACCGTTGTTGCGGTTGTTGGCAGTATCGTTATTGTTCCGGCAATATTTTTTAGTTTCAACTTAATGTCTTGCCCCCATGAATCTCCTGGCGTTCCTGCAATTCCAGAAATTTGAACTGCCGACATTCTTATTGAAACATTTGCGACACAATCTTCTGGAATTTCTATACCAGTTACGATTCCATCCGTTAAATTGGTAGGTGTCGCATCAGTCGTTGATGCCTTTAATATTTTTTCAAAATTTTGACAATCACCATAAACTGCAAAACAGGTATTAGCCCAAGCCTTAGACATATCCAAATGAGCAACGGCGCTTACCCCTGTCGCACGAGCATTATAACCCGGAGCGTAACAATCCTTTCCAATTACAACAGAGCCAACTCCGATAGCCTCGCTTGTTGTTCCGGCAGCAAATGAGTTACTTCCTATCGCCTTGTTTTTTTCATTACAAGAAAAAGAGTTATCGCCAGATGATTCGTTATCATTGTTACACGCAAAGGAATTATCGCCACTCGCATCATTGCTATAATTTACAGCCTTTGAATATTGACCACTTGCAACAGATAATCTTCCATCAGCAACAGCGTATGCGCCAGTAGCATTACATTGAGTAGTTGCGTTTAATGTTTGACAACTATTAGTTCCACTTCCAACCTCCCAAATACTCTGAACATCCGCATCTATAAGTACTGTCCTCCACGAACTCCCGTCATAACTTGAAATAACAATAGAGTTCCCGGCTAATGCCTGTGCTGTTGTAAGCAACTGACCAAGTATTGTTATGGTGTTTACGCCAACGGTAGCGGTAGCCTTATAATGGCAAATTTGCATATCACCAGCACGAGGTGTTCCGCCAGCCACGACAGTCCATGATGATGACAACGTAGGCGAACCAGTCAAAACAAGCGTATTGTCGTTCTTGGTAATATCCATCGTTATAGTTCCGCCACCGTTAGTAAGTGCCGTAGAAGTTGCACCACTACCTATACCCGTAGCCTTGTCTGTTATTGATGTATAGTATCTCACATCCCACGAACTACCGTTATACATACAATGAATAAACCCTTTTCCCAAACATTGTTCTTTCGTCAATGTCGTTCCAAATATAGTAACTGTTGATGTGCCAAGCGTTACTGTGGCTTCCCAATCGAAGCAAATTACATCCCATTTGGTAGGCGTAAAACTACCGTCTAAAGCTATCGAAACATTGCCAACAAGCGTTGCTGTGCCTACGATTCTGAAATGGTCATATAATGGTATGGTTGGCGTGATTACGTGAGTAATTCCCGCATTAATTATAGTGATGTCGTTACCGTACATATTATTATTTTATTTATTTAAAAATTCAACTGATAAACTGCGACATTTTACCGTCCCGGAGCTTCCAATTTTGCCCTGAGCGTCCACGACCACAGCGTTTAATGCACTTGACAATGTAATAAGGCTGAAAGATTCATAGGTTGACAATACGTTAGTGTATGGGCTTAGTAATTCCACAAAGTATTTTACCATGAGTTTTTTTGCAGCCACATCAATTACCGTTGCTTCGGCAACCACGTTTGCACATAGGCATTTTCCGGCAAAGGGTATTTCTACATCTAATCCATTATATGGTGATGCAAGGTAGCTGTATTTAGGAGTTAACCCGTCAATTCTTATTTTTACAGTATCCGGTGTTTTGTTTAAAGCCGATGTTTCAAAAGCTGCCTTGATAATGTATTTGTCACCAACGGTAGCCAGATTAGTTAGTACACCGCTTGTCATACCTGTGAATGTGGCGTAAGTTCCAACACCTGCTAATGTAGTAGGTGTTTCAAGCGTATTGTCAAATAATACGGCTGTTCCGTCTGCCCCTGCGGCCCCTGTTGCTCCTGCTGCCCCTGTTGCTCCCGTAGCCCCTGTTGCACCAATAGTGTTAAACTGAAATACCCATGCACCCGAAGTATAGTAGTAGATGTCACCCAAAGTATAGCCCCCGCCTGTTGCATTGAAAATGTGAGTGTCGCCCTCTGTTGGAGTTAACGGAAATCCTGCCACGCCAGTTCCGAATGTTATTCCGCAATCACAACTACCCGTACCGCTTATTTGAAGCGACAATGGCACAACTTCTTTTGAAACAGATGTGTCGGTTACGCATTGGCAATTTTCACGTACTACAATGGCTGAAATTTCATTGCACCATGTAGTATAATTACCGCCACAGCGTTCTTCCATTCCGTATAAAGTCCAGGCACTATTGATCCGTAAAAGATAACCTGCAAGCTGTAATGCTTTCGCAGGGTTGGTATTCAAATATCCCAAGTACCTGTTGTACAAATTAGCAACACATTGCTTTATATCGCAAAAACAAGTATCACACTCAACTGCTGCCGGAGTAGAACTTACAATGCTATCGTAAACTAATACCCAATAAACTCCTGTACCCCATGTATCAACAGCGTATGTTAGTGTTGATGTTAATTGTCCTATGTAATCTCCAGTCCATATATCAGCACCACTATTGTATGAAGTGCCGTAACCAATAGTTAACGGGTTCACGTTTCCGGCAGTTACCGGACTTGAGGAATAAGCAGACGGGCATTGAATACTCCACGCCCTTGTTACTGTCGGAGTGATTGTTCCGTATCCGGCAAACAACACATCATAAACGCTGCTGTCAGTGAATTTTAAAGTTGAGTATATGCAAGAACTTTCGCTGTCAATGTCCGTTGTAGGACTTTCGTAGCAGTAAGTAAATGTGTTTGAAGTTTCAAAGATTATAGAAATGTGATCGTCAGCATCCGGGGTAAAAGTTGACGGTGTTCCGCTTACATAGAATTTGGTGTACGTAGTAGCGAATGTAACCGCAGTAAGATCGTAAGTTCCTTCGTTTGTTGTTACCCCGTTAGTGTTGTAGATTTGAAGTTTCATCCCTACCGGAGCAGCCCCGAACAATGTGGAGTAATCCTTTGTAGATGTTACCTTAAAATATCCACCTGCATCAAAACCACTAAACGTGTCAACGAGCGTTAATCGTGGCTTGTAGCTGAAAGTATAAACACCGCACATAATATCCGAACCCGATAGCGGCAAACTAATTCCTGATTTATCCCAATCGGTGGTTACGCCAACTACATCGGGAGATGTGAAATCATTATTGTTATACGCTGTGCCACCATAGAAAACACCGGACGGAGATTGCGCCTTGAATATCCCATCAATATTGTCAGATGTTTCATTATATCCTGTGAGCAATGCGTTGTATCCCGAAGCCGCAATTATATCTGTAAGCGTGAGCAATTTAGTATTTGCGTAGTAACTTGCCCGGAACTTAATATGCGTATTTATCATTTGGTTATTGTATTAGATTTACAAAGATAGTAATAAAAAAATGAGTTAATACAAAACAATAAAAAAATAATTTAACAAGAATTTAAAAATTTTAATATTTTATGTTTACCTTTGTTTTATAAATTATTGCCTGATGAAATCATATAAGATAGACGACATAAGATTGGCTTCTACGTCATCAACTACCTATGTAGAGTTGCTTACTACGAACCTTGACGTATCGTATGTTAGCTGTCAGATATGGTGGTCTGGTGTTGATGCTTTTGACGGGAGTGTATCGCTCGGAGTTAAGAGGTCGTCAAATGCGCCATTTAACAAAATACCTACATTGGTATTTACTATTGATGACGAAGATGGCTCTGGTGGTGGCTCATGTATCCTAACCTATAAAAACTATCATGGGTATGCCGTTGGGATTCTTGTTGACAAAGGTACTGCCACCGCCGGAATTATAAGCATAACCGTATTAGTAGATGAATAGAGAAATAATATATGACGGAAAATTAGGTTTTGGTCATCGAGAGATTGTTTACCCCTATGAAGGAAGCCAATTTATTGACGGTCATATTATTCTTGATAACGGAACTGAAAAAACTCAAAGATCGAAACTCGATATTATTGGGGCTACGATAGTTGACAAGCCATTGACGGACACTACGGAAGTAACAATAAGTGCGGCATCGAAAAACGGTATCGGTAGCCCTGTTGGAGTTGTTACACCCGAATTTATTAATCAAATATATCTTGACACAGTCGCAGGTACTTTTTATTATTCAAAGGGATTGACTAATGCCGATTGGAGTTCTTTTTATGCCAACGTAATATCAATAGTTGATTACACACTCAATGATTATATCGTAAAGTTAGACGCAATAAATGGAGAGATAATATAATGGGAACAATCGCCGAAAAAATTGACTACATCGCTGGAACCAAGGCAGCGATAAAGACATCGCTCGAAAACAAAGGGGCTACTGTTGGCACTATGCCTTTCCGGCAATATGCCAACGTGATAGACACGTTTAGCTTTTCCCCTGTCGGATGGTATGGCATAGAGTGGGACATCAACAACGCAAACGGCATTATGAAAAGGATAGGCAACATGACATATCACGCCAGCCTGCCTGTTCAATCTTTGATGAGGGGTTGTATGTTGCTTGACGATGGAACGGTAAATTATTACCTGCACCCGACCAACTGGTCATTGAGAGCCGATGGCATTACTGCCGCTGTGCATGATGGCAGCGAAGGACAGGTGATGGTAGAGATACCTGACCACTGGCTGTTGTTCGAGGAAGACGCCGATGGATACACCAAAAGAGTGAAGCTGAGTTCTACGGCA
>Ga0209098_1004181_pt1 | contig 11407 bp, 18 predicted proteins | sample AD_JPNHW1_MetaG_FD_184429 | JGI IMG/M metagenome (GOLD analysis project Ga0209098, IMG submission 184429) | Active sludge microbial communities of municipal wastewater-treating anaerobic digesters from Japan - AD_JPNHW1_MetaG (SPAdes) (version 2) | ecosystem: Engineered > Bioreactor > Anaerobic... | reverse complement strand
TTTTGTTTCCGCTTTGGATTCTGTTTTATAGCCATGAATATCTCAAAGAATCCATATAAATATGAAAAAGCTATAATTATTATTAGTTTAATGTCCATAATTAATTTTTTATAAGTTGTGCATAACGGTCGCGTAGCTGCTTTGCGTGCCGTATAAAAAGCACGTTCCAGTCTGCCGTGATAACGATTCAAATATACAAAAAGTTTCTGTCAGCCACCAAACTACGGCATGAAAGCAGATGCCTGTTAGGTGCTGGCGGAATTGTCTTTCGTCGCTTCATAAAAGCACAGTCAGTGTCATGTTTTGCACTCTGTTGTCAGAGAGTTTTTGTCTGGGGTTGGTTGAGTGTCGGCGTTTAAATTTTTACAGAAGGGAAGGGAATTTTGTCTGCCGAGACTAGGTTACTGCCGATAGTGGGTAGAAAATGGAAAGCTTATTTGCAACCCAACACGTTTTACCTTTAAAATTAAAGTTGCAAATGTGCTTTACATTGTGCTGTTGGCTTTATCAGCAACAAAACTGTCTATTAGATGAAAGCAGAGGCAAGTATTCTTTTTGCAATCGCTTATTCCCTTTTCGCAGGGGAAAAAACACTCGGCGCAGTCGGTCATATTCTCAGGGCAGGTGAAAAATCACTCAGCGCAGAGGCTTATATTCTCAAAGCAGGAAGAAAATTACTCGAAGCAGTCGCTTATGTTCTCAGAGAGGTATCTTATATTCCTTTTTGGTATCAAAGAACACTAAAAGAAAAAGACTCAAGTTTGAGCCCTTTCCTTCATTCCTATTTCTTAATCTTCTTAAATGGAATTTTACTTACTTCTTTATATTGTGGGCTTGTTGCACCGAAAACTGATTTTACATATTTCTTTACTTCTAATGCAATATCTACGAGACCTATGCTGTCCTGATATAATAATGTATTACGTGTAATCATTGCATTTTTATAAGGGGTTGCGGCATTTATTACTGCTGTATTTAATGTTTTATAGTTTGTGAGAGTTGTATTAAGCCCTGCCACCTTTAAGTCAGTTTCGTTAGGAATATATAAGGGTTCGGCGGTCAAGCATACAATTAATTTTGTAAAATTATCAATCAAGCTGTCGTAGCTTTGTTGAGAAACGGAGATCAGATGTACTTCCAATGGAATGGGAGTAGTACCACCGGCAGACGGTGTAACTGGTGGTGTAACTGGCGGAGTTTTTGGGATAGCTGCACGTTTGCCCTGAATTTTTCTATTTATAGTTTTTGCATTATCAATGGTTAGTTTTGTTGCATCGGTAGCTTCGAGTGCATTTAAAATACGAGTACAGAATTTTTTAATAGGCGCAGGAGCTAATGCAAGTTCACGTGCATTGCGTGTGTTTTCATACGTTGTTCCATAAGTCTTAACAGTTTGTAATGCACTTTTTGCCGTTGTCAGAGTAGTTTGAAGTTGCGGAATTTTAAGCGCATTTTTTGATGGACTGTAAGAGGCTCCATAGCCTGAGCAAAAAGAAATTAAAACTTCAAAGTTTGCTACATTTTTGGCGTGTCCTGTTTCACTTGTAGATGCCATAATTATTGAATTAAATGTTAATAATTTTAAAAAATCAGTTATATTAAAAAATCTTTTTGTTTACATCCGAGTTTATCAATTATTTTATCAAGATAATCAAGTGTAAGGTTAACTTCTCCATTTTCAATATTCCATATATACTGCCTATCCACTTCGATTAAATCTGCCAGTTGCTGTAATGTCATGTTGTTTTGCTTTCTCAAGAATTTAATTCGCTTGCCAACAATTTCTTTTGCCGTATGTGTGAATAAACTATGCAAAGAAAAATGGTTTAATTGAGAATCTTGTAAATACAGTATCACTACAAATAAAAAAGCCTACAATTATTTTGAGGGCTTTCGTTTTGTTTTTAATTTTTGTAAAGGACGAATTATCTATAATCTCCAGCTTTATCATTTTGTTTTATTTTTTTTGGAAATACTTTTTTTTCGTATGTTATAGATGATTGTGTCCTTTATATCCTTAAAAAAATGAATTGAGCATATGATAAGTACAACAGTAAGTCCAATAACCCATGCATAACCGATTAACTTTTCAATCATACTGTAAGATTTTTATAATAATTATTTATTTACGATATTTTGACAGTGAACAAATATTTAATTAAGTTTATTTTTAAGAATTTTTATTATTAAATTGAAATTGTTAAATGCCGTTAAAGCAATTTGATGCCCTTCCAAAACAAATTCTTTTATTGCCTGAGACTGATTTGTTTTATTAAATTTAGTGGGATGTTTTAAGTCTATCAACATTACATACTTCACTCTTTTCCTCAGCGATTGATAGTAAAGATTGATTAGGGTTTCTACGCCAAATTTTGAAGTTTTCATATCCCCAAGAATCGGTAAAATATCTTTTTTTAAAAGAGCCCGTTCTCCTGTAAGCGATTTAAAAGGGTTTATTTTATAGTTTATTAAAGTTTCCGTTGCCTGTCCTAATACCATATCTGCTTCATTTTTGATAATCGGGTTTGTAAGTTGCAAAAAATGTTCTCCTCTTATATCGGATAAATCGGCATCGCAAAAAACGATTAATTCCGAACTTGATTTTTCAACGCCTAAAGCCATTGCATAACCTTTTCCTTTGTTTTCCGACAAATGTATATCAGTTATATGAAAATCTTTTTTTAATTCATTAATGATTTTTCCTGTTGCATCAATTGAACCATCGTTAACTACTATAATTTCGTTAAATAAATTGCTGTCAGCGACAATTTTTATCACGTTCTCTATTGTGCTCTCTTCATTGAAAGCACAGATAATAGCTGATACTCTTTTCATATTTTTATGTTTTTCTTAATTGCATTTTTGAACGTTTTCAATACTAAATCATAATTTTTTACAGCGGTGTATGCTATTTCCCAGCCTTCATTAATATAATTCGTGGTTGCTTTGGCAAATGGCACTTTTTTGTATTTATCTTTATGTGCTAATCCAACCAACCTGATAAATTTTAATGTTTTGCCCATTGATATGAAATAAAAATAGAGGAGTGTTTCTACACCAAACCTTGATTCTTTCATTTTGTCAAGAATTGGGGTAATGTCTTTTCTATATATAGCTCTTTCTCCTGTCAATATTTTTAAGGGGTTTATATCCTGGCTTAAAATATTTACGGTTGAGTATCCTAAAACCATATCACATTCTTTTTTTAATAGTGGTTTTACCATGTGGTTAATATATCCGGAAACAATCTTTGTTTGATCTGCATCAATGAATACAATTATTTCATTTTTTGCGTTTTCAACTCCAACAGCCATTGCATATCCTTTTCCTTTATTTTCTTTTAAATGAATGTCCGTAAGAGCCATGTCCTGTTTTAGTTCTTTGATTATTTTTTCAGTAGCATCAGTAGAACTATCGTTTACAACTATTATTTCATTAACAATAGAATATTCAGAAACAGACGTGATAACGTCTTTCAGTGTTTTTTCTTCGTTATAAACACAAATTATTGCTGATACTTTATTTATCATATGTACCTTAATTTATATACTTCACTTCTTACAAATTTCGCCCAATAATCACGGGAAATAGAATTATCGAATTTGTAATATGAAATTGGTTTTCCTATTTTAACCTTTATGGTTTTATTTCTTTTACTAAAAAGCTCACGGGGCAACAATGCCAATTCAAAATTCATATTAATCCGAAATGTTTTTCTTATAATGTATGTTAAATAAAAAAAAATGGAATTTTTTCCATAAAAATAAAAAGGTACAATATCACGTTTGTATGAAACAGATTTTTTAATAAAACTTTTTTGCCATTCGCTATCCTGAACTTTACATTTTTTTATCCTTGAAACCACACCTGCAGGAAAATGAGTAATTGGCAAATCCGATTCAAATAACTTTTCTAAGTCAACAAGGTATTCCTTTGGGTTTGTTCCGAATACATTTACTGCTGCAATTATCGGTTTTACATGAGGGATTAACGTAAAAACCTCATTACCTATAGCCCTAAAATCACCATATTTTGCAGCTATTGTATTTGTTAATATCAATCCATCAATAAAACCAAAGGGATGATTTGCAACAAAAAAACATTTGCCATTTTCAGGTAAATTTTCAATTCCTTCAATTTCAATTTTTATGTTTAACTCCTCAATTACTTTAGGTAAAAAATCAACACCTTCGTAATTTGAATATTTATTAAGAATATTATTTATTTCATTTTGCCGGATTATATATTTTAAAAAAGAAATACAGAAGAAAGGAAGTTTTTTCAGCATTTTTGAATTGCTTCCGTTGATAAGTTCTGAAAGATTTATATATTCCATATTTATCTAGATTTAGATAAAAATATCCCAGCCATCGAAGGATTATGAAAAAAACATAGAAAGTATGGAACAACAACCTTCGAGGCTGAGAGTATTTGAAATATTTCTTTTAACATCATTAATTAAAAAAGTCCAAATCGTTTAGATAAAATAAATAACCCAAGTAAAGCGCAAAAACAATGAATTGCCATGATAATATATTTTGATTTTTCATTATTGGATTTATTAACAGAATTGATAATTATAATATTCGATATGATTATTAGGCATAAAATAATATTTACTATCATTTTTAATAAGACATTACTATTGTTGACGATTAGTTGAAAAGGACTTTCTTAGCTTAAAATATAATTTTAATTTCCTTACCTTTAAATTATTGTCAGGATTATCAATGTTGGGATCATATAATATCAGATTAAACAGAACTTTTTAATTATTTTCTTTTTGCTGAAGAGCTTTTTCAACGTATAAGCAAAGGTTTTCGAAACTTTCAACACCCATTTTAACATAGTCCTGAAATTCTAAACCAAATTCTTTTTCAATTTCAATAAGTATTTCTGCTTGTTCGAGGTAATCAGCCCCTAAGTCGCTCATGGTAGTTTCCGAAGTGATGGAAGTTTTATCAACCCCTAACTGATAACTGAGTATATCAGTTAATTTTGCTTTGATTTGTTCTTGATTCATCTTAATTAATTAATTTTATTATTGCTTTAATTTTCTAATTCAAGTGAAAATTTATCAGGATATTTTGCCGAAACACTTTTATACATCAAACTTATTGGTTGCATAACGGTTTTAACATTGTCGAGATTTTCCAGCACTCCTTTAATTCCGATTTCTTTCTTTTTATAGTCAATATAGCCAACTATAATAGGGACATTCACTTTTGAAGCCATATAAAAAAAGCCTTTGTTCCAATGGGTAACTTTTGCACGGGTTCCTTCGGGTGAAATAACAATATGCATTTCTTTTGAATGATTAAGTATTTCTACCACCTTGTAAATGGCATTTTTATTATTTATTCCACGAACAGGTATTGATCCAAATAAATTCATTGCTATGTTCATTGGAAAAAAGAAAAGTTCTTTTTTTGACAAAATAGTATGCCTAATTTCCATTTCGTTAAGAAACAGCTTGCCGTATAAAGCATCATAATAGCTTGTATGAGGCGCGAATATGGTAATGCTTTTTTTTACATCAGGAAAATTCCCGTTAATTTTCCAGCCCAATATTACAGTAAGAAAATATCCAGATATTGTTTTCATAATTTGTGACTATAATTTTTTTAACAAAATTGCACCGCTTGAATATCCCCCTCCGAAAACAGAAATAACAATTAAATCGTTTATTTTAAATCTTCTCCAATTTTGTGATAAAACAATAGGAGTACTCGCTGATCCAGTATTGCCAAGTTTTTCAATATTGGAAATTACTTGCGATGGCAATAGTTTTAACTCCTTTGAAATATAATCTGTTATTCTAGCATTTGCCTGATGAGGAATAAAATAACTTAATTGATTAAGAAGGATGTTATTTTTTTGTAATATTTGTTCCGTTTCCTTTATCATATGTGTACAAGCATATTGAAAAACATCTTTTCCGAAAGGCATTTTAAGTCCACCATTACTCGGTCTTAAAAACACAGCATCAGTACTTTTTCCAACGTTTCCCAAGCCAATGGTGTTTACATCAATTACTTCTATATCATTATTTGAATAGCGTTGATTAGTAACAATTATAGCAGATGCGCCATCACCCCATAAAAAACCTGAATTTATATCAGAAAAGTCATTATAAATACTATTGTTTTCGGAGACAATAATTAATGCTTTACTTGCTTTTTTGTTTTCAAAATAACAACCGGTAATTTCTATTGCATTTACAAAAGAAGAACAAGCAGAATCAACAGTGAAACATTTAGCTTTGTTAATGTTAAATTGTTTTTGTACTGCATGAGCCAATGTTCCAACTGTATCATAAGGCGTATAAGTTGCACCTATTATTAAATCTATTTCATTAATTGAGAATGGCAGTTCGGGAAATGCTTTTTTTACTGCTTCAATTGCCATTGAGTTGGTGTTTTCTGCTGCACTAACATATCTTCGTTGATTGATGCCACTTTTAGAAACAATTTCATTATTAGTAATACCATAGTTATCAAAAAAATATTTGTTTGGTATTACAACATCAGGAATGTAATCAGTTACTAAATTTATAATCATATAGCATTCTTTATTTTATTTATTATTATTTCTATTTTATTCCATAAATGATAAAGGCAGGAGGTAGATTTAATAAGACGAATTTCCATTGTACACTATTAAATTTCCATCTTATCAAATTAAATATTAATAAAGAATACTGATATGTTATGAACCGGCCTTTATCCTTTAATAACATAAATGAATTATTGATAATTTTTTTTCGTTTTCGCTTTTCAATAAATGTAAAAGGGATGGTTGAAACGATATAATCTACTTTTTCAATTTTGTATTTGTTTATTATAATATTCTTTGCATTTTCGGCATCATCATTTATAATTTTCAACCTATTATCTTTTATTTGGGATAAATCATTAATAAAATTTTCATTTGTTTCAAAAACATATAGAATCGCATCAGGTTTCATATTATCAAGCAAAATTTTTGTTATTACCCCATTGCCTGGACCATATTCAATAATTATTTCTGCATTTTTAAAGTTTATTTCTTCAATGAGTTTTTTTACTACATGGTCAGAAGTTGATGTAATTGCACCAACTTTTTTATCTTTTACAAGTTCTTTTATATATAATTCTGTTTTCATTTTTTAAATAATTAAACTTATTTTGTTTTATAGTCAATACGTAAAAATAAATTATTAAAGAGTGTTCATTTTTATATAAATTATATGTTAATTAAAAGTGTAAGATCTTTTTTATAATCAGTAAATGATTTTATTCCAGATTCAGTTAATGAATATGAAGTATTAGGTTTCCTATTGATGAATTTCTTTTCCGTTTTTATATATTTTGCGTTTTCAAGAAAGTTTAAATGACTTGACAGTGCGCCACATGTAACCTGTAGCGAGTTTTGTAAAAACATATAGCTGCACGCTCTATCTCTCTTTAATAAAGTCATAATACAGAAACGATACCTGTTATCAAACATTTTATCCATCCGGTGAATAATATCTTTCATATCCGTTTCCATAATATGTTATATTAAATCTTTCCTAATTCTGCAAGCTATGCGTGACTTATTTTAAAAATATTTACTTATGATTTTTATTTTAAAAACGGCATTAATTATTAAATAAAACAAAACCAAAAATATATTAATGACTAAACAAAAAAACATCAAAAGGCTTAATATAATTTTTTTCATAAAATATCAACTTTAATTTTTTTCTGACATTCATAAACCCAAAGAATAGGATTATTGAGAAAAACTTTAAAAGTGCAATATTTGAAATATTTTTGATACAAAGAGATATAAACCTTTGTATCAAACACCTGAATCAACGAACCATCATTTTTCAATAATTTACAGCTATCAATTATAATCTTCGATATTGCTTCTTTGCTATAATCTTTGAAAGGAACGGATGAAATAATACAATCAACAGTTTTTTCATAGTATATGATTTTATTAACTTCTTCTGCGGACAGAATTCTCACCCGAAGCCTTTTATCATTTATTTCACAAAGAGTTTTACATTTCTCTATATTCATTTCTAAAGCATACAGAATAGAACCTTGATGCATTTTGGCTAATATTTCCCTAGTAATATAACCGTAACCGGCATTATATTCAATAATTACCTGAGGGGAAGAAACGGTTACGTATTTGATGATTTCATTTAAAAACAGTTTGGCTGAGTATGATTTTACTTTATTTTGTACCATAACATCAATTTAAAATATAAAATTAATAATGCATAAACGATATTACCTGACTGATATTGTTTTTTAGTCAAATATATTTTAAAAAAATTACTTTTTTTGAGTTTTTAAACTATTTACTAACATAGAAGCAAGTTCTTCAATTGTGCTTTCATATTCAGGATATTTGTTTTGCAAGAAAAAAGGAATCTCAACACCGTTTAATAACATCATCATAATATTTACTGTAGAATTTATATTTTTAACATCGAGATAACCTTCCTTTTTTCCTTTTTTTATAATATAGGTTAATTGTGTACGTTCAAACTCGTCAAAATTATCTCTAACATCTTTAACAAAATGATATTTTTCAAAGAAATCAGCTTTTAGTGTTTCATGATAATTTACTGCTTTATGTAATAACTTCAAACGAGTAAGCATGTATGTTTTGAGCATAACTAAAGAGTCAGATTCCTTACTTACTATTTTACTTAATTCCGTTTTAACAGCATTAAGCTCTTGTTTCAGCACTTCGTTAAAAAGTTCTTCTTTGCTTCTAAAATAATAATAAAGAACACCTTTGGCTTTATGGATGTGCTTTGCAATCTCATCCATTGTGGTTTTATAGAAGCCGAATTTTGAAAAAAACTTAGTCGCTGATTCAATAATTAAACTCTTTACTTCTATTTCAGACATAATAATTGACTTTTATAGTTTACGGGTCAAAAATAATAAATTCCAATTACATGACAAAGTTTTTATTATTATTTTTAATTTAATTTATCACAAATTGTCAATTTGCATTGGTGGGTTGGAAATTGCTGCTCTTTTGATAGCTTTGGTTTATAGGTTGATTTGTGTGGGCTTGCAGCATGTGCTTAGCTTGTGCGGTAGGAGTTATACGTACCAATTTATTGACCTGAACGTGTAATTACATCTGATTGTAAATGTGCATGCAAATAATCATAATAATATGTAATTGTTGCCTGTTGTTCAAACGATAATTCACTATCTTAAACCTCCATATATGCTGAAATTAAGATGAAGCATTGTGAATAAAGCCCCAATACTATGAATTAAATTTTTAAGATTTGCTTGAGCGAAATTATTATTTCTATTGTGTTTAACCGAGCTATAAGATTGATACCAAAATAATGAATACTGAGTGTTCCATTCCTTAAATGGTTCTATAATTACACTATCAGGATACCAATAAAGCAACCCAACCTTGAAAAATGATTTAGGATTAAATAATGTTTTATAATCTTTTATATTATAACTTGATGGAGTTTTCTTATACTCTTGTTCAACCAGCATATCTTTGCAGATGCTTTCAAATTCAGTGCAAGTTCTCAAAAAGAGTTCATAAATTCTATGAGAATAAATTTTAAGATTTGCATCTACCGGCTCAATAAAATTTAAAATTTCTTTAAAATCCGAAATAATGAGTCTAAAAGCTGTTTTATATGATTTTTATTCATAGTTTTATATTTTAACTTCCCGAACCGGAACTTTCATCAAATTCATAGTAATAATACTCTAAATATTCTTTCCCATTATTAGTAATAATCCACTTTTGACCTTTAGGTCTATTAATTAAATCAACTAATCCTTTGTCTTTAAGAATTAATAATCTTTTTCTTACAACTTCTTTTTCTTCACCAGATTCTTGTGTAATTTTATCTATTGCCCGATACTTATATCTGCTTTGTTCAAACCCTCTAAGAATAGATATTTCATGATGCTTAAGGACGTAATTAGATCTTTCTGATTTTGGAATATAATTTAATAATTTGGCATTTATATTATGATGATCAACTTTTCTTAATTTATCAATTATTAATTCTGCAAATTCATAAGGAGAATATTTCGTCAAATTTATGTATGAAACATCATCCAATCCAGTAATTTCAGAATTGTCAAATCTTGCTGGTAAAATATATTCTTCTTTCTGTCTAATAGCTCTACTTAATGCACTTTTTCGTTCATGATTTGTCCATACCTTTTTAACATATTCATCAGAAATAAAAATAACACAGAATAATGCTTTCTTAGAAAATATCTCCGCAAAATAATCAGGGAGATATTTGCCCCATGAATCAACTTTTTCATCATCAGCAAAGAAAACTTTTATACTATTCCTTTTTAATTCTTTCGCAACAATATCAACATAATATCTTTGTTCTCCAGCAAATGAAAATGCAATATCATAATCAAAATTACTCATGTTTTTATAAAAATTTGTATTCACCGAACTGATTTTTTTTGATTCTTCAATATGTTCTTCAATCCATTTATCAAATAATTCAACATAAACTTCTTTACCTTGCTTCTTTTTAATAATTGGCATTATTACATATTTCATTTGCTTTAAGAAAAGTTCCTTGTTGTCTTCAACCTTTTTTAAAAAATAGTTCAAATGGTAATCAAGGAATCCATCTATTTCATAAGGTGGTTTTATTTTAATTAAAGTGTCAGCGAAAAGTCTATCATAATCTTCAGGAATCACTTTTTTATATATTGTATTCGATTGATATTTATTTTGACCTGAAAATGGATCTCTTTTGCTGGAACCAAAAATAATTCCGGGTGTGGTTTCACCCAAATTTCTTAATTGAAACTGATGTTCGAGGCAATCAGAAATTCCATTGATTGAATAAAATTTGTTCATGATATTTTATGTCTTATTTATCTTTAATGTATCAAAATTAGCAAAAAAGAGATTAAAAATTATTTCGTTTGAATTTATCTGGTTAGCTAACTATGGAAAAAGGATTTTGAGCGTCAGGGCAAAAGCAAATGTGGTGCATACCAATATAAAAAATAAATAATTGATGCACCTCTTTTGCTTTTGCAGAAGGATAGCAAACACGGCTTTGCCGAAAAAGTGCGGTGGAGTAAAAATTTAAACCTTTGGGTTAGCTTGTGTGTCGGCTTTTTGTTTTTTTGTCACTGGTCTGTCAAGTTGCACTGAACTGTCTGAAGAGTCAAAACAAACTTTATATTTTTTTAATTTATCTCCGCTTACACCTAACGTTTTCGTGGCTGCTTGCAAGCCGCTGTCGACCTACTCGTGTCCATGTGCATTAATTTGTCAAAGTTATTTCTTTCCTGTCAAGATTGCAAATCACTCGCGGCTTGAAAGCAGACACAAGTTATAGGGCGTTTTATGTCTTATCTGTTTATGCCAATCCATCTTAAAAATC
>Ga0209098_1004178_pt1 | contig 11411 bp, 10 predicted proteins | sample AD_JPNHW1_MetaG_FD_184429 | JGI IMG/M metagenome (GOLD analysis project Ga0209098, IMG submission 184429) | Active sludge microbial communities of municipal wastewater-treating anaerobic digesters from Japan - AD_JPNHW1_MetaG (SPAdes) (version 2) | ecosystem: Engineered > Bioreactor > Anaerobic... | reverse complement strand
AATCCCCGGCAACACTTTGAGCGCCTGCTTACGCGTGCGCGTCTGCTGCGCCAGCCACTCGTTGAAACGCCCGAGGTCTTCGGTGTAGTTCATCGGCGCCACATAGTCCACCAGGCCGATATTGACCCACGATTCCCAATCCTGCCCCACCGCGTCCAAACACGAGGGATACTTGCCGAAGACCGCCGCCGTCAGCAGCTTGCCGGGCGCATCACGCTTAAGCGTGCGCCGCACCGCCTGCACAAAGTCCGACACCTGTTCCGCACGCCAGCGGATGAACATCGCACGCAACGCCCCGCTCTTCACATCCTCCGGCCAGTCCGCCGCCCGCCGGCCCGACGCCTTCTCGAAACGCGCCTTGACGGTCGGACCCAAACTCGACGCATAATCGGGATAACGCACAAAATCGAGATGCACCCCGTCGGTCTTGTACCCCACCGCCAGTTCGCGCGCCGCTTTGACCAGATAGTCGCGTGCCTCCGGAACCGCCGGGTCAAGCCACGCCCGCGGAGAACCGTCCGCGTTCGTCAGCAGCCATCCCCGCTTACGGAAAACCTCCAAGCGGTCGGCCGTCGCCCCCTCGGTCGAAAAGCAGAGCAACCACGCGTGAACCCGCAGCCCCAAAGGCTTGGCCGCCGCCAGACACGCCGCCAACTGGTCGCCCTGCTCGTCAAACACGTGCGAGCGCGGCAGCACGCCGCTGGCGTAGTGCGCAAAACCCGCGCCCGCCACATTCACGTAAAGGTCGGAAAAACCCGCGTCTTTCAGCACCCGGCACGTACGCCCCCAATCTCCCGGATAGAGGCCCATGCCCGAATGCTCCCAGACCGCGCGGATCTCGCCCTTGCGCGTGGGCTGCGCCGCCCCATAGGCCTCGTACATCCGCGCCCGCAGCTCCTGCGCCGCCAGCCACGCCTCATACCCTTTCCCCGCCGCCAACAGCTGCGCCGCGGCGCGCTCACTCTTGAACGCCCCCTGCGCCGCCGATACCGCCCGCGACCGGCGCTCCTCCCCGACCACCTGACCGGCCAGCGCCGCCAAGCCTGCCGCCCCCTTGCCGATCTTCTGCGCCTCCTGCAACACCCGCGCCGCCGCCGGGCGCCACAACGAGGGATCGTTCGCCGCGGCAAGCGCCAACAGCAAGCGGCCCTTGGCCTCCGCATCGCCGTCCGCCAGCAACACATGGGTCATCCAATACCCGGCCGGCGACACGAGCCATGCCGCCTCGTCCGTCTGCCGCCCCTGACGGTCATGCCACCATGCCAGCACCTGCGAATGCCCCGCCACCGGCCGCACGACGAAAAGGTTTTGAGAAGTCTGGAGAATGGCATCCGGCACACCGCGCGGACGCGTCCCGGCGAACCGCATCGACGACCAGCGCCCGTCGGTCGTCCCTTTCTGATACCCCACCGTCTGCACGCCCATCAGCGCCGCCAGTCCGGGCGATGAAGAATAGCAGACAATCAACTTGCCGCCACGTCCCGCGAAAGCCGTCAACGCGGCCAACTGCCCCGCCGTCGGCTGCGACAGATAAACCAGCACCGCAACTTTCTTGCCCGCCAGCGCCGCGTCCAGATCCCGGTCATCTGTCAGCGCCACCTCAACACCCGCCTCGCGGTACCACCGCTCCACATGCCGCGCCAAGGCCAACGCGAAACGGCGCTCGCCCGCCGTCACCGCGTCATGCCCCTGCACCACCGCCACGGGAACCGCCAGCGTCGGCAGACACGCGCACACTAAGAAAAAGGCCAGCCTTTGGAGACACGCGCACATCCCCTGCCGCGATCGGCCGGGATGGAGCCCGGCCCTCCACTTACGGGAGAGCGACCCGCTTGAACGCGCTGGAGGGACGGCCTCTGTGCCGTCCGCAGAAGGATTGCATGTGCCTCTTGGTATCATTCGCCTCCAAAAAAAAAGCGGCGCTTAGCGCCGCCCTTCAAACCGGATGCTGGCCGAACGCCCATGGGCGTCAAGCCCCTCCACCTCCGCAAACGTCTCGATCACGCCGCAGGTCTCAGCCAAGTCTTCGCGCGTGAACTCCACAAAACTGTGCCGCCGCCGGAAATCGTCGCCCGTCAACCCGCTGAACATCCGCGCCGCGCCGCCCGTGGGCAACACGTGGCTCGGCCCCGCCACGAAATCGCCGGCCGCCTCGGGCGTCCACGGCCCCACAAACACCGCACCCGCAGCCCGCACATCGTTCACCCTCGCCCGCGCGTCGCGCGTCATGATCTCGAAATGCTCGGGGGCGAAGCGGTTCACCAGTTCCATGCCTTGCTTGAGATCCGGGACGACCGCCAGCAGGATGCCGCCCCGCGCGATCACACGCTCCACCATGGCCGCGCGCGACAGTTTCGGCGTCTGCCACGCAATCTCGTCACACACCGCCTCGGCCAGCGTCTGCGAATCGGTCACCAGCAACGCCTTCTCATACCCGCTGCCGTGCTCGGCCTGCGACAGCAGATCCGCCGCCACCCACGCGGGTTCAGAAAAACGGTCGGCCAGCACCGCAATCTCGCTCGGCCCCGCCACTTGGTCGATGGCCACATGCCCGTAGACTTGGCGCTTCGCCGCCGTGACATACGCGTTGCCCGGTCCCGCAATCTTCTGCACGGCCCGGACACGCTTTGTGCCGAACGCCATCAGTCCGATGGACTGGATGCCACCGACCCTGTAAATCTCGGTGGCTCCCGCAAGCTTGAGCGCGTAGAGCAGCACCGGGTTGACCGTCTTGTCCTTCCCGCACGGCGTACACGCCACAATCTCCCTGACGCCTGCCGCTTTCGCCAGTGTCACCGTCATCACGGCCGTCGAGGCCAGCGGCGCCGTTCCGCCGGGCACATAGACACCCACGCGATCCATCGGCGAATAGAACTCGCCCGTATAGCCGCCCCGCGGCGTACACACGTACCACGGCTCGCGAAGTCCAGCCGTGGCGTACCTCTGGACACGCTCATGGGCATCCTTGACCGCCCGTTTCACGCGTGCGGGAACCGTTTTCTCAGCGGCCTTGATTTCCCCTTCCGGAACACGCAACTCGGAAACTTTCAGCGTGGCGCCGTCAAACCGTTTCGCGGCCGCGAGCACCGCCGCATCTCCCCGCCTGCGGATATCGTCCAGCACCTCAGCCGCGGCCTTCTCCGCTTCCGGCGCAAACGCCGACCGCGCCAGAAACGCGTCCACAACGGCATTCGGTTTCTTGACCGACCAGCTCTCAAGCTTCACACACATAACTGCCACAGCCTACTTTTTCTCTTCCTTCTTCTCGTTTTTCTTTTCGGCCTTCTTCTCTTCCTTCTTGGGCTCTTCCTTCTTAGGCTCTTCCTTCTTGACCCCTTCCTTCGCGGGCTCTTCAAACGCCATCCCGATCGCCGGCACGGGGCGTTTCAGCTTCTCGCCCATCTTCTTGCTGATCATCGCGAAAGCATCCTCAAACGCTTTGACGCGCGCCTCCGCCTTCGCGACATCCTCTTCCTTCATCGACTTCTGCTTCTTCGTCTCCTTGTCCATCTCTTCCGTCTGTTTAGCAGTCATGCGCTCTTCAAGCTGCTCCTTTTTCTTGTCCGCCTTTTCGCGGTCGGCAAACTCCATCGGGCTCTTCTTTGCGGAACGGGGCTTGATGCGGGCTCCCTGAAACGGCAACTTGTTTTCCTTGTTGGCTTCCCACTCTTTCTTGCTCTCCGCCGCCGCCGCCGCAAACACCGCCGCCTCTTCTTTGATCTCCTGAGTCAACGTCGCAAACTCTTCGCGGTTCATCACCTCAAATCCGGTCTGTCCCCGCATATCCGTGATCTGAACCACGTTCACCTTTTCCGCCTGCGCCAACCCCGCCCATCCAAGCAGAACCACCGTTAAACATGTCGCCTTGTTCATCCGATTCCTCCTTGTTGAAACTGTTTCCGTCACACACCTATTTCGTGCCCTGTCCGGGCACCCATTCCTCAGAAAAACGGGGTTTGCGTACCCCCGCCGGCACCGTCGCCGCCGGCGCTGCCGCTGCCGGCCGCGGCTCGGCGGCGGGCGTTCCGGCGTCCGGTTTGTTTCCACACGCCACTTCAGGCGGCTTCACCGCCGCTGCTTTCGGCGCCTCAGCCTCCGGCGGCGGACACGGCGGACGCTCCCCGCTATGCGGAGCCGCCACCGGCGCGCGGACATCCTGACCGTGAGGGTGCCCGGCATGTCCCTGAGGTTTAGGCGGCAATTTCGCCAGCAACGGGTCATCGCTTTTCAGGACCGTACACTTCAGTTCCTCTTCAATGTACTTCTCGATATCCGGGATGATGAACGACTCGTCCTCATCCGCAAACGAGATGGCCGTGCCGCTCGCGCCCGCGCGCCCGGTCCGCCCGATGCGGTGCACATAATCCTCCGGCTCATACGGGAAATCAAAGTTGATGACGAACCCGATATCGTCCACATGCAAGCCGCGCCCCGCCACGTCCGTCGCCACCACGATCCGCACCTTGCCTTCGCGGAAATCCTCCAGCACCCGCAGGCGCCGGTTCTGGTTGACATCGCCGCTCAGCATCTCGCACCGGATACCCCGCCGCGACAGGCTGTCCGCCACATCCTCCGTCGTGCTGCGGCGGTTGCAGAAAACCAGCATGCGCGAATCAGGGTACTGCTGGATGAGGTTGTACAGCACCGTGAACTTCTCGTTGGCGGTGACGACATACACGATCTGCTTGATCGTCTCTGTGGTGACGTGTTCGCCTTCCACCTCCACGCGCACCGGAGCTTCCATCCACTGCAAGGCCAGCTTCATCACGTCGTCCGTCAGCGTGGCGCTGTAGAGCATGGTGCCGCGTTTCTCTTTGGGCGGCAGACGGCTGATGATCGACCGCACATCCGGAATGAACCCCATGTCCAGCATGCGGTCCGCCTCGTCAATCACCAGCGTGTCAACTTTCGAAAGGTCGATCACACGCGACCGGACAAAATCGAGCAGCCGTCCCGGCGTGGCCACCAGCAGATCGACCGGCGCATCCATAACCTCCCGCTTCTGCCGTTCGTAATCCATGCCGCCGTATACCGCCAGCGAGCGCAACCCGCAATACTTACCCAGTGAGGCCGCGTCTTTGCAGATTTGGATCACCAGCTCGCGTGTCGGGGCGATGACCAGCGCACGCGGCGCGCCGCCCTTCTCCTGACGTGCCTCGGGACTTCGCAGGTAACGCGTGAGGATCGCCACGAGGAACGCGGCGGTCTTGCCCGTTCCGGTTTGCGCCCTTCCCGCCACATTCTTGCCGGCCAGGGCATGTTCCAAACTCAATGCCTGAATCGGCGTGCAGTACTGAAACCCCAAATCCGCCACGGCGTGCAGAATTTCACCCGGGAGATCGAAATCTTGAAACCGTTTCTGTCCCTCGGCTGGCACCACCTGATATTGTTCGATAGACCACTTGGCGTGTTCGGCGCAGCGTTCGGCCTGCTCTGCGTCAGCCACCGCACCGCCCGGACGCCGCACCCTCGGATCCGAAAGCGGCCGTTCACCGCCACCCCGCCCACCATGCCCGCGCCGTTCCTTGAACGGGGGACGCGCCACCGGCCGGGCTGCCGACACGGCGGACATCCCCGCCTTCTGCTCCCGGCTGGCAGGGCTTTCAAAACCGTCCGCCCCCTGCCGGTCATCCCGGCCTGAACGGGCTTCCGCCCCTTCAGGCTTCTGCCCCCTGCGGTAAGGGCGGGATCCCGGGCCGTCCCCCCTCTGTCCTCTGCGCGGAGGCCGGTTCCCCGGACCGTCCGCCTTGCCCCGCCCGTCCCGTCCCGGAATTGCTTTTGCCTCCGGGCGTATCCCCTTTTTCACCGGTTCTGTCTTCTTGGCAGGCACTTTTTTTTCCTGCCCTTGTTTGCCGAGTAGTTTTACGGCGAGCTTTTTGATAAATCCGATTGGCATAAACATTCAACCCATATAAAAATGCAAAAAGCGGACGCCCGCGAGAGGCACCCGCTCATTTGACAGGATGTGAAAAATCAAACGACTAACGCTTCGAGAACTGGAAGCGCTTGCGGGCACCGGGCTGACCCGGCTTTTTGCGCTCCTTCATGCGGGAGTCGCGCGTCAGGCAACCCGCCTTCTTGAGCACCTCGCGCAGGTTGGCGTCCGATGCCACCAGCGCGCGGGCAAGCCCGTGACGGATCGCGCCGGACTGGCCGCTGATGCCGCCGCCGTTCGCCGAAACCAACACGTCATATTTCCCCGCCAGCCCGGTCATCGCCAACGGCTGAGCCAAGTACTGGCGCATCGCCTCGCTGTGGATGTAATTCTCGATCGCCTTGTCATTGACGAACCACTTGCCCTCGCCCGGAACCAGGCGCACACGCGCGACTGCGGTCTTCCGGCGGCCCGTGCCCGCTGCAATTTCTTTCGCCATCTTCAACCTTCTTCTTTAACCCGGCAGAGCCGGAACCCGTTAGAATTAAAACGACGACGCCACAGGCGCCTGCGCCACGTGAGGATGCTCCGCGCCCCGATAGACCTTGACGCGGGTCATCATCTTGCGGCTGATCGTATTCTTGGGCAGCATGCCCCAGACCGCCTCCATGATCACGCGGTCAGGGTGCTTCTCAAGCATCGTCGCGGCGGTGAACGTCTTCAGTCCGCCACGATACCCGGAATACCGCTGGTATTCCTTCTGCTCGAGCTTGCGTCCAGTCAGGCGGACTTTCTCCGCGTTGACCACAATCACAAAATCGCCCATGTCCACACTGGGATCAAACGTGGGGCGGTTCTTGCCGCGCAAGGTGTTGGCGATATTCACAGCCAGCCGCCCAAGCGGCTTGTCTGTCGCATCCACCAGTTGCCAGCTGCGGGCTGTGCCGGGATCCTTCGGTCTAAACGTCTTCGTCATGATAAACCTGTCTTTTCCTTCTTATCGCGAAAAATGGTTTTTAAGATTATCCGATCACGCGTGAACTGTCAACCGCCTTCTTTTCGTTTTTTTTCTGTTGGCTGTCAGGTATGGTGCGGCGGCAAGCGGTATCCCGCGCGACGCCGCTTTTGTCCCGTGCAGAAAGCGGTGCCGCCCGTTGGTTGTCACCGCACGTTTCGCACGGCGTCCCGTCCTTTGGATTCCTTATGCGGGCAGGGGCGCGAACACATGGAGACTGACTCCCGGAATGTTCCTGAAATGCTTGGCGTTGCCCGTGCAGAGCGTCAGCCCGCACTCGGCGGCCGTGGCCGCCACCAACGCGTCACCCGCCCGCAACCCGTGCGACAGCGCATACGTCTCGATATACACGGCGGCCCGGTGCCCGATGTTCTCTGTGATCGGCAAGATGCGGAACCCGAAATCCTTCAGAAAAGCCCTCGTGATCTCCTGCTGCCTGCGGTTCTCCGCGCCTTGCAGCAACTCCAGATACGTTTGCAGCGACAACACGCGCTCCGCTTCTTCTTCAACAAGGTGTGCGGCTTTCCGGTTGCCGCGCTGGATCCAGATAAAAACATCGGTGTCAAAGAGCACGGTAACGCCCCCCGCGCAAAACCGCCATCTGCTCCTCCACCTCGGGGCCGGCTTCACGGACACCAAAGAAAGGGTGCTCGGCCACCTTGCCGGCCGACGCCTCCACGGCCGGATAAAGGATCCCCTTTACCTTGCCGCGGTACAGAACGTTGACGCTTTCCTTCCGGTCAAGCGCCTTAAGCACATCGTTCATGCGATACCGCAAATCCACCACCGTCGCGTTCATCTCAACCTCCCTTATGTATAATCAGACTATACATAAGTCTGCCGCCGCCGTCAACCGCAATTCCAAAACAACGTGTTGGTTTCCGCTGCTTCAGGAACCGCTCGCAAAACCGGAACGTGAGCAGGTAGATGATCTCGGCTTTCTTATACGCCAACAGTTTCCGGGGATCGCCGGGACTCTTCAGCAGCCGCTCGCTCATCCCAAGCCTCCTGTCATTTCTTGAGGGGATTATGGGTGTTCCTGGGCAGGGCTGGGTGTAATGGGTATCTCTGGGTTTACCCGCTCAGCTATACCCAGCACCACCCATTCCATCCAACCGCACCCAGCATCACCCATTCCGCCCAGCTATACCCAGCACCACCCAGCCATCACCAGTGCCACCACGCCTTCTTCGGCTCCTCGACTTCGGCCGACTGCCGAACAGGCGGCACCGCCGCATCACCCGGCGCAAGCAGCCGCTCCGGAGCCGGCTTCGGCTTGATCACCTCGGTCGATTCCGTCACGCGGATGGCGGTGGGCGCCTCGGGAACCGGGGCTTGCTCAGCCGCCGTCTGCCGCGCGCGCTTCTTGGACTGCATCTCGCTCAGCACGGCCCGCAACTTGGTCTCGGTCGCGCCGTCGTCCTCCAGCTCCTTGGAGGACAACTTGAGAGTTGAACGTTTCAATTTAAGAAATTCTCCGGCCGCTTATCCCTCGCCTCCTGTCTTTTTTTTCCTTCGGTTTTCTCGGTCTTCCCGTTATTTCTGAATTTTCACCTTGAAGAAGCGGTCTACACCATTTGTTGGCGAATGCCAATTGACAGGATTGAGCGTTTCATTGCCCCAAACTTCGTACGTGCGTTCTCCCAACAAATCCGGTGTCCAGAAAATCACGGGAATCCCATTGCTCACGGCAATTTTGGCCAGAAACGTTGACGAAGCATCATGAGGATCGCTTCCCACCAGATACTCCTGCGCCGCTGTCAATCCATCGCCATCCACATCTGCCGCCGCAGCGGCTTCGGGATCGCCCGCGCCGCTGAGGAGTCCCTGCGCTTCCAACCACGTCTGGGGGACATTTCCTTGAACAAACGTCATGGGTTGCCACGCCACTTGATCCACCCAACCTCCATCCTGCCCGTCAAAATCATCGTCATCCCACTCGTCTTTGAGATAAACCCATTGGAGTACATGAGGCCCCGATGCCGTAATCGGCACGTTCACCTGTGACCAGTCGCTTTGATCACCATCGATGCGCGCCTTTTCAACCCCGTCCACCCAAAAGGCGAAATGATCCCAGTTCGCGCCATCTGGATCGGCTTCACCATACGCTTTCCACCAGAAGCTGACGCGTCCGCTTCCAACCACGGCGGTCTGTATCGTACTGCTCTGCTGATCCGTAATCGATCCGCTCCTCGCCGAAAACAGCCCGTCATGCGAAGTTTCCTCTGTCACCCGCCAAGGAGCATCCCCACTCGTTGTCACGGTCCATGACGGTACATTCAACGCCTCAGGCAACGTTTGCAATCGAATCAATCGTACCGCACTCACCGAACTGGGCAACATGCCGTTCTTGTACGCCCGTGCCTTGAGCACCGTTGTCCCCGAAATATTGAAGGACCGGTCTGCATAGAGTGTACTCGACTCATCCGGATCATGTGCATCCAGCGTGTAATAAATTCGCGCATCCTCCGTCCCACATGAAATTGAAACCCGCTGGAGACTTCCTGTAAACGTCGTGCCATCCACTGGCTTAAACGTCGGAGTTTCAACCACCGTCATACCGTCTTGCACAACCGTAAAATCACAGCTTACCCAGCCATTTGTTGTCTGCACCACAATCGTTGCTGAACGCGCTTCTAAGGAAGTGTTCTCTGCCAGCGTAAAGGCAACATGGCCATTTCCGGTTCCTTCCGTTGTCTGAAGCGTCAACCACGGTGCCTCTGAATGCGAGAGACGCCATGCTGTATCCGCCATCACATCAAAGGTGTAACTGCTCCCTGCTACACTTACATTCGTGGACAACGGAGAAAGACTCAGGCTCGGGGTTGTCCACACCGCATATAACGCAGTCGCACCAAGGGGCACCACGTTGGTCGCGGTAATCATTGTTCCGACCCCATAAAAGTTGGTAAACCACCCCTGGAAAAGCGCGCCCAAACGGGTGGGAACGGGCAACGTACCATACGTTTGATTGGCCGTATAGGTCCGCTCGGGATACTGCTGTGCGCCACCCGAAACAAACGTCACTCGGACAACCGCCGTACCGCTGATCCATGCGCTGGAGTCCGTTCTGGAAAGCGTATTCGTTCCATCACGCTGCGTATCACCGCCGAGCGTGTCATCCGCACTTGCCGTAAAGAGCGCCCCCGAGCAGACAAACACCCCGCCGGATTCAACCGCCAGCCCCGCGCCTTCAGTCACTTTAACGATGGTTCCTGCGTTAACCGTGAGCGTCTTCCCCTCTGGAACGATGACGCGATGACGTAAGAGATGGACACGCTCGTCATGCCACGTAGTGTTGTTCGTCAGCCTTCCCCCCTCGACCGCAACTGCATTCAGTAAGCACACTTGACTCGTTGAGGACGAACCGCTGGTCAGCGGCTTCCACCCATCCGTCTCAACGGTGGTATCCCATTCGGTCACCGCCGAACCATCGGCCTCACCCCGCAACTCAATCCCGGTTGCGACTTGCCCACCGAATGAGGTTCGCGTCTCCATACGGATCTCCGGAGACTCTACCGCAGGTGCATTCAGCACGATCATCATTACCGCAACAACGGCAAAGCGTTTTGTTCTCATACTCTTGCTCCCGTCAAAGGCTTTTCAAAAGGTCATAAAAAGCGTATGTCAATCCCGTTCCGCACCAATGTCTACTCATCCTATTCCATTTCTGAATCGTCCTCAGGCACATAGATGATGCGGAAGCCATACATATTTGAGTATTCATAAGGCAGATACTGAAGACGCTGCGCCGAACGGCAACGCTCAGCATCGCTATTCCATCCGCCACCTCGTAACACACGCTTCTCATCCGCAGTTCCTGTGTTGAATGGATCCGTCACAGAGGCTGCTGAATACGGGCGGTATGCGTCTTTGCACCACTCCCAAACATTACCGTGCATATCATACAAACCCCACCGATTCGGCAGGAAATGGCCGACGGTGGTATGACCGTTTGTGTTTCCCTCTCGATTTTCAGTTGACGTGTAGTCATAACACCCCACCTCATCCATGTTCGTGCACTGAGATTTAGATGTCAGATTCTTTCCGCTGTTCAGCGCGGCGGTCGTTCCCGCCCGGCAGGCATACTCCCACTGCGCTTCGGTTGGCAAATCAAACCCGGAGTCTTCGGTTTTTGCCCGAAGCGTGGCCATAAAATTCCCCTGTGCCCTGACCGCAACCTTGTTATAGGTAACCGTTTCCACAGGATGAGTATCGCCTGAAAATCCGGATGGACGATCTCCCATCACGAGTTCCCACTGTTTCTGTGTCACCTCAAACACACCGATGTAAAACGGTTTGCTAATCGTCACTTGATGTTGCGTCTCTGGATAGAGAGTATCTCGCCCCAGCTCTCCAGACGGCGACCCCATCGTGTACGTTCCCGCAGGAATGAGACGAAGCACAATGCTCGTTGTCTTGTAGACCTCGCCGGTCCATCCCTCTTCCGGCATTTCTTGATCAAACGACACCGTAAAGGGAACGTTGGCTCCCATGTCAATGATCATAAACACATCTTTT
>Ga0209098_1004177_pt1 | contig 11411 bp, 12 predicted proteins | sample AD_JPNHW1_MetaG_FD_184429 | JGI IMG/M metagenome (GOLD analysis project Ga0209098, IMG submission 184429) | Active sludge microbial communities of municipal wastewater-treating anaerobic digesters from Japan - AD_JPNHW1_MetaG (SPAdes) (version 2) | ecosystem: Engineered > Bioreactor > Anaerobic... | reverse complement strand
CCCGGCAGTCCCGATTCCTCGGTGATGGTAGGTGAATTCGTGCAGGAAAACGGCCGCGTGACAGGCACGGTACTCTCCACCACCGGCGATTATCGTTCGCTGGAGGGGAAAGTGGCCGGAAACAAATTCATGGTCAGCGCAGTTGACGGAGCGCATACCATCCTGTTCATGGGCGACCTGGCCCCTGATGGTTCCATGAGCGGACGTTTCATCGGCAGCCCTGCCTGGAGAAGCACCTGGAAGGCGGTGAAAAACTCCACCATCACGCTCCCGAAAGGGGAAGAACTGGTGAGGTTGAAGAAAGATGCGCCAGCATTCACGTTTACCTTTCCCGACATCAATGGCCGGGCTGTTTCCCTCGAGGATACGGTATTTAAAGGGAAAGTGATCATTGTCGACGCCATGGGATCCTGGTGCCCCAATTGCCTGGACCAGGCGTTGTTCCTGAACGAGCTGTACGAGCGGTACAAAACGCAGGGGCTGGAAGTCATTTCCTTGTGTTTCGAGGACGAGACGTTTGAATCCTCCCGGCCGAAGATGCACCGGTTCGTCAGTCAGACCGGTGTCGGATATACGTTCCTGTATGCCGGGCCCCGCGGACAAGAGTCGATCCGCAAGGTGATGTATGTAGCCGAAGGGATGCTGGCTTACCCTACCACCCTCTTCATTGATCGTTCGGGGAAAGCCAGAAAAGTGGAAACCGGTTTCTCGGGACCGTGGACAGGAATACACTATAACGACATGGTAAGAGAAACCACGCTGTTTGTGGAAAAACTGTTAAAAGAGGAGCCTCCCAGGCCCGAATAAAAGAATGCCGGTTTATGGTTGTACGGCAGGTTCTTCAGGGATGATGATCCAGGCGATAATATAGGCCAGTAAGCCGGCGCCTCCGAAGAAAAAGGCGATGACCCAAAGGACCCTGATCAGCACCGGATCCAGGGTAAAATATTTTCCTATCCCGCTGCATACGCCGCCAATGACGCGGTCGGTCCGTAAGCGGTACAATCTTTTTACTTCATTTCCTTCCATGATCGAGGGTGTTTCGGTAAACAAAGATACTATATCTGTCGGCAAAAAGGGAAAAAGACGAATGGAATTCTCCAGGTCAGTAGGCCCATTTTACCCAGACGGATCCCCAGGTAAAACCGCCGCCAAAAGCAGCCAGAATGAGGTTATCTCCCTTTTTCAGTTTCGATTCCCATTCGAAGAGGCAAAGAGGAATGGTACCGGAAGTAGTGTTACCGTACCGGTCGATATTGATCATCACCTTGTCGCGGCTCAATCCCATGCGGCGGGCCGTAGCGTCGATGATCCGCATATTGGCCTGATGGGGAACCAGCCAGGCAACATCATCGGATGACAGGTTATTCCGTTCCATGATTTCGGCAGAGACATCAGCCATACGAGCCACGGCTGCCTTGAAGACAGGTTGTCCTTCCTGGTAAATGAAATGTTCCCGTGCATCCACTGTTTCATGGGAGGGTGGTTTCACCGATCCGCCTGCTTTCATGTGCAGGTGAACCCGTCCACTGCCGTCGGCTTTCAGGATGGCATCCATGATTCCGACCTCTTCGGTAGTAGGTTCGAGGAGCATAGCGCCGGCAGCATCGCCAAAGAGAACACATGTTTCGCGGGCAGTATAATCAACGATGGAGGACATTTTATCAGCCCCGACGACAATGGCCTTCTTGACAAATCCTGTTTCAATATATTTTGCGGCGGTGATCAGGGTATAGATCAGGCTTGAGCAGGCAGCTTCGACATCGAAACTGAATGCATTTTTAATCCCGGTTTTATCGCAAATGATGGTGGCGGTAGCCGGGAAAAGCATATCAGGGGTTACCGTGGCGCAGATGAGAAGCCCGATCTCCTCGGGACGTGTCCCTGTTTTTTCCAGCAACCCTTTTACAGCTTCAGCTCCCATATCGGAGGTGCCCAGGCCTTTGCCCTTCTGGATATGTCGCTCATGGATACCGGTTCTGGTAACGATCCATTCATCGGAGGTATCTACCATGGACTCCAGCTCCCGATTTGTCAGTACATAGGAAGGAACATACCCGTTGATGCCTGATATTTTTGCTCTGATTTTTGTCATAGGTGAATGCTTGAAAATGAAAACTGCAGATCAGTTGTTATTCAGGGAGTATTTCTCCAGGGCGCAACGGATTTTTTTCGGTAATTCCGCTTCTGAAATTTCAACTGCCTGTTTGATCATATTACAGATGGCACGGCTGCTTGAGATCCCGTGCCCGACAACGATATTTCCGTTCACACCCAGGATAGGGGTTCCGCCGGAGTTTTCGTAATTAAACCGGTTGAGGAAGTCATCCCGGATCCCTCTTTTCATCAAGAGCCGGTACATGGCTTCTATCTGCTTCAACACGATATTCCCCACAAAGCCATCGCAAACAATCACATCAACCTGATCTTTAAATAGTTCGCGGCTTTCAACATTCCCCACAAAATTAAAGTCCTTGGTCTCTTTCATCAACTGGAAAGCCGATTGGGTGGTAAGGTTTCCCTTTTTCTCTTCGGAACCGATATTCAGCAATCCGACTTTCGGGTTTTTGATATGCATCACGCATTCGGCATAGATAGAACCCAGAAGCCCGAACTGGTACATCACGTCAGGTTTGCTGTCGGGATTGGTGCCTACATCAACGAGGAGGGTTGTCCCTCCGTTTTCTTTGGGAATTCCGGCCGGAGTGCAGGGACGAATGACCCCCTGGATGGTATTGACGCTGTAAATGGCCCCTACCAGCATGGCGCCGCTGCTTCCCGCGCTGGCAAAGGCGCTGATCTCTTCATGTTTCAGCATCCTGAACCCAACGGAGATAGAACTGTTGGGCTTATTCACCAACGCCTTGGTGGGATGCTCGTCCATCTCGATCAAGTCCGGCGCATCCACGATATCAAACCGCAAGGGATCTATTCTTTCTTCCTTCAGAAAGGAAAGGATAATATCCTTATCACCTATTAACACGATTTTGACAGTTTCCGGAAGCTCCTTCAATGCCATCACCGCTCCGTTAAGAGTGGCTTTGGGAGCGAAGTCCCCTCCTAAAACATCTAAGCCGATCCTCATCTGAATAAGTTTAAGTGACCAACTAAAAAACCGCTTCTTTATAACCCGCTATGGATCCCGGAGAAAGTAAGTGGGACCTTAGAAAAACAAATGCCTTACTTGGCAGAAGCTTTCTCAATAGCAGGTTTTCCGCGATAATACCCGCATTCAGGACATACCCTGTGATACAGTACCGGACTTCCGCAGTTGGAACAAATAGAGGTCGTTGGAACTACCGCTTTGTCGTGAGTTCTTCTCTTGTCACGCCGAGTGGTGGAGATTTTGTGTTTTGGGTGTGGCATAATTATTCAATTTTGAATATTAATTTCACAATTAAGATAAATCACTATTTTTCAGTTTCGACAAGGCTTCCCAACGGGGATCCGTGTCTTTCTTTTCATTCAGTTCTTCCAGTTTTCGGATGACGGCCGGATCACAAAACGATCCTTCCGCTCCTTCCTCCCCGTGTACCTTTCGCATCGGTAACAGCAGGTGGACATATTCATACAGGTAGGGAGCAAGATCAACCTGGTAACTCATCTCGGGAATGATTACTACCTCATCGCTCTGCTCCTCGTACTCCTCCCCAAACTTCAGGATGAGCTGCTCCGTCCCGCTGATCTTAATCTTCACCGGCTCATTGCACCGGTCACAGGGAACCTCCGCCCAACCATGGAGGGAAAAGTGCAAAATCATCATCCTTTCCTCTTTTTCCAAATCCAGGTGTACCGCTACATCTCCTTTCCGGATCAGCGATTCCTCATAGGATTCAAAGAACGCATCGCCGATCGTAAAATCAAAAGGATGAATTCCAGGTTTCAATCCCCTGAACGGGATAATATATGTTTCCGGCGTTTCCACCTCTCATCGAAAAAGTTTGCAAAAGTAACAATTAATCTTGTGACAACCAAATGCATGATTCCATGGATTCATTCCTGTTTTTTTAAACTGATACCGGCCGAAAAGATGTTCTCCACACGGAGACGGCGACTTATCGACTCCTCATAGAGGAAGCGAGTCTGTAACGAGATGATCATGAACTTTACCGGGCGAAAGGTAAACATGTTTTTCCAATTCAGGCTGACTGCTTTTTGAAAGGGTTTGAATACCGCCAGGTCACAATCCCATTCCAGAGCCTTCAGAAATGTGCGTTTTGCCTGTAGCTTCATGCTGAGGCCGTACTCCAGCAGGTGATTCTGCCCTTTCTTTACTCCCCGGTATTCCGGGCACCCCTGCGCCGAAAAGATCGTCGTGTCGCGGAGGTACGTCAGCCTGACCCCCGTCAGGCCCAGCAATACCGACCCCGTCCCCGGGATGTTGAAGGTCAGACCCGGAGAAAGATCCCAGGTGAGCGGCGTCAGAAACGACGAATTGAGAGCCCTCACTACCCCTCCGCTGTCCCCCGGCAAATAATCGTACCCGTTGAACAACCTCGTAGCCAGCTCCGATTCTATGGCCATACCGCCCCACTCCCCGAACCGGTACTCCAGTTTTGTCCGGAAAAGATTCTCATCCGCCTGCACCCTCGTGATGCTGTCGAAATAACACTGAATGCCGAGGCGATGCGAAAAATTGTTGGAAAGCGACCAGTGATCTGGCTTCTTGAAACTCCAGGAATAATACAGGCTATGCTGCAACAGGAAATGCCCTTTCTCTTCGGGCCCGGGATTATTGATCATGCCGGCAAGGCTGGTCGTGACCGAGTATTCGGTGTGCTGCCGGATATTGAAACGCCACCAATCATCATTCCCGGATCCCGCCACCGGCATGAGCGGAATCCGGGTTGTATCCAGGAGCATGTATAACTGCCCCGATACCGGCTGCATCCAGCAAAAAAGGCAGAAACATCCCCACCCCACTACCAATCCTCGCAAACTGTACAAAAAACTTCATGTTTATATTTCAATCCAATTTATACTTCTGATCTTTCGACAAATTCCATGATTTCTGCATGTCGAAATTCAGGTATACCAATAATATTTTCAGGTCCGGCCTGGTTTCGATGGCATCGTTGACGACGAAAACACGTTCGTTGAGCTTGCCCATAAAACTTCCCCATGTGTATAGCAGAATAAAATCATAATCCCCCGGATTGACGACGGGCTTCACGACAGTGTCGGACAATGGTTTGATGTAGGGCCAGATATCCGAAAAGTTCAATTCGTCATAACAAGTGTACGTGGTATCCTTCTTTAAATTTTGAACCTGGGCCCCTCCCGACCACTGGCAGTGCGTAGTATCCCGGGCGATGCGTTTCAAGTCGCTCCGGAAAAATATCGGGGATGCCAAAAGAGATTTGAGTATTGAGTCGCTCATTAACCTTACATAGGCTGATGAATCTTTCATAATATATTGATCCGCTACCGGATACTCATGTTTTTCCAGGAACCGGGTGATCGATGCCGGTGTTTCCTGTTTGGGTTGTCTGATTCCGTAAGATAGTTTGAGGATGGGGGTGCATCCTTCCAGCACCAATAGCGATAAAAGCAAAAAAGTTATCAATGGTTTCATGTCTGATGTTTTTGATTTACGAGAATGAACGATTTTACGAGAGAACCTGTGCCTTACGGAATCAACGGATTTCATAAGGCACAGGAAAAAATGACTGCATAGGATCAGGATCATTTTAAATAGACGGTAATTTCATCTCCGGTCGCCATGCAGCGATAAGCGCCCGCCGGGAGTGAAAAAGCCGAAGGCAGATCCAGTTTTTTCAATACTTCGGAGGAAAAAGTGATCGGTCCGTCGGCCATGAATTTTCCGCTTTTAAAGTACCGGTCATAGGTTTCCCGGTCAATCCCCTTCCCTTTTGCGAAAACCAACACCAAAACCTTGTTGTTATCATACCCTAATTCTCCGATAATCTGGCCTGATCCCGGAAGGTTATCTGTCGACCATAAGTGAAGACAAAATCCTTTTTCACGAGGGATACAATCCTCCTTTTCCTGGCTCCAGATTGCTTTTGAAGAGATAGCAATATGTACATCACCGAAAATTCCGGGTCCTGAAGCAAAAGAGGTCAGCGTATTACCACAAATCATCATTCCGATGAGCATCATTGTAAAAATAAATCCAGCTTTTTTCATAATTCAATTGATTTTTTAAGTCATTCCGCCGAAAATTCCCGTTGGCGGATTACGGGTGGCCAGGATGTTTCGGGAGTATAGCCAGACTACCTGAAAGTAAGGCCAGCCATGCAGGCCGCACTTTCAATCCATCTACACAATCATGTCTCGGGGTTTTTGAATTTCACCTGTTAATCCGGTGGGAAGTCAAAAGGTAATGCAAGGGAAAGAAAAAAAAACGGGGGAAATTCGTTATTTAATTCATTATCAATATATTATGATATTGGCTTGGAAAAGATTAAAAAAATTTTTAGTATCTTTGCAAATTCTTTGAAAGCAGGATAATCCTAAACAGAAATAATGGAGAAGGCAAAAGTACTGTTTGTGGCGCAAGAGATCACGCCTTATCTGAAAGAGACTCACATGAGTATCATCGGGAGGAATCTCCCTCAGGGAATTCAGGAAAAAGGTAAAGAGATCAGAACTTTTCTCCCACGGTACGGAAATATCAATGAGCGTCGTAACCAGCTTCATGAGGTAATCCGTCTCTCGGGGATGAACATTATCATTGATGACACAGACCATCCGTTGATCATTAAAGTTGCCTCCATTCAACAGGCGCGGATGCAGATCTATTTTATCGACAACGAAGACTATTTCCAGCGAAAATTCACCTTTCACGACAAGAACAACAAGTTCTATACCGACAATGACGAGCGGGCCATCTTCTATGCAAGAGGGGTTTTGGAAACGGTGAAGAAACTGGGATGGGGCCCCGATATTGTCCATTGCCATGGCTGGATGACCAGCATCACCCCGTTGTACATCAAGCGTGCCTACAAAGACAACCCGCTGTTCAGCGAATCACGGGTGGTTGTCTCGATATACAACGACGAGTTCAAAGATACCTTTGACAAGAATTTTGCCAACAAAGTGAAACTGGATGGTATAAATTCAAAAGACCTGAAGCACTATAAGACTCCAAATTACGTTAACATGATGAAAGCGGCCATTGATTTTTCCGATGGCGTGATCATCGGGTCGCCTGATATCAACCCGGAATTGATGAAATATGTTTTGGAATCGGACAAGCCTTATCTCGAGTTCCAGCCCATGGACCGGTACATTGATGCTTATTCCGATTTTTATGATGAGATACTGGTTAATGAACCGGTATCATTTTGAGAAAACGGATCATAAACTGATTTATTAAAACCGCTTCCCTTGTCAAGAACACTTTCACTGATGTGCGGGCTGCTACTGCTGCTAACACTTTTCTCGTGCAAAAAGGATTCCTATGAAGTTGGCATTGACATCCTGCCCCCGTCTGATACCTTAGGTGTTTGTTACACGGATACCATGACCGTGATCGCTTATACGGTACTGCATGATTCCTCGCGTACCGACGAGTCTTCTTACGGAATGCTGGGAGCCATCATGGACCCTGTCTTCGGGAAAACCTCCACCACGATCTATTCGCAGTTCCTCCTTTCCACCGAAGGGGTGGATTTCGGCGATAACCCGGTGCTGGATTCCGTGATCCTGATGCTGTATTATACCGGGTACTACGGCGACACCAACACCCTTCAGCAGGTTAAAGTGTATGAACTCAGCGAAGACCTGTACACCGATTCTTCCTATTATTCCAACCAAACGGCGGCCACCTACAGCAACCTGCTTGCCAACCAATATTACAAGCCGCGTCCTACCGACAGTGTCAAGATATATGGGAAAAAAGCAGCCCCGCAACTGAGGATCAACCTTTCAAAAAGAACCAAATACCTGGGAAATAAACTCCTGAGCGCCCCTGCATCCATCCTGGGTGATAACGAGGTCTTCGTGACTTTCTTCAAAGGTCTCGCCATCGAATCACAACCGGTAAATCAGAAGGGCGGATTCATCACCTTCAGCACCTCCTCCGGTTATTCAAACCTCATCCTGTATTATCATAACGATGATAAAGATTCATTGAGCTACGATCTCACCATCGGAGACGATGCCGCACGTTTTACCCGGTTCAATCATTACAAATATGCCGATGCCTGCCCCGAATTCCGCCAACAGGTCTTATATGGCGATACAGCACTGGGAAAAGACAAACTCTTCCTCCAGGCCATGTCGGGTACCCGTATTAAAGTACAGATCCCTTATCTCCGTTCGCTGATAAAGAACCGCAAGATAGCCATCTCCAATGCACAGTTGGTGTTCGAGAATCCGGACAAGGATACGACCCTTTCTCCTCCTGAGAAATTATCTATTTACCAAATTGATTCTGCCGGCAATATCGGACTTCTCGCTGATTATTACGAAGGAAGCAGTTATTACGGAGGAGCTTACAAAGAAAGTACCCGGACCTATCCTTTCCGGATCACCCTTTATCTGCAGGACATCCTGGACGATGAAACCGCAGCAAACCCGTACCTGTATATCTCTCCCATCGATCCGCTCGAGGACGTGCTGTATTGCGGCCGGGTTATCCTGAATGGCACTTCACCCTTTACACCCAATTACCGGAGCGGAAAATTAAAGCTCAAACTTACCTATTCAAAACTCCAGTAGGTTGACAAGGTTCATTCTTCATGATCGGTTTTTAAATCTAACCCTTTTTCAAATCATATGTGCGGAATTGTAGCGTATATCGGGCCACGGGATGCCTGTTCCCTTCTCATCAAAGGTTTACACCGCCTGGAATACAGGGGTTATGACAGCGCCGGAATCTGCCTCCAGAACGGCGATCTGAAGATTTATAAATGCAAAGGGAAAGTCTCGGACCTGGAAAAGTATATTGAAGGGGCCGACACCGCCGGCACTTCCGGCATGGCTCATACCCGTTGGGCTACACACGGCGAACCCAGCCAGGTGAACGCTCACCCGCATTACAGTCAGAATAAGTCGCTGGCCATCATCCATAACGGCATCATTGAAAACTACATGTCCCTCCGCAGCGAGCTCATCAACCGCGGATATCATTTCGAAAGCGAGACCGACACCGAAGTACTGGTACACCTCATCGAAGACATACAGATCAACGAGCATGTAGAAGTGGAAGAAGCGGTCAGGATTGCCCTGAACCAGGTCATCGGTGCTTATGCCATCGTCATTCTTTCCAAAGATAATCCCGACCGGATCATCGCTGCCCGGAAAGGCAGCCCGTTGGTGATCGGGATCGGGAAAGATGAGTTTTTTGTCGCTTCGGATGCTACGCCGATCATAGAATACACCCGGAATGTCGTCTTCATGGACGATGAGCAGATCGCCATCATCAACCGGAATCAGGAATTGCGCATGATCACCATCCGCAACCAGAAGATCACTCCGTATATCCAACAGCTGGAGATGAACCTCAGCGCCATCGAAAAAGGCGGGTTTGATCATTTCATGCTGAAGGAGATCTTCGAACAGCCCCGTTCCATCCGCGATTCCATGCGCGGGCGACTGCATACCGATCAGGGATTAGTCACCCTGGGCGGCATCCGCGACTATGAGCAGAAGATCCTTCACGCCAACCGCATCATCATCACTGCCTGCGGGACCTCCTGGCATGCCGGACTGGTAGGCGAATACCTGCTCGAAGAGCTGGCCAGGATTCCGGTGGAAGTAGAGTATTCATCGGAGTTCCGTTACCGCGATCCCATCATCACCGAAGAAGACGTGGTGATTGCCATCTCGCAGTCGGGGGAAACCGCCGACACCCTGGCCGCCATCGAACTGGCGAAGAAGAAAGGAGCAACGGTCCTGGGCATCTGCAATGTGGTAGGTTCTTCCATCGCGCGGGCTACGCATGCGGGCGTATACACCCACGCCGGTCCCGAGATCGGAGTGGCCTCCACCAAATCGTTTACCTCGCAGGTCGTCATCCTCACCTTACTTGCCATTGAACTGGCGCAAAAGAAAGGCACCCTCCCCTCTTCTTCCCTGATCAAACTGATGCATGAGTTGGAGAACATCCCCGCCCTGGTTGAAAAAGCCCTCCGTCTCGATGACCAGGTGAAAAATATCGCCGCTATCTATAAGGATGTAACCAACTCGATCTACCTGGGCCGCGGGATCAACTTCCCGGTGGCGCTGGAAGGAGCGCTGAAGCTGAAAGAGATCTCTTACATCCATGCCGAAGGGTATCCCGCCGCCGAGATGAAACACGGACCCATCGCCCTCATCGATGCACACATGCCGGTTGTGGTGATCGCCACCCGCAAAGGGACTTACGAAAAAGTGATCAGTAACATCCAGGAGGTGAAAGCCCGCCACGGCAAGATCATCGCCATTGTGAACGAAGGCGACGAAACCGTGAAAAACCTGGCCGACCACTCCATCGAAATACCCGAGACCGAAGAGATGCTGGTACCGCTGGTAGCCATCATCCCCCTGCAATTGCTATCCTACCACATCGCCGTCATGCGCCACTGCAACGTCGATCAACCCCGGAACCTGGCGAAATCGGTGACGGTGGAGTAGGGACACGCCATGGCCTGTCCTTACAGAAAGGGATCTCCAAACCCAGTAAAACACGAGGTGCGTAGCATCAAACCCATCGCATTTCACATTTTACATTTAACATTTTGTCTGCCGAACCGCTTTCCGTCAGGACGGGAAAACGATCGTGATGATCGCGGCAACAAGGATTATCCCGAAAAGAATCAAGTATGCATACGGATTGGCAAAATTCAGCGTCCACCCGAGTATCTTGTTCCGCTTTGGCAAAATGATGCGGGAATCCAATGGGTTATAATAGAACACTCCCCATTTGTAGTTTTCAGGGTTGTTTCGCATATCATCGAGGTCGTCAGGTTTGAACGGTTTTGCCATACTTTATCAGTTTACTTTCGTTGGGTAAAGGTAGAAATTATGTGAAAAGTGTACTCGTTGAACCCACCCGGCTAATTCAGGTGGAACATCAAGGCCAGACGTTTACGCGAGAAACTCTGGACTGCAACGATGCTGATATTATTGAACACCGTAAACTCAGGAATTGGCGGGTTCCGCAGAATCAGCATAACGAGGATACCCAGACCGGTAAGTTTCCGTTTCATGATAGCTTATTAAGATAGTACAAGATACGGCAAATCGCGGATGACTTTACCAACATCGGGAAAAAATTCCGGGTTAATGGAAATTTTCTTTCCGCATCGCTTCATAATATTGTTTGATCACCTGTTTTGCCTTCTCCGCGTCGCTGCTTGCCACCATTAATCGATTTATCGGGAGCCCGCCCCCTGAATCCCAGGGAGCCATCGTTCCTTCTCCACCATAATAAACATAGACTTTTATTTCTGCGTTTTCCA
>Ga0209098_1004173_pt1 | contig 11415 bp, 10 predicted proteins | sample AD_JPNHW1_MetaG_FD_184429 | JGI IMG/M metagenome (GOLD analysis project Ga0209098, IMG submission 184429) | Active sludge microbial communities of municipal wastewater-treating anaerobic digesters from Japan - AD_JPNHW1_MetaG (SPAdes) (version 2) | ecosystem: Engineered > Bioreactor > Anaerobic... | reverse complement strand
AAATGATGATAATTAAGACGTTCTTCAAACACTTCCAACACAAGAAAAGCGAGATGCAGTTTGATTCTTAGCAAATAATAAAGTATTGGAGTATGAAAAAGTGTGTGTTTGTACTATTTCTATTGGTAACGATAAATGGATTTTCGCAACACAATCCGCCCGGTCAGCCGCACCGTTCTTTGTTGGTAACGATCTCAGGTACTATTAACACGGATTGTATGGGGCAGGGTTGTTTTTACGATGGACCTACCATTCTTATCAATGAGGTGATGTTGTCACCGACGACGGGTGATGGTTCGATTTATGACAGTGACAATACCCGCAGGGGAGAATGGATAGAGTTGTACAATCCGCATAAGTGCGAGTCGGCAGATATATCTTGCTATTTTTTAGGGAATAATGCGCCGGAAGGCTCCAATTACGGGGGTGGGTTTTCGATTCCGCCGGGGACGGTAGTTCCGCCGCAGGGTTTTGCACTTGTTCGGGGGATGAACGCACCTGCCGTACCCGCCAATTTGTTGGTGCAAAATGGTGGAAACGTAGTAGAAATCATAGTAAATGGCAGGTTGTGCATGGAAGGGAACACCCGATTGTGGTTCCCTAACGCCGGCGGCTGGTTTGCCTTCTACGATGCCAATGGAGTTCCGCAAGATGCTATTTCATGGGCAAGCCAGAGCAATTCATGTATGTCGTGTTCTCCTTGTACTCCGATCAATTCCGATTGCGGTTATACCGGTGTTTTAGCCGCTTACAACAGTATTCCGGCTGCACGCAAAAATGTGATTAGCAGCTCTGTCCCAACATCAAATCGCACTTTCAGCCGAATTCCCGACGGTGGCGCATGGTCATACAATACGCCTACTCTTGCAACGTATGCCACTTGCAATTCCAACTGCGTGGACCCACCCGTCATCACTTGCAACGGCACAGCTACCGTAACCGTTACAGGCGGTGTTCCCCCATACTCCTATCAATGGAATGATGCCATGTTCCAAACCACGCCAACCGCCCTGGGCTTGTGCGCTGGAACCTATTCTGTTACCGTGACCGACGCCATGATGGATACCGTCACCGCAACTTACACCGTCATCAATTTCGTGCCCACCGTTTTGCACCCCAGTTCCATCTACTGCATGAGCGATTCCTTTGCCGTGGTTCAGGGCGGAACCCCATCAGGCGGCATTTATGATTGTGAATACCTGCAAGACAGCGTCATCTTTTTTGCCGATAACATCGCCCATTATGACCTTACTTATACCTATACCGATACCAACGGTTGCAGTGCTTCCGCCCCTTTTACCATAACTGTCAATCCCGTTTATCATACCGTTATTTACGACACCATCTGCCAATATGACGGCTATTATTTATACGGATTCTCCATTTCTTCGCAAGAAACCGATACCACTGGCGACTTTACAGAAATACAATTAGGACAAACCATTAACCATTGCGACAGTATCATTACGCTGCATCTAACCGTTCATCCCAGCGAAACCTTCGTCTATGATGATTCAGTCTGCCATAGTCAAGCATTTAGCAACTACGGATTTAATTTTCCTGCCGATTCTTTACCGTTAGGAAATCAACAATTTACCCGTATTTTTCAAAATCAGTTTCAGTGCGATAGTACAGTCATCTTAAACCTGACCGTTTTGCCGGTTTATGATTTGTATGTGGAAGAAAGTATTTGTAAAAATATGACATATCAACAAAACGGATTCAACATTTCTGGCGATACACTCGAAGTAGGCACGTACGAATTTCGACATCAAACAGTGACCGTTGCCGGCTGCGATAGCTCATTTACACTCACTTTGCATATATTTCCCACTCATTTAGAGACTTATACCGACACCATCTGTCAAGGAGAAACTTACGATTTGCATGGGTTTCATCTGACTCCTAACGAAACCGGTTTCACCGGCGACTTTGTCCATACGCAAAATCTGTCCAATATTTATGGCTGCGACAGCATTATTATTCTGAATCTGTTGATAGCATCAAGTCCCGACGTGGATTTTCTTCCCTCGCCCGAGCGACTGATTCTATCGGAAGGCGGGTTCGTCGATTTTATCAATTTGACGGATATTTCGCAAATTATTGCCGGCGAAACCTATTCTTGGCTTTGGGATTTTGGAGATGGAAATAGCGAAACCACAGATAATTATAATCTTCAACACACTTATGAATCATGGGGAGATTATTTGGTAACGCTGACCTTGACATCTTCTTTCGGCTGTTCAAAACAAATGTCTCACTATGTGTACGTGGAGGCTGATTTAGAATTTCCCAACATCATTACGCCCAATGGGGACAATTTTAATGACGTTTTTGCCGTTATTAATCTCAACCCTTCTTCGTCCAATGTATTTTCAGTTTACGATCGTTGGGGAAAGAAGGTTTATGAAAAAGAAAATTATCAAACATATATCAAAGATGACATTTTATACAACGCCGAACAGGGATTTAATGCTGAAAATTTATCCGATGGTGTCTATTACTATGTGTTTCATTATGAAGGATATACAAAAACTATTGAATATCACAGCTCTTTAACGATACTACGCGATGTCAAATAATGCGATTGAGATTTGTAACCTGACATTCGGTTACACACAAAAAGAAGTTTTTCAACAATTATCGCTTTCGTTTGTAGAAGGCGATTTTTGTGCGATTATCGGTCCTAATGGTTCGGGCAAGACCACGTTGCTCAAAGCCATTGCGGGCATATTATCGCCCAAGGTTGAAAGTAATGTATTGATTTATAATAAATTAATTAAAAATTACTCTCGAAATGCGCTGGCGAAAAAGTTAGCTTTCGTGGCTCAGCGGCAAGAAGTGGTTTTCGATTTTTCGGTCTTTGACACGGTCATGATGGGACGAAATCCATATCAAAAACGCTGGGATAGTGGCAGTAAGAATGATGAAGATATTGTAACCAATGTTTTGCAACAGACCCGTCTTTGGCATTTACGGGACAGGATGTTGGCACATTTGAGTGGCGGCGAGATGCAGCGGGTGATGATTGCGCGCGCAATGGCACAGCAAACTCCCATTTTACTCTTAGATGAGCCGTTAGCCAATTTGGATATCGCCCATAAATTTGAAATAATGGACATTTTGAAAGAGTTAAATCAAACCAATCATATCACTATTCTTATCATTTTACACGATTTTTCATTTGCCAAACAATATACTGACAAAACCTTGCTATTAAATGAAGGAAAAGTAGAACTATTCGCGGAAAGTTCCTCCGTGATTACCACTTCCCATATTCAGCAAGTCTTTAATCTTTCTACTGAATATCAAGTAGATGAATGGGGAAATATTAGGAGAGTGTGAAGATAATACAAAAGAGCGAACCTCTTTTATTAAAAAGCCTTATTTGACCTGAAGGGTTTGTCTGATTTTAGACGTGAGAATATCAATTCCTTTTTCATTATGACCGCCAATCGGAATAATAATGTCGGCTAAGCGTTTTGTGGGTTCGATAAAAGATTCGTGCATCGGTTTCACGAACATTTGATAGTGGCGGATTGATTTATCCAAGTCGCGGCCTCTTTCATGGACATCCCTTTTGATGATGCGAATCAGTCGTTCGTCTGCGCCGGTATCCACAAATACTTTTAAATCAAGGATATCTGCTAATTGTGGGTCTGTAAAGATTAAGATTCCTTCCACGATGAGAACCTCGCTAGGGTAAATAGAAACGGTTTCTGCGCCGCGCCGACACGTCACGTATGAATAGGTTGGCATTTGTATGGTTTTTCCTGTTTTTAACGCCTCAATATGCTCCACCAACAATGCAAACTCAATTGCCGATGGGTGGTCAAAGTTAATTTTTTCCCGTTCTTCCTGGGTTAAGTCGCCCAAGTCTTTATAATACGCATCTTGCGACAAAACACTAACTTTCCCGCGGGGAATTGATTTAATAATTTTATGAACCACTGATGTTTTGCCGGAACCTGACCCGCCAGCAATACCAATAACCAACATATTTTTTTATTTTTTACAACGATTTTTTAAACAAAATATTGCTTGATTTGATGCAAAACAAGCATGCAAAATTTATTCAAGCAATAAAACTGAAATATCAGCGTTAAAAAACGATGTTCTGACTTTTGCAACGCATTATCAATAAGAAATTTCAATGAATTTATATACGCATAAAAAAAGATGGAAATGGGTGCTGTTTTTTTCGGCATGCATTGCTTTTATTGTGATTATTTATTATTCAAACCTTTTGCTGAAAGAAATTGCACATGAAGAACGAAAGAAGGTGAATTTATGGGCGGATGCCATCACCCATAAAGCACAATTGGTAAACTACACAACGCATTTTTTTGAAAGTATTAAAAATGAAGAAGGGAAACGTGCCTCGCTATTAGCCAAGACTTTACAAAAAGTTTATGATGCTCCGATGGACGAAGACGTCACTTTTTATTTGGAAATAATTCAAAATAATACCACGATTCCGACTATTTTAACACAAGAAGACGGAACTATCGATAATAGTATTAATGTAACGGAAGAGGTGAGCCGAATGAAAAATATTTCGGAGTTAGGCACACAACTCAAGGAGTATGATAATATTAAATTAGAATATGATAAGGGACAATACGTTTACGTTTATTTCAAATTATCGCAAATTTATGCCGATTTACGTTCTTTTTTAGAAAATTTACAGCAATCTTTCTTTGAAGAAGTGGTGATCAACACGGCTTCTATTCCGGTCATCATAACCGACAGCACCGAACGAAACGTGATACTTGCGGGCAATATTGATTCTTCAGGCTTTAACTCACCTCGTGCTTTAGCGAATACCATCGCGAAAATGAAATCGGAAAATAATCCCATCCGTATTGACCTTCCTGAAACAGGCACTTGCTACGTTTTTTATGAAGAATCATCGGTACTGACCCGACTGCGTTACTTCCCATACATTTACATTAATTCTCCATCATTCTTGTATTTGCGATCACTGCCTATTTATTATTTAGTTTTGCACGACGGTCGGAGCAGAATCGGGTATGGGTGGGAATGTCCAAAGAAACGGCACATCAATTGGGAACGCCCATTTCCTCGCTGATGGCATGGAACGAACTCCTGAAAGAAACCGATGTAGACCCCGCCATTTTGGGCGAAATGGATAAAGATGTTAAACGATTGGAAACCATTGCTCAGCGTTTTTCCAAAATTGGCTCTGTCCCTGAATTACACAACGAAGAAATTGTCCCTATCATCGAGAATTTCGTTTCATATCTGCAAACCCGAATCTCTACCCAGACGAATATCTGTTTTAATTCACAAGTAAACCATGATTTGCAAATTCCCATAAATCGGTATTTATTTGAATGGGTTATCGAGAATCTGTGCAAAAATTCGGTTGATGCCATGGAAGGGGCAGGAAGCATCACTTTAGTTTTGAGTGAAGATGAAAAGCATCTGTATCTGGACATTACCGACACGGGGAAAGGCATTTCACCCAAAAAACAAAAAAACATTTTTAAACCGGGCTATACTTCCAAAAGTCGCGGCTGGGGATTAGGACTCACGTTAGCGCAACGAATCATCAAGGATTATCATAAGGGGAAATTATTCGTTAAAAACTCGGTCTTAGGAAAAGGGACCACTATGCGGATTGTACTTTCAAAATAAATCAAAATATATGATAAAACGATTTGCACTTTTTGTAATTATATTATTTTCAATTTATTATGGATTCTCTCAAGAAGTACAATGGGAGATGGACACGGTCAAAAAATATGAAGTCCCCATTGGATTATGCAGTTGGGAAGAGTTAAAGGGACACGAGTATTATAATGAAATGAGTGAGCAATACGCCCAATACCAACCTAACACAAAGGTAATGGAAGAATTATCGGAGCAGTTATCTGCAACTTCGCTGCATGTGGATATTTATTTTGGCGCGTGGTGCGGCGATTCGCGTGAACATGTTCCCCATTTTATGAAAATTCACGATGATTTGCTAAATAATTTCGGCATTCTTGTTGATTATCAATTTATTGGATGTAATCGAGAAAAAGAGTGTGGCACGACGAGTGATGAAATAATTGAATATGTACCCACATTTATCATTTATAAAATAGATAATTCCGGAAATCATCAAATTGGGAAAATTATTGAGACCCCGGAAATAACGTTAGAAGAGGATTTATTGAAAATTCTCCATCCATAGCGTTGAAGTTCCGTTTCTTAAGGCTGAGGTAAGGAGTGATAATCTTCTTTTTTGATTTGATAAAGGGCTTCCCGCACCCATTCTCCCATCACGATTTTTTCAAAATATCTCACAAATTGCATGCCGGTTTTTTGCGCCACACGCATGGAAGGAAGGTTCTTACAATGCATGTAACTTATTATTAAACTGTAATTTAAAGTATTAAAGGCATCATCCAAACAAGCTCGAGCAGCTTCCGTGGCGTAGCCGTTTCCGCAAAAGTCGGGTCGAATATGATAGCCAATTTCCGGTAGCAGGGTTCCTTCAATATTTTGCATCGTAATTCCGCAATCGCCAAGAAAAGTGTTATCCTCTTTGCGAATGACTGCCCACAAACCATGTTGATATTGTTGATAATTGGCGATATTCCACGCAATCCATTCTTTTACTTTTTCCACCGAAAATGGCGCAGGATAATATCTCATGGAATCGACATTTCCCAATACTTTCATCAATTCCGGTTGGTCGTCCGGAATCATTTCCCTCAGCACTAATCTTTGGCTTTCCAAGATCAATTTCATGGAGTCAATATCTTTTACAAATAAATATTTTCCTTATTGATAACCGGTTGGGCATAAATGAGCAGAAAAATATCGCGCAATTCATCGTAATCGCCTATTAATGAATGTAATCCATTGTCCATATATTCAATAAAAGCACTCTTTTCACTTTCCGAATAGAAATCGTGGTATTTATAAGATTTTGCCCACAAGTCGTGAGCGATATAATTGGTTTTCCATAATTGATAATTGGCATAAACGCGATTATCAATGATTTGTGCCAATTTTTGATATTTGTTGTTTTTTCCCAATTGATCACAAAACAGTAATTCCTCATTGGTAATGCTGTCGGCAGCAACCAAATGAATGTGTCCTTTGGGTTGTCGGATGCCCTGCAGGATGCTGTTTAAATCTTCACCGGGAGCTTTTTCGTATTTTTGATATTTAGTGACGAATAGTTCTTGAGTTTTCAAAAAGTCGCAGGGTTCATATTCGTATGAAATTACCAATGGGGTGATATTGAGTTCTGCAAGATTATCCACAAAAGGTTTTTCGCTGCTGATAGCGAACATTTTAAGCACTGCCATTTCGGTTTTGTCATTTCCGTCCTTGGTTCTGCCATTGCGTTGAGCTATCCAAACAGATTGTTTTTTTTGGGTGATGGCGTAGCGCATATACGAAGACACTTCGATAGAATTTTTGTAGAAATCGCGAATGTTTCCGCCACGCACAATACGGAACATCTTGTTCATTTTCCCAATGTCAATCACAATTTCGCCCTTCATTAAATTACTGCCGAAAGTGATTTCGGAAGTATCCAAATCAAATTGGAACAACACAATTTGAAGGATGGCAGCGTCCAACAGAATATCGCGATGATTTCCGATAAACATTCCTTTTTTATTGTTGGACAATTTCTCGAAGCCCTGTGTTGACAAACCGTCGGAGGTCATATTAACGATGGAATGAATGGCTTTTTGCATCACTTGCTTCTGAAATTGCTCAACAGTTTGAATTTGCAGGAATTGTTTTTTATAATCTTCAAAATCAACTGAGGGAAAAAGATAAGCAATAATCTGAGAAAAAGCTGGATTATCGGCGACTCTGCGCACGGCAGCGGGTATTTCGGCATCGATGTAAGGGCGGGTTTTCTCAAAAATATTTTTCATAAAAGATATGTTGTCTAAGTAGCTGTTTTTAAAAGAATTAACATGATTTCTTTTGTAAAAGCATTGTATTTTTACAAGATTTAATAAGTTTTTCGAGTTCCATAAATAAATTATGTTCCATTTGTTGAAGGGTAAATAGAGTGTCGGACAATTCCATCAAAATTTCTTGAGTAATGACGGTTCCTTCGCGGGAGTATCTTCCGGTGATGAGCGAAACGGTGCGCCATGTATCTGCGATTTTAACCATTTGTTGAGAAAGGGTGAGGAATGATTCGTTATTAAAAATAGTGGCAGTTTCTTTAAGGAAATCGGCGTAGATATAACGATAGCCGGAGCCGCCGGAGCCAATTTCCAGCATTCTGAAAAACCAAAGAAATTGGGTTCGCATCTTTGTCGGCTTAAAATGTGCCGCGCGTTTGCGTAAATATTTTGCCAAGACACCGATTCCATGCGTCCCGTTCAAAGGAATGGGAGAACGAAGCATACTACTACAAGTTTTTTCGATGCCTTTAATGATTGCTTCTTGGATAGGAGGCGGCGTGGAGGGCATTTCACTGACATAATACAACTGACCGGAGATACAGGGCAGCGACATATTAAACCTTGCATTTTGCAAGTCATCGGGGGAGATGGTTTTTAACTCGCCTGTTTTCCCCAAATTATCAACAACTTTGTAAAGCCCATTTTCCTTTTTAACGACCAAAACGCTATGTCCGTTAAATCCAAATCTTTCATATTGAGATAGATACATTAAATCCTTCACAGATGTCAGCACACCTACGGGAATATTCTGACTGAGCAGCCGGTCTAATTCCCGCATTGATTTTTTCTGCTGAAAATATGCAAAATATTTATATGTATAGGGGATTTTCATTCTTTTGAAGAAATTTCGGCAAATACTTCCATGCGGAGGTCTGGCAACCAAAACGTGAGACCCCTGATATTTGATGATAGAGACGTAGGCGAACATAATGCCGGAACCTATACCCAAAATCATTGGCTCGCTAATTTCGTAGCCGTGATAATGTAGAATATTCCGAACAGTTCCTGTTTCGCAATGAACAGGCTCTAAAATATCAAATTCTTCCATTAATGGTATGATTTGTAAATCATTTATAATCAGTGTTTATCAAAAAAACGACTTTTGTAATTCAAGACGGCACTTCTTCAAACTGCTTGTACAAAAGTAGCGGCAAAAATACACAATTCTTCCGAATTATGGGAGGACTTATGTTTGTCCATAAAACTTATTGTATTAATAATAATCAGAGAATTGAGTCGATTATCAGTCAGTTCTTTAACATTTTTAATCCTTGATTTTTCTTTTATCAATAAATTTAATGGGTTTGCGTTTTATTTCGGGCATTTGTATTTTTCTGATGGTATCTATATCATCGAAAATGATATCTGGTGCGACACGCAGTTTGGCGCGAAACCTGTCTTTTAAATCTTTGACCATTTCTTCATCGTTAGGGAGGCGACTTCCGATTTTGACGGTAACTTGATCGGTGCCGATTTCGTTTGAACAAACTTCGACGATGTAATTTTCCACATAATCCACATTATCCAACACATCGAAAATGGTAGCGGGATATAGTGTTGTTCCTTTCAGTTTAATCATTTGGTTTTTGCGACCGATGATCGGGCTGATGCGCATTGAGGTACGTCCGCAGCTGCACGGTTCGTAGTGGAATTTTGCGATGTCGCCGGTTTTAAAACGCAACAACGGCATTCCTTCGACGCCTAATGTAGTGATGGTTAGTTCACCGATTTCGCCTTCCGCGACAACGTGGTTTTTTTCGTCCAATAGTTCGCAAATAATCAGTTCGGGGTGATGATGTCCGCCCATTCCGGCTTTGCACTCGCCAAAAGTGGTGCTCATTTCGGTAGATGCGTAGGTGGAATAGAGGTCAATATCCCATTTTTCCTTAATGTTTTTTCCTAACAGGTTTAATGAAAAATCTTGTTCGCGCAGATTTTCGCCGATGCAAATGGCTTTTCTAATAGACGAATTGCGATAGTCGATGCCGTGTTCTTCGGCGTAATTGATTATTTTTAAGATAAAAGAGGGGACGCAAACGATAGCGTTGGGCTTAATGCGATTGATGGTGTCCCATTGCAGTTCGGGGATTCCGTTGCCCACTCGAATGACACTTGCCCCCATTTTGCGAATGCCGAGGAAATAGGCTAAGCCAGCCATAAACCGTTTGTCGATGGTGGTCATCAGTTGATAGATTTCGCCTGGGTAGCCCGAAGCACACGTAAAAGAGATGGCTTCGTTGTATGCCAATCGTTCCAAGTCGTGGTCTGTCATGGCAAAAGTGGTCGGGTCGCTCAATGTGCCGGAAGTAGTGATATAATCTACAATTTTTGATTTATCTACGCAATAGAAATCTTCGTTGTGTAGCTGCAAGTCCTCTTTTTGCGTAGTCGGAATTTGCTGTAGATCTTCCAATGTTTTTATTTTGGAAACATCAATTTTGTGTTGCTGAAACAATCGTTGATAAAAACGCGAATGGGCATTGAGATAGTCCAATGTTTCTTGCATTTTCTTCTCTTGAAAAGATTTAATTACTTCGCGGGGTTGATATTCAATATCAGGAGTAAACGCAGTGAATCGAGGCATCTTTATCATTATTTATTTCATTTTAAAAATTTCATTTACCCATTTCAGGAAAATCCATTTCCATTTTGCGGTATCGCCGGCAATTTCTTCGCTCATTCCATAGCCGTGACCGCCGGTTTCATACAGGGTATCGCCGGCAATTTCTTCGCTCATTCCATAGCCGTGACCGCCGGTTTCATACAGTTGGAAAACGTGTTTTATCTTCTTTTCTGTCAATGCTTTATCTAAATTTACACTATTCTGATACATCACAACGGGGTCATCTTTGGCGGTGACCAAAAAAGCGGGCGGCATATCGTCCGGAATTTGCAATTCCATCGAGAATTTATCTTGTTGTTCCTTGGTGAAGTTGTTGGTTAGTAGGTTTTTGCGGGAGCGTTGGTGGGCGATACTGTCCTGCATGGATACAACAGGATAGACCGGCACCACAAAGTCGGGGCGCAGGCTCACCGATGAATGAATGCCGAGGGGAGCCAAATAATTGTCGTTGGCAAATGCGCCGGACATGGTCACCAAATGACCGCCGGCGGAGAATCCCATTGTCCCTACTTGATATGAGTTAATCTGCCACTTATCGGCATTTTCGCGTACGTATTGAATCGCGCGTTGCATATCTTCAATCATGGCGGGATGGTGATGTCCGTTCATTCCCACGCGATAGCGCAATACAAAAGCGGTAATACCTTGGCTATTCAGCCATTCTGCCACTTCATATCCTTCCGTCTTAATTCCCATCAGGTGACTATAACTTCCACCCGGGCAAACAATTACGGCAATTCTGTTGCGATTGGAATCAGGTGCGGGATAGACGTATAACTTGCTACCATAGCGTTTCATGTTGGGCACATCTTTCCACAGCAAGACGGTTTGGGACTGTCC
>Ga0209098_1004172_pt1 | contig 11417 bp, 7 predicted proteins | sample AD_JPNHW1_MetaG_FD_184429 | JGI IMG/M metagenome (GOLD analysis project Ga0209098, IMG submission 184429) | Active sludge microbial communities of municipal wastewater-treating anaerobic digesters from Japan - AD_JPNHW1_MetaG (SPAdes) (version 2) | ecosystem: Engineered > Bioreactor > Anaerobic >... | reverse complement strand
TGTGAGTATTATTCTGGCTCAGGGCAAGGATTTGTTGTCTTATCCAACTGAAATTAAGCCAGAAGAATGCTACCAAGGAGCGTTTTTAAAAGAAATCTCAGAAAAAATAGAGGTAAAAACTAAGGATACGCTTTTGGATATTGGCAATAAAGCTAGCCAGCTTATTCTCAAAAAAATCCAAGAAACTATAACCAAAAAATTTAAAATTCATTATGACAAATGGACCAAAGAAAGTGATTTGATTAAAAATGGTTATCTCAAGAAAACCAGAGCCTGGCTTAAAAAGAGCAACCTTACTTACGAAAAAGACAACTTGACTTGGTTAAAAACAACAGCTTTTGGTGATAGTGAGGATAGAGTAATAGATAGGCCTCATGAACCTGGTTTTGAGGGCGCGGGGACATATTTTTTATCAGATATTGCGTACCATCTCTATAAATTTCAAAAAGGCGGTTACGACAGAGTGATAGATATTTGGGGAGCAGACCACTATACGCACATGCAAAAAATGCTCATGGTGGTCGAACAAATGCGTAACGATAAAATGATAAAGCCCCAACAAAGACTAGAGATTATTTTGGTTCAGCTGGTCATGCTAATGAGCGGAGGAGCTGAGGTAAAAATGTCTAAACGTTCAGGGAACGCTTACACCATAGAAGACCTTATAGACGAGGTTGGCTATGACGTTTCTGCTTTTTATTTTTTAGAAAAACCGCCGAATACTCATTTCAATTTTGATATTGATAAAGCAAAAGAGCATTCCATGGAGAATCCAGTCTATTATGTAGAATACGCGGTGGTTAGGGTGAAAAGCCTACTAAATAAATACGGACAGAGATTGGGCAAGTTGCAATGGGAAGTCTTAATAGAAAAAGAAGAAATGGCCTTGGCCAAGAAATTGGGAGAATATCCGGATATTTTAAAGGAAGTGGCTTTAAACTTAGAAATTAATCACCTGATTACTTACCTGAAGGAATTAGCTGCTCTCTATCATAATTTTTATAACAATTGTCAGATTTTAACTGCTAATAAACCGCTAGCGTCTAGCCGCTTGGCATTAAGCCTTAACACCTCAAAGGTTTTAACGCATGGATTGAGCCTACTGGGCATAAGCGTTCCAGAAAAAATGTAATTTACAGAAACCCCATTCAGAGGAAGGGGGCCGCTCAGACGCAATCAGATATTTTTTTATTTGAAACTTTCTCTCTTGCGGCTGTATATTTGCGCTATTGCTTTATAATCAACTTTAAGAACTTTATAAATTTTATGAACTCTTCGCTTTCGGAAACAGCAGAAAATAAAGATGAAAGTCGCTCAATCTTCCCTTCGCAAGAAGAAGCTGTTTTAACTTACTGGAAAACCAATCAAATTTTTAAGAGAACATTGGCGCAGAATAAAAATGGGAAACCTTTTGTTTTTTTTGAGGGTCCGCCCACAGCGAATGGCAAACCGGGCTTACACCATGTAGAAGCGAGGGCGTTTAAGGATTTAATCTGTCGCTTTAAAACAATGGAAGGCTACCGTGTCAATCGTAAAGCCGGTTGGGATACTCATGGTTTGCCAGTTGAGCTTGAGGTGGAAAAACAATTAGGTTTTACCAATAAGACTGATATAGAAAAATATGGGATTGCCGCTTTCAATGCCAAAGCCAAAGAATCCGTTTGGAAGTATTTGGATGATTGGCAAAAACTAACAGAAAGAATGGGGTACTTCGTTGATATGGAGCATCCCTATATTACTTACGAGCTGCCATATATGGAATCAGAATGGTGGATTCTTAAGCGTATCTACGAAAAAGGACTGATGTATCACGGTTATAAAATTGGTCCTTATTGTCCTCGTTGTGGCACCACCCTTTCGAGCCATGAGTTAGCGCAAGGCTATCAGACTGTACATGACCCTTCTATTTTTATAAAGTTTTATTTAAAAGATTTTCCTCAAACAAAAATAAAAAATAAAACAGCTTTGCTAGTTTGGACCACTACTCCCTGGACGCTTCCAGCCAATTTAGCCGTGGCCGTCGGAGAGAATTTAGAATATAACGAATGGTTAGTGAATGGAGAAGTGCTCATTAGTTTGCACGACTTGCCCCCGACCGATGTCTCTCAAGCAGAAAAGCCTAAATTGGTAGGAAAAATTATGGGCAAAGAATTAGTAGGATTACATTATGAGCCGCTATATCCTTTGACTGGGGTTGACACTAATAAGGTCTATACGGTCTTAGCTGGTAATTTTATTTCTGAGACAGATGGTACTGGACTGGTTCATATCGCTCCTTCTTATGGCGAAGATGATTTTAAACTGGGGAACAAACATGGATTGCCTATTATTGTTAATTTAGATGGAGAAGGAAAGTTTAAAGAAACTCCAAAAGATTTGCCAAATATCCTTGGTAAATTCTTTAAGGAGGCAGACCCTATCATTCTTAAAGACCTGAAGGAAAAGGGTTTGGTTTATACCGGTAATTTGGGTGGGACAGTACATGAATATCCCTTCTGCTGGCGTTGCCATACTCCGCTTATCTACAGAACTAATGAAAGTTGGTTTATTGATATGCCTCGGAAGAAGAAGGAGCTTCTTGCCAATAATCAAAAAATTAATTGGCTTCCAGCTTCTTATAAAACTGGTAGGTTTGGAGGCTGGTTGAGAGAGGTAAGAGATTGGAATCTATCCAGAAGCCGTTATTGGGGGACACCATTACCTATTTGGCAATGTGAAAATTGTCATAAAGAAATAGCCATTGGTTCTTTAGAAGAAATATCTCAACTCAACCAAGAACAGGCCAGTATTACTTTGATGAGGCACGGAGAAGCGGCTAATAATGTAAAACATTATTTTAGTAACTACCCTGAAATCCAAGTGGCTCACCTAACTCCTAAGGGGGAATCGGAAGTAAGGGCGGTGGCAAAAAAACTCAGTCAGCAAAAAAATAAAATTGACGTCATTATTTCCTCTGACCTAGAGAGGGCCAAAGAAACAGCTGAAATTTTAGCCGAAGTTTTGCAAGTGCCTGTAATTTTTAATACCAATTTTAGAGAAATTAATGTGGGCAATTTTAATGGTCAGCCTATTAAAGCGAAACTTTGCCCAGAACTGCAAAAAAATAATGCTGAGAGAGACTTTACAGCCAATGGTGGCGAGAATTATGCGCAGCTGCAAGCGAGGATGATTAAAGGGCTAAAAGAAAGTCTCGCCCAGTATCCTCAAAAAAATATCCTGATTATTTCCCATGAATCTCCTTTAATGGCTTTGTTGGATACCCAAAAACAAAGAGTCAAGCAAATTAAAAATGCTGCAACGGTTAAGTTAAATTGGGCTCATTTACCAATGAACGAAAGGGGAGAATGTGATTTGCACCGTCCTTATGTTGATGAAATAAAACTCTGCTGTCCTAAATGCAAAGGGAACATGAAGAGGGTTCCCGACCTTATTGATGTTTGGTTTGATTCTGGGTCTATGCCTTTTGCGCAGTGGCATTATCCTTTTGAAAATAAAGAATTAATTGATAAGAAAAAGAGCTTCCCGGCCGATTATATTTGCGAAGCCGCAGACCAAACCAGAGGATGGTTTTATACCCTGCTAGCTATTTCTACCCTATTAGACAAAGGGCCTGCTTATAAAAATGTGGTGTCTGTGGGTTTTGTCTTGGACAATAAGGGCGAAAAAATGTCCAAAACTAAAGGCAATATAGTTGACCCCTGGAATTTATTCCATAACTACGGCGCTGACGCAGTGCGTTGGTATTTCTTCAGAGTGAACGCACCGGATGAATCTAAACTGTTTTCTGAAAAAGATATGTTGCAATATTTCCGTAGGTTTATTATGCCCCTATGGAATGTCTACCTTTTTGCAGAAATGTATAAATCTGACAAGGGAAATCGTTTACCCAAGCGCCCTGTAGCTAAAAGGCTATTAGACCAATGGATTATGATTCGTCTAGACGAAGTTTCTGCTACTGTCAAAAAATTATTAGATGCTTACAAGATTAATGAAGCTAGCAAGGAATTAGAAAATTTTGTCGACGACCTTTCTCGTTGGTACTTGCGCCGTTCGCGAATAGTTTTTCAAAGGCCTGCTTCAAAAAAAGAATTACAGGCAAGCGAAAATGTCTTGAATTATGTTTTGGGGGAGATGGCTAAAATCATTGCACCCTTTACGCCTTTCATGGCGGAAACATTATGGCAAAAATTGGGCGGGCAAAAAATCTCTAAAAGTATTCACCTGTGCAGCTGGCCCAAAGAGCAAAAGCTTACGGTCCAAGGTAAAAGTCTTCTCAGCCAAATGGCTACTATTAGAGATTTGGCTAGTTTGGGCTTACAGATAAGGCAAACCTCTGGAATCAAAGTCCGCCAGCCGTTGGGCATAATGGAGGTATCTACGGCGACAGCTAAGAATATTAAAGGTAAAGAGTTTTGGGAGATATTGAAAGATGAATTAAATATTAAAGAAATAAAGACTGTTACGCACTTTAGCGCGTCCAATGGGTTTAAAGAAAGCAGTCTTAATAAATTGAATATCAATTTAGATACCACTATCACGCCCGAGCTCTACAAAGAAGGATTGATGAAAGACCTTACGAGAGGTATTCAAGATTTACGACAAAAAGCCGGCCTCAAACCAGGAGATATAATTGAATTAAGTTTAACGACGCAAAATCCTGATATCCATAATATTCTACGAGAGAATGCTGCATGGATAGGAGAAACTGTCAAAGCGCGGAAATTAATTTTTTCTGCTTTGACTAAAGCCCTTGCCTCTTCGGAAATAGAAATGGGAGAAACAATCGTAGTGGCCTCTCTTATAAAAATTTAAAATAAACTAATAGAAAACCCCATGCCGTACAGCATGGGGTTTTAGTTAGGATTCGACTACAATGGGCAAGACCATTGGACGCCGCTGTGTTTTTCTAAAAAGAAAAGTGCCCAGACCTTCCCTAATATTATTACGAATATAAGTGGCATTAACGCGAGGGTCTTTGACATTACCCAAACTAGTTTTAATAATTTGAATCGTTTTTTCCTTGGCTTCTTTGAGCAAGTCTTGCGATTCTTTCATATAAACAAATCCTCTGGAAACAATTTCTGGCTCAGATACCAGCGCGCCATTTTTGCCCAAGACGGCAATAACCACAAAGATACCGTCTTGAGAGATAGTGTTTCTATCGCGCAAGACTACTTCACCGACATCGCCTACCCCTAAACCATCAATCATAACGTAATTAGCGGGAACGAATTTTTCTGTTAAAGTCATGCCTGCTTTAGTGAGTTCAACAATTTGGCCGTTGGAAGGAATAGCTATATTTTCCTCGGGGATACCAATGTCCATAGCCAGATTAGCGTTGGAGCGGCGCATAGAATAATGACCATGAATAGGCAATAGATATTTAGGGTGAGTCAAGCTCATCATTAATTTTAAATCTTCCTGTTGGGCATGCCCACTAGCGTGAATATCTAACATTTTGTAATGGAACACAGTCGCCCCTTGTTTTAAAAGAGTATCTTTGAGGTTTTGGACTGCTAATTCGTTGCCAGGAACGATAGAGGAAGAAAAGATGACTGTGTCTCCTTTTTCTATGTGTAGTAATTTGTGTTCGCGATTAGCCACCTTCATTAAAGTAGCGTTATCTTCTCCTTGCGCGCCAGTGCATAAAATGGCTACCTCTTGTGGAGGCAGATGCAGGGCTTCGGCTAAAGGAATGATAGTGCCTTTTTTGGATTTGAGATAGCCTAATTTTTCAGAGACTTCCACATTAAATTTCATGGAATAGCCTTCAATAGCGACTTTTCTTCCCAGTTTTTCGCAGATAATGATGGCTTCCTGTAAACGGCTAATAAGAGAGGAGAAGGTAGCTAAGATAATCCTGCCCTTGGCGTTAGCAAAGAGGACTTCTAAGTTATCCATAATCACGTTTTCGGACATCGAGTAGCCAGGAACTTCGGCATTAGTAGAATCAATCAGGAGCATATCTACTCCACCATCAGCAAGACGAACGATGTGATTAAGGTCTGCGGGCTTATCACCGATAGGCTGCAAATCAAATTTGAAGTCTCCTGTTAAAATAAGCGAACCGACAGGCGTTTTTACAAAAAGGCCAAAAGCATCGGGAATATTGTGATTGACATGAAAAGGCTGGATTACGAAGGGGCCTAAATTAATGTTTTCATCGCTGTCGGGATTTACTAGGCGAATGTCTAGCTTTTTCTCTTTGGGAAAATCTTCTTGTCTCCTGGCAATAATAGCTCTGGTTAGAGGCGCCGTATAAATAACTGGATAACCTAATTTATCTATAAGGTAGGGGATAGCTCCTAAGTGATCGTAGTGTCCATGGGTAATAAACGCGCCCAAAATTTTCTTCTCTGGATTATTGGTTAGATATTCAATATTAGGCACAATGAAATCTATGCCAGGCATAGTTTCGTCAGGGAAGCGAAGACCGATATCTACTATAATAATTTGATTTTGGTATTCTAAGAGAAGCATATTGCGGCCCACTTCTTCAAATCCGCCTAGAGCCATAATTTTTAGCACCTCATTATTTTTGGGCGCAATCGCTGAAGACGTAGTCGGCGTAGCCATAGCAATAGGCTGGCTGGGGCTCATGATTTTAACTTTTGGCACAGAATCATTATTCTCCGCCCCTCTTTTGGGATTTCTGGGCGGGTAGTGCTTATAGTTTGGTCGGCGAGAATGAAAATTTCCTCGAGACTGATTTTTTGATGTTTCCATATACATATAATAATATATCTCGTTTCTTTAAGAGGAAACGGATTTTAAATTAAAAAATAAAAAATAAAGAGAACGGCATTTGTCTACTTAAATAAAAAATAGGTGCCGTCGGCCGGACTCGAACCGGCAAGGCCAGTGGCCACAGCGTTCTGAACGCTGCGCGTATACCAATTCCGCCACGACGGCATGATGGGCTGCTATACTTTAGCGGCCCAGGCGAACATGCATATACCAATCGGAAACGTTATTGTAGCGGTCAGCTAAATAATTGCCAGTGGTAAGTGTGTTGCCAGCAATACTGGGAGAAAGCGCGTAAAATTGCAAGGGGTTGCCGAGGGTAAAACAGGGACTATTTTCCAAAAGAATATTTTGCAGTTCTATTAAATCATCTTGGCGTTTGGCTCTATCGTCAATAAGCTGGATTTCCTCTAAAAGGGCGTCCACAGTTTTATTGCTAAAATTGCTCAGGTTAAGGCTGCCGCCCGTATGCCAAAAATTATAAGGATCTGGTTCTTGGCCATAGAACTCGCCAAAAAGCAGGGCATCATATTTTTTATTGGGAATAATATCATTTTCCAAATCGTCCAGAGAGACTACTTGCAAAGTGGTGGGAATACCGATTCTGTCCCAATCGGTTTTAATGGCATTGGCAGCTGCTTTTAATTCTGGCAAATCAGCGACGGTTAAAGTGAGAGAAACCGGTTCGTATTTAGTAGGTTGTTTTTTTTGTTTAATAATTCTTTCCCAAACGGAAGAACTATTAAAGTTGAAGGTTTCAGCTAAAAGCTCATGACTTTTAGTGGGATTATAAGTGAGGTCTACCGAGGGCGAGGTGTTATAACCGAGAAAACTTTGGCTAATAAGGTTGTTAGCTGGCAGCAAGCTGCCGCCAAAAATTGTTTGATTGATAGCCTCTCTATTGATGGCTAGATTCAAGGCCAGACGAGTATCGGCGGCGCTTAGTAAAGCATTATTGCTTTTAAGATTATAAAAAACAGAATAATAACGCGGCAACTCAATACTCTTCAAATAGGCTTCTCGATTTTTAAATAATGGTTTTAAATCATAAGGAACATTGGCTAAGGAAGAAATCTCTTTCTTCTGAAAAGCATCCTTAAGCTCGTTGTAATTTTTATAAAAATGATAAGTAATAAAACTAATGTTCGGTAACTTTTCGAAATAATGGTCGTTAGCCTTTAAGTCATAGGTGATGATATTCCCGAGTTTATCTTTCACTAGCTTGGAAAAAACATAAGGTCCAGTGCCGACTGGTTGTAAACTGTATTTAGCCAAGGCGATATTTTTGACATTAATCTGTCCCCAAATATGAGCTGGAACAATTTTCATTGTTAAATTATCCTTGAAGCCCACATAGGGCTCGTTTAAATGAAAGACGACTACATTATCATTCATTTTCTCTACGACTACCCCTAACCAATTGGCGCGCCAAGGACTGTTGTAATCAGGGTCTTGGATAGATTCAATAGTGAAGATAACGTCATCGGCAGTAAAATCAGCGCCATCTTGCCACAAGACATTCTTGTTTAAAATCACTGTATAAGTTTTACCGTCATCGCTCACATTATAGCTTTGCGCTAAAGATGGTTTTAATTCTCCCTGATTATCATAAGTGAATAAGCCGTTATAGATGAGAGCTTCCAATTCGCTATCGGCTTCATTAGCCTGAGTGAGTATGGGGTTAAGGATAAAAGGCTGCCCAACAATTCCGACCGTCATCTGCCCGCCAACGGCAGGATAAGTTTTGAGATATTTTTTAGACAGGCTAATGGTTAAGAATATAGCTGCCAGTAAGGTAGTAATAGTAAGCAACAGCAAAACCGCTTTTTCCTTTAAAGAAAAAAGCCGCCAATATTTTTTAGAAAAGGCTGACATAACGATAAAATTTAGTAACTATAAGACACTGCTTATTTTATTTTAAGTAAGGCCAGGCAGAGACCCACAAAAATGAGACCGATAATAATAGTAGCCGTAAAAATCCATTTTTCTGCGCCACGACGAGTAGTGAGAAAACTATTTTGACCGCCAAAGGTTTCGCTTAAACCAGATTCGCCCTGTTGCAGGATAACTAAAATTATAAGAATCACTCCTAAAACTATAAGGGCAATTTTGATAAGAGAGATAATAGACATAACTAATTTTGTTTATTAATTGTAGCCAAGGAGTTGGCAATACCTAGCACTAAAGACGAAATAAGCAAACTGCTAAATCCATGTGCAAGAGTAAGCTCTGGCGCGAAAGCCATAGCTACTTTTAAAAGGATAAGGTTTAAAATTATGGCAAATAAGCCAAAAGTAATCCAAATTAAGGGCTTAGTAACAAATGACAAGAGGGGCTTGAGGAAAAGATTTATCAACCCGATAATGGCGCTAAGCTTTACTAATGTAACTAAATCTCCCCGAAATGTCAAGACGCCAAAATATTTTAAGGCCAAAATGGCAGCCGTGTTTAAAACAATCTGGAGGAGAATCCTTTGGATCCAAATCTTCATAGTGTCTTTATTGGTTATTATTACGCTTTAAGATGGGCAAAAGGCTTTGACCATTCATTTCCGGCGGCTTAGGTATGCCCATAATCTCTAAAATAGTAGGGGCAACGTCTGCCAATGTTCCAATGGCCAGCCTTTGTCTATTTTGACTTTCGGAGCTAAAGCGGGGACTGGCCAGCTTATAGCCAGCGCCAATAAGCCAGAATGGCACTTGATTCAAATTGTGTTGAGTATCAACTTCGCCAGTGGTGGGATTAATCATTTGCTCTAGGTTCCCATGGTCAGCCGTTACTATAACAGTGTAGTTATTTTCGACAGCCTTGGCAATAGTTTGACTAACTTTCTCATCCATTATTTTAACTACTTCCAAACCAGCCTGGAAATTACCGGTATGGGCTACTAAATCAGAATTAGCGTAATTCACTACAATAAAATCATAGATGCCATCCTCTATAGCTTGAAAGAGTCGGTCGTTGACTTCGTTAATGGAAAGAGCGGGTGATTCCTCTGGGTGACTGGTTTTTTGGGAGGGGATAATAATCCAATGTTCGCTGGGGTAGGGAGTTTCTTTTAAACCATTGAAAAAATAGGTAACGGCAGCATATTTTTCTGATTCAGCTAGATGCATTTGTCTTTTGCCATTGTCGGAGAGTACTCGAGCCAAAGGGTTGTTAATTAAATCTGGGTCATAGAGGTAGGGGGTAGTGAAGTCCTGATGATATTTGACCATAGACACAATACTCAGACCAACCAATTTTTTAGTTTCAAAATAATTGAAATTATTGCTAGCAAAAGCGCTAAAGAGTTGCCTTATTCTATCTTCCCTAAAATTAGCAAAGATAAGGGTGTCATTATTATCAATAAAACGCGGGGAAGAGTCGGACTCTACAGAAATTGGGTCAATAAACTCGTCTCCCACGCCTTTTTCATAAGCTGATTTCAAATATTCATTGGCATTTTTGACCGCATTGATTTTTTTGCCAGTGAGGTTGTCGTAACATTGCTTGGTGCGCTCCCAATTTTGGTCTCTATCCATAGCAAAAAACCGGCCGCAGATGGTATTGATAATACCTCCATAGGGAGAAATTTTATCTTCTAATTCGCGCAAGAAGATGAGCCCATGATTAGGACTAGAATCCCGACCATCGAGGAAAATATCTAAATAGGATTTCTGAATACCGTTATCAAAAGCAGTCTTAGTCAGAGCTATTAAATGGTCTATATCTCCGTGAATAGGAGTAGAGGTTAGTAGTCCTAAGATGTGAACATTGCCCTGGTTGCGAATAGCATTATGATAGGCTTCAATTAATTTAGGATTCTTAAAAAACTCGCCATTTCGAATATCGGCATTGATTTTAGTTGAATACTGTCGGACTACCTTACCGGCGCCAATGGTCATATGCCCCACCTCACTGCCGCCCAAGTCTTGCCATTCCAAACCGACTGCATTGCCGCTTGCTTGCAGCGAACCGATAGGGTAGTTATTCATCCATTTATCTAAGTTAGGAGTGCCCGCTTGAGCAATTGGGTTGGTAAAATTATTTTGACCTATCCCCCAACCATCCAAAATTATCAAAAGAACTTTTTTAGAAGAAATCATGCTTATATTTTAACAAAAAATTGTTTTCTCTTCAAAAACGAATCAATTGCTTGGCAAATTTTTACTTTTTGACAAGAGGTAAATATATAGTATACTATAAACCAGGCCGAAAGTATTGGCCGGTTATAAATTAATAGCGGAATGGCCAGGAAAAGATTGCTTTTACCGGATATGAGATTGCCTTTCAATAGTTTAACCTTACTTAATAAATCAATTCTTAAAAAGGAACTATCAGTGTTCTTGCCTTTTGTAGTTGGTCTTAGATAAGGACTATCCTTGGATGAAGCATTTTTCTGGACCATATCTTAACACAGTATGGATATTTTATATTTCATTTTAACCCTGATAGGACTAGGGGTGGGCATTGGCGTGGGCTACAAAATACGCCAGGTTTTGGCGAGAAAGCAAGCTAATTCTATAGAAGCTAAGTTAAAGGAAAAGATAGAAGAAGTAAAAGCCGAGGCTAATAAAATTCTCAATGAGGCCAAAACAAAATCTCAGCAGTTGATAGACCAATCGTTGGAGGAAAACTCCCGCCATAAAAAGCAGCTGATTGAACTAGAAAACAAACTCATTAAAAGAGAA
>Ga0209098_1004170_pt1 | contig 11418 bp, 8 predicted proteins | sample AD_JPNHW1_MetaG_FD_184429 | JGI IMG/M metagenome (GOLD analysis project Ga0209098, IMG submission 184429) | Active sludge microbial communities of municipal wastewater-treating anaerobic digesters from Japan - AD_JPNHW1_MetaG (SPAdes) (version 2) | ecosystem: Engineered > Bioreactor > Anaerobic >... | reverse complement strand
GCATCAAGGTCAACAACAGCAATGAAACTGGGATTGGATTGGATGCGGCCGCGCATACTACAATCTACGACAGATTCTGTCTTGGCGCAGTTGATTTGAAGGGTTTTTCAGCGTCCTGTTAGGAACTTCCGAACGACTTGCGTGCCTTCCACCTGTGGGGCGAAGTCTACCCGACGCTCGGGGAAGTAGGCTAGGGATCCCCTCGCCAGTGCTCGGAATTTGAATTCCGTCGAGGCTTGAGGAGTCCACAGCGGGTCGTTCAGGGAATCAGAAAGAACGATGACGGAGGTATCCAGTTCCTTCTGCTCGGAGATCAAGGTGAAGCTGGACGAGGCCACCACAGGTGCACCCGATCGGGCAAGGTCCCGAAGCACAGCAAAGAATCCCAGCGAATCACCAACGGGTAGCTTGCCGCCCACACGGAAGTTCCACGACCATGTTCCCGCTAGAGTTTTGATGGAATCCGCAAGCATGACCAACGAATCCTGGTTCGCTGCACGCACGAGCAACCGATACAAACCCAACCGTGGAAGTGACACACTCACCGACACCCTTGGCGCGGCACCAAGACTTGCGAGGTAACGTGTTTTGGTAGGACTCACGGTCAAGATTTGGCTTCGAACGGATGTATCGGGCAAGACACGGAATATCAGCTGGGTATCGATCAACGTTCCGGTCGATGCGTTCCACGCTTGTACTTGCCATGCATACCAGCCTGAATCCAGTACCGCCCCAAATCCCGTGCGGCCAGTCTGTACAAAGCGCAAGGTGGAGCTGGTTAGGCGCATGGACCTCACATCCAAAGTGACTCCCGCACTGGCACGTCCAAGAGAATCGCTTGGAACTAAAACACCGGAAACATCCAATGTCCCACTCGTCGCCGAAAGTCCCCACACCAACGAATCATCGGTGGTACTGGCGTTTTGCAGGTTGATGGTTCGAAGTGGATTGCCCGGAAAAATCACCCGGCTAGAATCCACGACCTTGAGAGCAATTCCGCCGGAGCGCCCAGGCGCCCATTTGACTCGCTTCGAGTCGTAGGAGATCAATCCGCTCGCGCCTTCGGTCGCGACAACTAACGTGTAGCTTCCTGTGTCCTTGGCTTGAGGATCGAACCACGCCAGCAAGCCATCCGTGGCTTGATCCTGGATTCCTGTGTTAGAACGTGGCCAACGGCCATCCGTGCTTCCACTAGACAGTCCGGCATGATCGATTGGCTGTTGAGCGGAAAGAGGCACTGGCATCGGCGTCCACGTGCGACCTCCCAGCAACTCCTGGACATTTTTTGCCTTCGCTGGGAGCTGGACGATGCCTCGGACCCACCAAGCCCGGTATTGTTGAAAACCCGCGCCTAGATCAGTTGAAGTCGCCACACCGCGCACGGAAACAGTCCCGGAAACGTTCGCACCTTCGGTTGGCGAAGAGATCACCGTCGCAATCGAATCGATCACGACTGGCACCGCCACCTTGATCGAGTCACCTTGCGCATTCTTGACAACGAGGGTCAAATCATTCTTGCCCGATACCCAACCATTTGATTGCGGACGCATCGAACATTTCAGCACCAGCGTGGTGTCCACTCCACGTGGAATGGTTATGGAGGTGTACGTCCGATCAGGGCATGCCAACACATTGCCGCCCGGCTGACGAAGCGAGAGCGTCCCCGCATCCAAGTCACGAATGCGTACGGTGACGGTCGCCATGTAATCCGTTCCAGCTCGTAGTGGAAACGGTGAGACCGAGCCATCCACTCGTGCCAAGAACGATTTGATCTGGAACGTCGAGGTCACTACGGTATCACCTGGGCCACGAGCCAGTTTCCATGGACCGACCCAGTCGGAAGAGTTTGATGCTCTATCTGCTGCTGTAACACTGATCGAGTACTGACCATCTGGAAGACGCGCTCCTCCAGCATCCTTGCCATCGAACTTCAGGGTTGCCGCTTTAACAAACGGCCACTCCCATGTGCCACCAACCGTGTTTGTCCAACGAACAGTCCCCTGCCAAGCAGCAGCTGTATCCGGAAGGTCACGAATGCTTGACGTCACCACTGTCAGCGGTGTGGCATCCGATACGCGGGCCGCGCCGCTTGCGAGAGTGCCCGACCACAAGAACCTTGGAGCACCAGTTGGACGATCCACATCGACAACGAATGATTTCCACAGAATCAGCGAATCCGATGAGGACTGTACACGGGCACGCACCCAATACTTTCCAGAAGCTGCACCAACTCCGTTCCAATGCCAGTCGTTGACACCGACAGGAAGATTCTGGTTGGAGACAATATTTGCCTGTCTGCTCCCGGAGGCGGAATCACGGATCACATCCAACGTGATCGTAACGGGCATTGTTCCCGCAGAGGCCAACCGAACCAACAGCTGACGATTGTTCGTCGCCGAATACACCTCGGGATCCACTTCCAGATCTCCCAACGCGACCGTTCCCCGATGATGGAAAACGCCCCACAATCGCGCCCAAGCTCTCTGAACCACCCCAAATCCGGCAGGTGCCATCCCGGCGCTTTCAGCATCACGGGAACCACCTGATGTTCTGGTAAATCCAAGCTTTTGCAAGGGTGACCGAAAAATCCAGCGCAGTTTGGTTGCACCCAAACCAGCCTCAACGATGTAGCCGGTGCGAAGACGCGCACGCACAACGAATTGACCAGCATCGGATGGCAACGCGATCTGTTCGGCAGCATCCGGTAACGAAACATCCACCCAAGCTGTGGCGCTGGAAACCTTCACGGCTCCAGAAGCGGTAATCACTGCCAAACGGATCGATCCTGCAACAGCGATCCAGTCCGAAGAGATCAGTTCCACAGGGCTTCCGATGGCTGGAGCCACTTGGCTCCATGTTCCGAAGGTTGAGCCACTCCGAATCGAGAGATATCCGCGACCATCCGTGAGCACGGCGACAAGGCTATCCCCGCGAGCGATCAATGCCGACACATCAACAGGGAAGGCCGCACCCATCGCAACGCCACTCAACGTTTGTATGGAATCGTATGCACCTACCGAACTGGAATACACTTGCGCGCCTCGTGCCTGAACCACAACAGGCGAAGCGACTCCGGCCTGCACAGGTAAGGTGATCCGGCTTGGAGAATCAAAGCGCGTAACGGAGCTCACCTTTCCTGTACCGTCAAAATTGGCATTCCACTGCCGCCATCCAAGAGTCGTCTTGGAAAGGGTGAAAAGCTTTCCACCGACCATGATGCCTGTCCTCTGAAAGAACACAGGCCCATCGATCAATGCCTCTCCGATATCCAATGGGAGCTTTGCAACGCGTGCCTTGGCCGTATCTGGGTTCCCCCTGGTAGCCGTGCGTGCTGCGGTCAGGACATGCACTCCGCCAGAAGCGTCTACCTGTACGAATTCCTGGCCGGACGAAACGTCCACCTCCGCACGAGTCAAGCCACCGTTCCACATTCCAGCCAACGTCATCAGTGCTGCAGCGATTCCAACCATCATCGCGAAGCTCCCCCGGCAGACGCGCCGTGCTTCATGCTTTCGAACACTTTTCGGACCTGGTCTTCCGACTTGAGGTCCTGCGGAAATTTGTCTGGATGCTCTTTTTGGAGCACTCCGTAAATGCGAACGCCCGTTAGTGCTGCAACTGCAGCAGTGCGTGACACCAAGACTTGCGAAGTCTGGAAAAACTTCTTGCCCGTTTCCGTCGACATGAACTTGTCGATCTCGGTTAGTTCAGCGACCGTGAAGGATTTCCGCCAAACCTGAACCATCTCGTCCTCCATCTGGGTGGACTGAATTTCGAGTTCGACTTTCTTCCAGGTCTGCAAAGGCAGTTCTGGATGAGCCGCACGAGTCGCTTCCATTTGCCTGCGCATCTGGGTGCGGACATTTTCCACAATGCCAGTTCGCACGATCACCTTGCGGATCAACGCATCCTCAGCGCTCACTGGGGCGGCGTGACAAGACAAGGCGAAAAGGCCGACAAGGAGAATTGGAAGAAATTTCACGGGAATAGAGTCCTGAAGAAGGCTCGATGGTGCGGGGAGGTGCTACCCAACCCAAGAGGTGAATAGCGGGGCAAGTTAACCAAGACGGGGAGGGGTTCCAAGCACTTTGCGCATGCCAGGAGTTAGGGGTTCTACTTGGAATCTACGCAAGTCCAAGAAAAAAATCAACTTACAGCGGGAAAGAGATTTTTCTGGCTCCGCCAATCTGCCAAGAACGGAAGGAACGACGACCTCGACGACAGAAACCCATACGAGGCGACTCCGTTTTTAGGCGTCCGCCCCACATTGACAGTATTTGGCCCGCTGCTCCATCAAAGCCTTGCGCTTTTCCAACAAATCTCCACGTCTGTACGCGGCTTCCGCTTTGTTCTTGATGGTGTGAGCAAGGGCCATCTCCACGATCTCGTTCTGGAATTCAGTGAGCTCCGCAGCCCAGTCCCGAAAGGTCGAATGAAAACCATGGGGGGGTGATCGGACGCCCCAGGCGAGGGTCGATATAGCCCCCTGCATCGCGGCGGGAAAGATCCTCGTGCATCCGCCGGACAACAAGGATCATGGACATGTTCGACATCGCACTCCCTGATCGTACCGCCGAGGGAAACACGAATTCGCCGCCGACTCCTGACAGCCTTGGCAGCTCTTCCAAGAGTTGGATAACCGGCTCGCTGAGGGGCACCCTGTGCTCCCGCCCCATCTTCATCCGGTCGGCAGGAATTGTCCAGATCCCAGACTTAAGATCGAACTCATTCCACTTCGTATCCAAGGTTACACTCGTCCGAGTGGCTGTCAGGATCAGGAATTCCAGGGCACGAGAACTCAAGCCAGGTCGCTGACTCAAATCACGCAGGAATTCCGCCACCCGCACGTACGGAAGAGCCGGATGATTCTTTGATTTCGCGACCTCCGATGGCTTCGGAAGGATGGAGTCCAGGTGGCCTTTCCACCTGGCAGGGTTCAAACCCTCCCGGTTTTTTCGAACGATAGCCCAATCCAGGATCGACTCGATCCGCCCACGCAACCTGGAGGCGGTTTCGGTTCTGGTGGTCCAGATCGGCTCAAGGATCTTCAGAACGTGCGGAGTGTCGATTTCCCGAATCTGGAGGTGGCCCACAACCGGAAATGCGTAGGTTTTCAGAGTGGACACCACTGATCCAGGTGCACTTTGTTCTCCCATTCCGAAGACTTCGATTCGATCAACGCCTTCGCCGCCATCTCGAACGTCATGGTCGACGCACGTGAGGCGAAGTTCGCAGCGCGAGCTTCAAGCTTCGCCTGCACAGGATCGATTCCCTTGACAACATCGTCTCGAAGGCTTCGGGCTTTCTCCCTGGCCTGCGCGAGGGAAATGGCAGGGTATCCACCCAAGCCAATCTCACGCCGCCTTTGTTTGCCTCCAGCAACTTCCCCAATGGTGACCCGCAGCACCCATGTCTTCCCTTCAGTGGGAAGAATTTGAAGGTGGAGGCCCGGTACCCCTCCAACCGCATGCATCCCAGCCTCAGGTCCGAAAGCCTAGTGACGCCCTTCGTGGGTCCTCCCCCCTCCATCCCGCTTTTGTTCGTTTCCTACCGCAGGAATGCACCCCTTTCAAGTGCGTACCTTTTGCGTACTCTGTGCTTTTTCAAGATGCACAGAGATGGCATCAAGGCCGCATAAATACTACACTAAGTGACCGATATTATATTGTCCATGGCCCATAAGAAGAAAGGCCCTCCTACTAAGGTGGGCCTTTCTCGTTCAAGTGAACACAGGCTGACTGCAATGAAAAGGTCTGCGGCTCGATTCCCCAAAGGCTCCATAGAACAAGAAAAAGGCCCTCCTCATTAGGTGGGCCTTTTTCGTTCAAGCGAACACAGGCTGCATTGAAAAGGTCTGCGGCCTACCGTAGGTCCTTGCCGTCCTGCTTGGTCTTGGCTCCGACGTTCTGGTCGGCACGGAAATTGTCCGTCCGCTGGTCGGCCGAGCGCTTGATGTCCAGACGCACCGCTTCCTCCCGCTCCCGGCGGGACTCCAGATCCGCCAACTTGCGGGCGGCCAGCGTGTCCTGTGGCGCCGCGGCGACCACCTTCTTCTGGTCGCGGATCTCCTCGGACAAGGTCTTCAGGACCTTGTCCTGGGCCGCGAGCTCCCTCACGTACGGCGACTGCTCCTGCTGCCAACCCACGCAATCGTCGCAACCCTCCCCGCGTTGGGAGCTCGCTCCACAGGAGGCCAGCGTCAAGACGCCGAAGGCCACCGTCGCCACAAGGATCCTGGATCTCATTTCTTCGTCTCCCGCGCTCGCAATCCGATCAACCGGACCTGGTCCCTGCTGACCACCTTCAACGCCACGATTTCGCCGGGCTTGATCTGACCCAGTCGGGCGGAGGCGGCCGAAGCAGAAGTCACAACGGTAGAATTCCGACTGGCATCCAGGATCTCCACCAGCACCATTCCGGCACGCAGGCCCTTCTCGTGGGCCGGCGAGCCCGGTGTCACGGCCACGATGGCCGCCCCGCTCACATTGGAAGGCAAGCCGTTTTCCGTCCGCGCCTTCTGGTCCAGCTCGCCCAACCGCAGCCCCAGGCTGGGCAGGGTGAACGTGCCATCGGGCCCTTCCACCGGCATGGCCGCGAGCTCTCCTCCGACCCGTCCCAGCACCACCTCGAGATCGATCTCCTTGCCGTCGCGCAGCACCCGAAGCTTCACCTTCGTGTTCGGACGCTCCTGGGCGACGCGGTTGCGCAGATCGGCGGATCCCTTCACCACCGCATCCCCCAGCTTCAGGACCACGTCGCCGGATTTCACCCCGGCCTTCTGGGCCGGCGATCCCGGAGAGACCTGGACCACCTTCGCACCATCCCGGTTGGGCAGCCGGAGAGCCTCGGCCAGATCCGGATCCACGTCCTCGATGGACAGCCCCAGCCATCCACGCGACACGGCTCCGTCGCAGATCAGATCCTCGGCGATGCGGCGCGCCATGTTGATGGGAATGGCAAACGAGATGCCCTGGTAGCCACCAGAGCGGGTCCAGATGCTGGAATTGATGCCGACCACCTCGCCCTTCAGGTTGACCAGCGGCCCGCCGGAGTTGCCGGGATTGACGGCCGCGTCGGTCTGGATGTGGTCGGCGTAGCCCTCGCCCTGGAGTTCGGTGCGCCCCTTGGCGGAAACGATTCCCGCGGTGACGGTGTTCTTGAACATGTAGGGATTGCCCAAGGCCAGCACCCACTGCCCGATCCGGACCTGGTCGGAATTCCCGAAGGCAGCCGCCTGGAGCTTGGTCTTGCCCGGCTCGATCTTCAAGACGGCGACATCCGCCTTCTCGTCCACCCCCACCACCTTGGCGTCGAAGCGGGATCGATCGTACAGCTCCACGATGATCTCGTCCTGGTCCTTCACCACATGGGCGTTGGTCATCACGTAGCCGCGTTCGTCGATGATGAATCCCGAACCGCCACCTTCCTGCTTGCGACGCTCCTGGGGTCCGGGCATTTCGTCCATCTCGCCGGGAAAGCCGAAGAAGAAGGGAAAGGGCATCATGCCTTGTCCCTGCACGGTCACGGTCTTGGACGTGTAGACGCTCACCACCACCGGCTCCACGTGGTCCACCACGTCGGCGAAGGCGTTGGACAGGGCCATGGCGGCTTCGGAAACCTTCGGGACCGTGGGACCTTCGCCCAGATGCAGACTGGAACGCTCCGGCCGGGAGGTCTTGTCCGCACAGGAGACGGAAACCGCCAGCAGGAGGGACAGGATCGAAATGAGTTTGGTTCGACGCATGGACGCTTCCTTTCTTCGGCGAAGACCGGTCGTTGACGAGGAAAGCCTCTTTGGGGCTTCAGGCATGTGCGATTAATCTATACGGCTTTCGACGACCATCCACTCCGACGCCCGGCCCCCCACTCGGACCTCCGGGAAGATCGGGGTGGTCTATCTTTTTGGGGTCATCCATCCTCTCCCATTTTTTTGAACCACGGAAACCATGTCCCTTTCCGCTCTTCTCGCTTGCATGCTTGGAGCCGCATCCCCGGCCCCGAAGAAGCTGCCCTACATCGCGGTGATGGATCTCCGAGCCCCCGGAGTGGAAGCTGGCGCCGCCGAGGCCATCACCTCCCATCTGGCCTCGGAACTGGTCCGATCCGGAGCGTTCCGCGTGATGGAACGAAGCCAGATGGACAAGATCCTGGCCGAGCAGGGCTTCCAGAAGAGCGGCGCCTGCGAGAAATCCGAATGCGAAGTGGAACTGGGCAAGCTCCTTTCGGTGGACCGGATCGTCGTGGGGGATCTCGGACGGGTGGGTACCCGCTACACGCTCAGCGCCCGGATGATCCATGTGCAGACCGGCGAGATCCAGATCTCGGTGACCGAAACCGGTGCCCCGTCCCTGGAAGAAACCAGCAGCGAGCTGGTTCCTTTGATCGCCGATCGACTGGCCAACAGCGGCGAGTTCCGCAAGAAATGGGCGCTGGGGCTCTCCGTGCGCGGTGGTCTCACCGAGCCGTTCCTGGGCGACCAGCTGATGGGATCCCCGGCCTGGACGAACGAGACCGCTCCCGACGCGAGCCTGGCGGGCGCGTTGCGCATCTCCAAATGGTGGACCCGGTCCCTCTGGACTTCCGTGGAATCGGGGGTGGAATCCAACCAGTTCTCCGCCACTTGCACCTGGGACAGCACCACGGATGCCTTCCACGAGACCCGCACCTGGAAGAGCGATGTCAGCCTCCAATCCATCCAGACATCCGTCCTGATCGGATTCACCGGCAATTCCGGCCTCACATTGGCGATCGGGGGCGCCTGGAACTACCCCTTCGCCGGAAGCGTGGATCAGTCCATCCAGCGGAAACTGCGGACGCCCGACAACCACCAGACCGATTTCACGCTACCCTCGCGCTCCCTGGAGCCCACCACGGCCGCATCCGGCGACAAGGCGGTCTCCACGCAGTTCGCCGTGGAGCCGTTCTGGGATCTCCTGCTCGAAGCGGGATGGACCTTCAAACCCGGATGGCATGTATCGGTCCGGTCGACGCTCTCCCTGACGAGCTTCCATCTGCCCATCCAGAGAACCGCGAACGAGGAATCCATCGTGGATCCCCTGGCCTTCGCGACCTATTCCGCCCCCGGGACATACGACGATGCCGACATCGCTCGAGGCATCCGGCTCCTGCGCGTGCAGACCAGCGTGGGCAAATCGTTTCCTTTCTGATGCATCTTCCAAATCTCCGTTGACCTTCCGGGGCGGACGGTGTTACATTGCATTCCCTTCGATCCGGGGCGGGTTCGGATCGGATCCTGGTTGTCAATGGAGACATCGATCATGGAGGGTTCCAGTTGGCTGCGACGATGGGAACCCGGAGCTTCTTCCTAAGCTACCTCCTGGAGACTCCGCTGGAGCTCCCCGACGGCAGCAGGGTTAAGCTGCGCGAAGTCTGGGCCACCACCGACGACACCCCCAAGGTGGCCTGCGTGACCGTCAAGCTCGCCCAGGGAATCCACCGGATCCCCTGGGAAGACCTCGAGCTGGTCAAGATCGATTCCGGCAAATACACCCTGCGTTCGCGATCGGAAGGCGCCCCTTCCCTGGAAGGCACCGAGGATCTCATCCAGATCCGCAAGCACATCCTGGACCGGCAGATCGTCGATCTGGACGGTGCCAAGGTGGTGCGTGTCAACGACGTGCGATTGGCCCAGGTCCGCGACGGTCTGTTCCTGGTTGCGGTGGACGTCAGCTTCACCGCCCTGCTGCGCAGGCTCGGCGCCGAACTCCTGGCCCGACGCATCTTCTCCGGCAAGCTCCTGCCCATGTACATCCCCTGGAGCGAAGTCCAGGCCTTCGTCCCTTCCAAGACAGGCGCCATGAGGCTCGCCTCCAGCGCCGAGCGACTCAAGACCCTCCACCCATCGGAACTGGCCGACATCATCGAGGACCTGGACGCGGCGACCCAGGTGGCCATCTTGGACGCCCTCGGCGAGGACAGTGTCGCCGAGGTGATCGAAGAGATGGAGCCGGAAGCCCAGGTCAGCATCCTTTCGCGGATGGGCGTGGAGAAGGCCGCCGACGTCCTGGAGCAGATGGACGCCGACGAGGTCGCCGACATCATCGACGACCTCCCGGCCAAGCAGGCCGAGGACATCCTCCAGGAGATGGAAGGAGAGGCTTCCGCGGAAGTCCGCGAGCTCCTGGAATACGGCGGCAACCAGGTGGGCGCGCTCATGTCCAAGGATTACGTGTCCATGCCCGCCACCGCCACCGCCGAAGCCACATTGACGGCTCTCCGGAAGGACCGTCCCGCACCCAAGCACGCCATGGCGGTGTTCGGCCTCGACGACAAATCCCGTCTCTCCGTCGTGGTCCCCCTGACCGACCTGGTGATGGCCGAACCGACCACTCCCCTGGCCGAGCTGGGAATGGAACGCCTCGTGTGCGTGCGCGACGTGGACCCGATCTCGGAGGTCGTGGAGATCCTGGAACGCTACCGGTCGCTGGTGGTCCCCGTGCTGGACGCCGACGGGTTGCTGGTCGGAGTCGTCACCATCGACGACATCCTGGACGACCTCATCAAGGCCGGCGGCAGGAGGTTGCGCGGATGAGGCTGCGCAAGCCAGGCTGGTGGGCCACGTTGATCGCGTTCCTGGCCGTGCTGGGACCCGGGATCGTGACCGGTTCGGTGGACAACGACGCCGGCGGGATCACCACCTACTCCGTGGCCGGCGCCCGCTACGGCTACCATCTGCTGTGGACCCTGGGGCCGGCCTTCCTGGTGCTCCTGGTGGTCCAGGAAATGAACGCCCGCATGGGGGTCGTGACCGGCAAGGGGCTCGCCGACCTCATCCGCGAGAACGCCGGCGTGAAGCTCACCTTCCTGATCTTCACGGGAATGCTCTTCGTGGACATCGGGAACACCATGACGGAATTCGCCGGCGTGGCGGGAGCCATGGAGATCTTCGGGGTGTCCAAGTACATCTCGGTGCCGCTGGCGGCGGTGGCGGTCTGGTTCCTGGTGACCAAGGGGACCTACAAGCTGGCGGAACGGATCTTCCTGATCTTCTCGGCGTTTCTCCTCACCTACGTGGTGTCGGCGGTCCTGGCCAAACCCGACTGGGGCGCGGTGGGCCTGGCCATCGTGCACCCCAAGCTCCAGACGGACACGTCCTACATCTCGATGGTGATCGGGCTGGTGGGCACCACGGTCGCTCCTTGGATGCAGTTCTACATGCAGTCCTCGGTGATCGAGAAGGGCCTGAAGCTGGAGGACTGGAAGCTCACCCTGGCCGACGTGGTGGTGGGATGCCTGCTCACCGTGGTGGTGGCCTTCTTCATCATGGTGGCCTGCGCCAGCACGCTGCATGTGCACGGCATCCAGATCGAGAAGGCCTCCGACGCCGCCCGGGCGCTGGCTCCCCTGGCGGGAGAGGCCGCATCGTTCGTGTTCGCAGGTGGACTGTTCGTGGCCTCG
>Ga0209098_1004163_pt1 | contig 11432 bp, 6 predicted proteins | sample AD_JPNHW1_MetaG_FD_184429 | JGI IMG/M metagenome (GOLD analysis project Ga0209098, IMG submission 184429) | Active sludge microbial communities of municipal wastewater-treating anaerobic digesters from Japan - AD_JPNHW1_MetaG (SPAdes) (version 2) | ecosystem: Engineered > Bioreactor > Anaerobic >... | reverse complement strand
TCAGGAGGAGGCATTCGCCTATCGCCTTCAAGCCAAGATTCTCGACGTATTGGGCCAGGACGCCAAGCCTTTGAATGTCATGGTTTGGCGGACGGTGGACCGGCAATTGGACTCGGGCGTTTTCTACAACGACGGGATTTCAATGGCCTCTTACACCCGGCCGAATATGATTCGCGACACTCGCCTAAGTGCAGACGAATTCCGGAATCGACTGGAGGCATTCGCATGCCCAACCAAGTTGGGGGAATTGGCGATCTGGGTCGAGAGTTCACCCCGGAACAGGGTCGGTTTGGGGAAGTCCACGGATGGGTCCGGCGCTACGTCCAGCGATGAGTCTGGCCCTTTGGCCGGGTTGTCGGTGTCCTCGTCCGTGGGGGCGTCCACGGGGGCGTCCGTGGAAGTGTCCGGCGTGGTGTCTGGTCCGTCGGGCGAAGATGCGCCGACCCATCCGGTCGCCAAAGCGAAGGAAGAAATGGCTTTAGCTCTCGCTTCAGGCTCTCCGCAGAGGGTGATGGATGCAAGAGCCCGCCTTGCGGCCCTCGAACGCCAGGCCCAAAGGACGCCCGAGGGCCTTCCATGACCGCTTCAGCCGGTAGAAATGGGTGTGGAACCCCCTTTGTTTCGCTAAAAGTTCACCCAAGTGGTGGGGTATTAGGCAATTGCGGACGTGAGTACCGAACCAAGTACCGAACTGGGTACGGCATCAAGCGGTGCCAGGACTTCTCAACCAGCCCTATCTGGGCATTCTCTGGAGGTCAACATGACCACTAATTCTGCTTCAACGGGTGCGCCGGAAGGCCATAAGAAGGCCTCGGGTCTTCTCGCCATCATGAGAGACCAGTGCGCGGCCAAGACGAGTTTCGGAGAACGCTACCTGCGCAATCACAAGATCGAGGAAGCCAATGTGCAGCTTCTCGCCTCGGCAATCGCTTATCTGAACCCTCAGATGAGCTTCAACGACTTCATCGGCAACCTTCTTCAGAACGCCTTCACAGCGCAGGACCGCCGGGCCTTTCAGGGTGCCAGCGAGGAGGCACTGGAGGTTGTCATGCAGTCCCTGTTCCGGGCCCCGTTTGGTGCTCGTAAGGCACCCCAGGAGGACTAGGCACTTCCAAGCCTAGTGACGCTTAGCCAACGGAGACTGTCATGAGCACATCCAAGAAATCGATTCTTGTCCGCCGCGCATTCTACCCATCGAACCTTGAGCTAACGAGGGCAGAAGTCTCCGACTACAATGCGCGGCGGAAGAGCTTAGACCAGAACCAACGGAAAGCGCAGGCTAGGTGTAAGGCCTTCGCCAAGATCCGCGAGGTAGATGACTCCGATGGGAAGAAGGCGTTGGTCTCTGGCATGGTCGCGGTGGGTGCGGTTGGCCTGGGTGCGCTGATTGGTGGTCCTGTCACTAAGGCGTTCTTTCTTGGTCTTCAGGATTCCACGGGTTCTACAGTCCTCATCCCGGGTGCATGGAAGGCAGTTGCTGGGCTGACGGTGCAGGGCGCCTTTGGTGCGTCCTGGGTGACGTGGATCAAGTCAAGGGAACGGGGGATCCGGGAAGAGATGGAGCGCAAGCGCTTCCAGGAGTGGACCCGTTCCATCCAGATCAGTAACAGGGACCTAATTCCAGCCTTAACCCCGGTCTATACGGAGCCGAATCCCTACGACCCGAGCTTGGATTACTTCGAATTCCCGATCGGTGAGCACTATGGAACGGATGGGCACAAGTTCAGCAACGAGGCCTTCTGGTACAGCGTGCCGTTCGCGGGCCTCGTTACCGGAGGGACAGCCTGCTTTGGGATCTCTGGTTCAGGCAAGACAGCAGCGGTGATCAAGCCGTTCATGCGAGTCGTGTTTGGTTGGAAGGCCAACGTGGACCACGACGCGACAGGGCGGGGAATGGAAAAGTGCTCTGGGTTGGTGCTGGACCCGAAGGGTTCATTGGCGGGTGATCTGCGGGACGTGCTTCGACATGCCGGCATCGATCCCGTGCTGGAAGCTGGGCGCACGGATGACCCATCGTTGGTGACGCTCACACCGCTGCTGTACGAGCCGCATGCTGCCGCGGAGAAGTTGGTCCGCGAAGCAGAGTTTGAGGCGCGGCCTTCAATCAAGCTCCAGCGCCAGGTTCTAGGGTTGATCAAGAGTGGGATCAAGAGCGGGGATTCCCTCTCCAAGAGTTTGCAGAAGTGGGCCAAGACTCGGGGCGAGTCTCTGGATAAAACCAAGAATGATCTCGGGCGCGGTGCGAGGCGGATCAACGGGAGGACCGTCTACCAGACGGAGCGCCAGCCGAAGGTGAGCCGCTATATCGGGCGTGAAGGCGACTTCTTGGAGTTGGGCTTCGACGAGTTCCGGGTCAACCGCATTATCAAAGCGCACGACCGGATCCAGAAGGCAGGCCACGCCATCAAGGAAGCCTTCCATTACAAAGTGGGTGTACTCGAGGCGACCTTACCGAGTGAAGAGTTCAAGAAAGCCAGGCGCGTTTGGCAACCCAAAGAGGGGTGTGCGACCCCCATCGCCATTGACCGGGCCTTGAAAGAGTTGCTCATGGAGGTGGAGCGTTTGGTGTCTGCGCTATTTGCGGCCACGACTTTCCACCAAACAGCAATGAGGACCGCAGTCACGCTCTCGGGCCCTGAACTGAAGATCCTGTCTGGCGTGCCAGGCACAGTTGAAGGGGACAAGGACGACATGGAGGCATACGCGGACCTTCGCCAGATAGTCCGCTTTATGGCACCAACTAAAGATCGTCCTGGTGAAGATGTCGCGCAGTACCGGGTGCGTTGGATGGCTCGGGAAGCAACGGCCCTCACCTTCTCCCGGAACCTTGATGCGGTGCTGGAAAAGTTCAGGAGTGCTGCCCGGAAGATTGGGTGGATGGCGCCCGCGCACCCGGAGGCACGCAACATCGCCAGTGAACTGGAGAGCCTGATCGGCGTTTTGCAGATGTCGATCACAGCGGCGATGGGGCCTGCGGGAATGGAGGTAGAGAGAGAGCATGGCCGGTCGGAGTTGGTCCTCGATCCATCCGTGAAGGCTTTGCTCAAGAGCGTGGAGAGCTATCTGCATCCTCACGCCCTGGCGAGCATCAAAGCAGGCCACATGAATGCCTTCCGGATGATCCAGAGCACACTGCCGAGCCCAAGGCCCATGTCTGAAGCAGGGAAGGCGGCAAAGGGCTTCGCCTATGCCGCGCCGGACCCGGTTGTGGAGTGTGTGGAGGAGATCTCGCAACTGCGTGTGTTGGAAGATGGCCTAGCCGATGACCTCGGTGCTTGGCTGTCCGAGGTCGTCACTACCGGGCGTAGCGTGATGGAACTGCTCGCTGGAGACTTGGAAGGCGTTGTTCAAGCGATTGAGGAGGGAACAGGTCAACCCACGGGGAGGAACATTGTTCTCCGGGGGTTGATTGAGCGGCTGTTCGATCACATGGTTGCGGACTTGATCAAAGAAGTGCCCCGCCATCTGTCCGGTGCTTTCGCTGCTCAGATCATGGTCTATCCCGCAGTTGCCATGAACCCGGAATGCCTGAAGCAAGGGGCGTTGGAGCAGGTTTGCGAGGCGTTCCTTGTGGCGGACATGGATCGTCTTGAGTTCGACACTGGGCGTGCGCTGACAATGGCGATGAATCGAGTACGCCGAACGGACTCTGGCTTCGAAACACACCTGCATGGGGCTGGTCCCATAGGCTCGATTCTGAAGGAGCGCTACGCGGATGAAACCTGCTCTGCCGCCTTCTGTGAAGCGGCGGGGCTTGCAAAGTCCCCCGGCCACATCGTTCTGGTCGAACAGCACCTGACCGCACTGATTGAGCGGTCGCTGGCAACTGTTCTTGAAATCGTGGATACAGCCTGGGCTACATCTCGGCCAAGTGCCCTGTCTGATCAAGTGCTGTTGGATCGGATGCTGAAGGTTTGGAAGGCCTCCCAGGCCCAAATGCACAAGATCCACGATATCTATCGGTTTGGGTCGGTTACCAACCTGATCTGCAAAATGGTTGAGCAGTCCCTTGCGGACCAGGCTATCGCGGGCGTGAGAAAGAGCCAGGTGGGCGCGATGGCTACGCCTGAGTTGGCTATTCAGCATCTACTGTTCTTCGAACCCTCACCCTACCGGGCATTCTGGTCGGGCGTCCCATCGGGGCGAGTGGTTAATCTCGCATCTCTGACGGGTTTCGATCCCGTCTGGTCGCAGGCGATCTGGAAGGCGATCTTGGTTCGTCTCCAGTCGGCGCCTGAGAGCATGCCGGGATGGCAGGACATTCGGGGCATTACTGAGGTCGTGTCCGACTACCACATGGCCATGCTCGATGCCTTCACATACTACGTTGCGCCCAACTCTGGGCATAAGGTGGATGGCCCGTTCATGTTCAACCCGATCCATCTTCCGGGTTTGGATATCGTGAATGTGGCCTCCACGTTCACGAAGGCGGTCTTCGGCGCGATGAACAAGGGAGGGAAGTCGGACCCGTTCTGGGAGAACGCGGGCAACCGCCTCGTGACCAACCTTCTGAACGTGACTCGCATCTTGTACGGATATGCGACGTTCCCGATCCTCGCCCGGCTCATTGGCGCAAAGCAGGAACTCGAAGCGGCAATCAAGGAGCTGGAGCGCCGGCGATCGGGGCGGTTGCTCAACAGCACGGACATGCTGGAGGTCCAGAACATCCTCGGTTGGTATTACGGGGAGTGGGAGACCCCGGGGGCAGACAAGGGGGAGACGAAGACAAACATCATCGCGACGTTGACGGTGGTGACGGCGAGCTTCCTTGCGGCCGGCTACCAGATCGCCTTCGCGCCCCAGCGGAAAGCCGATATCAGTTTCCCGGGGTGGGAGTGGATCTTCAGGGAAGGGAAGGTGGTGGGTGTGAACTTGCCCATCGAGAAGCACCAGGGCGTGGCCCCTGTGGTGCTGGCCCTGCTGAACAAGAGCTTCCAGAAGTACATCATGCTGCGCGATTCCCAGCGATCCCAGAACAAGGAGATCTTAAAACCGGACCCGAAGAACCCACGCGGGCGCCTCCGGATCAAGGAGCTCGAGGCAGCGCGAGAGACCGTGCTGGAGAAGATGGCGACAAGGCGGTTGTGGATGAGAGCCCTGGAGAACTGGGGGCGGGACCGCTCGGGTGCCATTGCCGGGGATAACCATGCTGACAATCTGCTGAATCGGTTGTTGCCAGGAGGCTCGAAACACCGGGATCAGGAGAGGGTCTCAGATACGATCAGGACCATCAGCTTCAGGCGACCAGTCATTCTGGATGTGGCCTTCGCCTTCTGTTTGGGAGCTCTCAAAGAGAAGCTGCATGTGGACGAGGCTCGGTTGCGGCCACTCTTCTCCATCGCGGCCAATGGGGCATATCGAACCGGCCTGTTGGTCGAACGGATGATGACGCTCCCAGATCTTCCTTGGCCCGCAGAGTTCTGGGATGGGAGCGGGTATGCGACCTTGGGGGTCGCAGAAGGGGCCGGAGCCAACACACGGCATCCCGACATCCAGGCTGCGCTTCGGTTCCTTGAGGCTGCGGACCAGGCGGTGGACGAGTTCGCGTCCCGAGGGCATCTCGAGGCCAGAAAACTTCTTGATGTGGCTGGTGGGCCCGAGGCATTCAAGCGCCACTTCCGGGCGTTGCCCTTGGTGCTCGTTCTGCCAAAGGCTGAGTTCTTCGATCAGTCGGTCCAGAAACGGCTAAGCGCCGAAAAGGCCGCGGCCTCCGTAGAGTTGCGGGACTGCCGGAAGGTTGGCGATAACGAAACGAACGCAGGGCTATCGCTTCTTGCGAAGGTCCGCGATTTGACTCAGGAGATCCGCACTCTGGAAGACATGATCCAGATGCTTCCGAACACGGAGCGATATGTTGCCTGGATTGTGGACGAGGCCCACATGTACCTGGAGGGGGAGCAGGACGCGCAGTATGCGTCGGTGTCACGCTCGGCTCGAGCAATCAACCTGATCGCGACGCAGGGCCCCAGTTCGATCTACTCCAGAATGGAGGAGAAGACGGCAGATGCTTTGCTGATCAATTTCCCAAACCGGGTGATTCTGCGGCAAGCGGACGCGGAAGAGGCAGAGACATGCTCGAATCTGCTCGGTGGGAAACGACGGGTCGAGGTCGTGGATCGGAACGTCACGCAGAGTTTTGAAGAGATGCACGGCGGGGGAGGCGGGGATGGGCGTGGTTCGGCCTCAGGTGGCAGCGTGCAGTTCACCGTGAAAGAGGACGACCGATTCCTGGTGGAGCCAGGAATTCTAGTTGATCTCCCGGCGTTCCAGGCTGTTGCCGTCAGTTGGGATGGCCACCAACCTCGCGACCCCCAGAAGGTTTGGTTGAAGCCCGATTTTCTGTACTGCAACCCTACCTTGCGGAGGTATGACCCTGCGATCGGGATTTTGGGCGGCCCTGCGCCGGTAAAACTGCCTTTGGCCTATAAGAAGGGGCAGGATCTTTATGGACTCCCGGTGCTCCGCATGTTGGAGCTCGGGATCCTTGGCGGGTTCAAGAAGACGGAGGCCGTTTAGTCATGGAAGACGCAACCAGTTTGGCCGAGGGTTTCATCCCGTATGTTCGGCAGGACCAGAGCGAGTTTGCGAATTCCAAACAGTCCATCGCGACAAACCGCCTTCCTCAGAAATCGATCGACACATTCCTGTTGGAATTACTCGAGGGCGACAAAAACCCTGATGTGAATGACTGTCTCGCGAAGATGTCGGACAGTTACGATGTGGCCGCGTCGCGACGCAGAATCGAGGCGGCGGCCGAGACAGAGGAGATCCGCAAGGGCACGCCTGCGCCCAGATATGTCCAGGAGGAGCTTCTGGAGGAAGCTCGATCCACGGCAGAGGAAGATGGCCTGGATGATCTCTCTGAATCGGACCTCGAGGATCCACTCGATGAAGAACTGACTGAAGACCTGATTGGTCCAGCCAGTGAAATGGAGATGGAGTGCCAAGCGGAGAAAACGACTGAAAAACAATGCGAGATCACGCAAAGTGAAATGGAGCCCAATGAGTTTGTGGAGGACCAGGCTGTTGAGGGGTGTGAACCTGGGCCGGAGCCCAATTCGGAGATCGATGCCGATGTGACCACGGACGCGACCGTTGAGGATCCGTCCATGCCAGGGGTCCCAACGGAGGCGAGCCATCCCCCTGTTTCGGCGCCCAGGCGTGTTTCAGCGGGGGTTCGCGTTCTCCGGGCGCAGCTGGCCAGGGTCCAGCCTGGCGCCGATCACGAGGCTTTCCGCAGGCTGGAGAGCCAAGTTGAGGCCTTATCTCGGAAGCTGGACGAGATCCATGGAGCCGTTGGGTCTTCGGCTGCTGTCGAGGGGATTGTCGAGAAACTTGAGGCGTTACAAAGCGCCGTGGGGAGTAGCGTCAAGTCCGTGGAGGCGCTCAAGCCCATCCTCGCGGCAACGGCCATCAAGGACAACATCCTGCCTGAGTCCGAGGAGATGATTCTGCGGGCAGATCGCAGCCATGAGACAGGTATGAAACCTGAAGTGAAGGTGCCAGAGCCCGTCGATTCGCGCCGCAGGCTGCCTATCGGTGGCCTGTTGTTCGGGCTTGCAGCTGCATTTGTGATCGGGATTGGGATCGGCGCTTGGACCAGAGGTGGGGCCGGGCCCCGAGGGACCAGGAAGGGCGGGGAGGACGCACGGGTCGCACTTTCCGCGGAGGGGGCCAGCAAGGTTCAGCGTGTGCGTCTTCGGTATTTGCGATCCGAACAGGCACAACTACGAATTCGGATCCAGGTGGCACTGGAGGCCCAGCGCTTGGTGGATCTGCGGAAGGCAGAGCTAGAGCAGGCAAAGGCTTCTCAGGCCCAGAACCGGATCATTGAAGCCCAGCGGGCCGTTGATGAGTCGGAGCGGTTCTTGGCTGAAGCGAGAACGAGAGCGGCATTGGCCGAAAAGGCGCTCGCATGGGTGAACTCGCAGATGCCTTCTTGACGCCAGCGTTATTTGGCACCGTGAGCGCGAAGGTAGCGCCGAATCTTTTCATCCTGACCACAGGCCCAGACATTGATGCCGTCATCGTCCTTCGCGCTGAGGTCAACGCCCTTCGACACGAAGTATTTGATCGTCTCAAGCTCGCAATGGCCAACGACGCAATGCATGACCGTGCGGCCGTTGAATCCCTTGGCGTGGATGTTGGCCCCTTTACTAACCAGGAACATCACGTATTGATCGGCGTGTCGAACTGTGGCCGCATAGTGAAGCGGAGAATTGCCAAGGAGGTCTACGAAATTAACATCCCCGCCTTTTGCAACGATATCCTTTAAGTAGCTTATATCCTGAAGATAGGTGGAACGGGTGCAGAGTGCGAAGTTGAGGTCCTGCTGGCTCATCCCCTTCGTGGTTTCCACAAGAAACGGTTCTAGGGGTTCTTCTGCGCGACAGATTGAAGTTGTCGAGATGGCGATGAGGCAGATGGCGAGCATTTGAAGGGCTTTGAGGTATTTCATGGCTTGTCTCCGTTGCTGGCCCATTATGCACATCGCAAAGCGAGTTTAGTGGATCTCAGAACCTGAAATTTCTGTAGAAATAGCGTCCGGATCGCCAACCAAGGACGGATGCGGCACCCCTTATAGCGAATACGCCCAGGAAGGCAATGCCGATACGTTGGATCCAAGCTGCTGTGGTTGGGCTGTGGGATTCGAAGATTTTCTCCGCGAAGTAGTAGGCCCATGCATCCGTCAGGAAGGCCAAGACGCCGAGCAAGAGGATCACGGTCATCCCCACATAGAGTAGGAGCCGACCTGTCTCGTCAGCGCGTTCGGCAGGATGACGTGACGACGACTCTGGGGGGGCGGCAGGTATCGGAAAGAAGTCCCGGCGTGGGACTGCGTACATGGGATCCGCGCCGCAACGGGGACAGCGGCTCCCCGGCAAGTAGTTGTATTCCAGGAGGCAGTTGACACAAGCCAAGCGAACGGTCGGGGTCAGTGGTCCTGGTGGTGGATCCGCCTGTTGATCGGCGGCGCAGGTTCTGTGGTGGTCAGGGTCATGGATGGGCATGCGCAAATTATCCAGGAACCGGAAAATCTGAGCGGGATCAAGGCACGTAAGGCTGTTCTGGCTGGTTGGGGTACTGGATATAGAACTGGGGAGGCCCCGCGAGGATATTCCCATCAGCGGTGAGGTAGAACCCTCCATCCAGCCCTTCGACAACCCCTCCGGCTGGGACATAAGCCTTTGTTTCAATGTCGAACTGATGAGCCCCTCTGGGGTAGATCTTGGGATCTTGGAGTGATTCGATGTGGTCCGTGAAGCGGAGGACTTTTAACGGAGAGTCGGACTGGGCAACCGCAAGCACTACCCAGTACAGGCCTTTCTTCTCTGGGGCTGGCTTGCGATCAAGCCTGTTGACTGGCATGACGGCCCGGATGGTACACGGGCCAAGGATAGGTGTAGTTCGTTTACTGAAAAAGCGAAGTCCGAAGAATATGGCATTGTTTGGGGGAAGCCCAATGGATTGTAGATGGACCCGAGCAGATCTATTTCTTGTTGCAGGTAGGAACGAATAGTTGTGCCGGAAGAGCGGTTCGTCAATGAAGATATGCCAACCGTTCGGCACCATGCCTTTGAGTTCGCCGAGGCCCCCGAGGGAAAGTGTAATGGCAGGTCGTCCTGGGGTGAGCGTGATAGCAAAAGCGAGGGCGGTGATCAGCCCAACCGTGCATAGGGCCCCCACGGCTGTATGGGTGTGAAGAAGTTCCTTTGGTTGTTCCGCGAGAAGGGAAGAACGTAACTTATGAATCCGCTGCTTGGCTGTTGGGCTAAACCTTTCGGATAGGGAATCGGCATGATTTTCAATAGAAAGGACAGTCCACTTGTTCAGTGCTTGGATGGGTTTGCCAAGTTTGTCCCACAGACGAACAAGTTTGTGGAGTGATGTCGGCTGTTGGGAATTGGTAGGTTTGTTCCACCATGTTGTCGGTAGGAATATGTGTGCAGCCAAACGAAGCGAGGCCATGAACCCATCTTTGCTGTGTAAATGAGCCAGTTCATGCGCAAGGGCTGCTTGGACATCCTCCTTGGGGATTGTGGGCACGGTTTCCTGAACCCAGAAGTGGCTATCCAGCAAGAGGTGTTGTGGAACCCATGAAGCAGGGATTACAACATCCTGGAATATGACGCCGATTGCGAATGGGGCTGGGGTTGTTGGATGGACCAGGAGGCGAGGTCGGGATCTGACCCTCATTGCCACACATAGGGTATTCCAGTCGAGAAATTCAAGAACCTGCCATGGTGCAGGTTGGCAGGTTCTCAGAGTGTGCTGATTTTTAGCCTGGTCACGAAATAGTCGGTATAGGTTGTTGCAGACTACGCAGGAAAAGTATGCAATGAAGACGAGCCAATTCAGGACAAGACTATTGTCAATTCCGGGGGTTTTGAACCAAAACAGAGGCCCTTTCGATTTGAGCATTGGTGATATGAAAATAGTCGTAACACCAATGTAATAACTCATAGAGGCAACACGGCTTGCAAGTCGGTTGCTCCTTACCGCGATATCTGTCAGCGGCGCAAGAAGGATCGCGCAGATGAGACATATAGTAATGTGATAGATCATAATGGCTTATATGCCTTGTTGTTGTTCCAATCGTTAGAAAGTGGCCTGCTTGAGCGTATGACGTTAGTAGTATTGGTAATAAGCGCGTTCTGACGGGAATCCTTGATATTGCGTCTTGTGCCCTTGGTGTTAATAAACTTGAAATTAGTAAGTGTAATAGAGTGCCCCCTCGGTACGATTAGGGTGTCATCAACCACTTGCGATGGGTCCGATGGGTCTTGCCATGTGGTGACTCGGTAATGTCCGGAGTGGTTTAGCAATGCAACATCGGCATCGAGGTATTCAAGTGTCTTGACGGGGCCATTCCTTTCCCAATGACTAAATCCCACAAAGAACATGGGGCTTCCCTCATGGGTTGGGGAAGATTCGACGATGCAATCGAATTCGATCATACAGATATTCTCATCTGGTAGAGGACGGAATGTTGGGGTGCTTATGACGAATTGGTCAGGCATGGGTTCCTTTGGCGAGAGACCAATCGTATTGATTTGGAAACCATCTGGAAGTTCCCCGCCGTGCCCCGGAAGTAATTTGACGTGAGTTCCGTCCCGAGGGCATGGCTGGCTGACATTACTTGGGAGGGCCGCATTGAAAAGATCAATAAACTCTCTGGTGTGGATTGGCCCAACGAGATAAGTGGCATGAAGGCACGCCGTCACGGGGACCAGGATAAGAAACCTAGCCCAAATCACCAGGGGGCGCCGTTGCGGGGGGGGCAGAGACAATACTTTGTTCTCAAATCGTTCCTTGATGCCTCGGGCTAGGTTCTTGAGAACAGGGAGGACAAGGCAAATCAAATCGAGCATGAAATACCGCCATGCTGCACCTGATCTCAGAAGTTGTGTTACCCGACCCACAGCGAGAAG
>Ga0209098_1004161_pt1 | contig 11435 bp, 11 predicted proteins | sample AD_JPNHW1_MetaG_FD_184429 | JGI IMG/M metagenome (GOLD analysis project Ga0209098, IMG submission 184429) | Active sludge microbial communities of municipal wastewater-treating anaerobic digesters from Japan - AD_JPNHW1_MetaG (SPAdes) (version 2) | ecosystem: Engineered > Bioreactor > Anaerobic... | reverse complement strand
AGAGCTTCTGGGTGTTAAGCCCAATCAGGGTCATATTGCTCTGGCCGAACTCGAAAAGGATTTTGATGTGGAAATTATTACACAAAACGTGGACAATCTGCATGAACAGGCTGGAAGTAAGCGGGTATTGCACCTGCACGGTGAGTTGATGAAAGTGCGTTCCACCGGTCCCGGAGCCGAGGTTTATGATTTAATTCCCGAAAATTATATTACCCGCGAGGGTGATCTGTGCCCCGGGGGGTATCAGCTCCGGCCGCACATTGTGTGGTTCGGTGAAGCCGTACCCGAAATGGAACATGCAATAGATATTGTACAAAATGCAGATATTTTTCTCATTATCGGCACCTCGCTGCAAGTATACCCGGCTGCAGGCTTGTTGAATTATGTAGCATCTCAAGTGCCTGTTTTCATGATAGATCCCAATGAGGTGGGAACGTACAGACGGAAAATCACTGTGATTAAAAAAGGGGCAGGCAATGGATTAAAAGAACTGAAAGAACTTCTGAAAAATTTTCTGTAACTTAGTCATAGAGGTGAAAATCCGAAATTAATACCGGAATAAATTGGTAATTCGAACTTTAATTTCTATCTTTACACCGCTTAACTGCCTTGTGGTATTATTTACCACCATTATTCATCTGTTTCGCTTACAAAATATTGATTATGATTAAAGACAAAAAGAAGATACTCTTTATTCTCCTGTATTTGTTTTTGAGTTTTTCTGTCGGTTCACAGCCTGCTGTTCCCACCCATGGACAGGAGCACGAACTGACATTATATATTATGCCCACACTTGAACCTCTCGACTGGACCAGTCCTAAAAGTATTTACACAAGCACCTTTCACTGTTATTTAAAAAATATCACCACCAAAGACAATTACCTGTTGGGGCACGTGGCCATCAAACTGAAGTCTTCACTGTTGGATAAACCACTGCTGACTACTCAAACATCTTCGGGGATGCAGGAGAAATTAGATCTTATTTTCAAACAAAAAATTGGTCTTGGTATATTGGGTGCTCCCATTACAGGTAGAATGGAACCCTCCACGGAATTAAGCAGGAAATTGAAAGTGTATTCCGAGCGAAACAAACTGACTTTTATACGCTACAATATAAATGAAAAAGCAGCCCGACGAATAATCGAATTCGTAGAGCAGTACACCCAGGTGCGCGATTCGTCTTTTGCCACGTGCAACTATTACGGCGGTTCGTTCTGGCCACTCAACAAAAATGAAGGTGCCGGGTGTTCGTCTTTTGGTATTGCAGTGCTCCAGCTGGCCGGGATAGAACCAATAGAACCTGAAAAATGGATAGTTGAAGTGAAAATTCCCATGAAGCTGATAGGGGGAAGTTTGAACAACAACAAAAAAATAAAAATTAACGAAATAAAGAAAACCAATCAATGGTATGAGGGCAGGGGGGTAGCCAATGTTGATTACGTAAATTATAAGGTATATGATCCGAGTCTTATGTTTGACTGGGTTCTTAACATGACCCGGCAACCCTCCTCACACTACCGGGTTATCAGCGATGAAGGTACTAAGGGCTTGCTGATAGATGCCACAGCAGCCGTAGTGGATGAAAATGAGCCCATGTTTTCACCCAACAAGGAAGCCGACCTGTTTGTAACTCATTATCTGCAAAAAATTCCCCGACAACTCCAGACAAATGAAGGGCAGGATACGACTCAGTCGTCCGGGATACCCGAACATCTTTTTCTGCAATATCCACCACGCAACTAATACCTGCCGCCCTTAACCCCTTGCATTCTGTTTTAAAGAATGTATATCATTCATTCGATAAAAAACCAATTTTCATTTTGCTATTTAAAAATGATTCTCTATCTTTGCAGTCCAAATTTGAAATAACAATTATAACATATTAAATAAGAAATAAGTATGATCGTAGTACCTGTAAAAGAAGGCGAAAACATTGAAAAAGCACTGAAAAAATTCAAACGTAAATTCGAAAAAACCGGTGTTGTTAAAGAATTACGTCGTCGTCAATGCTTTGATAAGCCTTCGGTAGTAAAACGCGAAAAGAAAATGCACGCGGTTTACGTACAACACATGGATAGAAACGAAGATTAATTAAAAAACTTCTTCGAAAAGTTGGTATTCTGACATTATTGTTCTATTTTCGTTGTTAAATTCTTTCAACGAGTTTGTCAGGTATGATCAACAAATTTCTGCAATATTTACAGTATGAGAAGAATTATTCATCTCATACTGTTTTGTCATATCAGACCGACCTCCTGCAGTTTTGCGATTTCCTCAGTATCGACTCCCTTGATTTTTCCCCTGCCGGTGTAACTCCGCTGGAAATCCGTCAATGGGTGATGCATCTGATTAATAATAACTACACCGCAAAATCTGTTTCACGTAAAATATCTGCCCTGAAATCTTTCTGGCGCTTCCTGCTGATACACGGACTGGCCGAAAAAAATCCCACATTAAAAATTGTTTTACCAAAAACAAAAAAGCTGCTTCCTGCGTTCTATAAACAACAGGAGATGGAACGTGCATTGGCTGAAGATACCTTGCCGGGAGGGTTTGAGTCCTTGCGCAACCGATTGATAATTTCATTGCTTTACGAAGCCGGATTGAGGGTCTCGGAACTGACATCACTTACCGATGAGGATTTTGACTTCGCATCGCAACAAATAAAAGTAATCGGGAAAAGAAACAAACAACGGATTATACCTTTAGGTGGTGACATCTGTGAGATGATTAGCGAGTATAAACAGTTGAGAAATAAAGAAGTGGAACGACAAAACAATGCACTATTCCTGCTTAGCAGTGGTTTGCCTATGTATTCCAAAGCTGTATATAATATTGTTCACAGCGAAATGAGCCAGGTTAGTACCCTTCACAAACAAAGTCCGCACGTACTGCGGCATACTTTTGCTACTACATTGTTGAATAATGGAGCCGATATTAATGCGGTGAAAGATTTGCTCGGGCATAGCAGCCTTGCTGCAACCCAGGTCTATACCCACGTTACATTCAGCGAGCTAAATAAAATCTATAAACAAGCCCACCCACGGGCACAAAAAAAAGGAGGTAACTTATGAAGGTCATGATTCAATCCATCAATTTTGATGCAACAGAAAAACTGGAAGAGTATGTAAACAAAAAAGCCAAAAAAATAGAAAAATTTTTTGACGAAATCAGAATAATCGATGTTTACCTGAAAGTTATTAAGCCGGAAACCGCTACAAATAAACAGGCAGAAATCAAAGTGACGGCTCCCAATGTTGAATTTTTTGCATCAAAGACCTGTGACACATTTGAGGAAGCTGTGGATCTGGCATTGGAAGCCATCGAAAAGCAAGTGATTAAGTTCAAGGAAAAAATAGCTAAAAAATAAATTTTGGTAAATATATTTTGTATATCAAATTAATTTCGTATTTTTGCAAGCCGTTTGAATAGCGATATTTAAACGGCTTTTTAGCCCTCAAAATGGCATAAAATGCACTTTGCCTCTTTAGCTCAGCTGGCCAGAGCACGTGATTTGTAATCTCGGGGTCGTTGGTTCGAATCCGACAAGAGGCTCAAATTGACCCCAAACCCCTTAAACAGGGATCAAAACAGGGCGAAACAAGATTGAGAAACTTCTTCTACTTAAAAAGAAAAAGAGAATTAATCAAATCATTCACTTCCCTACAGAGGTTGGGGAGAAAATAAAAAAAACATTGGGCAGTTACCAGAGTGGCCAAATGGGACTGACTGTAACTCAGTTGTCTTTCGACTTCGGAGGTTCGAATCCTTCACTGCCCACAAGCCTACCCCAACCCTCCCAAAGGGAGGGAGACTTTCCCCCTTCGGGGGAATAAGAAGGGGGCTTTATATTGCGGAAGTAGCTCAGTTGATAGAGCATTAGCCTTCCAAGCTGAGGGTCGCGGGTTTGAGCCCCGTCTTCCGCTCTCAAAAAAAAAGAAGTCCACCCCAACCCACCCAAAGTGAGGTTGACTTTCTCCCGTTGAGAAACGTTGAGAAAATTATAATTCCTGGGATAGGAAATAGAATGGTGGCAGCCTGCTGTTGTAGCTCAGTGGTAGAGCACTTCCTTGGTAAGGAAGAGGTCATGGGTTCAACTCCCATCAACAGCTCACTATAATATAGAAAGCTTTTAAAAACATATAAATTACTAAATTATTAAAAATAAACTTTGAGTTATGGCAAAAGAAAAATTTGACAGGTCGAAGCCGCACGTAAACGTAGGTACTATCGGACACGTTGACCACGGAAAAACTACTTTGACCGCTGCAATTACACAAGTACTTGCAAAAAAAGGACTTTCTGAAATTCGTTCGTTCGATTCTATCGACAACGCTCCTGAAGAAAAAGAACGTGGTATTACCATTAATACTGCCCACGTTGAATATCAGACAGCTAATCGTCACTATGCACACGTTGACTGTCCGGGTCACGCTGACTACGTTAAAAACATGGTTACCGGTGCTGCTCAAATGGACGGTGCTATCATTGTAGTTGCTGCTACTGATGGTCCTATGCCACAAACACGCGAACACATCCTTCTGGCACGTCAGGTAAACGTACCACGTCTGGTTGTATTCATGAACAAATGCGATATGGTAGATGATGAAGAAATGTTGGAATTGGTAGAAATGGAAATGCGTGAACTGCTTTCATTCTATGATTTCGACGGTGACAATACTCCTGTTATTCGCGGATCAGCTCTTGGTGCACTCAATGGGGTAGCCGAATGGGAAGATAAAATCATGGAACTGATGGATGCCGTTGATACATGGATTCAGTTGCCTCCACGTGCTATCGACAAACCATTCCTTATGCCGGTTGAAGACGTCTTCTCAATCACAGGTCGTGGTACAGTAGCTACAGGTCGTATCGAAACAGGTGTTATCAATACCAGTGAAGAAGTTCAAATCATCGGTTTAGGTTCAGAAGGCAGAAAATCTGTTGTAACCGGAGTAGAAATGTTCCGCAAAATTCTTGACAGAGGTGAAGCCGGTGACAACGTAGGTTTGTTGCTTCGCGGTATCGATAAAGACGAAATTAAACGTGGTATGGTTATTGCAAAACCGGGTTCAGTGAAACCTCACGACCACTTCAAAGCTTCAGTGTATATCCTGAAGAAAGAAGAAGGCGGACGTCACACACCATTCCACAACAAATATCGTCCTCAGTTCTATATCCGTACATTGGATGTTACCGGTGAAATTACTTTACCTGAAGGAACCGAAATGGTAATGCCTGGTGACAACCTTGAAATCGACGTTAAATTGATCTATCCGGTAGCATGTAGCGTAGGTTTACGTTTTGCAATCCGCGAAGGTGGACGTACCGTTGGTTCAGGTCAGATCACAGAACTTATTGACTAATCAACTCCCTTCTCCCTGTATGGGGAATTAGAGAGTAAACAATATCAACCCTGCTAATCAAAGCCCTCCCTTTTGGGGAGGGTTTGGGTGGGGCTGTTAATTACGGGCGTAGCTCAGTTGGTAGAGCACTGGTCTCCAAAACCAGGTGTCGGGAGTTCGAGCCTCTCTGCCCGTGCAAATTCTATTTAAGTATGAAGAATAATTTTATAACAAAAGTTGGCGACAACTTTAAAGAATCTTATACCGAACTGGTTCATAAGGTTTCCTGGCCTTCACGCTCGGAGCTTACAAACAGTGCAGTGGTAGTATTGATAGCTTCCATCATATTGGCATTGGTTGTTTGGGTAATGGACTATGCGTTTGAGACTATCATGACGTTTATTTACGGATTATTTTAATCATTAATCATTGGAGGTTGAAATTGTGACTGAGACTACTAACATGAAGTGGTACGTTGTACGTGCCATTAGCGGTAAAGAGAACAAGGTAAAGGAATACATTGATGCAGAAATCAAAGTTTCTGATCTTGGTCAGTACGTTGCTCAGGTATTAATCCCAACCGAAAAGGTTTTTCAGATTCGTAACGGTAAGAAAATTACAAAAGAACGTAGTTATCTTCCGGGATACGTGTTGATAGAAGCGAACCTGACAGGTGAAATTCAGCATCGTTTACGGAACATCCCCAATGTTCTCGGTTTTCTAACAGAAAAAGACAACAGCCCAATTCCTATACGTCAGTCAGAGGTAAACAGAATTTTGGGTACTGTCGATGAATTGCAGGAAACCGGAGAAGAAATGCTTACGCCTTTCTATGTGGGTGAAAACGTGAAAGTTATCACAGGTCCGTTCAGCGGATTTAGTGGACTGATCGAAGAAGTAAACAATGAAAAGAAGAAACTGAAAGTTATGGTATTGATTTTCGGGCGGAAAACCCCGCTCGAGTTAAGCTTCACTCAGGTAGAAAAGGAGTGATGGATTTTTTTTGTTACGAAAATCCCTGCTTCTGTATTAACTTCAACTAAAAAAAACAATTATGGCAAAAGAGATTGCTGGACTTATTAAATTGCAGATAAAAGGAGGTGCGGCAAACCCATCTCCACCTGTTGGCCCTGCATTGGGATCAAAAGGTATCAATATTATGGAGTTTTGCAAACAATTCAATGCCAGAACCCAGGAAAAAGCGGGTAAAATATTACCCGTTATCATCACCTACTATACCGACAAATCATTCGACTTTATAGTAAAGACTCCACCCGTTGCAGTTCAATTGATTGAAGCAACAAAAGTTAAAGGTGGATCTGCCGAACCTAACCGCAAAAAAGTGGCTGAAATTACCTGGGAACAGGTAAAACAGATTGCTTCGGACAAAATGGTCGATCTGAATTGTTTTGAGTTGGATTCTGCCATGAAAATGGTAGCAGGTACAGCTCGAAGTATGGGTATTGCCGTAAAAGGCGAATTTCCGAATAATAATTAATTAAACTTCAATTATAATGAGTAAACTGACAAAAAACCAAAGGTTAGCTTTAGAAAAAATTGAAGCAGGAAAGGCCTATTCTTTGACAGAAGCATCAGCATTGGTAAAAGAAATTACCAATGCAAAATTTGACGCTTCAGTGGATATAGATGTACGCTTAGGTGTTGATCCTCGTAAAGCTAACCAAATGGTACGTGGCGTAGTGTCACTCCCAAATGGTACAGGTAAACAAGTAAGGGTTCTTGCATTATGTACTCCCGACCAGGAAGCAGCTGCCACAGAGGCGGGTGCCGACTATGTAGGGTTAGACGAATATATAGACAAGATCAAAGGCGGATGGACCGACGTTGATGTAATTATTACTCAACCGGCTATCATGGGTAAAATAGGAGCTTTGGGACGTGTATTGGGACCCCGCGGTCTGATGCCAAATCCTAAAAGCGGTACTGTGACCACCGATGTTGCGAAAGCAGTGAAAGAAGTAAAACAAGGTAAAATCGACTTTAAAGTTGATAAATATGGTATTGTTCATACTTCAGTAGGAAAAGTTTCATTTACACCTGAACAAATCGCTCAGAATGCAAAGGAATTCATCACCACACTGATTAAGCTGAAACCGACCACCGCTAAAGGGACGTATGTAAAGAGCATTTATCTTTCGAGCACGATGAGTGCAGGTATAAAAATTGACCCTAAAACGGTAGAAGATTAATAATCAAGGTTATGAAAAAGGAAGATAAAAGCAATATCATCAAACAATTAGAGTCAACTATAGGTGAATATGCACACTTCTATTTGGCTGATATCGGCGGCTTGAATGCAGCCCAGACCAGCAATCTAAGAAGAATTTGCTACACACAGGAAATCAAACTCCTGGTGGTAAAAAACACCCTGCTAAGAAAAGCTCTTGAAACATCTGATGTGGATTTTAGTGAATTATTTGGTTCTCTCAAGGGAGAAACTTCTTTAATGTTGTCGAACACGGCTAATGCACCTGCTAAAGTAATTGAAGACTTCAGCAAGAAAAACAAAGCAAAAAAACCGTTGTTGAAAGCAGCATATGTAGAAGAAAGTTTCTATATCGGAGAAAATCACCTCGATGCACTTGTACACATCAAGAGTAAATACGAACTTATCGGTGATGTTATCGCATTGCTGCAGTCGCCGGCTAAGAACGTTGTGTCCGCACTCCAGTCAGGAGGTAATACTATTCACGGCGTGTTGAAAACACTCGGTGAAAGACAATAAGATATATAAAACAAAAAATAAAATCATAAAACAAAAAATAAAATGGCAGATTTGAAAGCTTTTGCAGAACAATTGGTTAACTTAACAGTTAAAGAAGTTAATGAGTTAGCCCAAATTTTGAAAGACGAATATGGTATTGAACCAGCAGCTGCTGCAGTTGCAGTTGCCGCAGGTCCTGCTGCCGCAGGTCCGGTAGTTGAAGAAAAAACAGCATTTGATGTTGTTTTGAAAGCAGCCGGCGCTAATAAATTAGCTATCGTTAAATTAGTAAAAGAACTTACCGGTCTTGGCTTGAAAGAAGCTAAAGATTTAGTAGATGCAGCTCCTTCAGCAATCAAAGAAGGCGTTACTAAAGACGAAGCTGAAGCCCTCAAAAAATCACTTGAAGAAGGCGGAGCTGAAGTTGAACTTAAATAAAAATCCCTGATTATCAGGTCTTTGGTTTAGTTTCCCTCGTCATGAGGGATTCTAAACCTTTTTCTGTCTATACAAAATATTCAGTTCTTCGCACTAAACAAACATAACCTCTTTGACAATGTCTTCAAATAATAATCAAAGAATAAATTTTGCTTCCATCAAAAATCAAATGGATTATCCTGATTTTCTGGAAGTACAATTAAAATCTTTCCAGGACTTTTTTCAAATGGACACGGCGCCCGAAAAAAGAAAAACCGAAGGTTTATATAAAGTTTTTAACGAAAACTTCCCCATTGCCGATACACGTAATAATTTCGTATTAGAGTTTCTCGATTATTTTATTGATCCACCCCGTTATTCCATTGAAGAATGTTTCGAGCGTGGATTGACCTATAGTGTCCCTCTCAAGGCTAAACTGAAACTCTACTGTACCGATCCCGAACACGAAGATTTTGATACAGTAATTCAGGATGTATATCTCGGACCTATACCATATATGACTCCCAAAGGCACATTTGTTATCAACGGTGCCGAACGTGTTATTGTATCGCAGCTCCATCGGTCACCAGGTGTGTTCTTTGGGCAGAGCATGCATGCCAATGGCACTAAACTTTATTCTGCCAGGATTATTCCATTCAGAGGTTCATGGATTGAGTTTGCAACTGACATCAACAATGTGATGTATGCATACATCGACCGAAAAAAGAAATTACCGGTAACCACACTCTTACGCGCTATCGGTTTTGAAAGCGATAAGGACATTCTGGAAATTTTTAATCTGGCTGAAGAGGTTAAGGTTAACAAGACAAACCTTAAAAAAGTACTGGGAAAAAAACTTGCTGCACGTGTACTGCATACCTGGAACGAAGACTTTGTGGATGAAGATACCGGAGAGGTAGTTACTATTGAACGAAATAAAGTGATTATTGACCGCGAAACCATTCTGGAGAACAGTCATATCGAAGAAATTATTGAATCGGGTACACAGACAGTACTCATTCACAAAGATGATGCTAATCAGACTGATTATGCCATCATTTACAATACATTGCAAAAAGATCCGAGCAATTCGGAAAAAGAAGCCGTGCTGTATATTTATCGACAGTTGCGGAATGCCGAACCGGCCGATGACTCCTCTGCAAGAGAAGTAATTAATAATTTGTTTTTCTCTGAAAAACGCTACGACCTCGGTGATGTTGGCCGTTTTCGTATTAATCGCAAATTAAATTTATCTACCAATTCAGATATTAAAGTATTAACCAAGGAAGATATTATTGAAATTATCAAGTACCTGGTTGAACTTATCAATTCCAAAGCTGAAGTTGATGATATTGACCACTTAAGTAACCGCCGTGTACGAACAGTAGGCGAGCAACTGCACAACCAGTTTGGTGTGGGATTGGCACGTATGGCCCGTACCATTCGCGAACGCATGAATGTGCGTGACAACGAGGTGTTTACTCCCATTGATCTTATCAATGCCAAGAGCATCTCCTCGGTGATAAATTCATTCTTTGGAACGAATGCCCTCTCACAATTCATGGATCAGCAAAATCCGTTGGCTGAGATTACTCACAAACGCCGCTTGTCGGCTCTCGGGCCAGGCGGTTTGTCGCGTGAACGTGCCGGATTTGAGGTTCGTGACGTACATTATACACACTACGGACGTCTTTGTCCGATTGAAACTCCCGAAGGTCCGAATATCGGTCTTATTTCATCACTTTGCATTTATGCGAAGATTAATGAGTTAGGATTTATATCCACACCCTATCGCACGGTTACAAATTCGATTGTGGATTTGTCGCCTGAAGGAATTAAATATTACACTGCCGAAGAAGAAGAAGACCTGGTGGTAGCTCAGGGTAATGCTCCGCTCAATGATGATGGCAGTTTTATACGCAAAGTGGTAAAAACCCGTCTCGAAGCTGATTTCCCGGTTGTTCCACCATCGGATGTTAATCTGATGGATGTAGCTCCCTCGCAGATAGCTTCTATTGCTGCTGCGCTTATTCCGTTTCTTGAACATGATGATGCCAACCGTGCACTGATGGGCTCAAACATGATGCGTCAGGCAGTTCCGCTACTTCGTTGCGATGCTCCGATTGTGGGTACAGGTATCGAAGGTCAGTTGATCCGCGACTCGCGTACGCAGATTACCGCTGAAGGTGAAGGTGAAGTTGAATTTGTTGATGCCAACACCATTAAAGTACGGTATAACCGCTCCGAAGAAGAAGAATTTGTAAGCTTTGATACAGCTGTTAAGACTTACGAATTGCCAAAATTCCTGAAAACGAACCAGAATACGACCATTGATTTACGTCCAATTGTTACGAAAGGTCAGAAAGTGACTGCCGGACAGATAATGACCGAAGGATACTCTACCCATAACGGTGAACTGGCCCTGGGCAAAAACCTGAAAGTGGCATTCATGCCCTGGAAGGGTTACAACTTCGAAGATGCTATTGTAATCAACGAACGGGTGGTGCGTGAGGATATTTTCACTTCCATACACGTGGTGGAGCAATTGCTCGAAGTGCGTGAGACAAAACGCGGTATCGAAGAATTTACCTCTGATATACCAAATGTGAGCGAAGAAGCTACGAAAGATCTTGATGAAAATGGTATTATCCGCATCGGAGCACGTATTGAACCCGGTGATATAATTATTGGTAAGATCACTCCAAAAGGAGAATCGGATCCTTCACCCGAAGAAAAACTGCTCCGTGCAATCTTTGGTGATAAAGCCGGTGATGTGAAAGATGCATCGCTGAAAGCCACTCCTTCACTTTCGGGTGTTGTAATCGATAAACGATTATTCTCAAAAGCACAAAAGAACCGTAAATCGAAACTGGCCGATAAAGCTGTGTTGCCTAAACTGGATGAGGAATTTGAAGCTCAATCAGCTGCACTTAAGGAACGGTTGATTG
>Ga0209098_1004156_pt1 | contig 11442 bp, 11 predicted proteins | sample AD_JPNHW1_MetaG_FD_184429 | JGI IMG/M metagenome (GOLD analysis project Ga0209098, IMG submission 184429) | Active sludge microbial communities of municipal wastewater-treating anaerobic digesters from Japan - AD_JPNHW1_MetaG (SPAdes) (version 2) | ecosystem: Engineered > Bioreactor > Anaerobic... | reverse complement strand
TGGTTGAAAACCTGAAAACTACACATTACCGGGATGGCTCATTAATACCAAAAGTAACCGATGATACGGAATGGAGTGATCTTACAAAAGGCGCTTACTGCAACTATTACGAGGATCCCGGAGACATTCAGACTTATGGCCGTTTATATAATTGGGATGCTGTTAAAAATGAAAAAGGCATAGCACCTTTGGGATGGCATGTTCCTACCGTTGAAGAATGGATTACATTAATAAACTTTTTAGGCGATACAAGTATATCAGGAGGCAAACTAAAAGAAACCGGTACAACGCATTGGAAATCCCCAAACACCGGCGCTACAAATAATAGCGGTTTTTTCGCTCTGCCTGGTGGCTTTAAATATGTTAATGCAGGCGAGCATTTGCGAAAAGAAAATGGATTTTGGTGGTCATCCTCATCACATAGCATTGCCTATGCCTATGCAGTAGTATTATTTTTTGACTCCGCTAAAGTTGGTTTCGGAAAACACCTTGAATCCTCCGGTTTATCAGTGCGTTTAATAAAGGATTAAAAATTTTTTGAGATTATTATGAATTTGGATTTGATGAGCTTTCAGAATATTTTTGTGTAATTTTAAAAATTGATGTTAATAAAAACTACAATGAAAAACCTCGCTTTTATTTTCCTGTCAGTATCGTCAATGTTAGTCTCCGGACCGATTATTGCTCAGGGTTGCTACCAGAACAATCTCGCGGCAGGTAAAAGGGAATACTTGGCTAAGAACTATGAAAAAGCGCTCAGTTATTTTTCAAGAGGATGTGAATGCAGTGAATGCAGCAGCGGTGAGGTGGATTGCACTGAGGGTAAGAAGTGGATAGATAAATGCAAAATTGTTCTCTTCGACGAAACAGTAATGGATATCGATGGCAATGTTTATCATCAGGTAATAATAGGAACTCAGATATGGATGGTTGAAAACCTGAAAACTACACATTACCGGGATGGCTCATTAATACCAAAAGTAACCGATGATACGGAATGGAGTGATCTTACAAAAGGCGCTTACTGCAACTATTACGAGGATCCCGGAGACATACAGACTTATGGCCGTTTATATAATTGGGATGCAGTTAAAAATGAAAAAGGATTAGCGCCTTTGGGATGGCATGTTCCTACCGTAGAAGAATGGACCACATTAATAAACTTTTTAGGCGATACAAGTATATCGGGGGGCAAACTAAAAGAAGCCGGCACAACGCATTGGAAATCCCCAAACACCGGCGCTACAATTAATAGCGGTTTTTTCGCTCTGCCTGGTGGCTTTAGATATGTTAATGCAGGCGAGCATTTGCGAAATGAAAATGGATTTTGGTGGTCATCCTCAGCACATAGCATTGCCTATGCCTATGCAGTAGTATTATTTTTTGACTCCGCTAAAGTTGGTTTCGGAAAACATCTTGAATCCTCCGGCTTATCAGTGCGTTTAATAAAGGATTAAAAATTTTTAAGATTATTATGAATTTGGATTTGATGAACTTTCAGAATTTTTTTGTATAATTTTAAAGATTGATGTTAATAAAAAACAACCATGAAAAACCTCGCTTTTATTTTCCTGTCAGTATCGTCAATGTTAGTCTCCGGACCGATTATTGCTCAGGGTTGCTACCAGAACAACCTCGCTGCCGGTAAAAAGGAATACATCGCTGGTAATTACGAAAAAGCATTGGTGTTTTTTACTAATAGTTGTAAATGTGGTTATTCCGGCAACTGCATAGAAGGCAAGTTGTGGATAACAAAATGTGATAGTGCCATTAAAGTTGCTATAGCTAAAAAATGTTATGATGAATGGTTTTTAAAAGGCAAAGCCGAATTTAATTCAAAAAAATATGATGCCGCAGAGTCTGCTTTCACTGAAACAAAAAAATGTGGAAATGATTCAAAAAAAGAAGAAGTTGATGCATGGTTAGCCAAGAGTTGCTATTATAAAAATCTGAAAGCAGGAGAAGGTGCGTTTGATTTGCAAAATTATTATGCGGCGAAAAATTATTTTAATAATGCAAAAAGTTGTGGATTTACATACAACAGTAATGAGATCGAAACATGGTTGAAGAAGTGCTGTTTTTCAGAGAATATGGCCTCTGGAATGAATGCCTATGATAAAAGTGAATATAAAACATCCATGAGTTTTTTCAGAAATGCTAAAAACTGTGGATACTATGAGGGGATTGAAGAGGCAGAAACATGGATAAATAAGAGCTACCGGGCAACTTATATATCTCCTGAATATGAGAAAAAATCATTGACAAGTATAGATATTATCAAAATTGAAATGACCGAAAACGATATAGTGGTATATTTAACCACAGCTAAATGCAGCAATGCATGCATTCAAAAAGATACTTATATTAAACCTACCGGTTCTGATGAAAAACTAACCTTAAAAAAGGCTGAGGATATTAATATGTGTGAAGGTGACAACTTCTCTCAAGTTGTGATGTTTAAACTGTTTTTTCCGAAACCGGAACCTGGCACAAATAAAATTGATTTAATTGAACCTGCAGGGAACCATCCATATCGCTTTTATGGAATTTCATTAGATAAAAATCAGGAAATTCAAAAAGTACTTTGTGTCCCGAAATTTGACAAGGCTGATTATCAGAATCTGCAGATCAATAAGGTGGAAATTACCTCCAAATATACCATTGTACATTTTTATTATTGTTCCGAAACAGCATGTGCCAATCAGAATTATTATATTTTAAACCAGAATACATCGCAAAAATATTCATTGATTAAAACTGAAAATATTCCTGTGTGTAAGGGTGAAAATCATGAAAATGTCAATGGATATTTCGCACTTTTTTTCAAACGAATTAACCTGAGCAAGAATACAAAAATTGACATTATTGAGAATCTTTCAGATAAAAATGCATTTAATTTTTACGGAGTTACATTTGGTTATGAGTTTTCGGTTGAAGATCAATGATATTGTTTATTTGAAATAAGTTTTGATAATAATAATATGAGAAAATATTTGTTGTTCAATATATCTTTTTTTCTATACATATTCAGTTGTGCGAAGTTTCCGAACTTCGCACCCAATAATCTAATACCCAGTTGTAGGCTGATTTTCTGCGACCTCCCTTTGGGATAAAGGGCAAAAAGGCGCAGGATAAGAAAAACGGGGCTTTTGGGAGAGGACCTAATATTCATTTCTATTTGTTTTTTATACAAAGAAAATATATTTTTGTAAGCCTATAACGAATTAATAACAATGCCTGTTTTAAAACAAGGGATGCTCTTTGCCAACCGCTATCAACTTAAGAAGTATATCGGTGTTGGCGGTTACAGCGAGGTGTGGCTTGCCGAAGATACCTATGCCGGCAGCCTGACCGTGGCGCTCAAAGTATTTGCCGCCGGAAACGGCCTCGATGAAAAAGGCCTGGACGTTTTCAGCAAGGAATATTCCCTGGTGTTCGACCTGCGTAACGAACACCTGCTGATACCCAAACACTTCGACATCTGCAACAATTCGCCCTACCTGGTGTTGCCTTATTGCCGAAATGGCTCAGCGCTCGGTAAAGCGGGTGAGATGAGTGAAAACGATATGGCATTATTCATGCATCAGGCGGCAGCAGCCCTCGATTTTTTGCATACCCGCCAGCCGCCTATCATCCACCAGGACATCAAGCCCGACAATTTCCTTATTGATGACGAAGGAAACTACCTGCTGGCCGATTTCGGCATCAGCAGCCGCATACGGCGTACGCTCACCAAAAGTATGGGCAAGCCCGTTGACAGCGCGGGCACTATCCCTTACATGGGGCCTGAGCGCTTTGGCAAATATCCCGATCCCACGGTGGAAAGTGATATCTGGTCTCTCGGCGCCGCACTTTTTGAGTTGCTTACCGAAAAATTACCTTTTGGCGACCAGGGGGGGATATTACAAAAAAGCGGTGCGGAGATTCCCGACCCGGGGAGTAGTTGCTCCGTTGGACTTGCCAGGATAATATACGCCTGCTTATCATTAGACCCTGCTGCCCGTCCTGCGGCCAAAGAACTCATGCACTATGCCGGGAGTTTTCTGCAAACCGGAAAATGGCCGTCCATGCTGCCTGCCGAAACAGAAAACAAAGGCGAACCGGAACCCGTGCCAGGACAAAAAGGAAGGGAAACACAGAAAATACCAACTAATAAAAAACCGATTCTTTCTACGTCTGACGTTAGCGGCAACCCGCCTGCAAAGCACAAACGCCCCTGGCTGAGATGGCTCATAATTGTTGCGGTATTGGTTATTGTGGCCGGCATAGTGGCTATAATTGCAATAAACAGTGGCCAGAGCGATGAAGAAATTGCAGCTTTAAAAGTACGGCAGGATTCATTGGTCCGGTCAGAAGAAGCGGCAGATTCCATAGCTAAGGACCTGGAAACCGCAAAGCAGGATAGTATAAAATCACATCAGAATGATTCCATTACAAGGATAAATGAAAAATATTTGGGAGAACATCTTTTTAGTTGTTATTTTATCGGAGGCGATGTTCAATTTGGAAAAGTTAATATTAAAGAAAAAAATGGGGTATATAGTCTTTATGGCAAGCACGAAAAGAATAGTAATTATGTGATAATTGACGGTACCATTAAAGTTGTATCGTTAAAAAAATTCGAATTTACGGGCACGATAACTGCCCATAATAATTCGGAGAAAGAATCAGATTGCGTCTGGAGGGGGACAACAACATTCAGGGCATCAGGTTCCAGGGTTTATTGGCGAACTCAAAACCAGAATTGTTTTGGCTGGACAGGAGACATGGACATCTATTTTAAAACATCAGGGAATTGATAAAAGTTAAAAACAAAATCCGGTTATGAAGCTCGGAATTGACAACATCCTTGCAAATCGCTACGTGTTAAAAAAATTTATTGGTGCCGGAGGCTATTCGCAGGTATGGCTTGCATACGACTCAAAAGCGGGCAATTTGCATGTAGCTATAAAAATATTTGCCCCGGAGAGTGGTTTGGATGAAAAAGGACTTGACCTGTTCAGCAAAGAATATGCACTTGTATTCAACCTCAAACATCCCGGATTATTACGTCCAAGCCATTTCGACGATTTTGAAGGTTCTCCCTATCTGGTGATGCCATACTGTTGCAATGGCTCTGTATTTAATAAAATTGGTGAAATGAATGAAAAAGATCTGGCAGTCTTTTTGCAGCAGGCCGCCTCTGCCCTCGCCTATCTTCACGAGCAAGACCCGCCCATCATTCACCATGATATTAAGCCCGATAATTTCCTGATTGACGACAAAGGTAACTATCTCCTGGCCGATTTCGGCATCAGCAGCCGCATACGGCCACGCTCACCAAAAGCATGGGTGACCGCAGCCAGAGCAGCGGAACAACACCATACATGGCTCCGGAACGTTTCTCAACAAAACTTGCAGAAAGGGCACCTACCAGGGCACATGATATTTTTTCTTTAGGGGTAACACTTTTTGAGTTACTTACCACTGACTTTCCTTATGGAGATTTAGGTGGTATGACAGCAGCCACCGGCATAGAGCCCGCGGAACTGCCCGATGAATTCAGCAGCGGACTGCGATATCTAATAAATGCCTGCCTGTACAAAAAACCAGGACTACGCCCAACCGCAGCACAATTATACGAAGCCGCAGACATTTTTTTAAGAACAAATAAATGGCCCGAAATTGCTAAGGCAGAAACCAAACCGCCACAGAAACCAAAGCCTGAGCCGAAAGCAAAAAAAAATGCAGAACATATTACTGAAGATATTTCACATAAGAAAGTTCAGAATAATGTTTTATTTACAGACTCTGCAGAAACTTCTGTGAGAAAATTTCCATTGTCTGCCAAAATAAAAATATATGGCTTAAGCAAATTTGTTATGGCAATTTTTTTATTGGCACATTTGTGTCTAAGCTTTTTATTATTAAATGAATACCATGTTCCATCCACCAATTATATTTATGAAAAAAATAATAATTTTGAAGAAATTCTCGGCTATTTTTGGCTATTAATAATCGCCTATCATATAATATTCAGTACACTTTTATTTTTGAATAAGAAATTCTTTCCCCATTATCTATCTGATCCATCGGAGAAAAAACATTTAATATTCTTTTCAAAAAAGATTTTTATTCTTGGTGCATTTATTCTCATTTTCCTTGTTATTCACTTGATGCATTTCTTTTTTGTAGGGAAAGGTTGGGTTTCTGGCCCTGTTGGATTAGATCACCACGATTTTTATCAAATGGCGGCTTTATTATTTCAAAATAAAATATACTCATTTTTTTATATTGCTTTCTTTATCCTGCTGGGTTATTATATCTATCGTTCCTTAAATTCGGCTTTTTATTTGGTTGGTGTATTAAAAAACAAAAACAAGAAAATGATAAATATTATCAGCGCTTCTTATTCAATATTAATTACTATTGGCTTCTCAATAAATCCTATATATTTTATGTTTATTTATTAAAAATAAATTTTATATTATTCAGAATAAATATTGAAACAACCTCAATTTTTTAGCTATAGAATATTTTAATTATTTTTGTTTGTTGCTTTAATAATTTGCTAATGGAATTATCGGTTTTTCGTGCAGGTGTCTTGTGTGCCAACAGGTATCGCCTTGTTGACAAGGTAGGCCGTGGTGGCTTTTCAGTAGTCTGGAAAGCCCAGGATGAAAAAAAAAATATGCCGGTGGTGGTGAAAATATATTTACCCGACAAAGGCGCCGATGATGAACTGCTGGACCTGTTCAAACATGAGTACGAACTTACGTGCAATCTTTCTGATCCACGCTTGGTTACCTGCACAGATTATTTCGTCCATGAAGACTCACCATGCCTGGTAATGCCCTATTGTTCAGGCGGCTCATTACACAAACAATTATATGAAAACCCCAAAACCGGGCAATTTTCAGAACGAGACCTTGCAAAGGTAATTTACCAGGTGTGCGGAGCGCTGCATTACCTTCATTCGCAGAAACCATCAGTACTTCACCTCGATATCAAGCCAGAGAACATACTGGTTGATTACACAGGCAACTATCTGCTGGCCGATTTCGGTATTTCGCTCAAAACACGCAACTCCATGGTGAAAACGGCCAACATGCTTGGCGCCACTTTCCCTTATACCGCTCCCGAAAAAAGCGAGCTTCACAAACTGACTAAGAAATCAGACATTTTCAGTCTCGGTGTGGTAATCTATGAATTGTGCACCCGCGAACTTCCATGGAATGCAGAAAGTGGTTTAGCATTATTGAAAGGAGCACCCCTGCCCTTACTCCCCGACATCTATTCAACCCGCCTGCAAAAAATAATGCACGCCTGCATGCAACGCCATGCCGATGACCGCCCTACTGCCCGGCAACTGGAAGAAATAGCCAGAAACTACCTCAATAATGACTACTGGGATGAAATATCAATATCTGGAAAAACCGCTGCCTCAGCACTTATTGATCCAACTAAACTTGATGAGTATGTTAAGTTATATAACGGCAAACTGTCGGGAAAAACACGCAGCCAGATATATAAAACCATTGCCGGAAATCAGGGATCAATTGACAAAAAAATATTCGATACAGAACTTAATGCTGCCATCAACAGGTATAAATATTCAAAACAGGTAAAACGGCCACCTGACAACAGTGACAGATCAGACACAGAGGATAATACAGAGGGCACAAACAGAAACAAAAAGATCAAAAAAAGAGTATTTTTTTCAATATTAGCATTAGCCGTTGTGGCTGGAGTGACTTCTATGGTCTATAAAATTTCTCAGGGTGGTAATCGTGCTGAAAACCTCAAGAATAAAGCCGACGGATTCTTTAGTGCAAATAATTATGACAGTGCGATGTTTTATTACAATAAAGCATCAGAAATAAGCAAGAACGACACTTCGATTAAAAATAAAATCATAAAAACAAGTTTTAAATTAAACACTGCAGGATTTGATGGGGTTTTTCCCCTGTTTGAAAACCGCGCCATGGTTTCACAAAAAGAAATAGTTAGCTCTGTTGATCGTTTCGGGAAAAGCCACAAATCAGAAAGAACAAAATACGGCTATGTTGACCGTTACGGCAAACTGAAAATATCGGTCAGTTTCGACACCGCAGGAAATTTTTCGGATGCAATCAAATACCTTGCTGTAGTTGGTGACGAAAATGGAAACTTTGGATTTATTGATACCAACGGAAAAATTAAAATACCATGCATTTATAAAGAATTATCGAAAATTGATGACACCTCTGCCTGGTTCTCAAAAGGAAATGAAAAATACGGCATAGTGGCAAAAAGCGGAAAAGAATATGAATTAAAATGCAAAGGAAAGTTTATTAATGGCACGGCTATCGTATACAAAAAAAACAAATTTGGCCTGGTGGATTGCAGATGTGATACCGTAATAAAACCCCAGTATAATAAAATGGTCCGGGTGAAAGATTTATTCTGGGTGAGAAAAAACAATAAATACGGTTATGTTGATAAAAAAGACAGTGTAATTATTCCGATCATATATGAAGATTTAAGTGTCGGTTATTTTTTTCAGGATAATTCTAATAACTTAAGCTATTTTGCAGCACAAAAAGGTAACTATTATGGGCTGATCGACAGAAAAAACAAAACCATAATCCCATTTATTTGTGATTTTTATCCCGAAGCAATTTTTGATGACTATTACAGAGGATTCATTATCCGGTCAGACTTAAAATATGGATTTTACAATTTGTATGGAAATAAAATAATCCCGCAGGTTTATGAACAAATGGGATGGAATAATGAAACACACTGGTTATGGGTAAAAAAGTATGATAACAGATGTTCATGTAATAAGTGGGGTAGTTTTAATGATTATGGAAGCGAGAGAATACCTGTGATCTATGAGGATAAAAACCTGGAGTACATCAGTGAACTGGGATATTGGAAGACATATAAAGATGGAAATTATGGTTGTATCGACAATTATAACCAAATAAAAATTCATTTTATCTATAAAACCCTGTCCTATAATAAACTCATAAAAGCATTTTGGGTTGAAGATATGAGCGGTAAAAACTTTTTTATTGATAGAAACGGGGTGAGATTAGAAAAAAAAATTATTAAATAATTTCTTTGAGTATGTAATTAGAAATATTTATATTTACAGATTCTTTTAAAAAAAATATTTTATGAAAAAAACAGTACCTTATATTGCACTTGTAATTTCGTTGATAGCCGGTGTCTGTGTTTTTCTACCCTGGCTTCGCACCGAAGCATCCGGCAGTATTTTGGGCTTTGGTGCCCACATGAATGTAGGCGATCCGCTGGCAGGCATTAAACTGCCCGGGGGCATACCTGCATTAATCATCGCTCTGGCTGGAGGAACGCTGGCCTTGTTTAAGATAAAATGGTCATTTGTGGCTGGAATAGCCAATCTCATCAACGGTTTGGGTTATGCATTCGGATGGTTCAAACAGGGCGTAAAATATGAATCTTCCGTTGCCAGGGCGGGCCTGGACGTTATCCCATTGTATGGATTGATTTTGTTTTTGGTAACATCGGCTTTATTCGTTGTTATTGCTTTATTATTATTTAATGCTGATGCGAAAAACAGCAGGGAGTCTTATCACCATCATAGTTATAATAGAGAAAACGAAAGATACTAAGCAAATTAATTATTACTTTAAAAAAAATTTATATGAAAAAATATGTGTTTTTATTTATCGCAACTTCATTAATTGCGGCCTCATGCGGACAAATCCGCGAGCTTAAAACATTGAGCAAATGTGAATTTCAGCTTGATGGTATTGATATTCTTGCAATAGATGATTCCGATGTGTCCAATATTAAGTTTTTCAAAGATATCGACCTTGTTACTGCAAGCAAACTGGTTGTATCATTGCTCGACAAGGAGGCCATTATGAAATACGCCATTAATGTAAATGTGAGAAATCCCAATAAACAAACCGCTGGTTTAAACAAAATGGAAATGTTGATCTTCTTTAATGAAGTCGAGATAGCAAAAGGTTATGTGAACGAGCCTGTTATTATTGAAGGGAATGGTCAGAAGAAAATTCCGTTTACCATGACTTCCGAAATATCAAAAGTGATAACAAATATAGATTCTAAAACAATTCTTAGTCTTTTTTTCCCGGGAAAAGGTAAAGTTAGCTCTTTATTTACCATCAAAGTCAAGCCCAGTATAAAAGTCGGAAAACGTGAAATTATGTATCCTAATTACCTTACACTGTCACAGGAATATAAAGAAAACTAAACAATTGTTTTACCGATGGAAACAAATACAAACTTTTTGCAAACAGAAGAACAATTAGTAATAAATGATGACATCAAAAAATATCTGACCACTGTATCAAATTGGGCAAGATTCTTAGCCATATTAGGTTTTGTCAGCATAGGATTGCTTGGAATTGCGGCCATTGCTTTAGTTTTTTTAGACAATCAAAATACCGGATATGGATATCGCAGTTATCAAACCGGCACCCACATAACTTCTATCGTATATGTTTTTCTTGCCGTTATTTATTATTTCCCATTCAGATATTTATTTTTATCCTCAAAATATCTAAAGGACGGTATCACATCACATTCACAGGACTCCCTTGTTTTCGGGTTCAAAAACCTTAAACTGCACTATAAATATATTGGAATATTAATTATTGTACTTATCTCTCTTTATTTAATAATATTCTTAACATTCTTGCTCACTGAGATATAATTTAAAACAGCAAAATTCAGCTTAGAAACTCTGTCAAATCTTAGCTTTTTTTTATTATTGTTGATCCATTCCAAAAACTTGCTCTCTATCCTGCGACTTTTTGCCTTTTATCCCAAATAGTGAAAAACCTACATAAAATTCAAAACAGTTCTTAATCATCATAAGGGAGACTTTTTCTTTACTGCATACCATAGCGCTATAAATATGATAACATTGAGTATCATGATCGCCAGAATATTCTTCTCTATGCTGTCAAACCAAAAATCCAGATTCTCATTTTCCCCATCCTCATAATTATCATAATTAAATGATGTTAAGGGGTTTATTCTTTTTTTGGCATCCATATTTGTTGTATAAGCCACAGTATCATATGTATTAGTCACAGGGTCATATATTGTTCTGTTAAACATGTTTTTTTCAACTACTGGTGTTTTAGAATAAACACTTCGATTGTCGGTTTTGGGATAGCCAATATCTGTGTTCACTTTTTTAGGGAAGCTATCAACTGTAACACCCGGAGCCAATGTGGTATCAATATAAACCAGTTTTGACTCCATTTTTTGTACCTTGACATTATATTCTTCAGTAGCGCTATGGATACGTGCAAGCCCTTCGGCACCCCAGCGGCTAAGCATCAGGTAGCTTATTTTTTCTGTTACGCCATCTTTAATCGGGCTGAGTACGCCTGAAAAAACAATTTGAACAATAAGAATAATCGACATAATATTCAACAACCGCGGCTGAACTAAATA
>Ga0209098_1004152_pt1 | contig 11448 bp, 10 predicted proteins | sample AD_JPNHW1_MetaG_FD_184429 | JGI IMG/M metagenome (GOLD analysis project Ga0209098, IMG submission 184429) | Active sludge microbial communities of municipal wastewater-treating anaerobic digesters from Japan - AD_JPNHW1_MetaG (SPAdes) (version 2) | ecosystem: Engineered > Bioreactor > Anaerobic... | reverse complement strand
TACGAAGCACGGCACGCTCGTGAGCGGCATTCTTCCCGAGGGGTATGAACTACTCGACCAGTACTGGATCGAAGAGGGCCGGACGCTCGTCTTCATCTCCCTCAATAAAAAGACCAACCAGACTGAGTATCTCCTCTTTGAACCGCCGCTGTCAGATTTCGAGTACGAACTTCTTGAACGTCTCCACCAGGATCTCCTCGATGTCCTGGTCCTGACATCAGATGAGATAAAGAAGGATCGCAAACGCATCCTGCTTGGGAAGGTGCACGGTCTCTTAGAGGATTATGGCCTGACGCTCGATCAGATCACGCTCTTTAAACTCGAATATTATCTTGTACGGAACTTCATCGGCTGGTCCCGTATCGATCCCCTCATGAAAGACCCTCAGCTCGAAGACATCTCCTGCGACGGGAGCATGATCCCGATCTTTCTGTACCACCGAAAACACCGGAACATCAGGACCAACATCGCTTTTGAAGCCGATGTCCTCAACTCTCTTGCCATCACCCTTGCCCAGCGCTCCGGTAAGCATATTTCGACCGGTTCCCCTATGCTTGATGCCACCCTTCCTGACGGTTCGCGGCTTCAGCTGACACTCGGGACTGAGGTAACGACCCGGGGGACGTCGTTTACCATACGGAAATTCCGGGAAGAACCTTTCTCACCGATTGAGCTCCTGGAATACGGTACATTCTCAAGCGATGAACTTGTGTATTTCTGGCTGTCCATTGAGAATAGCATGAGCCTGCTTTTTATAGGAGGGACCGCATCCGGAAAGACCACATCGTTAAATGCAGTATCGCTCTTTATCCCGCCGGTTGCAAAAGTGGTGAGTATTGAGGACACGCGGGAAATCACACTCTATCATGACAACTGGATTGCGAGCGTGACCCGTGAAGCACTTACTGAGGGGGGGAACGCGATTGACATGTTCGGGCTCCTCAAGGCCGCCATGCGGCAGAGACCGGAGTACATCCTTGTCGGTGAAGTGCGAGGCCCCGAAGCGCAGACGCTGTTCCAGGCAATGAATACCGGCCATACCACGTTCTCCACCATGCATGCAGGCAGCGTCGATGCGGCAATCCACCGGTTGGAAAGCGAACCGCTCAATGTACCCCGCAACATGATGCAGGCATTAAACATTATCAGTGTGCAGGCGCTTATCTACCGGGGGACCGAGCGAGTAAGACGTGTTCAGGAGATCGTCGAAATTGTCGGGATCGATCCGGCGTCAGCGAATCTCAAGGTCAATAACGTCTTTGTTTACGACCCTGTCCATGACCGGACTACGTATACCGGCAGATCTCTTATCTATTCGAAAATTGCTGAAAAACGCGGGTGGTCCCGGGACCAGCTCGACGCGGAGATCGCGGTAAGGAAGAACCTGCTCGACGAAATGCGTAATCAGGGAATCCGTGACTATATCTCGGTCGCCTCGCTCTTCCACAACTACCATATCAACCGGGCTGATGTGCTTGCCCACATTACCGATCTCAGACAGGTATTGTAATGAATTTCCGGCACGTTCTCATGAAATGGCTGCTGCGCGACCCGATCCGGTACCGCGCCCTTCATGCCGACATGATATCGTCCCGGTCCGGCATGACACTTGAACAGTACCTCTGGAGATCCATCCTCGTCTCCGTTATCTCCGGTATTTTCTTCGGGTTACTGGGATACCTCGTGGGCCGTTTTTTTGCCATACAGGTTGAGTCCGGGAAGGGAGTCTACAATGTTCTCAATCTCCAGCTGCCTGGAAGCCTCGCGTTTCTTTTCAGTACCGCTGCTGTAGTATCTGCGGGCGCCGTTCTCTCGTTTGCCTTTGGCACGTATGTCACCTACATTATCCTGCTCCGGTATCCCAATATCGAGAGGAAAAACCGGGTCATCCGGATCAACCTGACGCTTCACAACGCAGTCGCCTACATGTACGCAATGCGCCGGGGCGGGGCCCAGCTGATGACCATCTTTTACGCCCTTTCTGACAATGCAAATATCTACGGTGAAGTCGCGCTTGAGTTCCGGCAGGTCGTGCGGGACGTGGACTTCTTTGGATCGGATGTTGTCACGGCTCTCCACCATCTCTCTGAAACGACACCCTCGGAAAAGCTCAAGGATTTCCTTGTAGATCTTCTCTCTGTTATCGAGAGCGGGGGCGACATGTCGGAGTTCCTTTCAAGCCGGGTGAGGCTCTACCAGGAAGAGGCGCGCTTTGAGCAGAAACAATTCCTGACCGTCCTTTCCATGGTGGCGGAAACGTACGTGACGCTCTTTGTGGCCGGGCCGCTCTTTTTGATCATCGTCATGGTGGTCATGGGCATGATGGGCGGATCAGCGGTTCTCCAGCTCTCGCTTGTCATCTACGCGATCATTCCAGTCGGGTCACTCATCTTTATCCTGTTCATCGATCTCATCGCGGGAAAGGCGGAAAAATCCGAACGCTATACCCGGGAGAAGGAGCTCAACACGTATGTGGATGTACCGATCATCAAAAAGACCGGTGAAGAACCTCTTTTTGAGCAGCTCAGGAAATACGACAAGATCAGGACACTGACCTACCAACTCAGGCACCCCTTTGACAGTTTCGTGACGAATGTCAATTACACGTTTTATATCACCCTGCCCCTGGCGCTCATTTACCTGATGCTGGTACTCTATAATGTTCCCCATTATGCCGACCCCGAGGTCTTCATCAGTGTTGTCGACGATCACATCGTGATCGCCCTTTTGATCGTTCTCATCCCCTATGCAATCTTCTCCGAAATCTGGTCCCGGAAAATTAATGGGATCCAGAGTATGATCCCGGATTTTCTGGAACGGATGGCCGGGATTAACCGGGTGGGCCTGACAATCGTGCAGGCTATAGGGATCATGGTCAACACAAATCTCGGTCTTTTAAGTTATGAGATCCGGCGGATCAAACGGGATATTGACTGGGGCGTGAACTTTTCCGATGCGCTCATCCGGTTTGAACAGCGGATCAGTACTCCGTCCATCGCCCGGACCGTCTCGCTGATTACAAAAGCGAGCGAGATGAGCGGGCAGATTGGCGAAGTACTCGCGATTGCTGGAAGCGACGCGAAGATGAGCGAGACCCTAAAAAAAGAGCGCCTTGCCGACATGTTCATTTACACGGCAATCGTCTATCTTTCGTTTTTTGTGTTCCTCTTTGTCGTTGCGGTCCTTGCCACGCAGTTCCTGCCGGTCCTTGCAAACATCGGGGGAGCGGGACTCTCCTCGGCCGGGGCCCTTTCCGCCATCGGATCGGTGCCGGTCAAGTCGTTTGACCGGCTTCTCTACCACGCGGTGCTGATCCAGGCCCTTTTCTCGGGCCTGATTGCGGGACAGATGGGAGAATCCTCACTATCCGCTGGTGTAAAACACTCCTGTATTCTTTTAATCATCGCTCTCATCACCTTCAATTTCGTCATTGTGGTATAGCGATAAAAGCCGGGCCCCTGTATAAAGACTACCGGAATGTATATCCGGTCTGGTGTAAACAGACATAAATAATACAATGGGGGATTAGAGTAGTGAGGTGATTGGAGCATGTGTAGTGTTGGCGGACCAACGGATATCGATCTCCCCCCGGACCGGGTCACGGGAAAAGACTACCGGTGCAAGGAATGTGGCGAACGGTTCAAGGGAATCGGCAAACGGCCCATGTGTCCTTCCTGCCAGTCTGAAGACGTAGCCGAGATATGAACGTCTCTTTAGGGAACGATGTCCTGCACGTGAAGGGCCATCACTCTTTTCTTCTCGTTGCTGCGGTCCAAAAGGATTTCCCGCTCTGCATCGAGACACAGACAGAAGAATTTGTCCAGGGAGTTCATGCCGGCGATCTCGTTCTGGTTTCCGCACCAGAAGCGGGTTTGGTTGAACCAGCCCGGATGCTTCTTGAACTGGTCAGGACATACCACCTGCCACTCATGGTTCTCTCAAGAGACCACCCGGGATCGAAGCGGATTCCCTATGTGGTTTCAGTGGGACCCGAGATCCAGACGAACTGTTCGATTGTACGGGGAACACACCCTGAGCAGCATCTTGTCTGCTCATCAGATGAACTTGCAGGTATGACCTTCCGTGGTACCCGCGACGGGGTTGATATGGGCAGCCTGCCATCAGGCATTGAAGTAACACGGATAACCGGACGGTTCACGGTGAATCCCGGGTAAATGAGCCGGGATTTTTTGTATAAATATAATTGTGCCGGTGTTCAATGCCTGCTGACGATATAATCGATAAGGGAAATAAATTGCCGGAACGAGCCGTTGTTTTGCATTTATAGTCATAACTCTGGCACCGGATAGCGGTTTTTTAAAATAAACGCAAATCCCTGTCGATCCAGTTAAGCCCGGGTTACGATGCTACCCTGTAACTCCCCAAACGAATGATGAGTCGGCGTAAGAGAGTTTTTAGTGACTTCGTGCTATTCCCCGGGCACCTGCTCTCTCAAATCGCACATTATTCAAAGACTCGGAAGCAAACCTGATGAAAAACAGTGGGCATTCCCGGTTAAAAGAGGAGTTGAATCTCCGGGGGTCCGATTTCCGCCCTTATAACATTCGCTCCCTCTCTTGAAATCCCGTATTTATAGAGGGGACTTCCCACCGTGAAATCGTAAATAACAATAGTTATATTGATTTTTCACCACATATTCTACTGCCGTGAGTGGAGGGTTGGATGAAAACTGAGGTCTTAGACGACATCAAGAAAACTGAAGCTGAATATCAGTCGGTGATCAGTGCAGCACAGGAAGAAAAGAAGAAGAGACATTCCCAGGCTGAACTGGAAGCTGATAACCTGATTACAAAGGCGCAGAGCAATGCTGAACAGTACAAGAAGCTGAAACTGGAAGAAGCACGGCACCAGGCAGCCCAAAAACACGCTGATATCTTAAAAGAAGGCAATCGGCGTTCAGCGGCATTGAAAGAGAAGGGGAGTAAGAACCTTTCAAAAGCAGTGCAGCTGCTGGTATCGCGGTTTAAGGAGCAGCTGCATGTTAGCGCCTAAACCGATGAGCCGGTTGCTCATCGTTGCATCCCGTGACCAGGCTGTACCGATCGTTTCCGAGCTGTATCGCGAGAACCTGTTCCATATCGAAGATTTTGTGGACCAGGGTCAGGAAGGATACGAAGGCTTTAAGATCGGCACGCCTCTTGAAGGGGCAACCGAGGCATCAACCGAGCTTGTTAAGGTCAGGGCAATCGAGAATGTTTTTGCAATCCATGGCGAGGATGTCGACGCAAAGCAGAAACTGAGCCTGCCACAGATCCGTTCACAGATTGAAAAGGATCTTCCCGGCATTGAAAAAGAAGTTGAGGGACTGGCAGGGGTACGTTCGAAGCTTGACGCGAAGACAAAGGAGTACGAACAGAAGATCCAGGAACTCGCACCGTTTGTGGAGATCCCCGTAGATCTCACTCTTTTACGCGGGTTCCGGTTTTTCTCCGTATTTGCCGGCTACGTGAACCGTGATGTGTCCATTACCGTCCCGCACGAGATGCAGGTGGTAAAAGGCAAGGAGCGGTCGTTTGCGCTTGTTGTCGTGCCGGAAAAGAACCGGGCAGAAGTCGAACGGCAACTGCAGGAAGCGCAGTTCCAGGCGGTTACTATTCCTGAAGAGACTGGTACTGCCCAGGCACGCACCGTGTATTATACGGAACAGATCGTATCCGTTAACAAAGAGATTGATGCGATCAATGAAAAACTCGCGAAGATCAAGGAGACCCACACAGATCTCCTGGTTGCCTGCGAAGAGGCGTTCCGGGCAAAGATCGAGCAGACCGAGGCCCCCCTGCGTTTTGCCACGACCTCGAAAGTGTTCGTGGCAGAAGGCTGGATGCCGGCAGACCGCACACAGGAACTCAGTGCGGCGCTGGACAAGGTGACCGGCGGTAAAGTCTTTGTCTCGGAACTCCCGGTTGATCCCGTGAACGATCCGGTGCCGGTGGAGTTCAACAACCCGTCGTTTGCAAAGCCGACACAGATGCTTATGGATATCTACTCCCGCCCGAAGTACACGGAAGTGGATCCGACCCTGATGCTTGCCATCGTGTTCCCGATCTTCTTTGGTATGATCCTCGGGGATGTCGGGTACGGTCTCCTGCTTCTCATCATGTGCTTGGCTCTTCGGACCGTGTTCAAGGGCGACGATGGCCGTCAGTTCATTACGGTTCTCAGGAACGCGAGTATATCGACTATTATCTTCGGTTTGCTCTTCAACGAGTTCCTTGGGTTCAAGTTTTCTCAGGTTGTCGGGTGGATTCTCGGTATCGGGCATGTAGTAAACCCGATCGAGCATTACGAGTCTCTCATTTACAGCAGGCACCTTCTTATCGGTGCAACCGAAGCCGGAGGCCACGGGCCTGCAATTGCCGAACTGATGATTGTCAGTATCTGGATCGGTATCCTGCATATCACGCTCGGGCGGGCACTGGGCATGATCAACCACGCACGCCAGGATCATGGTGAGCACCGGATGAAATGCGTGCTCGCGAATTTTGGCTGGATTACCGTGATGTGGGGGATCATCATCGCCATCTGGTCGATGTTTGCCATGCCCCTCATGCCGGACCTTCGCGGGCTCCCGGTTGTGGTCTCAGGGCTCTCGCTTGGTTTGATTGTCGCAATTGTGTTCATCGTGATGGGCGTCATTTTCATCGCAAGGGACTCGCCCCTTGAGATCGTGGAACTCCCGACTATCATCTCGCACGTGCTCTCTTATGCACGTCTGATGGCGGTCGGCCTGTCATCGGTGGCAATCGCGATGGTTGTCAATTATCTGTCCATCGGGATGTTCATCGGTCCCGGATTGGAAAATCTCTCGATTGTTGGAATTGTAATGATTATTGTCGGTGCTGTGATCTTTTTACTGGGGCATGCCCTCAATCTGGCACTGGGTATCCTGGGTGGCGGACTCCACTCAATCAGGTTGCATTACGTCGAATTCTTCACCAAGTTCTATAAGGGTGGAGGCAGGAAGTATATTCCATTTGGAATGAAACGAAGATTTACGGAGGATTAGATTATGGCAGATGTAGTTATGACTCTTGAAATGGTACAGGCATCGCAGGTTGGAATGAAGGCAATCGGAGCCGGTCTCGCAGTCGGTCTCACCGGTCTTGGTACCGGTGTCGCTGAAATGGGTATCGGTTCCGCAGCTGTCGGCGCAGTTGCAGAGAACAAAGACATCTTCGGGCTTGCACTGCTCTTCACGGTCATTCCGGAAACCATCGTCATCTTCGGTCTTGTTGTTGCACTTCTGCTCCTGTTCTAAAAGCGAGGCAAGAACAATGGGACTGGAAGCAGTACTGGCAGAAATCAGGGAAAAAGGCAAAAAAGAAGCGGATGCAATCCGTGCCGAATCACAACAGGATTCGGACAGGATCCTTGCAGAAGCAAACCGGAAAGTCGCTTTGATCAAGGGGGATGCTGAGGAAGCCTCAAAAAAGCAGGAGTCCCGTATCCTTGCGCAGGACGTCTCTGCTGCAAACCTCCTGGTCAAGCGTGAGCTCTTAAACACGCAGAAAGGACTTCTCGATGAAGTGTACGAGAGCACCCGTTCGGAAATTGCAAAATTCCCTGAAAGCTTCCATCGTGAAGCCATCAAAAAACTCCTTCTGGAAGCGAAAAAGGAGATCCCAAAAGGCAGCATCCATTGCAACGCACGGGATGTTGCGGCAGCAAAAGCCGTCCTTGCCGACAAGGAATTCTCAGGTTTTACCCTGGGGGATACGGTCGATATTGACGGGGGGATCCTGATCGAAGGGGAAGGCAATGAGCTGCAGATAGATTACAGCTATCGCACCTTCATGAACAAAGTCTGGGAATCCGGGCTCAAGGATGCATCTGATATCCTCTTCGGATAGGATGGTACAGGTATGGCAGGGATGAAAGGAATTTCAGCGCCCACTATCTACGTCTGTACCAGGATGCGGGTGAGGAAGTCCAAGCTTCTCCCCAGAGAAGAGTACCAGCGGATGCTCAACATGAGCCTTCCCGAGATTACCCGTATCATTGAAGAGACGTCCTACAAGCAGGAGATTGACGAGCTGGGTACCACCTTTAAGGGGATCGATCTCATCGAGGTGGCTTTAAGCTGGAACCTTGCAAAGGAATACCAGCGGATCCTCAAGATCACGCCCGGGATGCTCAAGCAGTTTACCCGTGCATATCTCCGATACTGGGATATCCAGAACGTGCTTACCATCCTGCGTGGAAAGTCGCTGGGTGAAAAGGCCGGCAAGATCAAGGAAGTTCTGGTTCCTGCCGGGAGCCTTGACAAGGTCGTGCTCGACCGGCTTCTTACCGAGGACAGCCCGGACCGAGTCATCGATCTTCTCAAAGGAAGGCAGCTTTACCCGGTGGTAGCCCGGGAGTACCCGGCAGCAAAGGAGACCGGCTCGTTTGCCCATATGGAAAATGAGCTGTATAAGCAGTTCTATGCCGAGATCATCGCAGAAACGAGTGGTGGAGGAGCCGGAGGCCGGCTGTTCCTCGCGTTTATCCAGCTCGATATCGACGTAAAGAACATCCTGACGCTTTTCAGGCTGCGGGCAGACAATATCGTGGAAGACGCAAGAGAGATGTATATTGCCGGCGGCACAATCTCGGCAGCAGACTTTGCCACCTTGAATACTCTCAGGGACTACCGGGAATTCAGCGACCAGCTCAGGGCGAAAGTCCGCACCGGGCCGGTGCTTGAACTCTTAAAAGGACTGGAGACCGAACGGCCGGTTCATGAAATTGCATCGCTTCTTGTGAGGGTACAAATGGAGCAGATGGAGAAACTCTCCAAGCGCAACCCCTTCTCCATCTATCCGATTCTCGTGTATCTTGAGAAGAAGAAATACGAAGTGTTTAACCTTCGGGCACTGGCGAGGGGCAAGGAATCCAAGCTCCCCTCAGAAACGATAGGGAAATACCTGGTGATGTAAATGGAGATTGCAGTAATCGGCAACAGCGAGTTTATCCTTGGGTTCCGCCTTGCAGGCATCCGTAAGACCTATGCAGCGGAGAATGACGAGAAACTCAACGAATGCATCACCAGCGCCCTTTCGGACGGACAGGTCGGTATTCTTGTCTTAAACAGCAGCGATATGGAGCGGCTCCCGCGCCGGCTCCGCACTACGCTTGAAAATTCCGTCAAGCCGACCGTGATCGCCCTTGGCGGGGAAGAGGGGGGTCTGTCCATGAGAGAGAAAATCAAGAGATCGGTGGGTGTTGATCTGTGGAAATGAAAACCGAAAAAACAAAAGAGGCAAAAAAGGGCGTTCTCAAAAGAATCGCCGGGCCTGTCGTAACGGCAGTCAATCTTGACGCCCATATGTACGATGTGGTCAAGGTCGGAAATGAAGCGCTGATGGGTGAGGTCATCAAGATCCAGGGCGATAATACCATTATCCAGGTATATGAGGATACAACGGGTATCAAGCCCGGCGAACCGGTTACAAACACCGGGCTTTCGCTTGCGGTCGAACTGGGCCCCGGTCTCCTCACCAGTATTTACGATGGTATCCAGCGTCCCCTGGAAGTCCTCGTGAAAAAGATGGGCAACTTCATCGAGCGTGGTGTAACGGCACCCGGGCTTTCCCATGACAAGAAGTGGACCTTTAAGCCGGTGGTAAAGGCTGGCGACAAGGTCGAGCCGGGCGCAATCCTTGGCGAGGTCCAAGAGACCAACATCGTCCACAAGGTCATGCTCCCGCCCAATGTAAAGGCTGGCCTCGTAAAGACGATCAAGAGCGGGGACTTCACCATCGATGAGACGATCTGTGTTCTTGAAGACGGTCGCGAGTACCCGATGCTCCAGCGCTGGCCGGTCCGAGTCCCCCGCCCCGTGCGTGAGAAGAAGAACCCGACAATCCCCCTGATCACCGGTCAGCGGATCCTCGACGGTCTCTTCCCGATTGCAAAGGGCGGCACTGCCGCAATTCCCGGCCCGTTCGGGAGCGGCAAAACCGTTACCCAGCAGCAGCTGGCCAAGTGGTCGGATGCGAAGATCGTGGTCTATATCGGCTGCGGTGAACGCGGCAACGAGATGACGGAAGTTCTTACGGAATTCCCAAGCCTTGAGGACCCGAAATCAGGGAAACCCCTGATGGAGCGGACGGTGCTCATTGCAAACACCTCGAACATGCCGGTCGCTGCCCGTGAAGCATCAGTATATACCGGTATCACGATTGCCGAATACTTCCGTGACATGGGTTACGATGTCTCATTAATGGCAGACTCGACCTCCCGCTGGGCAGAAGCGATGCGTGAGATCTCCTCCCGTCTCGAAGAAATGCCCGGTGAAGAAGGATACCCGGCTTATCTTGCAGCACGGCTCTCCGAATTCTACGAGCGTGCCGGTCTTGTTGAGACCTTAAACGGCGCATCCGGGTCGGTCTCGGTTATCGGTGCAGTCTCACCACCAGGCGGCGACTTCTCCGAGCCGGTTACCCAGAACACGCTGCGTATCGTGAAAGTCTTCTGGGCTCTCGACGCAAAGCTCTCCCAGCGCCGGCACTTCCCGGCAATCAACTGGCTGAACTCGTACTCTCTCTACCTTGACGCCCTCCATGACTGGTACGACAAGGAGGTTTCTCCCGACTGGAACAAAATCCGGTCCTGGGCAATGGAAATTCTCCAGAAAGAGGCAGAACTCCAGGAGATCGTGCAGCTCGTCGGTTCTGATGCACTGCCCGAGTCAGAGCAGGTGACAATCGAGGTCGCCCGTATGATCCGGGAGATCTTCCTCCAGCAGAATGCGTACGATGCAGTCGACACGTACTGCGACATGAAAAAGCAGTACGATATGATGAAGGCGATCAAGACCTTCGCTGACTTAGCCTATGCTGCGCAGATCGCTGGTATCAGCCCGGCACAGATCATCGCGGTCAAGTCGAAAAACGAACTGCCCCAGATCAAGTTCATCAAGGACTACAAGCCTGAACTGGCGAAGATCGAGAAGGAAATGGACGCTGAGTTCAACACACTGAGGTCGGCAGCATGAAGGAATACAGGACGATTACAAAAATTGCCGGTCCGCTCGTGTTTGTCGAGAAGACCGAGCCTATTGCGTACCAGGAACTCGTTAACGTCGTTCTTTCAGATGGCACGATCAAGCGCGGCCAGGTACTGGATACAAGCGACGAACTTGTCGTTGTCCAGATCTTCGAGACCACGACGGGTATTGGCAGGGACAGCGGCGTCCGGTTCACCGGCGAGACCATCAAGATGCCGGTCGGCAGGGAAATGCTCGGCCGTATCCTGTCCGGTGGCGGTAAACCTATCGACGGCGGCCCGGAGATTGTTCCGGAGAAACGTCTCGACATCACCGGTGCTGCAATCAACCCATACGCCCGTGGCATGCCGGCAGATTTCATCCAGACCGGTATCTCCACGATTGACGGTACAAACACCCTTGTCCGTGGACAGAAGCTCCCGATCTTCTCGGCAGCA
>Ga0209098_1004151_pt1 | contig 11450 bp, 11 predicted proteins | sample AD_JPNHW1_MetaG_FD_184429 | JGI IMG/M metagenome (GOLD analysis project Ga0209098, IMG submission 184429) | Active sludge microbial communities of municipal wastewater-treating anaerobic digesters from Japan - AD_JPNHW1_MetaG (SPAdes) (version 2) | ecosystem: Engineered > Bioreactor > Anaerobic... | reverse complement strand
TCGCGGCTCATCTTGCCCGCAGTATAACCTTGGATACCTGACACCTTCTGTCATTCATTATTTGGGCGTTACCCCGCGATCCGCGCGTCGTGCGCGTCTCGCGGGGCCCGGGCTCTCCGCTCCAACTCCTCGCGAGCGCGTTGCGCTCTCTGCGGGGTTTCCGCTACGATCCCGAACGCGGAAGAGAAATGCCGCGCATGGTGTCTGTCGCATAAAAAAAGGCCGCCCTCGCGGGCGGCCCCTATCACACAGCATGCTGCATGTTTCGTTGATTAATACATTCCGTCCATTCCGCCCTATCAAGGGGATTCGGCCCGGCTTCGCCGGTCCTCACCCCTTGGCGCCGAGCGGAACTATCAACTGCGCGCGATACCTGGCGACAAGCCCGCAAGCGTGCTTGTCGCTTGCAGAATTAGCGTTGCTGCCAATTCTGCAAGACGCGCCACGGCGTTCCGCCTCCGGCGTTCCGCCTCCGGCGGAATGTGCAGCGTAAACGAAAAAGGCCGCCCTTGCGGGCGGCCCTATCACGCAGCATGCTGCATGTTTCGTTGATTAATACATCCCGTCCATTCCGCCCTATCAAGGGGATTCGGCCCGGCTTCGCCGTTCCTCACCCCTTGGCGCCGAGCGGAACTATCAACTGCGCGCGATCCCGCGCGCTTCGGCGTTCCGCCTCCGGCGGAATGTGCAGCATAAACGAAAAAGGGCTGCCTTTCGGCAGCCCCCTTAAACGCTGAGTGAGCGTTTTGTGTTAATTAATACATTCCATCCATTCCGCCCATTCCGCCTGCTCCGGCGGGCATGGCGGGCGGGTTCTTCTCGGGGATGTCGGTGATCGCGCACTCGGTGGTGAGGAGGAGGCTCGCGACCGACGCGGCGTTCTGGAGCGCCGAGCGGGTGACCTTCGCGGGGTCGATGATTCCGACCTTCACCATGTCGACCCACTCGAGCTTCGCGGCGTCGTAGCCGATGCCCTTCTTCTCGTTCTTCGCGCGCTCGGCGATGACGCCGCCGTCCTGTCCCGCGTTCTCCGCGATCTGGCGCATCGGCTCCTCAAGGGCGCGCTTGACGATCTTGAAGCCGATCTTCTCGTCGTCGGTAAGGGTCGTCATGTCGGCCTTCTCGAGCGCGGACACGGCCTGGATGAGGGCGAGTCCGCCTCCCGGCACGATTCCTTCCTCGAGCGCGGCGCGGGTCGCCGAAAGGGCGTCCTCGACTCTGTGCTTCTTTTCCTTCATCTCGACCTCGGTCACGGCGCCGATGTTGATGACGGCGACTCCGCCGGCGAGCTTCGCGAGGCGCTCTTTGAGCTTCTCCTTGTCGTAGTCGGAGGTAGACTCGTCGATCTGCGCCTTGATCTGCGCGACGCGGTCCTTGATGTCCTTCGCCTTGCCGGCGCCGTCGATGATCGTGGTGTTGTCCTTGTCGATCTTGACGCTCTTCGCCTGGCCGAGCTGGCTGATGTCGGTCGCCTCGAGCTTGAGCCCGAGTTCCTCGGTGATGACCTCTCCGCCGGTGAGGATCGCGATGTCCTCGAGCATGGCTTTGCGCCTATCGCCGAAGCCGGGCGCCTTGACCGCGCAGGTCTTGAGCGTGCCGCGGAGGCTGTTCACGACGAGGGTCGCGAGCGCCTCTCCGTCCACGTCCTCGGCGATGATGAGGAGCTGGCGGCCGGACTGGGCGATCTTCTCCAGGAGGGGAAGCATGTCCTTCATGTTGGAGATCTTCTTGTCGTGGATCAGGATGTAGGGGTTCTCGAAGATCGTTTCCATGCGGTCGCGGTCGGTCACGAAATAGGAAGAGATATAGCCGCGGTCGAACTGCATACCCTCGACGAAGTCGGTGGTGGTCTCCATCGTCTTCGCTTCCTCGACGGTGATGACGCCGTCCTTGCCGACTTTCTCGATCGCGTCGGCGAGGATCTTTCCGATTTCCTCGTCGTTGTTCGCCGAGACGGACGCGACGTGCGCGACCTCGTCGGATCCCTTGATTTCCTTGGAGTTCTTCTTGATCTCGTCGACCGAGATGGCCACGGCCTTGTCGATGCCGCGCTTGAGCTCGATCGGGGTCATGCCCGCGGCTACCGCCTTGAGGCCCTCGCGGACCATGGAGTAGGCGAGTACGGTCGCGGTGGTCGTTCCGTCGCCGGCGACGTCGTTGGTCTTGGTGGCGACTTCTTTGAGGAGCTGGGCTCCCATGTTTTCATAGGCGTCCTCAAGCTCGACTTCCTTCGCGACGGAAACGCCGTCCTTGGTGACGGTCGGCGCGCCGAACTTCTTGTCGATAAGAACGTTCCGGCCCTTCGGTCCGAGGGTTACCTTCACGGCTTGCGAGATCTGCTCGACGCCGGAAAGCAGTTTTTTTCGGGCTTCTTCGTTAAACATCAGCTGTTTAGCCATTTTCATTACTCCTTATTGCGCTACCGTTACCGGTATAACCATAAAAATGTATTTTCCCCGCTTTAAATTCGCGAGGCTACAGTATAAAATACTGGAAAATTACGCGAACGGCAACGGTTTTTCGCTTTTTACGTTTTACCCTCAAGGAGGGACTGAGGATGAAGCAGATACGTTGGGGAATCGTGGCTACCGGAGGCATCGCGGCGAAGTTCGCCGAAGCCTGTTCCTTTGAGTCTTCCCGCACGGGACGGAGCGTTCTCGCGGCCGTCGCGTCGCGCGATCGGAAGAAGGCCGCCGAATTCGCGGAGAAATGGCATATCGGGCGGCACTACGGCTCGTACGACGAGCTTTTCGCCGATCCGGCCATCGACGCGGTGTATATCGCGACCCCGCATAGCTCGCACGCCGCGCTCTCGATCGCGGCGCTCGAGGCGGGGAAGGCCGTGCTCTGCGAAAAGCCGGTGAGCCTCAACCTCGCGGAGTTCCGGCCGGTCGTCGAGACCGCGAAGCGGAAGAACCGCTTCTTTATGGAAGCGATGTGGATGAAGTTCAACCCTTCCTTCCGGAAGGCCCTTTCCTGGGTCAGCGAAGGCTATATCGGCGACCCAAAGTTCGTCCGGGCTGACTTTTTCATGGACGCGCCCTTTAACCCGCAAAGCCGCCTCTACGATCCGGCGCTCGGCGGCGGCGCGCTCCTCGACGTCGGCATCTACCCGGTCACCTGCGCGCTCGCGGTCTCGGGCGGCAAGAAGCCCGCGTTTCTCAACGCGCTCATGCATACCGGCTCAACGGGTGTCGACCTCTACAACAAGGCGCACATGGTCTGGGAGAACGGCCTCATCGCCGATCTCTCGAGCGCGATCAGCCTGCAGGGGATCGAGGAGCTTCGCTCCGCCGCGATCATCGGCGAGACGGGCTCCATCCTTCTTCCTTTTTTCTGGATGGCCCAGAAGGCGGTCCTCCTCGACGCGCAGGGAAACGAGGTCGAGATCTTCGACGGCGCGTTCGCGTGCAACGGCTACGAGCACGAGATCCGCGAGGTCGAGGAATGCCTCGGCGAGGGGAAAACCGAGAGCCCTGTACAAACATGGGCCGATTCCATTATGGTTATGGAAATTCTTGACGACATCCGGAAGGTGTCGAAGCAAATGAACGGCGGAAAATGATGAATAACGACAAGCGATTACGTGATGTGCGCATCCTGGAGGCCCAGACCCTGCTCTCGCCCGAGGCGATGGCGGAAAGCTATCCCGCGACCGAGAAGGCCGCGGAGACCGTGCTCAGGGGCCGCGATGAAGTCCAGCGGATTCTCAGGCGCGAGGACGATCGGTTCCTCGTCGTCGTCGGGCCTTGCTCGATCCACGACCCCGAGTCCGCGCTCGACTACGCGAAGCGCCTCGCCGAGCTCCGCGTGAAGTACCAGGACCGGATGTGCATCGTCATGCGCGTGTATTTCGAAAAGCCCCGCACGACCGTCGGATGGCGCGGCCTCATCGTCGACCCCGGCCTCGACGGCACGAGCGACATCGGTCGCGGCCTCAAGATGGCGCGCGAGCTCCTCATCGCGGTGAACGGCCTCGGCCTTCCCGCCGGTTCCGAGATGCTCGACCCGATCGTGCCCCAGTATACCTCGGATCTCGTCAGCTGGGCGTCGATCGGCGCCCGCACGACCGAGAGCCAAACCCATCGCGAGATGGCCTCCGGCCTCTCGATGCCCGTCGGGTTCAAGAACGCGACCGACGGCGACGTGCAGATCGCCGTCAACGCGATCGTCTCTTCGCGTCAGGCGCACGCGTTCATCGGCATCACGCGCGAGGGCAAGGCGTCGATCATGCGCACCCTCGGCAACCCCGATAGCCATCTCATCCTCCGCGGCGGCAAGCACGGCACGAACTACGACCGCGAGTCCGTGTCCCAGGCGATCGTCCTCCTTAAGAAGGCGGGCATCCGCCCCTCGATCGTCGTCGATTGCTCTCACGGCAACTCGCAGAAGATGCCCGAGAATCAGATCGGCGTCCTTCTCGAGACGATCAGGCTCCGGAACGACGCGGATAACCCGCTCCTTCCCCTGTGCGGCTGCATGATCGAAAGCTACCTCCAGACCGGCTCGCAGCCGATCACCGCCGATCCCTCCGACCTTAAGTACGGGCTTTCGATCACCGATCCCTGCCTTGGCTGGGACATGACCGCGAGCGCGCTCGCCGAGGCCTATAAGCTCCTGGGCGAGAAGCACCATTCGGAATCGGCCCCCGAGGAGGTATCGAGCGCGAATATCGTCACGATCCCCAAGCGTACCGATAAGGGCGACCATCCGGCCGCGAAGGACGCGGACGGAAAGGCGGCCTTGGACTGCGCCGGAAAGGCCTCGGGTTCCCGATGAGCTCTCTTTTCGAGGATTCCCCCGAGAACGTTTTGATTATTTATTCCGACGGCGGATGCTCGGGCAATCCCGGCCCCGGCGGCTGGGGGTTCGTCATCGTCGACGGCGATGCAAAGGTCGGATCCGGGACGGAGATCGTCCGCTCGGGCGGCGAGAAGGTCACCACGAATAACCGGATGGAGCTCACCGCGGTCATCGAGGCGCTCAGGCTCGTGCAGGCGACCGCTGAGTGGGCCTCGCGCCCCGTTTCGATGTACACCGACTCGCAATACGTGCAGAAGGGGATAACCCAATGGATCGCCGGATGGAAGCGCAACGGATGGCGCACCGCGTCGAAGGATCCGGTCAAGAATCAGGATCTCTGGGTTCCGCTCGACGAGCTCGCGACGGCGCTTCGCCCTCGCTGGGTCTGGGTCAAGGGTCACGCCGGCATTCACTATAACGAGGTGTGCGATCGCCTCACCCAAGAGGAGATCGCGAAGCATCGATAAGCCTGCCGCGTTCACGCGCGACGCGACGGAAAAGGGCCACTCGGGGAAGAAAACCTCGTGTGGCTTTTTTTATAGGCTCATACCGTCAAGGATTTTCGTGAGGGCGATGAGTTCCTCTTTGGTGAGCGTCACGCCTTTGCCCATCTTTTGGTGATCGGGCGACCAGCTTCTGATGTCGTACTTTCCGGGGCGTCCGCCCCATGACACGGTATTGAGCTCGACGGTCCATCCGCTCTTTGACTCAGAGAGAACTCCAAATTTCTCGATTATCTCAAAACTAAACTCGTCCGCCATGCGCGTTCCTCCTCTAGCCCTTTTCTGAATTCCTTCAATTATAGCATATCACTAAAAAATTCTTGTAATAAAAATCAATTGAGTGTACTCTGAGACAAATGTTATGGAGGTTCCGATGAAGAAGATGAAAGCAACGATCTGCATAGTGACGGCCCTCGCGGTCGCGCTTGCCTTCGCGGGTTGCAAAACCGCCCCGAAGGCGACGGAAACTGCACCCGGACCCAGCAACGCAGTACAGACGACAACACCCGAGGTAAAACCGGTCGATGACGCATTGACCGCCCTCAGGGACCGGGCTGAGGCGCTTAGGGCCGAATGCCTGAAATATCATCTCGACACGCACAAGGCCGACGATTGGGCGATCGCCGAGGCCGCGCGCTCCGAGGGACTCGCCGCGTATGGCACCGACTATGATAAGTCTAAGGCCGCGTTCGAGAGCGCCATCGCGAAATACGAGGAGATCAGAAAGTCCTCATACGAGGCGATCGCCGCGGAACTCGAGGCGTCGCTCGTCGCCGCCAGAGAGGCCGCGATTAAGGCTGGCGCCGACGGATACTATCCCGAGCAGTTCGTGCTCGCCGATACCGCCGCCAAGGATTCCCGTTCGCTTCGCGCCGACGGTAAGGACGCCGAGGCCTACGACATGGCGCAGGTCGCGCTCCTTCGCTATCAGACCCTCACGAAGGGAATGGAAGCGCTCGCGCTCAAGCAGAAGGTTGATCAGAACGGTTTCGTTCAGTATGGCCCCGAGGACTACGCGCTTGCGGACTCCAAGTACAAAGAGGGCCTTTCTTCCTATGGTACGGCCGACGCCGCGGCGCTCGCGGCCATGACCGAATCCTGCAACCTCTACGCGAAGGTGAACAACGCCGGTTACAAGGCCCTCTCGCAGGACGTGATCCTGAAGGCCAACGAGATTCGCTCGCTGTGCGACTCGATCAAGGCGAAGAAATCCGCCCCCGACGAATACGGAAAGGCCGCGGCTCTCTATGACGAGGCCGCGAAAGCCGCCGCTAGCGACTCATGGGAAGCGGCCTACCAATCGTACTCGGCTTCCGTCGTCTCCTTTGCGAACGTATATCAAGTCGCGACCCTCAAGCGGAATGCAGCCGAGGCCGCGATGGCCAAGGCAAAGAGCCGCCAGGACGAAAGCACCGCGCTTGCCCATAAGGCCGACGAAGTCGCGCCGCTTCCCGAAGGCGCTCAAGGCTTCTCCGACGAGCCCGTTATCATTGAGCCGCCCGTAGCGCCCTCAGCCACTGAGGCCGCGCCTGCTGCCGCCACTGAGGCCGCGCCTGCTGCCGCCACTGAGACCGCGCCCGCTGCCGCAACTGAGGCCGCGCCTGCTGCCGCCACTGAGGCCACGCCCGCTGCCGCCACTGAGGCTGCGCCCGCTGCCGCAACTGAGGCCGCGCCCGCTGCCGCCACTGAGGCCGCTCCTGCTGCCGCAACTGAGGCTGCGCCTGCCGCAACTGAGGCCACGCCCGCTGCCGCAACTGAGGCCACGCCCGCTGCCGCAACTGAGGTCGCGCCCGCTGCCGCAACTGAGGTCGCGCCCGCTGCCGCAACTGAGGTCGCGCCCGCTACTACCGATGAGACCGTCTCTGGGGAGGAAACCAAATGAAAAAGTACAACCTGTTTGTCGCGTGCCTTTTCTGCCTTGCCGCGATCCTTCCGCTCTCTGCGGCGACCTACGACAACAACGAGTTTCAGCGGAAAAGCCGCGCCTATAGCGACCTTGCCGCGAAGGCGTATGACGAGGGCGATTATGACGCGTCCGTGAACTACGCCGCGGAGGCGGAAAAAAACGCCGACCTTTCGCGCGCCTTTATCGAAAAGGCAATCGCGCGGTCCGACGCGGAAACCACGCTCTTAAAGGCGCATACCCGTCTCACCTGGGCGACCGAGAAAAAGGCCGAGAAGAACTTTCCGTCGGCCTTCCAGACCGCAACCCAGGCGGTTCAGTCGGGCGATGCCCTGTTCGCTTCGGAGGACTTCGCGGGAGCGAAGGCTCAAGGCGAGCTCGCGCTTAACGCCCTTGCGGACGTTCGCGAGGTTTTCCCGCTGCCGTCGCGCTATCGCGTGGGCGTTTGGCACAGCACTCGCGATTGCTTCTGGAACATCGCGAAGAATCCCGCGATCTACGGCGACCCCTTTATGTGGAAGAAGCTCTATGACGCGAACCGTAAGGCCCTGAAGAACCCGTCTAACCCGGATCTCCTGACCCCTGGCATGATGCTCTCGGTTCCGAGTATCGCCGGTGAGCTTCGCGACGGGGAATACGATCCCTCGACGAAGTACGAGCCTTTCAAGAAGGCTCAGAAGAAGTAACGCCTCGATCTTTTTTTCTTGATCATTTGGCTGCCTGGGCGTGAACGTCCGGGCAGCCTTTTTTTTGGAGATAGAGAAACATCGCGGAGAGCATGAGCCCGTGCCGATAGGGGCCTTGCCCCATGAGGCGAAACACCTCGCCCGCCGGGACGGTCTCGATCGCGATGTACTCATCGTCGTCGGGCGAGAGCGCTCTCGTGTCCTCAAGATCCTCGGCGATAAAGACGTGGCAGGTATTGTCCATGATGGCGGGATTCGGCGAAAGGCTTGCCGCGTGCGTGAGCCGTCCCGCGCGCCGTCCCGTTTCCTCGAGGAGTTCCCTCCGGGCGCCGTCCGCGGGCGCTTCCCCGGGATCGATCACCCCGCCGGGAAACTCCACGCTGAGCGTCTCGGACCCGTGCCTCCATTGCCTGACCATAAGGAACTCCTCGTTCCCCTGGGCGTCCTTGATGACGGGCACGACGATGACCCAATCGGCCGCGTGGAGGGCGTAAAAGCTCTTTTCGTCATTCTCTGGAGAACGGCTCGTTATCTCCTGGATATCGAAGATCCTCGTCGAAAATACCGTTTCTCGGCGTATCGGGCGCCAGGCCAGCGCATGCTCATCCATTTGGGAAATCTCCTTTGACAGATCGCTCGGGCGGTTCTATTCTATAAAGAGATGATACAGCAAATGGAGGAGGTTCGGTATGGCAATTATTACGATTTCTCGGCAAATCGCGTCCTTCGGAGATGAGGTTGCGACCGAATTGTCACGGCAACTCGGCTACGCGTTCATCAACAGAAAGATGCTCGAGGCAGATCTCCTCAAACACGGCATAACCGAGGAGAAACTCCGCAAATACGACGAGCGCAAGCCCGGGTTCTGGGCATCGCTCGCGCGCGACCGCGACGAGTATTTCGACTATCTCCGCGAGGCGGTATACGAGCGCGCGAAAGGCGGCAACTGCGTGTTCATCGGGCGCGGCGGCTTCGCGATCCTCAAGGACGTTCCCGGCTGCTACGCGGTGCGTCTCGTCTCCACCGACGAGGTTCGCGTCCAGCGCCTCATGAAGGAATTTTCCTGGAACGAGAAGAAAGCCCAGGCCCTGATGATGGAAAGCGATAACAACCGACGCGGGTTCCATAAGTGCTTCTTCAACATCGACCATGACGATCCGGCGAGCTACAATATCGTGATTACGACCGACGCGATAACCCCCGAAATCGGCGCGGCGATCGTCCACGAGGCGTGCGTCAGAACCGTTACCGCGGTTCAGGAAGCCGAGGGGCTTTCTCGTATCGCCGAGCTCCTGCAGGCGCAGAAGATCGTGAACCATATCGTGTTTGACCTGAAGATCCCGGTGCATTTCCTCGAGGCTACGTCGACCCCGACGGAGATCATGCTCCATGGCGTCGCGGACTCTTCCGCCGTCATCGAGAAGGTTCTCGGCGTCGCGCGCTCGATGGCGCCCGGCAAAAAGATAACCTCCGGCATCAGTATCGTGCAGGATTACAAATCGTACCCGTAATGGATTGAATGGGCGCTTCGCGGCGTTCGTTGTGTCAAAGGTGCGTTGCGCGCGATGTACCTGAGGCTTTCATTGTGCCGCGATGCGCGTGCGTTGTCTTCTAAAAAAAATGCGGCTAGAGCGCGGCTTTCCGGTCTTGTTTGACCTTCTTTCCCTGGCGGAAAAAGATCGATCCCTTCTCGACGCAGAGCGCGAGGATGATCGCCCCGCTTACGTATTCGGCAATCCGAAAAAAGATCGCGTAGTCCGCCGGGAGAAAGAGTCGGACGAGCTCCGTCACGTAAAGGGTCATCGTCGTCGCGATCGTGATCTTTCCGCCCCACGTCGATTTCGTCTCGATGGGTTTCTTGAGCACGATGAACACGAGCATCCCGAGCGCCTGAAGAAAGAGGCGAAAGAAAATCAGGTAAAAAAACCAGTGGGGAACGATGCTGTTCCTGAAGTACACGATCGAGATGACGAACAGCAGGCTGTAGTCGCTGATCGAGTCGAGCATCGATCCCATCCGGGTAATCTGCTTGCACCTGCGCGCGATCTGCCCGTCGAAGGTATCGGTGAGGAAGACGAGGACAAGCAGAATCGGGAGGATAACCCTGATCGTGCCGATGTCGTTATTGTGGAGAAGAAACGCGATCGTCGGCAGGCTCGAGATCCTGAGCAAGGTGATGCGGTTCGCGGCGTTAATCCGGGTAAGCTGCTCACCGGTTGAGACGTTGTAGAAATCTTTCTTGAAGGTAAAAAGGAATACGCACAGAAGCACGTGGAGGAGCACCGACGCCCCGCCGTAGATCGCGATTGATCGCGCGGATACGTCCTGAGCGGGGCCGAACAGCGAGATGAAAAGCAATTGAAGCGCCGCATAGCAAAGCACTGTCCGGAGGATGCTTTTACCCATGTCCAAATAGTATAGCTTGACACTTCCTTTGTCAAATAGGATAGTTTAAGCATGAAGTTGTCAGATTTTTTCACGACGATACGCATAGTTCTCGCGCCGATTTTCTTCATCGTTTATTTTCTTCCTGGGTTTATCGGCTTTGGCGCAAACGTCTCGGTGTTCATACTCATCCCGCTTTTTATCTTCATGGAGTTTACCGATTTTCTCGATGGTTATTATGCCCGCAAGCATCAGGTCGTTTCGGATTTCGGAAAGGTCTTTGATCCGTTTGCAGACGTGCTCGCGAACCTTACCGTTATGTTCGCGTTCGTCGTCTCGGGGTATCTTCCCGCTATCCTCTTCCTTATTATAATCTACCGCGAGTTCGGCATGTCCTTCGTGCGGCAGCTCTCGAGCAAGCGGGGCGTCGCCATCGCCGCGCGCAAGGGCGGTAAGGCAAAGACCGTTTTGTATATCGTCGCCGCGGGATTCTCACTTGCCATCGAATCGGCAATACGTCTCGGTTTCGATATCTCCGCGATCTCCGCTCCGCTCAAGATCGCTAATATTGTCTTGTATGTCCTCGCGGTGATCGCATCTCTCGTTTCGTTCATCGATTACCTCATTCATTTTCCGGGGCTTTTTGGTTCGTCCTCTCCCTCGAAATGATTTATACGATTTCTTGATTTTTTCACTTGACGAGCGATGCGTGATGGTGGTATAAATTCGACCGTTGCGTTGCGACCTACTAATGAAAACAGCGCATTTCTTTGAAAACCTTGCATTTTGGTGCAAATCAGCGCAGATAAAGCGGTTGTGTTTTACGGCGAATGAAAACGGAAGGTGACGCCTTCTGAAAAAAGTTCAAAAAATCGTAAAAGACTAATTGACAAGGGAAAAAGAAGCGTGATACAGTCGATTCACTCGCCGCTAAGCGAAAGCGAAAGGCTGAGTTGAAATAGACCGCAAGCGGGAAACCGCGAACGGTTCGGAATGGTCTTTGAAACTAAAGGGAAGGGAAAGAAGGACGCTGTTTGAAGCGTCGGAAATTGTTGCAAAACAGTAACCGAAGAATCAAATGGTGAGGTTGGTAAGACCCTAACGGGTTTTATCAGGAAAGTCTCTCACGAGATTTTCCACGGTTGGAATGACCCGCAAGGGGAATGACAA
>Ga0209098_1004150_pt1 | contig 11452 bp, 9 predicted proteins | sample AD_JPNHW1_MetaG_FD_184429 | JGI IMG/M metagenome (GOLD analysis project Ga0209098, IMG submission 184429) | Active sludge microbial communities of municipal wastewater-treating anaerobic digesters from Japan - AD_JPNHW1_MetaG (SPAdes) (version 2) | ecosystem: Engineered > Bioreactor > Anaerobic >... | reverse complement strand
GGCGTTCAAGGTCCTCGACGCCGTGCGGCACATGAAGCTGGCGGTGAGCCTCGGCGGCATCGAGACCCTCATCGAGCATCCCGGCACCATGACCCACTCCGACATGACCGCCGAGGAGAAGCGCGACTCCGGGATCCTGGAGAACATGATCCGGCTTTCGGTGGGACTCGAGGACCCCGACGACCTCGTCGCCGACCTGGCCCAGGCCCTGGACAGGATCTGACCCTCCCGGAACGGACGTCCCGTCGATGCCGCGGGGGCGGCTCCGCGGCATCGACGGGCAAGGCCGCCCCCGTGCCTTCCAGGTTTCCGGCTTCTGGTCTACATTGGCGGAAGGTGATGGTGTCCACCTTGCAACCGCCCCCGTGGCTGATGACGCCTGGAGAAGCGACAGGAGAGCGGCATGGACGCTGGATGGAAATACGCGCTGGTCTTCGCCGGGGGAGGCCTCGGCGCCGCGCTTCGGTACTGGACGCAGGGCTTCGTCTACCACCGGACGGGCACGGGCTTCCCCTACGGGACGCTCGCCGTGAACGTGGTCGGCTGCTTCGTGATCGGCTTCCTGATGATCTCCCTGGAGGAGCGTTTCCTCGCCGCACCCGGCCTGCGGCTCTTCCTCACGGTCGGGATCCTCGGCGGCTACACGACCTTCTCGTCCTTCAGCTACGAGACGCTCGCCCTGGTCCGGGACGGCGAAGTCTTCTCCGCCTTCTCGAACGTCGGGCTCAGCCTGGTGTCGGGCCTGGCCGCCACCTGGGCGGGGATGGTGTCAGGCAGGCTCTTCTAGCCAAGGGAGACGACGGCATGAAGCTGCACGGGGAAGGCAAGCTGCTGCGGATCTTCATCGGGGAATCCGACAAGCTGGATCGCGCTCCGCTCTTCGAGGCGATCGTCAAGATCGCCAGGGACCACGGGATGGCCGGGGCCACGGTCCTGAGGGGCATCGAGGGCTTCGGGGCCAACAGCCGGTTCATCCACACGGCCAAGATCCTCCGCCTCTCGGAGGACCTCCCGATCGTCGTGGAGATCGTGGACACGGAGGAGAAGATCCTGGCCTTCCAGCCCCTGGTGGACGCACTCCTCGAACGATCCGGCTGCAGCGCGATGGTCACCCTGGAGAAGGTCGAGGTGCTTCATTACGGCCGCGCGGCCGGGCCCACGGCCTGAACGCCGCGCGCTCCCTGGAACAGGCAGGATCTCATGATGAACGGGAACTCCATGGACGAGAACGAACTGCTGGCCTGCTACGACCGGGAGCAGCGCATCGACCTGGCGGAGCGCGCCATGCGCCGGGAGGCCTCCCCCGAGGTGGTGCGCCTCGTCTGCCAGGGAGAGGGCGAGGGGATGGTGGTCTACTCGAAGCTGGACCGCGGGAACGCGGACCGGGTCATCTCGGAGCAGATCTCCCGCTTCGGGGCAATCGGGCAGGATTTCGAATGGAAGACCTACGGCCATGATGCGCCGCCGGATCTCAAGTCGCGGCTGGAGGCCCACGGCTTCATCCCCGAGGATCCGGAGTCGCTGCTGGTCCTGGAGGTCGACCGGGCCCCTGAAATCCTGCTGAGGCCCGTCTCCCACGACATCCGGCGGATCGTCGATCCCGCCCGGGTGGAGCTCATCGGCCCCATCCAGGAACAGGTCTGGGGAGAAGCGGATCCGGTCTACCTCGCAGCCCTGAAGGAGGACCTGGAACAGGATCCGGAGCATGTGAGCCTCTACCTCGCCTTCGCGGACGGCTTTCCCGTCGCCCACGCCCGCATCACCTTCCACGACCGGAGCCGGTTCGCCGGGCTCTGGGGCGGCTCCACGCTCATGGAGTACCGCTGCCGCGGCTTCTACACGGCCCTGCTGGCCGTGCGCGTCCAGGAGGCCAGGCGGAGGGGCGTCGAGTTCCTCACCATCGACGCCAGTCCCATGAGCCGTCCCATCGTGGAGAAGCACGGATTCCGGTTCCTCACCGAGACCCAGCCGTTCAAGTGGCGCGCGCCGTCCCGGAGGAACGCGCGGGCCTGACGCATCTCCGATCCCCTCAGGCCCCGGAAAGCCCCCTCGCGCTCCTCAGCCGCCTCAGGAACGGCCTGGACAGGAAGCTGTCCTCGCCGATGGAGCAGATCCGCTCGAACATGGGGACGGTGACCGTGAAGGCGAGCAGATCCGGCGGCAGCTGGTCCCGCATGGCGATATCGGTCGCTCCGATGGCGGCCTGGGGAACCGACAGATCCTCGAACAGGGGCGCCATCTCCATGCACCCGGCCCCGAACGGGGCGATGACCGGGGGCGGGTCCGCCGGGGAGGCATGGTAGTTCGCGGCCAGGACCAGGATCCCGAGCTGGTCGGGGTTCACGAAGAAGGTGACCGTCCGGAGGAACTCGCGCGAATGGTCCTTCAGGGGCCCGATGAGGATGTGCGGATGCGCCGGGCGATAGGGTTTCCCGCGGTCCAGCCACTGTTCCATCAAGGCGTGGCTGGCCTTGAGGCCCTCCTCGTCGGCCAGGAACTTGACGAAGGCTTCCCGGGGGAGGGTCTCCAGGCCGAACATCCAGTGCCCCGCTCCGCCGCAGCCGTAGATCTCGCGCGTGAGGTGGAGGGTCTTCCCTTCCTGCCAGGCCCGCCGGAACGCGAAGACGCAGGCGCGCGCCATGGGCCTCGGCTCGACGAGCGGCGCGAACGCGGCGGGATCGGGCGCGTCGTAGAACCCGACCAGGGGCCAGGACAGCTCAAGCTGCCTCAGGAGCGGAGGGGGATCGGACCGCACGGCTCCACCTCACTGTTCCAGGGAGAATTCCATGAAGTCGAACCAGTGGCCGTGGCCGGCCAGCGCGTCGATCTCCGCCTGCACGATGGCGAGATGGCCGTTCTCGATCTCCAGGAACCGCTCGAAGAGGCCGCGGTACTTGGGCTCCAGCCCGGCCACCAGCTCCGCGTAGAAGGCGCTCGTCTTCCGCTCCAGTTCCAGGGCCTCCTTGAGGAAGTCGACTTCGACCTGGGAGACCTCCCCGGCCCCGTCCACGCGCTTGGCCAGCTTCCCGGCCTCCTCCCGCACCCAGGCGGCGGGGGGCAGCAGGGTGGCGAGTTCGGCCACGGTCACGGACCCACTGTTCTTCCATTCCGCCAACCTCGATTCCAGGTACTGCACATGCCCTTGCTCCTCCCTGGCCAGGACGGCGAATATCCGCTGGCCTTTCGCGTCGGCGATCCTGCCGGCGCAGTCCGCATAGTAGTCGCGGATCCTGTGCTCGTAGTCGATGGCACCGCTGAGGGCATCCATGAGTTCCATGTGTCTCTCCTTGCGCTGAAGTGTGGCTGACGCCAAGCATAGCCAATCCGCACGGCGAGCCAAGCGATTCCCTGTTCCCGGCAGGTCCCAGACGGCCGGGATGCAACCTTCCCCGCGCGCGGAGGGTCACAGATGGCATGGAATGCGCAGCCGCCTGCCCGAGACCGGCCGCCCACCCGGCGGGAGGGATCTCCGCCCCCCACCTTAATTCAACACGCGATGAAATAGGCCTTGCCCCAGGCCTCCTGCGCGTGCATCCTGCATGGTGGGCAACGGCTCTTCCGGAGGTTCCCGGTAGAATCGTCCTGCCTGGTCGTCCTGTTCCTGAGGAGTGGCAATGTTCCGTTCTCCGTTGATGCCCGCCCTGCTGATCTGCCAGGCCCTGGTCGCCCAGGCCCCCTCGGCCGCCAGGCCCCTGTCCCTGCAGGAGGCCATCCGGATCTCCCTGGAGAACAACCTCCAGGTGGAGATCGCCAGGGAGGCGCGCGCCGTGACCAAGGCGGGGGTGGACGTCCATGTCGGCGCCTTCGACTGGGTGCTCTCGGGGAATCTCCAGACGGCGCGCCAGGAATTCGGCGCCGAAGAGTCCTCCGTCAAGGTGGAGGGGACCGCGTGGAGCCGCAGCATGACGATCGGGGCCCTGAAGCCGTTCCCCTGGGGCGGGAGCCTGGAGCTGAGCTACGCGCCGGAATACTACCGCAAGTCCTCCTCCCTGGGCTCCACGGCGCTGCCCTACGGAAGCGGCTCGGGCGGCGGGCTCAAGGCCACCTACACCCAGAGCCTCCTCCGGGGGTTCGGGCGCGAGGCCACCGAGGCCAACGTCATCGTGGCGCGGAACGCATCCGAGGCCGCCGACTTCCAGTACCAGAAGGCCATCATCGACCTCGTGGCCAGCACCGAGTCGCTCTACTGGGACGTGGTCTACGCCCAGCGGAACCTGGAAACCATCCACCAGGCCCTGGAACTGGCCCAGAAGCAGCTCCGGGAGAACAAGATCCGGGTCGACGTCGGCACCCTCGCCCCCATCGAGGTCACGAGCGCGGAAGCCGCAGTGGCCCAGCAGGAGCAGGCGATCATCGCGGCGGACGCCCAGCTGCGCAACGCCAAGGACGCCCTGATCCGGGCCCTCTATCCGGGCGCCGGGAAGCCGGACGACGTGGAGACGACGGATGCCCCGACCCTCAGCCACCTCACCATCGACGAGGCGGCCGCCGAACAGATGGCCCTGGACCGTCGCGTGGAGCTCAAGGCGGCGAAGCTCGAGCTCGCCTCCAAGGGCGTCCTGAAGCGGGCGGCGGAGAACAAGCTGAAGCCGCAGCTGGACGCCTACGCCAGCTACTCCGGGAGTTCGTACCAGTACGACAGTCTCGGCGGGGTCAATTCCGATCTGGCCGGCCTGGAATACCCGGGCTATGCCGTGGGCGTGACCCTCTCGGTGCCCCTGGGCAACCACACCGCGAAGGGGAACCTGGCGGTGGCCCGCGCCAACGAGCGGAGCAGCGAGCTCTCCCTCCGGGACGAGGAGCTGGGGATCAGGCTCGAGGTGCGCCAGGCCTTCCGGAACGTCGACGCGGCGGAAAAGGGCGTGGAAGCGGCCAAGAAGACCCGCGTCTTCCGCGAGAAGGACCTGGACGCCGAGCAGAAGAAGTTCGACAACGGCATGAGCACGAACTTCCTCGTGCTGTCCAAGCAGAGCGACCTGGATTCTGCCAAGTCCGCGGAAGTGCAGGCCCAGATCACCTACGCCAAGGCCGTGACCCAGCTCGAGAAGGCCGTGGGCAACCTGCTGGAGGCGCGGGGATTCCAGTACCCGCAGTAGCCGAACGAGGGGCGGCGGCCCCGGCTAGGAAGCCGGAGGGGCGCCGATCTCCGGGACCAGGGCCAGCAGGTCCTCCATGGGGAAGGGCTTGAAGAGCGTCGCCAGGAGCCATGGCCTTTCCTCCGGTTCGAGGGCTTCCCTGGAGTTCGTCGACAGGATGATCTGCCGGATCCGGCGCGCCTGCCAGAGGCCGACGAACCATTCCTGCAGATCGCCGGAAGCGTCGGCGCTCTCCGAGATCAGCAGGTCCGCGGGAGCCTCCTGGAGCATGGCCTCCGCCTCGGCGCGGTCCCGGGCTTCCCGGACGCGATGGCCCTGCAAGGCGCCGAGGATCCGTTTGCGGAAGAACGCGCTGGGATCCAGGACGAGGACGTCCTGGCGGCCCGGGGCTGCCGGAAGCTGGGCGCCGTCATCGCCGGGCAGGCTCAGGGCGCCGGCGCAGGCGTCGTGAAGCCGGGAATGGGGGGCGCACCGGAGCAGGAGGTCCTCCAGCGGTTCCCTCAGGGAGGATCCCCGGACCAGTCCCGCGAGCCCGCAGAGGATCTCCAGGCTCCCTTGGTCGGTCCCCGGGCGCACCAGCCCGGCGCCGATCATGGCCTCGAGCTCGCCCCGCGCCTCGAAGCCCAGGACCAGGCCCGGTTCCTCCAGGGCCCGGGCCAGCTTCCGCAGCTGCTTGACGTCCCCGGGGACGCAGGCCGCGGCCAGCTCCCGGACGCGGCTGCCCTGGGCCGCCAGCTTCTCGAGGTCCTTCCGCTTCCGCTGCATGTCGCGCATCACGGCGGAAGCCAGCTGCTGCTGGTCCCGGTCCCAGGTGGGCCGCTTGGCCTGCTCCGCGAACATGGCCGCGATGCGGTCCTCCAGCCGCTCGTAGATGCCCGCGTCCAGGGCCCAGAGCCCGGAGCAGGCCTCGATGGCCCGGAGCCGGCAGCTCCCGCCTTCTCCGAAACAGGCTTCCAGGACCTGCTCCACCTGCGCGGCCTCCTCCGGAGTGAGGCTCTGCTGGAAGCCCGGACGGACCTGGAAGATGCCCGCCAGCGCCAGGAGCAGGATCTCGGGATTCCGCAGGTCCTTCGCCTTCCCCAGCAGGCGCCGGGCGGCCCCGACGGATGTCAGCGCGACCAGCCCCTCCGCCAGGGCCCCCGCGAGCCGGGGCGAAAGCCCGTAGCGCAGCAGACGGTCCAGCACCTCCTCCGCGGGCTGGTACTTCAGCGCGCCGAGGCACTTGATCACGGCGATGACCAGATCCTCGCGCTCGGCGTGTTCGAGGTACTCCACCAGGAACGGCCCGGCCTCCACCATGCCGTTGAGCGAGAAGATCTCGATGGCCCGCTCCACCTGGTCCACCTTGTCGGACCTGAAAAGGGCCAGCGCGGTCTCGAAGGCCCCAGGCATCTTCCCGAAGTAGCGGGTGGCCAGCTGGGCGTTGTCCACGATGGGATCCGACATGGCTTCCATGAAGAAAGGGATCAGCTCGGAGCTCGCGCGCTCGCCGAAGACCTTGATGCCCTCTTCCCGCCAGTGGTGGTTGGAGGCGTGGAGGATGAGGTCCATCTGGGCCTTGTCGCCCTCGTCGAGGAGTTCCGCGAAGGACCGCCCGAACCCGTCCCCGCCGGCGCCGCCCTCGTAGGCCCTCTGGAACAGGGGAAGCACCACGCCCTTCTCCAGGGTGCCCCGCCGGGCGAACATCGCCAGCCCCTCGGCGCAGGCGTCGAGGATCGACTGGAGCCGCTGCGTGCGCTGCCGGATCTCGTCCAGGGGCTCCGGCATGAGGTTGGTCAGGCGCACGGAATGCCCCAGGGCCAGGTCCGCGAGGCAGTCCACCAGGCGGACCTCCCGGATCCCCTGGATCTCGGGTCGCAGGCGCTGGACCAGGGGGAGGGCGTCCGCGGCGGGATCCTCCAGGAGCTTCTCGATCTCCGCGAGCGTGTCCATGAAGGGCGCGGCGCCGGGACAGGAGCGGAGCAGGTCCAGCACCACGTTCTTGACGGACTGCGCGGGAGCCCGCCGGATCTGCTCCTGGATCGCCCGGAGCTGGTTGTCCAGCAGGAGGGTGCCGCAGGCGTCGGAGAAGCGTTCCATCAGGAACCAGCCCGACCTGGGATGCTGGATGGCGGAGATCACCTTCAGGGCCAGCAGGCAGACCATGTTGTCCGGGTGGTCGCAGGCCACCTGGAGATCCTCGAGGTGGTCCAGGGAGGAGGCCGCCGAGAGATGCTGGGCCGCCTGCTGGGAGAGACGCGGGTTCTGGCCGCCCAGCAGGAGATCCTGGAAGTGGTAGCCGAAGGGCTGCCGGGGCTCCAGCCAGGCCAGCTTGCGCGCGACGATCGCCTGCAGCACAGGCTCCTGCCGCTGCCGCGCGACCTGCCTCAGCGCGTCGGTCTCCGCCATGCCCCCGATCTGGACCAGGCCTCGGCAGCCGTCCTCGAAGAGATCGGCGTCCGACTCGTGCAGCAGGGCCCGCAGCAGGACGGGCGTCCATTCCGGGTGGGGATAGTGGGCCGGGCTCGCCATGATCAGGCGCTTGAGGGCACGCGACGTGGAGGGCCGGACCAGGCGGTCGCTCAGCTCCGGCAGGGCCTCCTCCAGGATCTGCCCCAGCAGCTGCTGGAAGAACCGCAGATCCCGCGGATCGTTCTCGTCGAAAGCGTTGAGCAGCGCAAGCAGCTCCTTCATCGCCTGACTTTTCACTTCCGATCGAGCCACACCCCACTCCGAGCGATCCAGGTTGCCGTCATTCCGTCCCACGCACCCTTCATGCCTGTTTTTTCGGAACAAGCCCGGCTCCTGTTGAGTTCTGGCGCCGGATCCGGGCACTCCGCGACGGGCGAAGATTTATTCCCAGGAGCTCGAGCACGGGGCTTGCAAACTTCAAGTTTCCATGGGACCGTATTCCATCCGATGGAGGAGCGGTCCCCATCAGTACTGCCGGCGAGGGCGATGCACCCGAGGACCCGGCACGAAAGGGGAGGATCGCCGAAGGGCTTGCGCCGCATCGACCGCATGCCTTGGACGTCCGGGCCAAGTCCCGGCGGCTGCCGCCCCGGGAACCCGGTGCGGAGTGCCTAGGAAGAGTGGTCCGGGTTGCCCTCTGATCCCACTCCTACGCGGCACCGTCGTATCCCCCGAGGAAGCCGCATGGAACCCGCCCCACCCCAGCCCTGGTCGCCCCGACGGCAGCCGGCCCCACGCCCCCGGAGCCTGTCCTCCGGACAGCGGGCGCGCCGCCTGCCCGGCGGATCCTTCCGGACGGGGACGGACCAGGAGCCGGAGAAGGCGAAACCCTAGCCGGCGACCGTCTCCTGGTTCGCCGGCGCCCACCTCCCGCCTGATGTGACCGGTTCAGCGATGAACCGCCCCCGGCCGCGCGTCCGGGGACCCGTCCATGCCCGGTTTCCGCCGGGGTTCCCACGCATTCGATGTGGATTCAAGGAGTCGTCTCATGAATGGAATCGTGATGAAGTTCGGAGGAAGCTCCGTCGCGGACGCGGGCTGCATGCGCCAGGTCGCGGAACTCGTCCGGGCCGCCTCGCATCGTCGTCCCCTCGTCGTCCTGTCCGCCATGGGCAAGACCACCAACGGGCTCTTCGCGGCCGCCCGGGCCGCGGAAGGCGGGCACCTGGGGGCCGCCCTGGAGGGCATCCGCGCGATCGAGGCCGCGCACCTGAAGACCGCGAGGGACCTGTTCCCGGGCGCCCCCCCGGCGGAGCTGGAGACGGCCCTCGCGGAGCGCTTCGGCGAGCTGGAGCTCACCCTGCGCGGGGTCGCCCTGCTCTGGGAACTCAGCCCCCGGAGCCTGGACACCATCGCCTCCTTCGGCGAGCGTCTTTCCACCCTGGTCTTTTCCACCTTCCTGGGCGCGCCCCTGGCGGACGCGCGCAAGGTCATGGTGACCGACGACACCTTCGGCGAGGCCGTCCCCCGCTTCGAGCGGCTGGCGGACCTGGCGGCCCGGCACTTCGGGCCCCTGCTCGCCCCGGGCGGGCCCGTGGTGACCCAGGGCTACATCGGCGCCACGGAGGACGGGCTCGCCACCACCCTGGGGCGCGGCGGGAGCGACTATTCCGCGGCCCTCTTCGGCGCCGCCCTCGGCGTCGAGGAGGTCCAGATCTGGACCGACGTGCAGGGCGTCCTGACCTGCGACCCGCGGGTGGTCCCGGAAGCCGTGAGCATCGACCAGCTCACCTTCTCCGAGGCCGCGGAACTGGCCGCCTTCGGCGCCAAGGTCCTCCACCCGGCCACCATCCAGCCGGCCGTGGAATCCGGCATCCCCGTCACCGTCCGGGACACCCGCCACCCTTCCGGCCAGTTCACCACCATCTCGCCGGATACCCGCTCCGGCCGGGCCGTGACGGCCCTGGCGACGCGCGGCCCCGTGACGGTGCTCACGGTGAACTCCAGCCGCATGCTCAACCAGAGCGGGTTCCTCGCCAGGCTCTTCGAGGTCTTCCGCCGGCGCGAGGTCAGCGTCGATCTCATCGCCACCGCCGAGGTGAGCGTCTCGCTCACCGTCGAGGCCGACGCGCCGCTCGACGCCCTCCTGGCAGACCTGTCCGGCTTCGCCAGGGTGGGGGTGGTCCAGGACCGGGCCATCATCGCCGTGGTGGGGGAGCGGATCAAGCAGACCCCCGGCGTGGCGGGCCGCGTGTTCACGGCCCTGGGGGACATCAACCTCGAGCTCATCAGCATGGGGGCGAACGAGATCAACCTGAGCCTCGTCGTGCCCCAGGCCGAGGTCGTGGAAGCCCTCCGTCGCCTCCACCGCGCGCTCATCGAGGAGGCCCCATGCGCCTAGGACTCTTCGGAAGAGGCCGCCTCGGTTCGGCCATCCTCGCGGCCGTCCAGCGGGGGAACGTCCACGAGATCGGCTGGAGCGTGGACGTCGGCGAGACGCCCGCCGGTCCGGTGGACGTGGCCATCGACGCCTCCGTGGCGGCGGCCGTCGAAGGGCACCTGGCCTGGGCCCTGGGGACGGGCACGCCCCTGGTGATCGGCACCACGGGCTGGGACATCGCGGACCTCCGGACCCGCGTAGGGGCCCGCACCGGCGTCCTCGTCGCCACCAACTTCTCGCTCACCGTGGCCCTTCTTGTTCGCATGGCCCTGGTGCTGGGCCGCTACGCCCAGATGGATCCCGCGCGGGATCCCTACCTCCTCGAACACCACCACCGCCTCAAGGCCGACGCCCCCTCCGGCACCGCGAAGACTCTCGCCGCGGCCATCCTGCGCGGCTGCCCCCGCAAGACCGGGTGGACGCTGGGCCCCGCCTTGCCGAACCAGCTGGACATCGGCGTGCTGAGGGCGGGCAGCGAATGCGGCCTGCACACCGTCGGCCTGGACGCGCCGTGCGAGACACTGGAGATCACCCACCGCGCCCGGTCCAGGGACCCCTTCGCGGAAGGCGCCCTCGCCGCCGCCCAGTGGCTCCAGGGCAGGAAGGGGCTCTATTCCATGGACGACCTGGCCGCCGACCTCATCGATCCTCTCTTCGACCTGGGAGCGAACCCATGACCCGCCTTTTCTCCGGACTCTCGGTGGCGCTCGCCACCCCCTTCCTCCCCGACACCAGCCTGGACATTGAAGGGTTCAGGCGGCTCGTCCGCCACGTGGCCGAGGGAGGCGCGGACACCCTCGTCGTCCTGGGCACCACGGGCGAGGCGCCCACCCTCGACGACGCCGAGCGCGACGCCCTCGTCGGCGCCTGCCTGGAGGAGGCCCGGGGCCGCGCCGTGGTCGTGGGCACGGGCTCCAACGACACCGCCAGGGCCGCCGCCCACACCCGCCGGGCCCAGGCCCTCGGCGCGGACGGCGCCCTCGTCGTGACGCCCTACTACAACAAGCCGACTCCGAAGGGCCTGGTGGCCCACTTCGAGGCGGTCGCCGCCGCCGCGCCGGGCCTGCCCATCATCGCCTACAATGTGCCTGGCCGGACGGGTCTGAACATCACCCCCGCCATGCTGGCGCGGCTGTGGGAGAACCCTCAGGTGGTGGCAGTCAAGGAATCCACGGCCAACTTGGCCCAGATCGGCGAGATCGCCCGGACCCTGCCGGAAGGGAAAGCCCTGCTCTGCGGCGACGACAACATGGCCCTGCCCGCCATCGCGGTGGGCGCCTCCGGCCTGGTTTCCGTCCTGGGAAACCTGCTCCCCGCGGAGACCAAGGAACTGGTCGAGGCCGCCTGCAGGGGCGATCTGGCGCGGGCCAGGAGCCTGCACTACCGGCTGCTCCCGCTCATGGACGCCCTCTTCATGGAGAGCAGCCCGGTCCCCCTGAAGGCCGGATTGAAGCTGCTGGGCATCGCCGGGGACACCCTGCGCCCGCCCCTCGCCTCCGCCGAACCCGCCACCATCGCCCGCCTG
>Ga0209098_1004146_pt1 | contig 11458 bp, 5 predicted proteins | sample AD_JPNHW1_MetaG_FD_184429 | JGI IMG/M metagenome (GOLD analysis project Ga0209098, IMG submission 184429) | Active sludge microbial communities of municipal wastewater-treating anaerobic digesters from Japan - AD_JPNHW1_MetaG (SPAdes) (version 2) | ecosystem: Engineered > Bioreactor > Anaerobic >... | reverse complement strand
CCTGAACTATTTCACCATGTAAATCAGCCATACTCTTTGGGTTAAAATATGAATTCGACAAAATTAGCTAATAAATAAGATAATTGCGAAAAACACATAATCTTTATTTTACAATTTACTTTCCGTAGTATATTCCAAGATATTGCTGTAAATCTTTTTCAATTTCGTTTTTCAACTCCTCTTGGCCGTATTTCTCTGTCAGAGACCCCAATTCCTGAAGCGTTTGAAGATTGACTTGTTTGTCATAATCAACAGATTTCTCAAATCTACGTTCTAAGCTGAATAGATATTTAAGATTCTCCATTGATGCCTTTAAATAATCCTTTACAATTCTATTGGCCTTTTCGTTTTCGTTAAGTTTGAAGTAGGATTCAGCAATGCCAATCATAAAAATATCGTAAGGATATTTATTCTGAGGCATCAGGTCAACGATCTTATCTAATACTGCAACTGCAGAATCTTTTTTATTTTGAGCAATAAGTTCTTCAGCCAAACGGTTAAAGTTATTTCTTAAACGTAATACAGTTGTTGTTCTTTGGTTATTATGATCAATGTTAACGTCGGGTTGGTTCATTCTTCCCCAATGGAATTTATTCATCAGGTTATTATAAAGAATATCAACATCAATTCTACCAATGGATAGAAAATCGCTTGGTTTTGTTTTTATCGGAACCAGGCGGTACGCAAAACCATCAAGTTGTAAGTAATCGCTAATTCCTATATCAGAATCTCCATAAGGAGAAACAAAATAGATAGGTCGTTTCCAGTTGTTATTAGCAATAATATCGAGCATTATCAAATCACTTTTTTGGATGTAAATTCTTTTGATTGTCCAGTCCATTTCTTTGACAACCTGCGAAGAATCAGCAGGCTTAACAGAATTACTTGATATTACAGCATTTCTATCAACGCCTAGTTTAAATGATTTTGTTGGAATGTATGCTATTGGATCTTCGTCAGGAATCTTGTACTTTGTTTCAATATCATCACTTGCAACAAAGTCAACAATCTGCTTTAACTCAATCGGTTTGTTAAATCTATCTATTATATAGATGATATCTCGTTTTCCTTGCACGTATTGGTTGTTGTTCATGCTTATTGGAAGGGGCTCCGATTCATAAGTTTTTCGTTTCATTTGATCGACATACCAATCGGTGCCAAGTAAACTTAAATTACAAACACGAACATCGGTTCTAATACCTTCAACCTCTTGGGCGTACCAAAGAGGGAAAGTATCATTATCCCCGTTAGTAAAAAGAATTGCGTTTGGGGCACAAGAGTTCAAGTAATTGTATGCAAAATCCCTTGCAGTATATCTCCCAGATCGATCATGGTCGTTCCAGTTTTGCTGGCACATTATAATTGGAACTCCGAGACAAGCAATTGAAGCAATTGCATTCCGGCTATTTGGACTCTTTAAAATTTTTGATAAACCATCAGCAACTGCTAAAACACCCAAACCAACCCAAATTGCAAATGCATAGAATGATCCAGCAAAAGCATAATCACGCTCGCGGGGCTGCAGAGGATATTGGTTGAGGTAAACAACAATTGCTATACCTGTAAGAATAAAGAGAAGAGTCACAACAGTGAAATTTCTTTTATCGCGCATGAATTGGTATAATAGTCCAAGCAAGCCAAGTAGCAATGGTAAAAAGTAATAAGTATTTCGCCCAATTGCATTTCGTTGCTCGGTAGTTAAGTGATCCTGATTACCTAAATGTATTGCATCGATAAACTTGATTCCACTTATCCAATTCCCGTTCATCAACCCCCCTTGGCTTTGAATATCATCCTGACGACCAACAAAGTTCCACATGAAATATCGCCAGTACATGAATCCCATTTGATAGTTGAAAAAGAATTTAAGGTTTTCACCGAACGTAGGAACATAACGTACTTCATCCTCTCCGGTTTGTTGATTTTTTACTCGTTCCGGACTTCCTTTAATATCTGCCCACTTTTTGTATTCATCATCATGGCCATCCCCAGGACTCCACATCCTTGGAAATAGTGTTTGAAAACGGTCATCAAACTTGTAAGTTGTTTTAAGGTAAGATTTTACATATTTCCCTTTTCTTGGGATATAGGTATTTTCGGTTTTACTACTTACTACAGGGGCGTTATAGTATTGTCCATAAATCAAAGGCCGATCACCATACTGTTCGCGGTTAATGTAATTCATTAAAGAGAATACATTTGACGGGTTATTCTCATTTAGAGGAGTGTTAACGGAAGATCGAATTAGTATTAATGCAATAGACGAATACCCAATAAGGATGACAGCAACGCCGAGCAAGATAGTATTTAGTACAACTTTCCCAACTTTGAAAGTTCGGTAAATACCCCATGCTATAAGAGCAAAAAGAAGAATAGCATAGAAAACTAGACCACTGTTATATGGTAGTCCAAAACCATTAACGAAAAGAAGTTCGAACCATGATCCTACAATAAATGTTCCGGGAACAATAATATAAAGAACACCGCCCAATAGTGCAATGGCAGCTAAGCTTGCCCAAATAAGTCCTTTCCGTGTAATAGGGTATTTTTTAAAGTAGTAAATCATTACAAGTGCAGGAATTGTAAGAAGGTTTAAAAGGTGAACACCAATTGATAACCCCATCACGTAAGCGATAAAGATCAGCCAACGATTAGCGTAAGGCTTATCCGCTTCGTTTTCCCATTTAAGAATTGCCCAAACAACAATTGCAGTAAAGAAAGACGACATTGCATAAACTTCACCTTCAACAGCCGAAAACCAGAAAGAATCGGTGAATGTATAGACAAGGGCACCAATAAGTCCACTACCCATTACTCCAATGATTTCACCCGACGTAGGTTCTCCTTCATTTTTAACAACAAGTTTCTTTGCCAAATGAGTAATTGTCCAAAAAAGGAAAAGTATCGTGAATGCGCTAGCAAGCGCTGACATCACGTTAACGGTTACCGAAATTTTTGATGCATCTCCAGCAAAAATTGTGAAGAAACGAGCAATTAATATAAATAAGGAGTTTCCTGGGGGGTGTCCAACTTCAAGTTTAAATGCTGATGCAATAAACTCTCCACAATCCCAAAAACTTGCTGTAGGTTCTATTGTAAGCAGGTAGACAATTGCAGAAATTAGGAATGCGGCCCAACCTGTGATGTTGTTAATTTGGCTGTATTTTTTCATCTGTATAAGAATTTCAAGTGATGAATTTTAGAAGTTTTTTTATTAATTGTAAACAGCTAAAGTAACCAAAAATTGTTTTCCCCCTTTCGGCAATAGATTTTTAGCTTACTTTAGGTCGGCAATAATTTTATTTTTCGATTATTTTTGCTGACATAATGATATGTTTATGAAAGATAACGATTGGAAAGACCGGTTAAATGTAGTTTACTCTACAAATCCAGACTTTAGCTATCAGCATAGTGAAGAGGAGCGTCAATCAACCTTGGCTCCCGAAAAACAAAACTTAATTGTTGCCATTGAACGAAAAAATAGAGGTGGAAAAACGGTAACAATTGTAAAAGGTTTTGTGGGTACCGATGATGATTTGGCTGATCTAGCCAAAAAATTGAAAACGAAATGTGGAGTGGGAGGTTCTGCAAAGGAAGGAGAGGTTATTATTCAAGGTGAATTCAAAACAAGAATAGCAGATCTTTTAAAGGAGTGGGGCTATAGAGTAAAAATCTCAGGTTAAAATTTGCTTAATGAGGAAAACATTTCTGTATATCTCAATCATTTTTATCTCTCTAAATGCTAACGCTCAGTTTTTTTTAACTGGAACAGAATCTTTTGGAACACACTGGAAGCAAATAAAAACAAATAACCATAGAATTATTTTTCCTGCAGATGCTGAAAATATAGCCATCGGTTATGCTAACCTTTTAAGCGTAATTGATACTGTTACTTCTAAATCTTTATTGGCAAAACAAAGAAAATTTGATGTAGTAATTCACAATCACAGTACCCTTTCAAATGCATTTGTAGCTTGGGCTCCTAAACGAATGGAGGTTATTTCACAATATCCATCTTCAATATATGCACAACCATGGTTAACCCAGCTTGCATTACACGAAACAAGGCACACTTCTCAAATGTTTAAACTAAACGGAGGAATTGTAAGACCAGTTTCTTTATTTTTTGGTGAAATAGCTGTTGGGGGGGCTGCCGGTTTTGTTCCTAGTTGGTTTATGGAGGGTGACGCAGTTACGTTTGAAACAGCAGCATCAAACTCTGGTAGAGGAAGGCAGGCTGATTTTTACCAGTATTACCGCGCACATTATTTAACCCGTAGTAAGAAGTTCAAGTACGATAAATGGTTGTTGGGCTCGTACAAAGATAACATACCAAATCATTATAATTTTGGCTACCAGCTAACTAGTTATGCAAAGCTTAAATATGGCAATCAGGTTTGGGCAAATACTTTGAGGTATGTTTCAAGGTATCCATTTACAGTTTTTCCATTCTACTTTGGATTGAAACAACAAACAGGCCTCTCACGCAAACATCTTTTCAAAAAAACATTCAATAATCTTGACAGCATATGGTTGGCAAATGCTTCTATAGATAATCATAAAGAATACATATCGCTTATACGAAATAACAGAGAATACTCTGATTATCGATACCCCTACTTTTTAAATGATAGTACTCTGATTATTTATAAAACGAATTTATCTGATAATCCATGTTTTATTAAGATTGATTTGAAGACCAAGAAAGAACGAAAACTTCTTATTCCGGGTTATTTAACTGGAATTCCTTCTTACTACAATGAAAATATTTTTTGGACAGAATATAAACCGCACATCCGCTGGGAATATAAGAACTTTAGTGTAGTTAAATGGTATAATTCATCAACTAAAAAAATAAAAACCATTGCAAAAAATGGAAGGTATTTCTCACCTATATACAACCCTGAGGATAAATTAGTTTATGTCATATCAGGCAAAGATGATGGAACAAGTTCCGTTGAAGCGTTTAGTTTAAATGGCAAAATTGAGAAATCAATTCCTATTACCAACAATTATGAACCTGTTGAGATAACAATTGACCCTAAGAATGAAACTCTTTTTTCGGTGGTTGTAAGCGATAAGGGCAAATCTATAATCAGAATTTATGATGATGGAACGACTAGTACTATTTACGGACCAACTTATCTAGATATTCACTCATTAAAAGTAATCAGCAACTTGGTTTTCTTTTCAACTTCATTTGGTTATAAAGAGGATATTTTTGCTTTTGATATTATATCAAAAAAAGTATATCAGCAAACCCGAACAGAATTTGGTGCAACAGATCCATTTATAAATCAACAATTAAACGAGATAGTTTTTTCAAATTATGCTTCCGATGGATATTACGTATCAAGAACTTCAATTGATACAACAGAAAACGTAATTCTTCCAAATATTAATGACGATATTATTACAAGGGGACTGACTTCCACCGAAAGTATAAATGTTGATTCGGTTGTAATCCCTAGAAATTCTTATCCCATTAAAAATTACAGAGGAATAAAAGACTTTATTAACGTTCATAGTTGGACCCCATTTTATTTTGACCCCTACAAGTTAACGACAGGAGAAGCAATTTTAAAACCAGGATTTACAGTATTTTCACAAAACCTAACAGGATCATCTGTTCTTGTTGCTGGTTATGGATACGATAACTCTTCTATAACAAATATTAATTATCAGTATTTTGGTCTATTTCCGGTAATATCTTTCAACTTTGAGTTAAGTAATATTTCTCCATCTATTTTTTATGTTGATCACACAAACAATCCCAAAACAGATAAACAGAGAAGAGAATCAACAATAAGTATATATACTCCGCTAACATTATCAAAGAGCAAATTCTCAACGTATATTTATCCATACATTCAAGCGATTTACAGTAACGATTATTTTTACTCAGAAAGTGATAGCAAATATCACAAAGGACTTACCCGGTTAAACTATCGAGTTTACTTTTCTGCAACTCAAAGAATTTCTATAAAAAGTATTCGCCCAAGATTCGGTTTAATAGCTGATTTGAATTTAGAAGATGCCCCTTTTAACAAAAATAATTTGGGTTCGTTACTTTCCGAAGATTTCTCGCTTTACCTACCCGGCATTTTTATAACCCACAGTTTCTTAATAAAGCATAGTTTTCAAAAACAGAAACTAGAGAATTACTACTTTTCAAACAAGATAATTTTTCCTCGAGGTTATACCGATTATTACTCAGAAAAGTACAAATCCATCTCCTTTGAATACCTTATGCCCATTGCTTACCCTGATTTTGCATTGGGTTCTTTAGCTTATTTGAAGAGAATATCTTTAAATGGATTTTTTGACTATGCTCGCAACCAATTTCCATATGGTCCTGTTAATTATGCATACAATATGCGATCATTCGGATATGAAATATTTATTGATCTCAAACTACTTCGAACACGATATCCAATCCGATTAAAATTTCAACAGGGCTGGGCAGGAAGCAACCTTTTACCATTTAATTCGTTTAGCATATTTATAGACTATTACAGTCAATAAATAAGATTTATTAGATGTTTTTTCCAATTATTAGTTAATACTCGGATAGAAAATAAATCCAAATTACTTTTAACCACTTTATTGGAGCGATATTGCTATGAACCAAGAGGATATAAATAATCGAAAAAAAGAGGTGAGGCGGATGATCAAGGAGCGGAAAAAATTATTCTCTCCTCAGCAAGTGGTCGAAGATTCAGAAAAGATATTCGAACAGGTTGAAAGGCTTCCCCGGTTTAAAGAGGCAAAATCAATCTTAGCATACTGGTCGCTTCCCGATGAGGTAAGCACACATAAGTTCATATTAAAATGGGCTGGAAAGAAACGGTTTATTTTGCCAGTTGTTGTGGGAGATACTCTAGAACTAAGATTTTTTGGAGGACTGAATACATTAGTAACCGGTAGTTCGTTTGGCATTCAAGAACCCCAAACCGAAGAAATTGCTGATCCCAAAGAAATAGATTTTGCAATTATTCCTGGAGTTGCTTTTGATTTAAAAGGAAATCGATTGGGGAGAGGGAAGGGGTACTATGATCGATGCTTAAAGCAGACCGATGCTTACAAAGTGGCAGTAGGTTTTAATTTTCAAATTTTAAATAAAGTTCCGGTCGATTCTTATGATGTTCCGGTTGATTTAGTGATTACAGCAAAAAACTAGTAGATATGAAGCGGAGAATTTTTTCATTAGCATTTATTCTTGTATTTGCATTTTCAGCATTTGCTCAAATTCCAACGGGTTACTATACTAATGCAGAGGGAAAAACAGGCGCAACTCTTAAAGCAGCATTGTATAATATAATCAGTTCGCATACTGATGTTGGATACGATGGACTTTACAATGTTTATAAAACATCCGACAATCTTTCCACCGGCAAGGTTTGGGATATGTATTCAATTAAAGCCGATGGTACTGCAAACTATTTTTACTCACATACATCGAGTGACCAATGTGGTTCATATAGCTCAGAAGCCGATTGCTATAATAGAGAGCATACCTTTTGCGATAGCTGGTTGGGTAAAGCATCTCCACAAAGGTCGGATGCACACCACATTGTACCAACCGATGGTTATGTTAATAACCGCAGAAGTAGCTATCCTCATGGAAAAGTAGGAACAGCATCATGGACTTCATCAAATGGCAGTAAACTTGGAACTTCCGATCCATCAACTGGTTATAGCGGAATTGTATTTGAACCCATAGATGAGTTTAAAGGCGATTTCGCGCGTATGTACTTCTATGTTGTGACTTGCTACGAGAACAAAGTTGCAGGTTGGGCATCAAATGGAAGTGCAGCAGAGATTTTGGACGGAACGTCTTATCCCGCACTTAAAACATGGTTTAAAAACCTTATGCTGCAATGGAATGCTCAAGATCCTGTTAGTCAAAAAGAAATTAATCGAAATAATGCCATCTATGCATTTCAGCATAACCGAAATCCTTTTATCGATCACCCTGAATATGCAGAGTCAATATGGGGTGCAGGAACTATAACCCTTAATTTTACAAGTTCTGCAGTTACTTCTGCAACAGTAAATCAGGCATACACATACGCTGTATCCGTAACCGGTCCTGCAGGATCGACACTTACAATTACCGCACCAACCAAACCCGATTGGTTAACCCTTACATCAACAGGAAGCAAAACTGCCTCATTGAGCGGAATACCTACATCTACAGGTTCATTTGATGTAGTTCTTTCAGTAACTGATGGAACATCAACAAAAACACAACCGTTTACAATTGTAGTTGCTGCTTTGGAAGGACTTAAATTTACTTCAACACCTATTACTACAGCAACCGTAGGAAGTGCTTATAGTTATTCAATCAATACATCAGATGCTGCCCATACTTCGGCAACAATTTCGCTGACAGCCACCACAAAACCATCATGGCTTGCTTTAACTGATAATGGAAATGGAACTGCCACACTTAGCGGAACTCCTTCTACTAGTGATGCTGGATCAAATTCGGTTACGCTTTCGGCAAATGATGGATTTACAACCGTTACACAAACCTTTACAATAAATGTAAGCGTTGCCGGAGCAACAAATACTGAAACTTTCACAAATATTCCTGCTAGTTCAACTTCATACTCAAGTAGAAATTGGACTGGGGATGATGGTTCAAATTGGACTGCAACATTAGCAAGAACAGACCAGACGTTAAATGGGAAGGCAATATGTCTTAAGAAGGATGCTACAGCGTATGTTCAATCAGGTTCTCTTGCTGGAGGATGTGGCTCTATAACCTTTAAAGTTATAAGAGGTTTCACAACAGTTGAAACTGGAACAATAACACTTTTTATTAATAATAATCAAGTAGGACAGCCTTTTACTTATAATGAAACAGAACAAACAGCTTCATTTTCAAACATCAATGTTGCTGGTAATTTTGTTATCAAACTTTTAAATGATGGAGGTGCTCGCCCAATAATTGACGACGTTTCTTGGACAAATTACCCAGTATCTACACCAAATGTTTTACCTTCTATTACGAATATCCTGAATAATCCATCAAATCCGTTGACCAACCAAGCAGTAACTGTATCCGCAACAATTACTGATTCAGATGGAACAATACAAGAGGCTTACTTAATGTGGGGAACTACCTCTGGCAGCTTAACCAACAAGGTAAGTATGGCTTTAAATGGATCAAATTATGAGGGAACAATTCCTGCACAAACTACTGCAGGAACAATCTATTATATAGTAAGTGCAAAGGATAATTCAGGAGACACTCAAACTAGTGATATCTATAGCATAACTATAACAGCACCAAACATTCCGCCTTCAATATCAGATATTGCGATTAGTCCATTAACCCCGCTAATTGGGCAGGATGTTACAATATCGGCTACTATTAATGATTCCGATGGAGTTATTGAAGACGCTTGGCTAAGATGGGGGACATCTGCTTCTTCATTGACAAATCAGCTGACAATGTCTATGGTTGATAATAAATATCAAGCAGTTATTCCCTCACAAACGCAAGCAGGAACTATTTACGTAGCAATTTATTCAAGAGATGATTCTGGTGATGAAACATCATCAACCTATAGTTTTGAAGTTATTGCACCAAATGTACTACCAAACATTTCTAACATTTCGATTAATCCAACGAACCCTCTAACCGAGCAACCCATTTCAGTTTTAGCAACAATCACTGATTCCGACGGAACAATCCAAGAGGCTTATATCATGTGGGGAACTACCTTGGGAAGCCTAGCCAACAAGGTTAGCATGGTATTAAATAACGGCAGCTACGAAGGAACTATTCCTGCCCAAAGCACTGCTGGATCAGTTTACTATACTATAAACGCGAAGGACAACTCAGGAGAAACCAAAACATCAGACCAACAAAGTTTTTCTATAGTTGCGCCCAATGTTTTACCAAATATTTCGAGTATTACTATTAACCCAACAAGCCCACTTACAAATCAATCGATTACTGTTTCAGCAACAATCACTGATTCGGACGGTACGATCCAAGAAGCTTACATCATGTGGGGAACTACCTCCGGTAGTTTAACCAACAAGGTTAGCATGGGATTGAATGGCGGAAGTTATGAAGGAATAATCCCGGCGCAAAGTGCTGCCGGGACAATTTACTATACTGTAAGCGCAAAGGATAATACAGGAAACATCAAAACATCAAATGAAGCTGGTTTTGAAGTTACCGCACCTAATGTTCTTCCAAGTATTTCAAATATTTCAATTAATCCGGCAAGCCCCCTAACAGGACAGGCTATTACCGTATCAGCAACAATTACTGATTCTGATGGAACTATTCAAGAGGCTCTATTAAACTGGGGGTATACTCAGGAATCTCTTACAAATCAGTTATCGATGTCCCTTGTTTCTGAAAGTTACGAAGCAGTAATCCCTGCTCAAAATCAAGCAGGAACTATGTATTACTCAGTATACGCTAAAGATGATGATAACGGTGAATCAATCCAACAGTCAAACTTTACCGTTTCGCCAAGTACCAACGTTAACAATGACGAAACTATTTCTAAGCTAAGAATATACCCTAATCCTGCAAAAAATCAGATTACGATTGAAGTAAAAGGGTTTAATGCAAATCGAATAGAAATATCAAACATTATTGGAGCAAAGATTTTGAGCACCTCATTCTTTGGTTCCAAGCAACCAATAGATATTTCAAACTTAAAAGCAGGAATATATTTTGTAACCATTTATGGAAGTGGGCAAAAGGAAACACAGAGATTAGTTGTTTACTAAAATTTTGAGTCATGCGTAAAACTTTAACATTATCGGTTGTTCTTTTTCTTTATTCTGTATTTGCGTTCTCGCAGATACCTGCAGGGTATTATGATAATGCAGCAGGGAAAACAGGTGCAACAATGAAAACAGCATTGTATAACATTATAAAAGGGCATACCGAAGTTACTTATGCTTACTTATGGACAGCATTCCAGACAACAGATAAAAAACAAGATGGTACTGTTTGGGATATGTATTCTAATTGCTCTTTTACTTTTGGAGCCGATCAAGATGCTGGATCGGGAGGATCTGCTGAGTGTCAATACTATAATCGAGAGCACTCTTTTCCTAAAAGTTGGTTTGGTGGGGAGGTTTCTCCAATGTATACTGATTTGTTTCACTTATATCCTACTGATAAGTATGTAAACAACCAAAGAGGAAATGTTCCATTTGGTGAAGTGTCTTCAATAAGTTCAACTTTTAATAATGGAAGTAAATTAGGAACAACAACAGCATCTGGAAGTACTATAACCGTTTTTGAGCCTGTTGATGAATATAAAGGGGATTTCGCGCGAACTTACCTTTACATGGCAACAAGATATGAAAATCTAATTGCTTCGTGGAAAACAAATACCACAGAAACTCAACAAATACTTGATGGAAATAGTTTCCCTGCTTTTCAATCCTGGTATGTACAGCTACTTTTAAAATG
>Ga0209098_1004144_pt1 | contig 11459 bp, 9 predicted proteins | sample AD_JPNHW1_MetaG_FD_184429 | JGI IMG/M metagenome (GOLD analysis project Ga0209098, IMG submission 184429) | Active sludge microbial communities of municipal wastewater-treating anaerobic digesters from Japan - AD_JPNHW1_MetaG (SPAdes) (version 2) | ecosystem: Engineered > Bioreactor > Anaerobic >... | reverse complement strand
CGACTCGATCATAATGGATTTCGGCTTGACCCTGACAAAACTGGTACGGGCCGTAAAGTAATTCCGGGCCAGAGACTTCTCCAGCCAGTCGATATCGATCTCCCGACCGATATCATAGATGCGGTAGAACCGCAGTGAGATCATACTATATTCTCCTTTCCCGGGAAAGACCCGGGATCGTATGCTTTTATTATTTCACTTTAAATCATCATAAACCCTCACACAGACCGTAATACCAACCTTCTACGCCGGTTTCTCAGGAGAAACACCCCCGCCCGGGGAAGTGTCCGGGCATCCCCGTTGTGATTTATATCCCTTCAGCGCAAACCAACGATAGAGAGATTTTTTATGAGTACTGATTTCCTGTCGCTTGCCATGGTTACCATCCTCGGGCTCATGGCAGGTACCGCAATCGGCCTTTTCATCGGGTACCTTGCAAAGACGCAGCGCTCCTGCTGGGCGGACATGACCGGCCGCGAAAAAGCGATCAATATCGCGCTCGTCGTTATCTGTTCGGCAGTCTGCATCGCCGCTCTTGCGTGGCACTTTCTCCTGAACTGACCGCAGTACCCCCGCCGGCCCCGGGGTATTTCCCTGCCACTTCCGGGAATGGCACGACACAAAAAAGGTATCCGGCAAGTGACATATTGATGAGACCGGACATGCAACAGATAACGGTACATATCCGTGCAGGAACAATAAATCCGGGCCCGGCCCGCTTAAAAAAAGACGCCCCGTGCGCCGTTCCTGCCGGAACAATACCGTCGGCAACCGGGCAGTGCTAAAAAAGGTGTAGGTAAGTGGAGACCGGACTGTTCATCCATGGCATCATCATCGGTATTGCCCTTGCCGCGCCGGTCGGCCCGATCGCGTTTGTATGCATCCAGCGCTCGCTCGCGAACGGGCGCCTGCACGGCATCAGCTCCGGTCTTGGGATCGCTACGGCCGATGCCTTCTATGCAGCGGTGACGGCGTTTGGCCTTGCCCTTATCTCTGACTTCCTGCTCACCTGCCAGTGGTTCTTCCGGCTGTTCGGGGGAATCGCCCTCATTGCAGTGGGTATTCGGATCTTCTTTGCCGCACCTCCCGATGCAACAACCGCTCCCGGTACCGAGTCGTACCTTGCCGATTATTCCACGATGCTTGCCTTCGCGCTGGCAAACCCGCTCACCATCCTCTTCTTTGCCATTATAATCCCGGGTTTCGGGGTTGTGATCAGCGGAAATACCTGGGTGACCCCCACGATCTTTGTCATCGGCGTATTCCTCGGGGAGGTGGCATGGTGGGTCTTTCTCTGCGGGACGCTCGGCTCCATGCGGAGCTACCTCACAAGGGAGCGCCTGCACCTGATCAACCGGCTCTCCGGTCTCGTGATCACCGCATTCGGGGTAATACTGCTCGCCACCCTGGTCGTGACAGCCGGGTTCTGAAAGAATCCGTCTGCCCGGGAAGTACCGGTAACTCTTTTTTTCGAATCTATTGCAGAACGTAACCGACGATATTTTCTCTGCCGGTATCCCGGTGTAATTCACAAACTGAATAGTTCACTTAATTAACTATTAACCGGATACATCAAAAGCAGGTGCTGAATTATAATGTCCGAAGATATCCGGGACCGTGCCGCAGAAGCGCTGATCTCCCTCATCCCCCTCTATTACCGGAACGTGATGCGGAACAGGCATACGGGTAACGGGGTGCTTGTGGCACAGTACCACACACTCGGGGTGCTCATGAAATTCAAGGCACTGCCCATGTCAGAGATTGGAAACCGGCTCTACATCTCCCGGCCGTATATGACACGGCTTGCCGACCTGATGATTGAAGACGGGCTGGTCGAACGACAGGCAGATCCCTCCGATCGCCGGGTAATAAACCTCGCGATAACCCCAAAAGGGAAAAAATTCCTCAAAGAATCCGTATCCCGGTATAAAAAAGACCTCATTGAGAGTTTTGAGGGGCTAAACGAGGAGGAACTCCGGAAACTGGGTACGTCGCTTGAAGACGCATACCGGATTCTCATAAAAATAAACCGGGAGTGACCACCCTGAACATGTTTTTTCGGGATAAAAAGCCGGCACCGGCAGAGATTAACACCGGCTGGGAGAGTGTAGATCCCGACAGTATCCCCTCAGTCCCGACGGGAGTTACTTCCGAGACAGACGGGACTGCCATCATCCGGATAAACCACCTCTCCAAAGTATTCAAAAACAAGACAAAAACCGTAATTGCCGTAAACGACGTCTCCTTCGAGGTACAGCACGGGGAGATCTTCGGGCTTCTCGGGTCAAACGGTGCAGGAAAGAGTACGCTCATCCGGATCCTCACGACCCTCCTCTCCCCCACGTCGGGACAGGCATTCGTGGACAATTACGATGTCGCAAAAGACCCCGAAAAGATCCGGGAAATCATCGGCGTCTGTGCGCAGAACTATACGAGCGATGTCGAACTGACCGCGTACGACAACCTCGAGTTCTACGGGAAACTCGAAAATGTCCCGGACAGCATCCTCCCGGACCGGATCTGGGAACTCTTAAAAATGGCCGGCCTTGAGGATCGCGCCAACATGCCGGTGCGGACGTTCTCGGGAGGCATGAAACGCAAGCTCGAGATCGTCCGGGCATTCATCCACCGGCCGCTCATCCTGTTCCTGGACGAGCCGACGATCGGTCTCGATCCCGAGGCCCGCCGGGAAGTCTGGCAGCAGATCCTGATGCTCAATGCAGAGCATACGACGATCATTCTCACCACCCACTACATGGACGAGGCAGAAAAACTCTGCGGCCGGATCGCCTTTGTGGAGCGCGGCCGCCTGATCGCCCTTGACACCCTGGAAAACCTCCGGAAACTGATCCCGGCCGGCGACCTCATCGAAATCGGCGTGGACCATATGGACCCGGTGGCAGAAGAAGCGATCCGGAAGATCGACTTTGTCAACGCAGTGTCCGTCGTCGAACACACAGTGACCATCTCGGCGACAAACGGCAGCCGGGTGATCCCCGCCATCCTCGCCGTATTCGAGGATTACTCTATCCCCATCATCTCCATCTCGATCCGGTCCCCCTCGCTTGAGGACATCTTCATTTACCTGACCGGCAAGGGCCTTGACAGCGGAGAGGGGCATGAGACTCAGGGGAGCGGGAGGCGGTTCCCGTGATGCGGGGTGCTGTTGCCATCTTCAAACGGGACTTCAAGAAGTTTCTGAGTAACCCGTTCATGATCATGATGACGCTCTTCATGCCCATCATGTATCTCGTCATCTTCGGGAACGCAATGGGCGGTACCATCAGTCATATCCCCGTAGGAGTGGTGCAGGAAGTACCTCCCTATAACGATACGGCGCTCTTTACCAGTGCCTCCTACCAGCTCAACCACATCAGCCAGACCAATGCAGAAAAACTGCTGGATGTCACAATTTATGCAGACGAAGCCGCGGCCAAACAGGATCTGATTAACGGGAAAATATCGGCCGTGATCGTCATTCCTTCATCGGTCTCAAACGATAACGCTATCCGCCTCTATGTCGACAGCGCCGATTCCATCACACCCCCGCTTGTGGAAGCCGCGGCCAAACAGGATCTGATTAACGGGAAAATATCGGCCGTGATCGTCATTCCTTCATCGGTCTCAAACGATAACGCTATCCGCCTCTATGTCGACAGCGCCGATTCCATCACGCCCCCGCTTGTGGAGGCAGCGGTAACCCGGGTACTCCTGGGACTCGGGGCCCACAACCCGGTTCTCGTCGACAAGATCTACGGGGACATCAAGTACCTCCAGTTCTTTGGCGTGGGCGTGATCATGATGGCCATCTTTACGTCCACCATGTTCGGCGGCGGGATCGCGCTCATCAAGGACCGGGAGAACGGGATCCACGAGGGATACCTGGTCACACCGGTCAAACGCTCCAGCATTATCTTCGGGATCATCTCGAGCGGAACCCTCCGGGCGTTTATCGCCGGGTTTGCCATTTTCTGGATCGATCTTCTGATCACCGGCATTGCCCTCCAGAGTTTCCAGGATTTCTTCCTCGTCGTGCTCGTGATCCTGATTGCCTGCGTGGGCGTGACGAGCCTTGTCGTCTCCTTTGCATCCCGCTTTTCATCCCAGGCTGAATATTCCTCGGTCATCGCGTTCTTCAACCTCATCCTCTTCATGACCTCGGGGGCCTTTTACCCGGTGATCGGAATGCCGGGATGGCTGCGCTGGATCACCGTGATCAACCCGGAGTACTACGGGGTCCATGCCCTGCGAAGTATCATCCTCAAGAACCAGGGGCTCAACGTGATCGGCATCGATCTTATCGCCCTTTTGATATTCTCGACAGCGATGATCATCCTCGGGATCGTCACTTACCGGCGCACTCTGGAATAGATGGGAGGTAAAACAGGAAACGACATCACACAGGAATTTGAGGGGAGATAAACAGGATTTTCCCTGTCGGGAGGATATTCCTCCTTTTCATGAAGACAGATTTGTGATAGTTCCAGCGTGTCAGGTGGGAATTATGAAGAGACTGTCGGGGTTATGATCGGAATATATATGGTTAGAATTTCAAAATGGACTAAGATTTATATAACATCTTCGAGGATCTGCATGAGTGAAATAAGCGGATACATTTTCCCCGGTACCAGGGATGCTGCGAGAGAGAGCAGCCGTTTTTCGGGGCGCCGCATCAGCGCCCTGCGGTTTCTGTGCCTTCTATCGATCGTTGCTGCAGTGCTGGTCTCACCGGCCCTGGCCGGTACAAAGTACATGGCCGGCAGCCCTGAATTAAACGCCCACATCTCGGGAACGAACGAGTTTTCACCCGGAGACGATATCAACCTCCAGGTCGTTATCGACAACACGGGACTCAACCAGTTCAAGATCGTCCAGTCGACAATTATCGACCGGACCGATCTCTCGAACACGGCAAAACAGCTGACGGTGACCCTTGGTGCGGCGGATGCCCCCATCGTAGTCAAGGCCGACCCCCAGATCATCGGGGAGCTCCCTGCAAGTTCCAGTGCCACCGCGACATTCCATGTCAAGGTCCGCGAGAATGCCCCGGCAGGAACCTACCAGGTCCCGGTTGTCCTGAATTACACCTACCTGTACCAGCAGGACCAGGAAGGCGCGGACACCATCGCATACCGGTACAAGAACATTAACGAGAGTATCGATATCCCGATCAAAATAAAATCCGAAGTGCAGATCGCCGTTCCGGATGTTGAGACCGAGAACCTGAACGCGGGGAACGAGGGATACGTCGTCGTAAAGGTACAGAACGTCGGGTATGAAGCCGGCAAGAACGCAGCCGTCCGGATCCAGCAGAACGACGCGAGCCCGATCACGCCCTCCGAGGGAAGTGTCTACATCGGGGATTTCCCCCGGGGTGCAGTCGTGGACTGCCGGTTCAGGGTGATGGTCTCAAGCGATGCCCAAGAGAAGACCTACCCGCTCGATGTGTATGTGAACTACAAGAATTCCGAAGGGGACTTTGTGAATTCCAAAGTCGAGACCATCGGGGTTCCGGTCGATAAAAAAGTGGACTTTAATGTCACGCCGGTCAAGGCCACCCTTACGGCCGGCGCGAAGTCCGTGATCACGGCCCGGTACCAGAACACCGGCGGCGCGACGGCCTATAACGCCCAGGCCCGGATCAGCGCTGTCGACCCGTTCACGAGCAACGATGATACTGCGTTCCTCGGCACTATGGCTCCCGGCGATATCCGCGAAGCTTCCTTTGAGGTCTCGGTCGATTCTGGGGCTACGGCAAAAGAGTACGGTCTTGATTCAGAGGTCATCTACCGGGATTCGCTCAATAACCAGTTTACCTCAGACCCGATGAAGGTGAACGTCCAGGTCGTTCCGGCAAAAAGCCTCGCTGACCTCTTCAGCCTGCCGGTGATTATCGCCATTATCCTCGTCATCCTTGCCGCCGCAGGTTATCTGATCTATTCGAAACGGTTCAAACCACAGTAATTTTTTTTACACGGGTTTAGACCGGGGAAAAGAAACGGGTTTGGGTATATTCCCACGATACCCTCGGGAGAAGAGAACGAGTTCCGGAAAGCCGGTAACCCCTCATAAGACAGGACTATAATGATCGATCAGATCTTTGATAAAATAGCGCGAACGGTCAACCACCGGCCCAAATGGGTCATCGGTATCATCGGCGTGGTCTTTGTTATTGCTCTCATGGGCATGACGATGATCGTCATGGAGACCGGGAACGATACCTACCTTGACAAAAATTCTGCGAGCGGAATAGCAAACCACGAGTATACCAATACATTTTCAGCAGATTCTCTTATCCTCATCGTAGAGACGAGCGACCCGTTGAACCCCGATGTACTCAAGTACATGGACCGGCTGGAAGGAGATATCCGGCAGCAGCAGAACATTGCGAGCGCTGCAAGTGTCGTCGATACGCTCAAGAGTATGAACCATGGTGTCCTGCCGCAGTCCAAAGGCGAAACCGATGCCCTTGTCCAGCAGATCCCCGAAGCAGGTCGCAAGATCCTGGTACCATCAAACGTCCTGACCCTTGCGCAGGTCAAACTGACCGAAGGTCTCTCGGATGACACCAAGACCGCCACGCTGGATAATATCCAGTCCCTTGTCGACACCTCGGAGCCGCCGACCGGGGTCAAGGTCTCGGTCTCGGGCAGCCCGGCATTCTCTGCCCAGATGAAGTCCGAGATGGGTTCGCAGATGGGCGTCCTGATCGGGGCTGCCATGGTCCTGATGATCCTCGTGATGGGCCTGCTCTTCTCCTACGTCAGCCACCGGTTCCTGCCGGTCGTGTTTGTGGGCCTGGGACTTTCGACGGCCCTTGGCCTGATGGGCCTCGCCGGCATCCAGCTCAACATGGCGGTGATGGGCGCGTTCCCGGTCATGATCGGGCTTGGGATCGATTACGCGATCCAGTTCCACGCCCGGCTGGACGAGGAAGCACGGAAAGGATCGCTTGACGACGCGGTCTACATGACCATCACCCGGACCGGACCGGCCGTGATGTATGCGATGCTCGCGACCTCGCTCGGGTTTGCCGCGATGTTTGTCTCGACGGTCCCGATGGTGCAGTCGTTCGGGCTTGTCGCCATGATCGGGATCATGAGCTGTTACTGTGTCTCGCTCGTCGGGATCCCTGCCATCGCTCATATCCTCAATTACACGCCAAAACCGCAGGCCCCGCAGGTCTGTTACGCGGTCGGCGAGGAGGCCTGCAATACCCTCCCGGCCGGGAAAAAGAAGGGATGGTCCTATGGCCAGTTCCTAACCGATACCTCGGTTAAGATCGCAAAGAGCCCGGTACCGATCCTCCTCATTGCCGCACTTATTGCGGTGATCGGGTTCCAGCTCGACCCCCTCATTGCCATCGAGGCAAACGAGAACAATTTCGTCCCGAGCGACATGCCGGCTAAGATCCAGATGGATAAGGTTACAAGAGTCCTCGGCGCTACGAGCACAGCGGATTTCTACGTGCAGGGTGCACGGGTCACCGACCTCGATACCATACGATGGATCAACGATTTCCAGGATTACGAACTCTCCAGACACTCCGAACTTACGTCCGCAACCAGTATCGTGACCTACGTCTTGGCCTACAACGGAGGGAAGATGCCGGAGACCCAGAGCCAGCTCAACGCGGTGCTCGATACCATCCCCGCAAGCGTCAGGGACCAGTACGTCAGCGGGTCGCTCAGGGGGGTGATCAAGTTCGGTACCATCAAGATGGAGATCCCGGCTGAACTTGACCTCAAGAACCAGATGGAAAAGGATATCGCGTTCCTTGAACCGCCGCCAGGAGTTACCGTACAGCCGATCGGGAGCTTTGCAGTCTTTACTACCCTGATCGGCGGCTTGTCCACATCCAAGGATGAGATGACGTATCTCGGCTTTGCGTTCATCTTTGTGTTCCTTGCCCTCGTGTACCGGCACATCCACGCGATCTCACCGCTCATCCCGATTGTGATGATCGTCGGCTGGAACTCGGTGGCGATGTACTTACTGGGTATTTCATACTCCCCCTTGACTGCAACACTCGGGTCCATGACCATCGGGGTCGCTGCGGAATACACGATCCTCGTGATGGAACGGTATTCTGAGGAGGAGGAACGCCTCCACGACCACATCGCCGCAATCCAGGAGAGCGTCAACAGGATCGGGACCGCAATCACGGTCTCAGGTCTCGCGACCTTCTTCGGGTTCTCCGCTCTCTGTCTCTCCAGTTTCCCCATCATGAGTAACTTCGGTACCACGACACTTATCGCCGTCGGGTTCTCCCTCGTCGGCGCTATCTTTGTCATGCCCGCCGTGCTCTCCCTCATGGGGCAGCTCACCGAGTGGATGGAGAAGAGAAAGGCTGCCCCGCCAAAAACGGATACGGATGCCCCCGTATAACCCTTTTCGCCGGGGCCCTGCTGTAACGAGAAAACGTGTGCAGACGATCATCTGTGGATAGCATGATATTCATGGAACAATAACCCTCTAGAGCAAGAGCAGATGAGCATGGACCCTACGACTCTCACGATAGCACTCATCCAGATGGAGATCGGACCGGATTCCGGAGTGAATCTCCAGAACGCACTGGCACGTGCCGGGAGCGCATTACAGAAGGGTGCCAAGATCGTCTGCCTGCCGGAACTGTTCCGCACCCGGTATTTCCCACAGCAGATCGGGATGCCGGATCCTGCGAATGCCGAGACCATTCCCGGAGAATCTACCGATGCATTTGCCCGGCTCGCACGCCAGTATGAGGCAGTGATCATCGTCCCGGTCTTTGAACATACCAAAGACGGGAAATTCAAGAATGCCGCTGTCGTGATCGATGCGGACGGAAGCCTCCATACCCCCTATTATAAGGTCCATATCCCCCAGGATCCGGGTTTCTTTGAGAAGTGCTATTTCTATCCCGGCGAGCACTACGCGGTGCATGAAACCCGTTATGGCCGCATCGCCGTGATGATCTGTTACGACCAGTGGTTCCCCGAAGCGGCCCGGTGCGTAGCACTTGACGGTGCGGATATCATCTTCTACCCGACGGCAATCGGGAACCTGTGTAATGATCCTCCGAGCGAAGGCGACTGGCAGGAATCATGGGAACTGATCCAGCGCAGCCATGCGATTGCAAACAGCGTGCATGTTGCTGCGGTCAACCGTGCAGGAGTGGAAGGAAACATCCGGTTCTTCGGCGGATCGTTTATCTGCGATTCCTTCGGGAGACTGCTCGGCCACGCCGGGGATAAAGACGAAACGATCATGGCTGAAGTTGATCTCAGTATGAATACCGCCATCCGGGACTCGTGGGGCTTTTTCAGGAACCGCCGGCCCGACACCTACGGGGCAGTCTGTTCACGGGTGCCGGAGCACGATGCGACAGCACCGATACCCCGAAAAGGCGATACCCCAAGAAAACTGGGCTATTTCATGCCTGCCGAATGGGAGGCCCACGACGCAGTCTGGCTCTCGTGGCCGCACAACACGAGTACCTTTCCCCACCTAAAGGAGGTGGAGGACGGGTACGTGGCATTTATCGCGGCGATTACTCCCTCAGAACACGTGGAACTCTTTGTTCCCAACCCCATGGTGAACCGTATGGTAAAGGCCCGCCTGAGAGCTGCGGAGGTGGACTTCTCCAGGGTCACCCTGCGGACGATTACGTATTCCGATGTCTGGATACGGGATTACGGCCCCACTTTTATCCGGAACCCGGCACTTGGAAAAACCGCAATGGTCCGGTGGGACTTCAACGCCTGGGGCGGGAAATACGACGACCAGATCGCCGACGGCAGGGTCCCCGGTGACATGAACCGGTGGCTCGATCTCCCGGTATTTTTACCGGGGATTATCCTTGAAGGAGGATCGATCGACACCAATGGCAGGGGAACGATCCTGACAACCCGTTCCTGCCTCCTCAACCCGAACCGGAACCCAAAACTAACCCAGGTGGAGATTGAAAATTATCTCAAAGAGTACCTCGGGGCGACAAAAATCATATGGTTAAACCGGGGTGTTGTCGGGGATGATACCGATGGTCATATCGATGATCTTGCACGGTTTGTCTCACCGGGAACGGTCGTATGCGCTTACGAGGATAATCCCGCCGATGAGAATTATACGGTCTTAAAAGAGAACTACGAGATCCTTAAAGGAGCAACTGACCAGGAGAACAAACCCCTTACTGTCATAAAACTCCCGATGCCGGATCCCGTTATCTGTGATGGGGAACGATGTCCCGCGAGTTACACGAATTTCTATATCGGAAACACGGTCGTCATCGTGCCGGTCTTTGACGACCCCCATGATGAGACCGCCCTTGCCATTATCCGGGACCTCTTCCCGGACCGGACGGTTGTCGGGGTGAACGCCCGTGCGATGGTCGAAGGGTCCGGGACATTCCACTGCGCCACCCAGCAGCAGCCCCGGCCGTGAGCGTTTTTAATCTGCATACTTCGCGAGAACCGGGTGTTCTCTATTAGATTGATGCGGGGGCAGCCGGTTATGCTGCCGTTTTTAAAGGATGGGAAAAAAAGGTTTAGTGCCGTTTTGTCAGTACAACAGCAAGTCCGGCGATTCCAATCCCTGCAAGTATCGTTACGAGGGAAAGCGGGGATTTGGTCGTGGTCTCTGCGACAGCCGTTGAAATCGCAGTGGTGGCGGGTGCGGACGTCTCTGACACGGCTGTCGGCGAAGGTGACGTAGCGGGTGTGTTCACCGGTGTCCCGGTGGGAGAGGGTACAGCAGTACCTGTCGTCTTATCGGCAACGGCAGTTCCCATAGTGATCTGTACTGTTGTTACCGACGTAGTTACGGCAACAGTACTCGTAAGAGTGGAAAGGGACGTCTCGTTCGCAGTAACCACCGGGGTAGTCGCGTCAGCTATCGACACCGCTCTTGCCGAAACCGGTACCATTACAAACAACACCAGAAACAGAACGGGCAGCACCAGTTTTAAGGAGAGTCTTTGGATCATATGGGACAGTTCGACGTACAAAGATATGAGAATTATGGTATCCGGGAGTGCCCGGTAAAGGAGGCATCCTTATGAATCAGGCACACGCAACCTCTCACGTTAGCAATGAACCTGCGTGATACTCCGGTGGCACGTGCATTTACCCCTGAAAAAAGGATGATGTATTACCTCTTCCTGCTGGGCTTTTTTGCCATATTTTCAACAACGATATCAAAAAATCCGGTCCTGCCTCTCTTCTCACAGGCCCTCGGGGCAGATGGTACCGTTATCGGTCTCATCGCAGCATTCTCCCCGCTTGCCGGCATCCTGTTCTCCTTCCCGGTTGGCGTCCTTTCCGATCATATCGGCCGTAAGCGCCTGCTCGTTGCAGCCGGCGCGGTCTTCCTTGTCGCCCCGGTGCTCTACCTGTTCATTACCGCGCCGGTCTGGCTCATCCCGGTCCGGTTCTTCCATGGGACAGCAACCGCAATCCTCGGGCCGGTCATTTCAGCGGTTATTG